>Ga0307291_1000102_pt1 | contig 21382 bp, 23 predicted proteins | sample ER_DNA_148_FD_194474 | JGI IMG/M metagenome (GOLD analysis project Ga0307291, IMG submission 194474) | Bulk soil microbial communities from the East River watershed near Crested Butte, Colorado, United States - ER_DNA_148 | ecosystem: Environmental > Terrestrial > Soil > Floodplain | place: USA...
GCCCTGCCCTTCGGGCCGAGGGGCGCGTTAGCGTGCAGCTTCATCCGGTGTCCTCCTTGGATCTGGGTGGCTTCGACACCCCCAGCCTCCAAGGAGGTCCGGATGAACAACGTGGCTAGGAACTACACCTAGCCCTCGCCGGCGGTGGCGGCCACGAAGGCGGCGACTTCCTGGGCCTGCTCTTCGTTGAGGATCCCGCCCGGCATGCGGCCGGGAGTCGTGCTGCTGTCGACGCCGTTTTCGATCGCGTTGAGGACGCGGCCTTCGGTCGCCTTGATCGTCTGCTGGACGTTGTTTCCTTCCGGCGCGCCGGCGGGTGCCAGCAGTTCGTCGAGGTTCGGCGCGAAGTTGCCGTCGGTGCCCGCGGCGTAGAGCGTGTGACAGGTTCCGCAGTTGGTCTGGAAGAGGCTCTGCCCCGCCTTCAGGTTCGCGGGCACCGGCTCGGCGTTCGCCGGGTCGCCGTCGGCGCGAAAGGCGAGCCAGGGGATCAGGGCGGCGAGGAAAAGGACCACCAGCCCGAAGACGACGAAGGTCTTCTTGCTCATTCGCGTACGTCTTCCCGGTTTGGAAAAGGCATCGCCATTTGGCGGCGCGCATACTACCCGCGTCGCGGCTGGGCACGGTACCAGGGGCACATCCGGCGCAGCGCGCACTCCCCGCAGCGAGGCTTGGGGCGGCAGATCTCGCGGCCGTGGCGGATCAGGTTCATGTGCAGCTCGTAGGCATCCTCGGGATCGACGATCGCCAGCATCTCGTCGTGCGCCCGCTCGAAGGAGGCCGTCGGCGGGAAGAGCCCGAGCCGGCCGCCGACGCGGTGGACGTGGACGTCTACCGGGATCTCCGGGATGCCCCAGGTGAAGATCAGCACGCAGGCCGCCGTTTTCCGTCCCACGCCCGGCAGGCCAAGCAGGAACTCGAGCGACTCCTCACGCGGCGTCGGCGGCGCGGTCCAGTCGAGGTCGGGGTGGTCGCCGAGCCGCTCCAGGATCGCCTGGATCCGCGGCGCCTTCTGCTTGGCTAGGCCACCGGGCCTAATCGCGTCTTCGAGCTCGGCGAGCGGCGCGTCGCACACCTCCTCCCAGCTCGGGAAGCGCTCGCGCAGCCGCGCGAAGGAGCGGTCGCGGTTGCGGTCGTTGGTGTGCTGGGAGAGGACCGTCTTGATCAGCTCGGCGATCGGATGCCCGTGCGGCTCGTTGACCGGCTGCCCATACATCTCCCGCAGCCGATCCCGAATCGCCCGCACCCGCCGCTTGGTCGGTCGCTTCCACGACATCGAGCGCAGGACGCTATCCAGTCGCGCCGCCCTCTTGCCCTGGCCGCCGTCAACCCGCGGATTACAATTGCGTGATGTCTCGTGCCTTCCAAGCGGTCGGCCGCCGCCTGCCCCAGGGCTGGGGCGACGCCGGACGCCAGCTCGGCATCCTGGTCATGGTCGACGTCGCCTACGAGCTGGTTCGCGGCATCGCCGACGGCCAGCGCTCCGTCGCGATCGGCCACGGGCGGCAGGTGATCGACCTCGAGCGCTCCACCCACACCCTCTTCGAGCCCTCCCTGCAGGCGTTCTTCCTGCCGGCGCACTGGGTGATCGACCTTGCCAACCAGCTCTACCTCAATGCGCAGTTCTCGATCGCGCTGGGATTCCTCGTCTGGCTCTACGTCTTCCGCAACGAGTCCTACTACTTCGTCCGCAACATGTTCGTCGTCTCGATGGGGATCGCGCTGATCGGCTACACGCTCTACCCGACGGCGCCGCCGCGGATGTTTCCCGAACACGGCTTCATCGACACGATCACCGACTTCTCCAACGTCAACCACGACTCCAGCCTCGCCAAGATCTTCATCAACCCCTTCGCGGCGGTGCCGAGCATGCACTGCGCCTTCGCCCTGATGATCGGCGGCACCGGGATGAGGGTCTGCGCCCACTGGCTGCCGAAGGCCTTCTGGGCCGCCTGGCCGCTCCTGATCGCCTGGGTCGTGATCGTCACCGGCAACCACTACTGGCTCGACGTCGGGCTCGGCTGGATGGTCGCGGCGGCCTCGGCGCTCGTCGCCCATCGCCTGCTCGCCCGTGCCCGCCCCGAGGCATGGGCATGGCGGTCCCCCGTGCCGCAGGAGATCGAGGCTTAGCGCCCTCCGCCGCTCGCGATCGCGGGCGGCGGATCGTCTAGCCTCACCGCATGGAACCGTCGGCCCCCCCGAGGGCACCGGGCAGCGGCCGCAACGGGCGAGGAGGCCGCAACGGCCAGGAGCTGCGTGCCTACGCGCGGGAGCGCCTGATCGAGTCGCGGCTGACGCCCAACGCGATCTCCGTCGCCGGCTTGATCGGCAACCTGATCGCCGCCGCGCTAGTAACTCAGCGACTTTTCTTCCTGGCCGGCGTCGCCTTCGTCGCCGGCTCGGTGATGGACACGCTCGACGGGCGCTACTCGCGGATGTCGGGCAAGGGGACGCTCTTCGGGGCCTTCCTCGACTCGACCCTGGACCGGATCGAGGAGGGGATCGTGCTCGCCGCGGTCGCCGGCTACTTCGCCGCGACCGGGCACGACTTCGCCGCCGCGATGTGCGTGGTCGCCGTGCTCGGCTCGCTGATGGTCTCCTACACGCGGGCCCGCGCCGAGGCGCTGGGCGTCGAGTGCAAGGTGGGGTTGGCGACGCGCCCCGTGCGGGTAGTCATACTCTCCGTCGGCCTGATCTTCGCCAAGGGCGCCGGGCTCGGAGACTTCGAGCTGCTGGCGCCGGCGGTCTACGTGATCGCGGCGCTGACCATTGTCACGACGATCCAGCGCGTATGGCACGTCCGAAACGAGCTATCCAGCGAGTCCAAGGGGCCTCCCGAGCTGTAACCAGTCGCAGCCGCGGGTTAGTCTGCCCGTCAGCCAGATCGAGGAAGGAACCCAGAGCTTCATGAGCGAGACCAACGGAGCAAGCAACGGCGCCACCCGCACGGACGAGAAGGTCCGTGTCGCGATCGTCGGCGTCGGCAACTGCGCCAACTCCTTCATCCAGGGCGTCCAGTACTACAAGGACGCCGATCCCGCCGACGAAGTGCCGGGCCTGATGCACGTCGACCTCGGTGGCTACCACGTCCGCGACGTCGAGTTCGTCGCCGCCTTCGACATCGACTCCGAGAAGGTCGGCAAGGACCTCTCGGAGGCGATCTGGTCGGGGCAGAACGACACGATCAAGTTCGCCGACGTGCCGGAGCTCGGCGTCAGGGTCGAGCGGGGCATGACCCACGACGGCCTCGGCAAGTATCTGAAAGAGAAGATCACCAAAGCCCCGGGCGAGACCGCCGACATCGTCGGCATCCTCAAGCAGACCAAGGCGGACGTGCTCGTCTGCTACCTGCCGGTCGGCTCCGAGGACGCGACCAAGTGGTACGTCGAGCAGGCGCTCGCGGCCGGCGTCGGCTTCGTCAACTGCCTGCCGGTCTTCATCGCCCGCGAGGACTACTGGGACAAGCGCTTCCGCGAGGCCGGCCTGCCGATCATCGGCGACGACATCAAGTCCCAGGTCGGCGCGACGATCGTCCACCGCCAGCTCGCCCGCCTCTTCCACGACCGCGGCGTGCGCATGGAGCGCACCTCGCAGCTCAACGTCGGCGGCAACATGGACTTCTACAACATGCTCGAGCGCGAGCGGCTCGACTCGAAGAAGATCTCGAAGACCAACGCGGTGACCTCGATCATGGGCCACGAGCTGCCCGCCGAGGACGTCCACGTCGGCCCCTCCGACTACGTCGCCTGGCTCACCGACCGCAAGTGGGCCCACATCCGCATCGAGGGCAAAGCCTTCGGCGACGTGCCGCTGAACGTCGAGCTGAAGCTCGAGGTCTGGGACTCGCCCAACTCGGCCGGAGTCGTGATCGACGCCGTGCGGATCATCAAGCTGGCGCTCAACAACGGCGTCGCCGGCCAGCTGGACGGCCCGTCCAGCTACCTGATGAAGTCCCCTCACAGCCAGCGCCCCGATGACGAAGCGCGCGAGCAGACCGAGGAGTTCATCGCCGAGCACGCCCGCGGCAAGGGCGGCTCGCCCCAGGCGACCCCCTCGCCCGCCGAGGCGAAGGCCTAGCGAGAGCCCGCCTCGCGCGGGCTCTTATGCTTGCCCGGTGCCGGTCGAGCCGCTCTCGATAGCCCAGGTATCGCCCCACCGGCGAACCACGGGCAACCGCGTCAACGAGTTCGCCCGGCAGGTGTCGGGCGAGCTGAAGCGCCGCGGCCACCGGGTGCTGAGCGTCTACGCCGGCGATGCCGTGAAGCGCCTGGTCGGCGGCGGCTCGCTCGACGTCGTCCACGTCCACGAGCCGTTCGCGCCGAGCGTCTCCTCGGCGGCGCTGCGCCATTCCTCCTCGCTCAACGTCGCCACCTTCCACAGGCCGCAGGAGAGAGTCCTCTCGACCCAGGTCGCGCGGCCGCTGGTCGAGGTCTTCTTCGGCCGCCTCGACGCGCGCACCGTGGCCGCGCCGGCGACCGGCGAGCTGCTCGAGCGCTACTTCCCCGGCCCCTACGAGCTGGTCGAGCCGGCGGGCGAGGGCCGTGATTGGGGCGCGGTCGCCGACGAGCTGGAAGCGATCTACAGGCGCCTGCTCGCCCGCCGCCACGATCCCGCCGGCGACGCCGAGGTGCGGCGGCGGATCATCCAGCGGCCGCTGATCGAGGTCGACCTGCACATGCACACCGACCATTCGCCCGACTGCGCGACGCCGGTCGAGGTGCTGCTGGAGACGGCGCGGGATCGCGGCCTCGGCGCGATCGCGATCACCGACCACAACGAGGTCTCCGGCGCGCTGGAGGCGCGGCGGATCGCCGCCGAGACGGGCGAGCTGAAGGTGATCGTCGCCGAGGAGGTGAAGACGGCCGAGCAGGGCGAGGTGATCGGCCTATTCCTCGAGGAGAAGATCCCGCGGGGGATGACGATGGAGAGGACGATCGCCGCGATCCGCGAGCAGGGCGGGCTGGTCTACGTGCCCCACCCGTTCGACCGCTTCCACTCGGTGCCCGACTACGAGCACCTGCTCGACATCGTCGAGGAGATCGACATCCTCGAGGTCTTCAACCCGCGGGTGGCGCTGACCGCCTTCAACGAAGAGGCGGAGCGCTTCGCCCGCAAGTACCGGATCGTGCCGGGCGCCGGCTCAGACAGCCACGTCGCCCAGGGGCTCGGCAGCGTGCGCGTGCGGATCCACGACTTCGACGGTCCGCGGGAGTTCCTCGAGGCGATGCGGGACGCCGACATCACCCGCAAGCACAAGAACCTCGTCTACGTGCAGGCCCTGAAGCTGCTGCAGACCACCGGCCGGCCGAAGGCGGCGAAGCGCAGCGTCCCCGACGCCAAGCCGGTGCGGGGCGGCAGGCCGCGCAAGAAACGGCGCTCGGCGAAGGGCCGGGCGACCGGCAAGAGCTGATGCAGAAGGGCCGTGCGAAAGGAGCCGCGCCCGGCCCGTCAAAGAGATCGCCGACCGTGCCGGCGACCGACGACGAGATAAGGGAGAAGTACCTGGAGCGCGCGATCCGCGAGCTCAACCAGATGACCCACGAGCTGCAGGACTGCCCGCACTGCCCGCGCGGCAAGCTGATGCCGGTGCTCGGCTCGGGCCATCCGCAGGCCGACGTCTTCATGCTCAAGCAGGCCCCGGGCGTGGCCGAGATCGAAGAGGGGGTCGCCTTCTACGGGCGCGCCGGCAACGCGCTGATGAAAAGCTTCAAGCGGCTCGGGATCGACCCGCTGGTCGTCTACGGCACGCTCTGCGTCAAGTGCCCGATCGCCGAGCCCGACCTGGCGGCCGAGGAGTGCATGCGCCGGGTGGTCGAGGAGCTGGCGATAGTGCAGCCGAAGATCGTCGTCGTCATGGGCGAGCCGGCGCTGCGCGTCCTCAACGGCTTCGAGATGCCGCTCTCGCGGAAGATCGAGCCGCGCGAGGGCGAGATCCAGGCCTTCACGCCGACCATCGACGCCCTCTACACGCCCGACATCGACGAGTCGCTCGACGAAGAGGGGGCCAAGCAGCGCTTCTGGCGCTCCTTCAAGGTGCTCGGCGAGTGGTACGAGGATCTGCCGCCCTACTAGGGAGCGGCGGCCTCGGCTACGGCGCTCATCGTCTCCACCCTGGCGCTGGCTAGGCCCCGGACGACCACCGTGTCCAAAGCGGTATAGGAGGCGAGGTGCCTCTGGGCCGTGGCGGCGTCCGCGGCCGCCACGCCGACCGTGCCCTCGGGCTCGCCGAGGCGATCGAAGTGGTTGCGGTAGCCGGCGTGGAGGTCGCGGTAGAAGGACTCCTCCTTGGCGAGGCGCTCGGCGGCGTCGGGGCCGACCGCCGTGCGAACGTAGCCGAAGACCGGCGGGCACTCCCGGCCCGCTTCGGCGGCGCCGGCCTCGACCTCTTTGCGGGCACGCGCGGCGAACTCGGGCGTCATCCAGTTGAAGAAGGCGCCGTCGAACTCGGCGCCGGCGAGGGCGCACATCTTCGGCCCCATCGCCGCTAGGACGAGGCGGACGCCGGGCAGCTGCTCGCGCAGCTCGGGCAGGGACTCGCGCATGCGGGTCAGCGGCTTCTTCGAGAAGCCGGCGCCGACCCCGAGCCAGAGCTTCGAGCGATCGAGCCCGAGCCGCTCGATGTCGGCGGCGATCTCCGGCGGCGGGGTGCGATCCAGAGCGATCACGGCCACTCCCAAATCCGTGTCGGGTGCCGCCGCGGCGAACTCGGTCAGCGTCTCCAGCCCCTTGGCGCCGGGGTGGTCGTTCGACCAGAGCGAGTCGTAGCCGAGTTCGGCGCAGCGGGCGGCCAGGGGGCGAGCGACCTCCGGGTCGAGTCCGGCGGCCACGCCGAAGCCCCTCATCAGCCGCCTCCTCCGCTGCCGCGTCCGGGGGCGGCTTTCTCGAGGAGCGCTACGCACTCGATGTGCGGCGTCTGCGGGAACATGTCGACCGGCCTCACGCGGCGCAGCGTATAGCCGGCCTCGACCAGCTGGGCGGCGTTCGGTGCCAGCGTCGTCGGGTTGCAGGAGACGTAGACGATCCGCCTGGCGTCGCACTCGAGCACCCGCCGCACGATCTTCTGCGAGAGCCCCGGGCGCGGCGGATCGAGGAAGACGACATCCGGCTTGCCGGCCTCCTCGACCAACGGCCGCACGCCGGTGCGGGCGCTGCCGGCCATGAAGCGGGCGTTGCCGATCCCGTTGCGCTCGGCGTTGCGCTCGGCGTCGGCGATCGCCTCGGGGACTATCTCCAGCCCCCAGACCTCGCCGGCCCGAGCGGCCATCGTCAGGCCGATCGTGCCGATCCCGCAGTAGAGGTCGAAGACCCGCTCGCGGCCGCTCAGCCCGGCGTACTCGGCGGCGACGCCGTAGAGCCGCTCGGCCATCTCGGTGTTGGTCTGGAAGAAGGCGTTGTGGGACATCTCGAGCTCGAGGCCGCCGAGCCGCTCGCGCAGCATCTCCTCGTCGAGCGCCCCTGTCGGGCCCTCGCTGCTGCCGGCGCCCGGATCGACCACCGTGTGCAGGTCGACCGGGGGCTTGGGGAAGCGCTTCGGTGTGGTGATCAGGCGCGTTTGGATCTGTCCGGTGCGGCGCCCCTCGCGCACCACCAGGTTGCAGAGCGTGCCGGTGCCCGCCGGACGGTCGTAGGGGGCGACCGATTCCTCCCGCGCCCATTCGCGCACCGCGTTGCGGGCCTCGTTGCCGCGCTCGGAGGCGAGCAGGCAGTCGTCCACCCCGATCACGAGGTCCCAGCGGCCGCTCGCGTGGAAGCCGAGGACCGTCTCGCCTTCACGGGCGCCGAAGGAGTATTCGAGCTTGTTGCGGTAGCGCCACTGCTCCAGGGCCGGCTCGATCGGCTCAAGCTCGAAGCCGTCGAGGCCGCCGATCCGGCGCAGCGCCTCCTCGACCTGGCGGCTCTTCTCGACCAGCTGCTGCTCGTAGGCGAGGCCCTGCCACGGGGCCCCCGGGCAGGGCTCGCCTTCGTGCAGGCAGCGGTCGCCGACGCGGTCGGCGCCGGGGCGCAGCCGCTCGACCGCGCGGGCCTCGGCGAAGCGGCTCTTCGGCTTGGTGACTTCGGCGCGCACGAGGTCACCCGGCAGCCCGCCGGAGACGAAGACGACGTAGCCGCCGACGCGGGCAACCCCCCGCCCGCCGAAGGCGAGCGAGTCGATCTCGACCTCGAGCAGCTCGCCGCGCCGTGGCCGCGTCGTCGTTTGGCCGGGCGCCTGGCTCACCTAGCTCAGTTTCTTGCGCGCTCGCCGCGCCGCCTGGGTCGCCTGTTTGCGCACCGGGGCCGCACGGCCGCCGACCTCTTTGCGCGCCTGCTGAACCAGCCGTTCCAGCTCTTTGAGCAGGCCGTCGGTCTGGCGCCGGCCCCGTTTGATCATGTCGGAGATCATCTTCTCGGCGTCGCCGCGGGTCATCCGGCCGCGCTTGACCGCGTCGTCGACGACATCCTGCAGCCGGTCGCGGCTCAGCGTGACGCTGTGTTCGAGGCTTTCGCGGAACTGCTCGACGCTCTTGTCGAGGCCGCTGGCGTTGCGCCCGGGGTTTTTCGCCGCTTTCGGTTTGGCTTTCGCTTTCGCTTTCGGTCGCGATTTTGCTTTCGCTTTTTTCGCGGCGGGTTTGCGAGCGGACGCTTTTTTGGCGCGCGTCCCGGCTTTCGATTTTTTCGTCGCTTTGCCGGACGACTCTTTTTTCGCGGCCATTCTCAGGTGCCTCCTGTCTCGCGGTGAACGATGTACGGGTTGACTATCGCAAACGCCGCCTCGACCGGTGCGTGGTCGGAGAGCCGCAGGGCGAATCCGTCCTCGCGCAGCTCGCGCCGCTGCGGTGGCCACTGCCGCGGCGGCTCGACCATCTCGAGGCCGCGGGCAAGCAGGTGGTCGATGGCGTGCGGCCCGGTCGCGCCGGCCAGCCGGAAGCGCTCGCGCAGCTCGTCGAAGACCTCGGGGTCGGTGCCCGGTCGCAGGTTGAGGTCGCCGCCGAAGAGGAGCGGCGAGTCACCGGCCCACTGGCAGGCGGCCTCGGCCGCCCGCAGCACGTCCTCGGCCGCGAGCTCGGGCCGGTCGTTGGTCGCGTGCAGGTTGGCGACGCAGAGGCCGGAGGCGGTCCGGACGAAGGCCATCGCGCGGCGCTCGGGCCGGCCCGTGTGGATCGCCAGCGACCGTCGCTCGACGATCTGGCCCAGCGTTCCGCTGTTACTTATGTCTCCATAGGCGGCAGAAGTAACAGCGGAACGGAAAGGACGGACCAAGGTCAGATTCGCGCCGCCCTCCCCGGAGGCGATCAGGTCCGGGTTGAGCCGGGCGGCAAGCGTGCGCAGAGCGCCGAAGGAGTTGCGCGAGGTGAGGACGCGGTGCGGCTCGGCGCCGCAGGCCCGCGCCAGCGGCTCGCAGAAGCGCGGCGGGCACTCCTGCAGCAGCGCGACGTCCCACTTCGCCTCGCTCAGCAGCCGCGAGAACTCAGCCAGCAGGCCGCGGTTCACCTGGAGGTGGGTCGCGTTTCGCTCGGTCACCCGCAGCAGGCGCGAGCGCCAGGTGAAGAGCGCCGGGTCGGGCGGGAAGTCGCGACCGTGGAAGAGGTTCCAGGAGATTGCGGTGAATCGCACGGCCGTAGTATCCGCGGCTTGACGAAGCGCGACTACATCACCGGCGAAGAGCTGGGGGCGTTCGAGCTCTCCCAGCTGCTCGACCTCGCCGGCGAGCTGAAATCCGGCCGCCGTGAGGGCGCCGGCGCCGGCGAGCTGGCCGGGCGCAGCGTCGCGCTGATCTTCGAAAAGCCCTCGACCAGAACGCGGATCTCCTTCGAGGTTGGCGTCGCCGAGCTGGGGGCGACGCCGATCGTCCTCCGCGGCGAGGAGCTGCAGCTCTCGCGCGGCGAGTCGATCGGCGACACCGGCCGCATCTTCTCGCGCTATCTCGACGCGATCGTGATCCGCTCCGGCTCCCACGAGGCGCTCGCCGAGCTCGCCGTCGAGGCCGAGGTGCCGGTGGTCAACGCGCTCACTCCCCGCCACCATCCCTGCCAGGCGCTCGCCGACCTGCTCACCCTGCGCGAGCGCTTCGGCGACCTGCAGGGGCTGCGGCTTGCCTATGTCGGGGACGGCAACAACGTCGCCCGCTCGCTGGCGATCGCCTGCGAGCTTGCCGGCGTCGAGCTGACGGTCGCCGCGCCGGACGGCTACCAGCTCGAGCAGGGCCACGGCGTCAAGCTGACCGAGGATCCGCGCCTCGCCGTCTCCGGCGCCGACGCGATCTACACCGACGTCTGGGTCAGCATGGGCGACGAGGGGGAGGCCGAGCGCCGCCGCGCCGACCTCACCCCCTTCCGCGTCGACTCCGACCTGCTCGGCCTGGCGAGCGAGAACGCCGTCGTCCTGCACTGCTTGCCCGCGCATCCGGGTGAGGAGATCGCCGCCGACATCCTCTACGGGCCGCGGTCCGCCGTCTGGGACCAGGCCGAGAACCGGCTTCACACCCAGAAGGCGCTGCTGCGTACGCTGTTAGGCGAGTAGGCGTGTACCCGGAGATACACCTTAGCCCGCTGACCCTGCAGACCTTCGGCCTGATGTTCGCGCTCGCCTTCCTAGCCGCCGGGATGCTGATCGCCAAGCGCCTGAAAGAGATCGGCAGGCCGGTCGACTGGGCGTATGAGATCGGCTTCGCCGCCCTGCTCGGCGGCGTCGTCGGCTCCCGCCTCTACTTCATCGTCCAGAACTACGACAGCGTCAAGGACGACCTGCTCGGCAACCTCTTCGGCGGCTCGGGGCTGGTCTGGTACGGCGGCGCGATCGGCGGCGCCCTCGCCGTCCTGGCCTGGGCCTGGTACCGCGACTTCCTGCGGCTCGCCTTGCTCGACCTGGTCGCGCCGGCGCTCGCCCTCGGCTACGCGATCGGGCGGGTCGGCTGCCAGCTCTCCGGTGACGGCGACTACGGCAAGGCATGGGACGGGCCGTGGGCGATGTCCTATCCCGACGGCACTGTCCCGACCGACCGCACCGTCCACCCGACCCCGATCTACGAGACGCTGGCGATGGGCTTGGGAGCGTGGATCCTCTGGCAGCTGCGCGAGCGCTTCCGCGCCGGCGTGCTCTTCGCGATCTACCTCGTCTACGCCGGCGGCGAGCGCTTCCTCGTCGAGTTCATCAGGCGCAACAGCGATGCCGCGATCGGCCTCACCGCCGCCCAGCTGGAGAGCCTTGCAATGATGGTCGGCGGCGTCGTCTGGATCTGCGTGGTGAGGCGGAGGCACGGGAGCCTGTCCCGCGCCGACGCGACGGTGGCCGCCGATCCCCAGCCGGCTGGTTGACTGCGGCGCTTCGAGGCGTCGGCTAATCTTGCACAGATAATCTTTCGTAAACGGACTCAGTGAATGAGGAGGCGAGCGCGGTGGAAGCAGTGGGGACTGACAGCGGGGGAGGCTCGTCCGCCGCGACCGTCGGCCAGCTGCTCGACACCGCGACGGAGACGATCGCCGCGGCGGGCTGCGAGGAGCCGCGCAACGACGCCGAAGCCCTGGTCGCCAACGCGCTCGGGATCAGCGTCGACGAGCTCTCCCGCGACGGGGCCGGCGAACCATCTGCCGAGGTGATCGCGGCGATCGAGGCGGCTGTCGCCCGCCGCGCCGAGCACGAGCCGCTTGCCTACGTGCTCGGACGCGCTCCCTTCCGCAACCTCGAGATCCACGTCGACCCGCGGGTGCTTTGGCCGCGCCGCGAGACCGAGCTGCTGGTCGAGGTTGGCACCGAACTGCCCGAGGGCGCCCGCGTCCACGAGGTCGGCACCGGCTCGGGGGCGATCGCCCTCGCCCTGATCTCCGAGCGCCCCGACCTGCGCGTCACCGCCTCGGACCTCTCGCCCGAAGCGGCCGAAGCGGCCCGCGAGAACGCCGAGCGGCTCGGCCTCGAGCTGGAGGTCAGCGTCGCCGAGGGCCTGCCGGAGGGGCTCGAGGGCGTCGACATGGTGATCGCCAACCTTCCCTATGTCACCGACGAGACGATCTTCGACCGCTCGCCGGAGATCCGGCGCGAGCCGCGGATCGCCGTGACCGGCGCCTGCGGGGCGGACGGCCTCGGCGTGATCCGCGGCCTGATCGAAGAAACGCCGAGCGGCTGGAAGCTGGCGATGGAGCACGACACCCACCACGGTCCGGCGATGCGCGAGATGCTGCGCGACGCCACCACCATGCGCGACTACATGGGTGACGAGCGAGTCACGGTCGGCATCGCGCCCTGAGGGCGGCCTCGCTTTCCACCTAATACGGTTGGCCGATGGCTGACTCGAGCACCCGGGCTGAACCGGCTGCCGGCTCCACCGAGGCCGAGCGCCTCGCCAAGGCCGAACGGCTGCGGGCGGAAGGGATCGATCCCTACCCCTTCTCCTTCCCCGACCGCAACGGCATCGCCGAGATCCTCGAGGCGCACGACCCGGCGCAGCTCGGCGAGGGCGAGCACCCGGATTTCTCCTACCGCATCGCCGGGCGCCTGGTCGGCCAGCGCGGCCACGGCAAGACCGTCTTCTTCGACATCCGCGACCTGACCGGGACGATCCAGGCCTACGCGCGGGTCGACGCGCTGGGGCAGGAGGCGTTCGACCGGATCGAAGACCTCGACATCGGCGACCTGGTCGGGGTCGAGGGCGACCTCTATGTGACCAAGCGGGGCCAGCTGGCGCTCGAGGTGCGTGAGTGCACGCTGCTGGCGAAGGCGCTGCGCGACCCGCCGGACCTCTTCCACGGCATCTCCGACCCGGAGGTGCGCTACCGCCAGCGCGAGCTCGACCTGATGGCGAACGAGCGCTCGCGGGAGATCTTCGCGATGCGGGCCAAGGTGGTGGCGGCGATCCGCGACCACCTCAACGAACGCGGCTACGTCGAGATGGAAACGCCGATCCTGCAGCGGATGACCGGCGGCGCTGCGGCGCGCCCCTTCAAGACCCACCACAACGCGCTCGACCGGCATCTGTACCTGCGGATCGCGACCGAGCTGTACCTGAAGCGGGCGATCGTCGGCGGCTTCGAGAACGTCTACGAGCTGGGCAAGTTCTTCCGCAACGAGGGCATGTCGCCTCAGCACAACCCCGAGTTCACGATGCTCGAGTGGTTCGTCAGCGGCGCCGACTACCACGGCGTGATGGACGTCGCCGAGGGCATCGTCTCCGGCGTCGCCGAACGGGTCCTCGGCACGACCAAGGTCGAGCGCGACGGCGAGACGATCGACCTGGCGCCGCCCTGGCCGCGGCTGCGCCTGCAGGATCTGCTGAAGGAAGAGACCGGCGTCGACATCACCGAGGCGAGCCGCGACGAGCTGGCCGAGATCGCCGGCGAGGACGCCGACCCCGACGACGACTGGGCGGCGCTCGTCGACACCCTGCAGGGCAAGCTGGTCGAGCCGAAGCTGACCCAGCCGACCTTCATCATGGACCTGCCGCTGGCGATCTGGCCGCTGGTCAAGCCCGTGCCGGAGCATCCGGAGCTGCTGGCCGCCGCCTTCGACGGGATCGTCGCCGGCATGGAGATCACCGGCGGCGGCACCGACGTCAACGACCCGATCGAACAGCGCCGCCACTTCGTCGAACAGCGCGAACGGCAGGAGTCGGGGGCGGAGGAGACGCCCCACGAGCACGACGAGGAGTTCGTGCGGGCGCTCGAATACGGGATGCTGACGGCGAGCGGCTCCGGGCTGGGCGTCGACCGCCTGATGATGATCCTCAGCGGCGCCAAGACCCTCCGCGACGTGATCCTCTTCCCCTCGATGCGCGAGGCGGCCGAACCCTAGGCCCGTCGACCGCTTTTCTCGATCTGGACCAGGCGCTTGGGCTCGTGCTCGACCTGCAGCGTCGTGTGATGGATGCCGAACTCGCGCTCGATCAGCTCGGACAGCTCGAGCCGGGCGCGGTGGCAGTCGGCGTCGGCCTCGACGGTGACGTGGGCGGAGAGGGCCGGGAACTCCGAGGTGACCTCCCAGACGTGCAGGTCGTGGACCTCGACCACGCCCGGCTGGGCGGCCATCAGCCGGCCGATCCGGTCGGGGTCGGTGCCCTTCGGTGAGGCCTCGAGGAAGATCCGCCCGGATTCGCGCAGCAGGCCGAAGGCCGAGCGCAGCATCAGGCCGGCGACGAGCAGGGAGGCGATCGCGTCGGCCCGGTCGAAGCCGGTCAGCAGGATCACCGCGGCGGCGATCGCGGTCCCGGCGAAGGCGTAGAGGTCGGTGAGCAGGTGCTGGAAGCTGCCCTCGACGTTGAGGCTCTGGCGGTTGGCGCGGGCGAGGACGGCGGTGGCGGCGAGGTTGACGACGATCCCGGCGAGGGCGACCGCGAGGACCAGGCCGCCGTCGACGCCGGGCGGGTCGACGAGCCGGCGCCCGCCCTCGATCGCGATGATCGCCGCCAGCACCAGCAGCGTGATCCCGTTCGCCTGGGCGGAGAGGATCTCCACCCGTTTGAAGCCGAAGGTCATGCGGCCCTCGGCTGGTCGCTTGGCGAGGTGGATGGCGACCAGCGAGAGGCCGATCGCGGCGGCGTCGGTGAGCATGTGGGCGGCGTCGGAGAGCAGCGCCAGCGAGTTGGCGACGATCCCCGTCACCACCTCCGCCGCCATGAAGCCGAGGATCAGGGCGAGCGCGATCGTCAGCTTGCCCCGGTCGGCGTCCGCCGAGGCGCCGTGGCTGTGGCCGGCGTGGGAGTGGCTCATCGCCGACCTATCGTAAGAGCCGGCGCGCCCCTCAGAAGGCCGAGTGCAGCAGGCCGCCGTCGATCGGGATCGTCGTCCCGGTGATGTAGGCGGCGCGGTCGGAGCAGAGGAAGGCGACCAGGTCGCCGTACTCCTCCGGGGTTCCCAGGCGGCCGGTCGGAACGTCGCGCTGCGCGGCCGCTTCGGCCGCCTCCATCGAGCCGTAGTTCGAGGCCAGCCGCTCGGTGGCGAAGCGTCCGGTGGCCACGGTGTTGACCGTGATCCCCTCGGCGGCGACCTCGCGCGCCAGGGTCTTGAGGAAGCCGACCGCGGCCATGCGATGGGCATTGGAGAGGTTGAGGCCGGGAATCGGCTCCCGGGTCGAGCTGGAGCCGACGTTGACGATCCGCCCCCAGCCGCGCTCGCGCATCCCCGGCACGGCGGCGCCGGCGAGCACGCGTGGGGCGAGCACCAGCGAGCGATAGGCGACCTCCCACTGATCGAGCTCGTGGTTGAGGGCGCCGCCGAGCGGCGGGCCGCCAGTGTTGGCGACGAGGATGTCGAGCGGCCCCAGCGCCGCCTCGACCTCGGCCGGAAGCTCGGCGAGGCGGTCGAGGTCGGTGGCATCGGCGGAGAAGGGGGAGGCGTCCCCCTCGATCTCTCCGGCAGCCTCCTCGGCCCGCTCGCGGGAGCGGCTGACGACAGCCACGCGCGCCGCTTCGCGAGCGAGCGCCGCGGCGATTCCCCGGCCGATCCCCTGGCTCGAGCCCATCACCAGGGCGACCCGGCCCCGAAGCCCTAGATCCATGCCCGCCAGCAATGCTCGAACGGCTTCACGCCGATAAAGTAATGCAGCAGGGCGCCCGTAGCTCAGTGGTCAACGGACCCTTCACGGGGTCCAAAGAGCGTCGGTCTTTCAAGCCGAAGGTCGCGAGTTCGATTCTCGTCGGGCGCATGGGGAGGAGTGCCGGCAGATGCCGGCCTTTTCCTTTTGTGGAGCCAGATCCTCGGTGGAGTCTGGAAGTGGGTTCCGCGAGCTTCCCGGCAATTCCGAGGCGTTCCCGGGCATCGTGGTCACATTCTGGTCGCATCTTCGCTGGCGACGAACTTGTCGGCGAGCTTGGCAAGGTCGCCCATCGACACGTCGAGGGCGGTGGCAATTCCTCTAACCGTGCCCCAGGTTGGGTTGGCTTCGCCGCGCTCGATCAGCGAGAGCGTTTTAGGCGTGATGCCTGCTTGTGGAGCCAAGGTCTCCTGGGTGACATCGCGCTTCTGCCGCAGCTCGCGAATCGCCTGGCCCAAGGCGGGCTGCGGCTGCGGGGTTTGGCGTGGATCGCGATTCATGATATGTGTTTGAAAGCTGCTAGGCTCGGGCCTCAAACATAAGTGGGGCCGCGCGAGTGGAGTCGCCGGCCCCGTGGCGACGGGTCAAGCGGAACTCGCCCCGTCGCAGCGGGAACGGTAGCGACCTACCGGCTCCAAGAAGCGGCCCCCGGCGGCGCGTGAACGCCAACCGAGGGCCTGACCACAAGGAGGCAAAGCTCCTCATGGCTGACTCGAACCCTACGGATTGCGCAGAGCGCCATCCCGCTGGCGAGGACGCGAAGGCTGAGCGCGTCGTGCTGGCGTTCCTACTCGAAGAACATCCATCCCAACTGACGATCCCTGAGTTGTCGCGGGCGCTGAACGCCCATTCCAGCTTCAGCAGCGACGACGCTGTTGAGCGGGCCGTCCGCGAACTCGTCGGAGCGGGACTGCTCTACTGCCAGGGCCGGTTCGTTCTGCCGACTCGCGCGGCCCTCTACTTCGCCTGGCTGGAGGCGGACTGATGCCTGCCGACGTTGCACGCCAGTTCGGCGCAAATCTCCGCGAGGCCCGTCGGCAATCTGGCCTCAGCCAGGAAGAGGTGGGATGGCTCGCGTCGCTTCACCGGACGGAGATCGGCCTGCTTGAGACTGGGGCTCGCACCCCGCGCATCGACACCCTGGTCAAGCTCGCGGCGGCTCTCGGTATCCGCATCGACTGCGCCTTGCTGGCGGGCATCGAGTGGACGCCCGGGAGGACCGAAGCCGGGGCATTCACGACTCAGCGCGTTGAGCCACGGTGAGCCGGCGAATTTGGTCACATCGACCCAATGACCAAAGACAAAGCCAGAACGAGACCAAGATCGAAGCCAAGCTCAAGGGAGCAACAGATTCATGTGTTCTCGGAGTCAGGCCAGGACTCGCAGTAGCTCCAGCCAGACAGCTACTCCAGTCCCTCCAAAGCACCAGCCCCGAACACACGACACACTGGGAACCCTCCGGTTCGACGCCTGAGCCGCACTTTCTTGATCCACAAGGTCTCCAAGTAGATCGCGGCCCGTTTCGCCCGGGCGACCGGCGGCCGATTGTGGCACGGCTCTGCCGTGCGAACGGCCGCGCGTATGGCCGCCCGGACTCCTTTGACCTTCGGTCTCTGGCCTACCTCGAATTAGGGCTTTCTGCGGTCCGGGCGATGCATTTAGCCAGTTTGAGCGACAGAGGGGGCGTGGACAGGAATACGCCCTCAGAGCCGACCTTCTTCACCGAGCGAACGCTTGCCGCCTATCTTGCGGTCTCCGACCGAACGATCCGTAACTGGATCAGGCGAGGGGAGCTGCCCTCCTACAAGCTCGGCGCGTCCAGGCGGATTGACCCAGCTGATGTCGATGCCTTCCTGGAAGTTCGCAGGGAGGAAGGACCATGAGGCATCGCGAGTCGCCGACCAAGCGGCGCAATCCCTCCGGCGAGATCGTGTGGACGGCCCGATACACCGGCCGAGACGGGAAGCGTCGTTTAGCCAAGCCGACCTGGAACAGGGGCAAGGGCACCTTCGCCCGCAAAGCCGATGCTCAGCGTGCGATTGACGAGGCATATGGGATCAGCGACCGCCCCGACACCCTTGGCGACTACGCCGCCACATGGACTGAACGCCACCCACGTGCGGAACGCACCAACGCTACGTATGACCACCGAGTCAGCCGAGTCCTCGATGTGGAAATCGAGGGCATCCAGCTGAAGGACTGGCCGCTGCACGAGCTGCGCCGTCGTCACACCCTTGCCCTGGTCGATCACATGCTCAGGAACGAAGGTCGCGCCACCACTGGCGCCGTTGGCATCCTCCGCGCGCTCTCCGCAATGGCCGAGGACGCGATCACCGATGAAGTCTGCGACCTCAACCCCTTCAAGGGCATCCGCATCCGCGCCAACGACCCAAGGGCAAGAAAGAAGTCGCGCCATATCCGCGTCTTCACGTTCGAGGAGATGCACCGCTTCGCCAAGGCGGCCGGCCGCTACGAGGCAATGGTCCGTGTCTTCACCGACACCGGCCTGAGACTGGGGGAGGTGCTGCCCCTACGCCGCGAAGACTTCGATGGCGAGACGCTCCAGGTCTGCCGTACCGCCCACGAGGGCCGGATCCTCGAGGGCACCAAGACCGACCACGGCGAGCCCGACGCCGGCCGCGTCGTCCCGGTGCCCGCAACCCTCGCCTGGATGCTTGAAGCCCAGATCAACCTCAACGGCCCCAACTGCGAGCTGCTCTTCCAGACGCCGCGAGGCCGCCTATGGCGCGAGCGCACCTTCTACCGCGACCTCTGGAAGCCCGCCCAAGAAGCCTCCGGCCTAGACATCCGCCCCCACGAGTGCCGCCATTCCTACGTCACCCACCTTCGCGCCGAAGGGATTAACGACGCTGACTTGGCCGAAATCGCCGGGCATCGCGTCGAGACCATGCTGGCGCGGTACACGCACGCAATTGGGCAAAGCTGGGATGGTGTCCGCGCAGCTATTGACCGCTCTTCGATCTGAAAATTCTGCAAGTCTCTACTCCCCTTTTAGCCATTCCGCTTTAGGATGCCGACGCATGATCGTGGGAGAGATCGTCCGACTCTCGGTTTCGGGCGAGGTAATCCAGTTCCGCTGGGGGGAGCCGCACGAACTCGGTACCGCGGCCTATTGGGTTGAGCAGACGCGGAGCCGACAGCCTTCGCCAGACCACAGGTTGGGTTGTTCCCTCGCCGAGGAGACCGTCGCTTGTCTTCTTGGAGGCTTCGGCTTGCCAGCTGAGGTTGGTTTGGCTGCTTTTGACCGACTCCGGCTCGCTGGCCTACTCAGTACCACCAAGCCGCCGTCTGCCTCGCAGGTCCAGGCGGTCCTTGAGGAGCCGCTTCAGTTGGCGAGCCGAGCACGTCCAGTTAGGTATCGCTTTCCGCGTCAGCGTGCCTTGCGCGTTTCCGCCGCGCTCCATTTTCTTTCCGAGAACGCGGCACCGCAGGACAGTAGAGACTTAAGGAACTGGCTTCTGGCAGTGCCAGGAGTTGGGCCGAAGACGGCATCATGGATAACCCGTAACTGGGCTGGCGTGGAAGACGTTGCGATCATTGACGTTCATATTCGGCGAGCCGGTCTCGCCGCTGGCTTTTTCCATCCGCGGTGGAAGCTCCCGCACCGATATTCAACGTTTGAGGCAGCTTTTGCGGAAGTCGCCAGGCTCGGCGGCGTTTCTTGCGCCGAACTTGATGCGAGGATCTGGCAAGACCTGAGCTTTCTAGGTAGAGCCTCGCACCTTCTCCTTGGCAGGCCGCCGGTTACGCCGCTACTCTGAAGTTCATGAGTGGCGGCTCGGGATCCGGTTCTGGGGGAGGCTTTGGCGGCGATGGCGGTCTCGACTGCTCCGCGATCAAATTTGACGCCTTCCTATCTTCGGTCGATCCAGAAGTGGTTCGTGATGTCGAAGTAGGTCAGGTTCTTCCCATCGAGCTGCGTACTGACCCTCGGTCGCTTGTAGTCGTACTCCCGGACGGGAGAGTCCTCGGCGCAATCACGAAGAAAGTGCGGGAATTGCTGCGATGTATTCAGCAACAAGTTGAGTTCACGGCGACCATCAAGAACATCAACGGCGGCGACGTCGAAGTAAAGATCCAGCCTGTGTGATCGTTCTGGGCGGCACGTACGAGGAGGTCTGTCGCGACCCATCGAGCGTTGATCTGATCGGGTCGGGCCAACGAGCCGCTGCCTGTATTCGGTCGGTGGTAACTGACCTTGAATTAGTGACCGCCGTTGACGAGGAGACGCTTCTTGATGCTGAAACGCTAGCCCAGGGAGGGAATATTCCTCTCCATGTTGTCGAGAGGACTGAGCCAGTTAGTTTCGTATATACGACGCCTCTATCAGCCCCCACTATCTCCGGAGCCCGTGCCACAGTTACTGAGGAGATGACAGCCGAGTCTGATACGGCGCTTGTGTTCGGAATGCTGGAGGCTAAGTTACGGGTGAAAGCCAAACGACTTGTCTTCGACCCTCAGCAGCCCCAGGATTTGACGCCCTTGGCCCTAGACCCAATTCAAGCCGAGCATCTTGCATTAGTGGCGAATGCGGCTGAGACGCACGCCCTTGCAGGCGGAACTCGCAGCCTTGAGGAGGCTGCACGAACGCTGCTTAACAGAAGTGATGCAGAGGTAGTGGTTACTAAGGCCGGAGCTCGGGGGGCCTTGGTCACTGGCAAACAGGCACAGGAGTGGGTTGGTCCTCATCCAACGCGCACAGTTTGGCCTATCGGATCAGGGGATGTGTTTGCAGCTGGGTTCGCTTGGGCTTGGGGACAGGAAGAGGCTGATCCTGTAGAGGCCGCCCGCGTGGGATCGATGGCGGCTGCACATTGGTGTGAAACGCAACGGCTAAATCTTCCAGCGGCAGCTTTCGGGAACTCCCCCTCCTTCGAACTACCTCCTCGGGAGGGAAGAGTCTATCTTGCTGGGCCTTTTTTCAATGTCGCCGAGCGCTGGTTGATCGATTTGGTAAACGACAGCATGCGAAGTCTCGGGGGGTTTGTATTTTCGCCACTCCACGATGTAGGCCCCGGCCATGACATCGCAGCCCAAGACATCGCTGGATTAGAGGACTCAAATGCCGTGTTTGCCCTCCTAGACCACTGTGATCCAGGAACTATGTTCGAGGTGGGCTGGGCCCGTAAGTTCGAGATTCCTGTAGTAGGACTTGCTCAGCAACTTGATAGCGAGGCAACGAAGATGCTGGCGGGGACTGGCGTCACCATTATCGATGATCTCGCTTCTGCTGTCTACACAGCCCTTTGGGCGAGTATGGGTGCAGACCTCAGCTCACACTAAACGATTGCTGCTCTTTTCCGGCGGACTGGACTCGACCGCTCTCGCGGTTCTTCTTCGGCCTGAGCATGCTCTGACTATCGACTATGGGCAGGTCTCCGCGGCAGGTGAGATGCGTGCAGCGGCAGCCATAAGCGCAGAGCTAGGCATCGCTCATCACGTACTGCGCTGCGATTGCTCTGCCATAGGCTCTGGACTTCTTGCTGGCAAAGAGCCTGACCCAGCGGCTCCAGTAGTTGAGTGGTGGCCCTTCCGCAATCAACTACTGCTGACGCTGGCAGGGGCTTGGGCGCTCCCTCACGACTGCCGGGAGATCATGGTGGGTTCCGTGTTTGGCGATGGAACTCATGCCGATGGAACGAAGGAGTTCTACAACACCATGGCTAATGTTATGTCTCTCCAAGAGGGGGAGCTGACTGTAGTCGCACCGGCGATTTCTAAATCGTGCACGGAGCTTCTGCTTGAAGCCGAAGTGCCTGATGGCATCCTCGGCTTCACCCACTCATGCCATCGATCGGAGTGGGCATGCGGCTTATGCCCTGGCTGCATAAAGAGATCTGAAGTTCTTGAGAGTTTAGGGCGATGAGAT
>Ga0307291_1000106_pt1 | contig 21123 bp, 26 predicted proteins | sample ER_DNA_148_FD_194474 | JGI IMG/M metagenome (GOLD analysis project Ga0307291, IMG submission 194474) | Bulk soil microbial communities from the East River watershed near Crested Butte, Colorado, United States - ER_DNA_148 | ecosystem: Environmental > Terrestrial > Soil > Floodplain | place: USA...
CGCGGCCCTCTCGGGATGGATCGACCGCTACAACTTCAAGCGAAGACACGGCGCCCTCGGTCACCGGCCGCCCATTGAGCGGCTTCGGGAGCTGAGCGGGAACAACGTGGCTGGGAACTACAGCTAGCGGACGTTGAACCCTTCGCCGGTGATCCGGCCGATGTCGTTGCTGAGGCCGAGGAAGAAGAGCATCATCACCAGGACGAAGCCGATCGCGCTGGCGCGTTCCATCACTCGGAAGGGGACCGCCTGACCGCGGAATTTCTCGATCAGGCTCCAGAAGATGTGACCCCCGTCGAGCGGCAGGAACGGGAAGAGGTTGATCAGGCCGAGGGAGAGGCTGACGAGGGCGAGAAGAACAAGCGCCTCGGTGGCCCCGAACTTCTCGATCGTCTGGTGGGCGACGTCGCTCACCCCGACCACGCCGGACACTTCCTTGCGGTGCTTCTCGTCGAAGAGGTTCGCGAAGACCGTCACGGTGCCGCTCGCGACCATCCACATGCCGTCGAGGGCGTGCCCGGCGGCAGCGGCGACGCCGTAATCGGCGGGAGCGCTGCCGTAGCCGAAGCCGATCCTGGCGTGGCCCAGCGCCGCTTCGTATTCCGGCCGCACGGACAGCGTCCGCACGGCGCCTTCGTGGCGGATCGTCAGCCGCACCGGCGTGGCGGCCCGACAGCCGTCGGTCTGCTCGCCGGCGCACCGGTGTGAGGAGACCTGGTCGATGAACTTTTCCAGGCGGGAGCCGACCTCGAGCCCGGCGAAGCGCCTGCCGTCGACCGCGAGGATTTCGTCGCCTGGGTGGAGCACGGCGGCCGCGGGCGACTTCGGCACGATGTCTCCGACCGTCTGGGTCGCCTTTTGGCCATGGAAGAAGAAGACGGCGAAAAGGATCGCGAAGGCGAGCACGACGTTCACCGCTGGGCCGGCCCCGATCACGACGATTCGCTTCCAGACCGGCTGTTCGTAGTAGCCGCGGTGCTCCTCGCCCGGCGGCAGCTTGTCGTCGGGGTTCATGCCGCTGATCTTCACGTAGCCCCCCGCCGGGATCGCGGCTATGCCGTACTCGGTCTCGCCCCGCTTGATCGAGAACAGCTTCGGTCCGAAGAAGAGGAAGAACTTCTCGACCCGCATCCCGGTTGCCTTGGCGGCGAAGAAATGACCCGCCTCGTGGAGGATGATCAGCGCCGAGAAGCCGAGGAAGATGAAGATCCAGCTCATACCGCCGCCAACCCGCTGACCTGCTCTTCGGTGCGGCGGCGGGCCTCCTCGTCGGTGGCGAAGAGCTGGTCGAAATGGGTCAGCGGCTGCGCCGGCATCTGGTCGAGAACCCGCTCGACCGCGGCGGCGATCGCGGCGAGCTCGATCCGGCCGGCGAGGAAGGCGGCGACCGCGACCTCGTCGGCGGCGTTCAGCACGCACGGTGCCGTCCCCCCCGCCCGTCCCGCCTGCAGCGCCAGCCGTAGGCAAGCGAAGGTCTCCAGGTCGGGGGGCTCGAAGCTCAGCTCCCGCACCACCGCCAGGTCGAGCCGGGGAACGTCGACGTCGGCCCGCTCAGGGTAGTGGAGCGCGTAGGAGATCGGCACCCGCATGTCAGGATGGCCCAGATGCGCGAGGGTGGCGCCGTCGTTGAGGTCGATCAGCGAGTGGACGATCGACTGCGGGTGGACGACGACCTCGATCCGCTCGTATGGGACGGCGAAGAGGTGGTGGGCCTCGATCGCCTCGAAGCCCTTGTTCATCAGCGTCGCCGAGTCGATCGTGATGCGGCCGCCCATGCTCCAGGTCGGGTGGGCGAGCGCGTCTTCGACGCTGACGCCGGTGAGGTCGCCGCGGCCCCGAAAAGGACCGCCGGAGGCGGTCAGCACCAGCCGCTCCACCGTTCCGGGCCGCTCCGCTCCGATCAGCTGGAACAGCGCCGAGTGCTCGGAGTCGACGGGCAGCAGGCGGGAGCCGGTCGCCTCGGCCAGCGCCGTGGTCAGCTCGCCGCCGATCACCAGGCTCTCCTTGTTGGCTAGGGCGACGTCTATGCCCTCGCTGAGCGCGACGATCGTCGGGCCGAGACCGGCGGCGCCGACCATCCCGTTGAGGATGAGATCGGCGCCGGAGGCGGCGATCAGCTCGCGGACGCCCTCCTCGCCGGCCAGGACGCGGCCGTCCCACGCCGAGCGCGTCCGCTCCGCGGCCGAGGCGTCGGCGAGCGCGACGGTTGGGACCCCATGCTGAGCCGCCTGCGCAAGGAGCTGCTCCCAGCTCGAGCCCGCCGCCAGGCCGACGACCTGGAGCTCGTCCGAAGCGGCGACGATGTCGAGTGCCTGAGTGCCGATCGAGCCGGTGCTGCCGAGGATGACCAGCTTCTTCATCTGAGAGGAGTCTAGGTACCTCAGTAGACCAGCTGGACGGAGAGGTAGTAGCCGACGACAACCGTGAAGAAGACCGCGTCGAGCCGGTCGAGCAGGCCGCCGTGCGGACCGAACAGCCGGCCGGTGTCCTTTTTACCGAGGTCACGCTTGACCATCGAGGCGAAGAGATCGCCGACCGGGCCGATCGCGGCGACGGCCGCGCCGATGATCAGGGCGTCGACCCCGGAGAGCCAGTCCTGGTAGAGGCCGGCGAACCAGAAGGCCATCGTGCCGATCAGGAAGCCGCCGACCAGGCCCTCGATCGTCTTGTTCGGCGAGAGGTCGGGGGCGATCCGGTGCGAGCCGAACATCCGCCCCGTCGCGTAGGCGCCGGTGTCGGTAGCGAAGGTGCCGACCAGCACGTCGATCAGCAGCGCCGCGCCGTGGTCGGGGAGGTCGCGAAGCAGGACGGCGTGGACCAGCGGCAGGCCGATCCATACCGCGCCCAGGACGGTGACCCCCATCGAGGCCACGATGCCATCCCGCGGCCGGCGCCTGGCGCCGAAGACGAAAAGCAGCGGAAAGGACGCGGTGGCGATCAGGAGGACGTTGAAGGCGGTGCCGAAGTAGGCCGCGGCGACCATCGCGACCAGGGCGGTGTAGGCGGCCTTCTCGACCGGCCGCAGCGCCGCCGTCATCAGGAAGTACTCGCGCAGGCAGAGGACGCCGAGGCCCACCATCGCGGCCGCGAAGACGGGGCCGCCGAGCACGACGATCGCGATCGCGAAGGCGATCCAGGGAAGCGCGACGACGATCCGGCGGGCCGTCTCGCCACCGAGCAGGTTGCGGCGCGGCGGCTGGCGCGGCGGACGCTCGCGCGGCGGCGGCTCGTCGGCGAACATCTCGTCGTCGAAGAGGTCGCGGACCATCTAGGCTCGCTTTCCGAAGCGCCGGCGTCGCGCCTCGAACTCGGAGAGCGACCGCTCGAAGGCGGTCCGGTCGAAATCCGGCCAGAGCTCGTCGCGGAAGACCAGCTCCGAGTAGGCGCATTGCCAGAGCAGGTAGTTGGAGATGCGCCGCTCCCCGCTGGTGCGGATCAGCAGGTCCGGATCGTGCATGTCGGGCGCGTAGAGGTGCCGGCGGAAGTCCTCCTCGGAGCCATCCTCGAAGCTTCGCGCCGCATCGACGATCTCCGCCCTGCCGCCGTAGTTGAAGGCGACGAAGAGGGTGATGCGCCGGTTTGCCGCCGTCGTCTCCTCGGCCCATGCCATCCGCTCGACCAGGCGCGGCTCCACTCCCTCGCGTCGCCCCAGGAAGCGCATCCGCACCCCTTCGTCGCGCAGCTCCGGAGTCTCGGCGTCGATCCGCTCGCCGAACATCGCCATCAGCGCCTCGACCTCCTCGCTGGGTCGCGCCCAGTTCTCGGTCGAGAAGGAGAAGACGGTCAGCTCCTCGATGCCGAGCTCGACGGCGTCCCGCAGGCGCGCCTTGACGGTGTCGGCGCCGGCCCGGTGCCCGTCGACGACGGGGAGCCCGCGCTGCTCGGCCCATCGCCCGTTGCCGTCGGTGATGATCGCGACGTACCGCGCGGAGGCGCTCACACCTCCAGGATCTCCTCTTCCTTCCCTTTCAAGATCTCGTCGATTTCCGCGATCGCCCCGTCGGTCTGCTTCTGCAGAGCCGCCTCGGCACGGCGCTCGTCGTCCTCGCCCGCTTCGCCCTCTTTCTTGAGGTCGCGCAGGTCCTGCATCGTGTCGCGGCGGATGTTGCGGATCGCGACCCTGCCCTCCTCGGCGACGCCGTGCACGACTTTGACCATCTCGCGGCGGCGCTCCTCGGTCAGCTCCGGGATCTTGAGGCGGATGACGTTGCCGTCGTTGCTCGGCGTCAGGCCGACGTCGGAGTCCTGGATCGCCTTCTCGATCTCGCCGATCGAGCCCTTGTCGAAGGGCGTCACGGTGAGCAGCCGGGCATCGGAGGTCGCCACGTTGGCGAGCTGCTTCAGCGGCGTCTGCGAGCCGTAGTAGTCGACCGTGATCCGGTCCAGCAGGTGGGGCGAGGCGCGACCCGTCCGCACCGTGGCGAGCTCGCCACGGCTCGACTCCACCGACTTCCCCATGCGGTCCTCGGCGTCCTTGAGCAGCTCGTCGATCAGGTCCACTGGATCCTCTCTCCCGGTCCTCAGGTGGCGGCGCTGGCAACCAGCGTGCCCACCCGCTCGCCGCCGACGATCCTATCTATGTTGCTCTCATCGCCCATGTTGAAGACGTAGATCGGCAGGTCGTTGTCCATGCAGAGCGAGAGCGCGGTCGAGTCCATCACCTTGAGGCCGCGCTCGATCGCCTCCCGATGCGTGATCGCCGGGATGAACTCGGCGTCGGGATTGAGCGCAGGGTCGGAGTCATAGACCCCTTCGACGCCGTTCTTGGCCATCAGGATCGCCCCGGCGTGGATCTCCAGGGCTCGCAGCGCCGCGGCGGTATCGGTGGTGAAGAACGGGTTGCCGGTGCCGGCGGCGAAGATCACTACGCGGCCCTTCTCGAGGTGGCGCATCGCGCGCCGCCGGATATAGGGCTCGGCGACCTCCTTGACGTCGATCGCCGACATCACCCGGGTGTGCGCGCCGATCTTCTCCAGCGCGTCCTGGAGGGTGAGCGCGTTGAGCACGGTCGCGAGCATCCCCATGTAGTCGCCGGTGGCGCGGTCCATGCCGGCCGCCGCCCCCTGCAGGCCGCGGTAGATGTTGCCCGCGCCGACGACGATCGCCACCTCGACCCCGCGGGCCCGAACGGCCGCCACCTGGCGGGCGATCCGCTCGACCTCGGCGGCCTCGGTGCCATGATCGCGATCGCCCATCAGCGCCTCCCCGGAGAGCTTGAGGAGGATGCGGCTGAAGCTGGGCTCGGACTCGGTCAATCGCCGACGCGGAAGTAGGCGAAGCGCGCCACCCGGATGTTCTCGCCGGTCTTCGCGGCGAGCTCCTGGCGCAGCTCCTCGATCGACTTCGAGTCGTGCTTCTCGGCGTTGACATGGGACTGGTCGAGCAGCGCCACCTCCTTCGCCCACTTGGCGAGCTGGCCCTCGACGATCTTCTCTACGACGTTGTCCGGTTTGCCGTCCTCGCGGGCCTTCTCCTCGAAGACGCGCCTCTCGGCATCGCGCTCCTCGGCGGGGATCTCCTCCGAGGAGACGTACTTCGGCGCGGTGGCCGCGACGTGCAGGGCAACCTCGTATGCGAAGGCCTTGAAGTCGTCGTTGCGGGCGACGAAATCCGTCTCGCACTGGACTTCGACCATCGCCCCGACCTTGTCGTTCGCGTGGATGTAGGAGGAGACAACCCCCTCGCTGGTCCCCCGCCCCTCCCGCTTGGCGGCAGAGGCCTGGCCCTTCACCCGAAGGATCTCGATCGCCCGATCGACATCCCCCTCCGACTCCGAGAGCGCCGCTTTGCAATCCATCATCGCCGCCCCGGTCCGATCCCGAAGCGCCTTCACATCGGCAGCGGTAACGCTCATCTCGCCCCCTCCCCTTTCGCAGCCTCGGCAGGAGCCTTCTCGGCGGTGGAAGGATCGTCAGCTTTAGCCGAAGACGCCTCTCCCGCGGGTGGCGCCGCAGGAGGCGGTGGGTCCCCTGCGCCGACAGGACCCGCGGCCTGGGAGGCCTGAGCCTGCGGCGGTTTGGGCTGCACCGGCGGCTGTTCGGAAGCCTTGCGAGCAGCCTCTTCTTCGGCCGCTTTCTTCCGAGCCTCCTCCGCCTCGACCCTCGCCTTCTCTTCCTCCTCGCGCTTCTTCCGCTCTTCCTCTTCCTTTTTGCGCCGTTCCATCTCCTCGGCGAGGCGTCGCTCCTCCTGCACCCGCCAGGCGCCGGCCCCCTCCTCGATCGCGCCGCCGATCGTGCCGATCACCAGCTGGCATGAGCGGATCGCGTCGTCGTTGCCGGGGATCACGTAGTCGATCTGGGTCGGGTCGCAATTGGTGTCGACCAGCCCGATGATCGGGATTCGCAGGCGGACCGCCTCGCGGACCGCGATCTCCTCGGTTTTCAGATCGGTGACGAAGACCGCGTCGGGAAGACGGTCCATGTCGCGGACCCCGCCGAGGTTGTACTCGAGCTTCGCCAGCTCCGCCTCCATCCCCATTCGCTCCTTGGTTGGCAGCAGGGCGAGTTTGCCCTCCTCTCGCCAGTTGGTCAGCTCGTGGAGGCGGGAGATCCGCGCCGAGATCGTGTTGAAGTTGGTCAGCAGGCCACCGAGCCAGCGCTGGCTGACGTAGGGCATCTTGCAGCGCTCGGCCCATTCCTGGACCGGCCCCCGGGCCTGCTTCTTGGTGCCGACGAAGAGCACCGTTCCACCGCCGCTGGCGAGCTCGCCGGCGAAACGGCGCGCGTTCTCCAGCAGCGCCTCGGTCTGGATGAGGTCGATGATGTGGATCCCGTCCAGCTCGCCGAATATGTAGCGGCGCATGTTCGGGTTCCAGCGCCGGGTCTGATGGCCGAAGTGGACTCCGGCCTCCAGCAGCTCTTTCAGGCCTGCCTCTGGCATTGGCGAAACGTCTCCTTGGTCTTTTGGTGAGGCCCGGCGCCCTAGCCGGGGACTCGCCTCGCGAGGCGGTCAGGATCCGGTGCGGCACGGCGGGGGTCGGTTTGAACGAAGGGATTGTAGTGGGGCGTCCCGGCTCAGGCGGAGCGGGCGGCGTCGAGCGCCGCGGACAGATCGGCCGGCAGCGCCGAGCTGAAGCTCATCGCCTCGCCGCTGGCCGGATGCGCGAAGCCGAGCCGGTGCGCGTGCAGGAACTGTCGCCCGAGCCCGTACTTCGGCCCGCCGCCATAGGTGGAGTCGCCGACCAGAGGGTGGCCGATCGCGGCAAAGTGGGCGCGGATCTGGTGGGTGCGGCCGGTCTCGAGCTTCGCCTCGAGGTAGGTCTCGGCGGCCAGCAGCTCGAGCACCTCGAAGTGGGTGCGGGCCTGGCGGGAGGCGGCACCGGAGACTGCCATGCGATGCCGCTCGCGGGAGGCGCGGCCGATCGGCGCGTCGATCGTCCCCGTGCGAGAGGCCAAACGTCCGCCGGCGAGCGCCAGGTAGGCGCGCTCCACCTCGCGGCGGCGCACCTTCTCCTGGAGGGCGGCGTGGGTGGCGTCGTCGCGAGCGACGACGAGCAGTCCGCTGGTCGCCTTGTCGAGGCGGTGCACGATTCCGGGCCGCTCCGGGTCGCCGCCGCCGCCGAGGATCTCCGCCAGCAGGTCGACCAGGGTCGGTCCCCGGTGGGAGGGTGCCGGATGGACGACGAGTCCCGCGGGCTTGTCGATCACCGCCAGGAAGTCGTCGAGATGGACGACGCGCGGCTGCGGCGTCATCGCTCCGCTTCGCCGACGCAGCTGAGGGCGAGGACGACCACGCCGACGGTGATCGCCACGTCGGCGAGGTTGAAGGGAGGCCAGGAGAAGACATCGACGTAATCGGTCACGGCGTCGGCGCGGATCCGGTCGGCGAGGTTGCCGAGGGCGCCGCCGGCCAACAGGCCGATCGCGACCCACATCCCCGGCCTGGTCGGGTTGCGGGCGAAGAGAACCGCCACGAAGACCAGCGCCGCCAGGGTCAGCGCCACCAGCGCCGCGCCGCCGCCGCTGGCGAGGCCGAAGGCGACGCCGCTGTTGTGGGCGAGCGTGAAGCCGAGCGGGCCGAGGACGTCGAGGTGCTCGCCGGGGACGAGGTTCGCCTCGATCAACGCCTTCGCCCCCTGGTCGAGGGCGACCACGAGGCCGCAGAGCGCCGCCGCCAGGCGCCAGGCACGGGCGCTGGCGCCGGTCCACGGACTGCCCTGGGCGTTCACCCTTCGATCGCGGCGACAAGCAGGCCGCGCAGGACGACCAGGACGATGATGCCGATCATCGGGCTCAGGTCGAGGCCGATTCCCCCGCCCCCGAGCGGCGGGATCAGGCGGCGGAAGAGGTTGAGGTAGGGATCGGTGGTCTCGGAGACGAAATCGAGCACGGCTCGCAGGGTCGGGTTGTAGGGCATGCGGGGGATCCAGGAGATCAGCACCCTGATCAGGATCAGCACGATGTAGACGAGGAAGAGCGCGGCGACGTAGTCGGCGACGTCCTGGCGGCTGAGGGCAAGCGCGATCATCCCCGCATCCTCTGCAGCGAGGCCCGCACCGCCGCCCCGAAGGCCTCGCGGGCGCCTTCCCGGTCGAGCGCCTCCAGCCCTGCTTCGGTGCTGCCTCCGGGCGAGGTGACGGAGATTCGAACATCGGCCGGGCGGCGAACCTGCATCAGCGATCCAGTGCCTGCGGCGGCCCCGACAACCAGTTTTTCGACCAGCTTCTGGTCCAGACCAGCGCTGGCGCCGGCGTCAGCGAGTGCCTCGGCTACCAGGGCGAAATACGCGGGGGAGCAGGCCATCACCGCGGTGGCGAGATCGAACTGCGAGTCGGGCAACTCAACGACCGACCCGAGAACGCTCAGCTTGCCCCGGACCTCGGGGCTGAACTCACCGGCAATGCAAAGCACGCCGCTGCCCACCTCCACCGCGACGTTGGGCATGACCCTTCCGACCTTGGCGCTGGGGAATGCGGCTTGGACGGTCTTCAAGGGGGTGGCCCCCAGGATCGAGATGACCGATTCCGCGCCCGCCAGTTCACCGGCCGCCTGTTGAAGGGCACCCGGCTTAACCGCAAGGAGCACGACATCGGCCCGCTCCGCCAGCTGCCCGTTGGACTCGACAGCTTCGCCGTCGAGATCCCCGGCGAGCCTGCGAGCCCGATCGGAGTCCGGATCGAAGAACAGCATCCGCTCCCACTGCCCAGCCCAGCCCCGAGCAATGGCTGCAGCCATGTTCCCCGCCCCACAGAATCCGACGATCATCAGGCGGAGCCTAGTGGGACCCCACCAGCTAAGACTGGTTGAAGAACCCTTTGTCGAGCAGGCGAGCCTTCTCCTCGGCCGAAACCTCGACGTTCCTGGGCGTAAGCAGGAAGATCTTCTCGGCGATCCGCTGCATGCCGCCGTCGAGCGCGTAGGTGAGGCCGGAGCAGAAGTCGATCATCCGCTTGGAGAGCTCGTGATCGGTCGTCTGCAGGTTGAGGATGACCGGCACCGACCGCTTGAACTGGTCGGCCACCTGCTGGGCGTCGTTGAAGTTGCGCGGGATGACCAGGTGGACTTTGACGTCGGAGTCGTCGCCGACAGGGCGCAGCGTGCGAGTGCGCGAGGCCGAGATCGGCTCGTCGTCGGCGAAGATGTCATCGATCTCGTCGCGGCGCGAGCGGCGCGAGGTGGGCAGCCGCCGCACCTGGCCGGATTCCCGCCGCGCTTCGATTTCCTCTTCGGAGGTCTCGGGGAAGTCTTCGTCGTATTCGGGCCCGTACTCGTGCTCTTCGGCGAGACCGAAGTAGACCAGCGCTTTATGCCAGGTGTCGCGTAGTGCCATGCGTGCGTCTTTCGGCTCCTTGTAGCCGATTCCTCCAGGGGATTATCGCCTAAACGTAGAGCACCGTCCCCAGCCGGACGATCGTCGCTCCCTCCTCGACCGCGACGCGCCAGTCCTGGGAGGTCCCCATCGAGAGGCGCTCGAGGCCGTGCTGGGCGGCCAGCTCGGCCAGCCGCGCGAAGTGAGGGCGGGAATCCTCCGGCTCGGTGCTGAAGGGCGGCATCGTCATCAGGCCCGAGACGCGGACCGGGCAGCGCTCGATGAAGGGCGCCAGGGCCGCGGCCTCGACGCCGCCCTTGCCCTCCTCCCCGGCCACGTTGACCTCGACCAGCACCTCGGTCTCGGGGGTGCCGTGCCGGGCGAGCTGCTCGACCACCGAGTCGGTCGCGACGGAGTGGATCAGGCGGCAGAGGGGCAGCACGCGCTTCACCTTGCGGCTCTGCAGGTTGCCGATGAAGTCCCAGGCGAACGAGTCGCCCCAGCGCTCCTGCTTCGCCTCCAGCTCCTGCTGGCGGTTCTCGCCGACCAGCTCGATGCCGGCCTCCGCCAGCGCGCCCATCTCCTCCAGCGGTACGTACTTGGTGGCGGCGAGGATCTCGACCCGCTCGCCGGCGTGCTCCCGGACCTGGCTCAGGTTCGAGGCGATCCTCTTGGGGTCGAGGCCATGGATCAGGCCGGGCATCTCAATCGACCTCCGTCTCGATCCAGGCGAGGCCGGCCTGCCGCCCTGCCCCGCCGTCGCGGCGATGGGAGAAGAACAGCTCCTCCTCGCAGCTCGTGCAGAGGTCGGCCGACTCGACGTCGGTCACCCCGGCTTCGCGCAGGAGGCGCCTGGCGACCTTGGGCAGATCGAGCATTCGGCCGCTGGCGACGCCGCCGCCCAGCCGGGCAAAGGAGCTCGATACGTCCTCGCCCACCTCGTAGCAGCAGGGCCCGATCCCGGGTCCGATCACGGCGTGGGTGGCGGCGACGGCCTCGGCGCCACGCGCGACGATTCCCGCCGCCATGCCGCGCCAGCCGCAGTGGAGCATCGCCGCGCCCTCCGGGCCGGCCAGGGCGACGGGAAGGCAGTCGGCGGTGTAGACCAGGGCGATCGGTCCCGGTTCGCGGATCACATGGCCGTCGACCTCGAGTTGGCCAGGTCCCGCCTTCTCGTGGAAGGCCAGCTCGGCGCCGTGCACCTGGCGGCCGCTGAGGATCCGGCCGGCGTCGATTCCCAGGGCAGCGGCGAGCGGCCGCGGATCCGCCTTCACCGAGCCGGCGGAGCGAGTCGAGAAGACGACCCTCGTGCGGGGGAGCTCCGCCTCGAGCCAACCGACCCCTTCGCTCTCCCTCCACCTCATCGCGACTCCCGCGCGGCTTTCAGGGCGCGGGCCAGCTCTTCGTCGCGGCCGGCGACCTCGCCGTCCAGCTTGGCTCTGATCGCCGCGGCGAGGCCGCGGCCTACGCTCGGGCCCTGCGGCACCCCGGCCGCGATCAGGTCCTCGCCGCCGATGTCGAGCCTCACCTGGCGCCACTCCAGGAGGTAGCGATCGAGCCACTCGGCGCCCATCGCTCGAGCCAGAGCCAGCTCGACCGGGCTGACGCCCCGGGCCAGCTGCACCGCCTCCGACGGCAGCGCGGGATGTGCCCCCGCCAGCCTCTCCGCTTCGCCCCAGCGACCCAGCGCTGCCGAGAGGACAACTCGGTCTCGTCTGGCGGCGTCCTTCCAGGGCGACGCCGTGACCAATCCCGCGACACGGCCCGCCAGTTCCAGCCTTTTCTCGCTCAGGTCCAGCAGCCCCCATTCGACGAGCAGGCCGAAGCCCCGCACCGCCTCCGCCTCGCCGGCAAGTCGCAGCAGCTCCGCCTCGCGCCGGTCGGCGGAGACCGTGCCGAGCTCGGCTTCGGCCAGCAGGGAGGCGGTCTCCCGCTCCAGCTCGAAGCCGAAACGGGCCGCGTAGCGAGCCGCCCGCAGCGCCCTGGTCGGGTCGTCGTCGAACGATCCCCCGTGCAGGACTCGCAGCAGGCCGGATTCGAGGTCTCCGAGGCCCCGATGAGGGTCGATCAACTCCGGATCGCGACGCAGCGGAATCGCCATCGCGTTGACCGTGAAGTCCCGCCGCGCGAGGTCATCGGCGATGCCGTCCGTCGGCTCGACCACGGGCAACGCGCCGGGGTATGGGTAGGACTCCGCACGGGCCGTGGCGATGTCCACCTCGTGCTCGCCGAGGCGCACCTTGGCGGTGGCGAAGCGCTCGTGCTCGACAACCTCGCCGCCAAGTCGCTGGGCCAGCGCCGTGGCGTTGCCCTCGACGACCAGGTCGATGTCGGTCCGGGCGCGGCCGAGCAGAAGATCGCGGACGGCGCCGCCGACCAGGTACACCGGCCTTCCGGCGGCCACCTCCCGCACGGCGGACAGCTCCGGATAGTCGCTCGCCAGCGCCTCGGCGAGGTTGTCGGTCCGTACCTCGGGCATCTGGGCGAGCCTACGCGCGGACGGGGATGCCGGCCGCCGCCAGGTGCCGCTTGGCGTCGCGGACGCGGTAGGCGCCGTAGTGGAAGATCGAGGCGCAGAGGACGGCGTCGGCGCGACCCGCCTCGATCGCCTCGCTGAGGTGGTCGAGAGTGCCGGCCCCGCCGGAGGCGATGACTGGAACCGAGACGGCATCGGCGACGGCCCGGGTCAGCTCGATGTCATAGCCGTCGTTGGTGCCGTCGCGGTCCATGCTGGTCAGGAGCACCTCCCCCGCTCCGCGCTCGACCGCCTCTTCGGCCCAGGCGATCGCCTCTCTGCCCTCGACGACCTCGCGGCCCCCGTTGACGTAGACGCCCCAGCCGTCGCCGAACCAGCCTGGCGGTGCCTCGCACGGCGGCGAGGCGCTTGGCGACACCTGACGCTTGGCGTCGATCGCGATCACGACGCACTGGGCCCCGAAGTGGTCGCTGAGCTCGGTCAGCAGCTCGGGCCGCGCCAGTGCCGAGGAGTTGACCGAGACCTTGTCGGCGCCGGCGTCGAGGACCGCCTGGGCATCCTCGACCGAGCGGATGCCGCCGCCGATCGTGAACGGGATGAAGACGTTGTCGGCCGTCCGCCGGGCCAGCTCGACGATCGTGTCGCGCTTCTCGTGCGAGGCCGTGATGTCGAGAAAGACCAGCTCGTCGGCACCCTCGGCGTCATAGCGCTCGGCCAGCTCGACCGGATCGCCGGCGTCGCGCAGGCCGACGAAGTTCGTTCCCTTGACGACGCGGCCGGCGTCGACGTCGAGGCAGGGGATCACGCGCTTGAGGACCATCGCTTCAGGCTAGGGCAGCGATCGCCTCAGCGACGGTGAAGCGGCGCTCGTAGAGCGCGCGGCCGACTATGGCGCCTTCGACGTTGGGGGCCGCGAGACGGGTGAGGGATTCGAGGTGGGACAGCTTCCCTACTCCGCCCGAGGCGATCACATGCGATTCGGTCGCTGCTGCGATTTCGTTGAGCTGGTTGATCGCCGGACCCTCCATCGTCCCGTCTACCTCGATCGCGGTGCAGAGGAAGCGGGCTACGCCTTGCTCGCTCAGCGCCGCCACGGCGTCGACCACGCGCTCCTCGCCTGCCTCAGTCCATCCCTCCAGGGCGACACGTCCCTCCCGGGCGTCCACCGAGACGACGACGCGATCGCCATAAGCCTCGGTCATCGCCGCGAGGAACTCGGGATTCCGCAAGGCAGCGGTCCCGATCACGACTCGCTCTGCGCCGGCATCGAGGACGGCGCCCACCGCTCTGGCATCCCGCAGTCCCCCGCCGACCTGGATCGGGCACTCGACAGCCGCGGCTATGCGCTCGATCGCGTTCAGGTTCCGCGGCTCACCCGCTTTGGCGCCGTCCAGATCGACGACGTGCAGGAACTCGGCCCCTTCGCCCGCCCAGCGCTGGGCGGCGTCGACCGGATCGGCGTCGTAGGCGGTCTCGCGTCCGTAGTCTCCCCGCAGCAGCCGCACCGCCTGGCCGCCGCGGATGTCGATCGCGGGGTAGAGGATCACGCCGGCGTCGGAGCGGTGGCGCAGACGCCGGTGAAGTTGGCGAGCAGCCGCAGGCCCGCGGCGCTCGACTTCTCGGGGTGGAACTGGACGCCGAAGACGTTGTCGCGCTCCGCGGCGCAGGCGAAGCGCGAGCCATAGGCGGCGCTGCCGAGCAGGTCGTTGCCGCCCGGGGCGGGCGCGAAGGAGTGGACGAAGTAGAACGGGGTCTCGCTCTCGATTCCCTCGACCAGGCGCGAGTCCTTCTCCCAGCGCACCGGCGACCAGCCGATGTGGGGAACCTTCAGGCCGTCCGCGTCCAGCTCGCTCACGGGACCCGGGAGAAGGCCGATGCCGGCGGCGCCGCCCAGCTCGGTGGTGGAGTCGAAGAGCAGCTGCAACCCCAGGCAGATGCCGAGGATCGGCACGCCGGCGTCGCGCCGCTCGGCGATCAGCTCGTCGAGGCCGAGCTCGCTAACCCGCTCCATCGCCTTGGGGAAGGCGCCGACGCCGGGCAGGATGACGCCGTCGGCGGCGCGCACCGTCGCCGGGTCGCTGGCGATCGTCGCCGTCGCGCCGACGTGCTCCAGCGCCTTCTCGACCGAGCGCAGGTTGCCCATCCCGTAGTCGAGGATGCAGATCCGCGCGGTCATGCGCTCAGCGTTCCCTTGGTCGAGGGCACGCCGCTCTCGTCCGGGTCGATCGAGACGGCGACCCGCAGGGCGCGGGCGAAGGCCTTGAAGCAGGCCTCGATCATGTGGTGGGCATTGGCGCCGTAGCGGACGGAGACGTGCAGGGTGAGCTTGGCGTTGTTCGCCACGGCGCGGAAGAGCTCCTCGGCCAGCTCGGTGTCGAAGCCGGCGATCGAGGTGGCGGGCAGCTCGGCCTCGAAGACGCAGAGCGGCCGGCCCGAGATGTCGATCGCGCACTCGGCCAGCGACTCGTCCATCGGCACGAGGGCCGATCCGTAGCGCCGGATGCCGGCGCGATCGCCGAGCGCCTCGTCGAGCGCCTGTCCCAGCACGATGCCGACGTCCTCGACGGTGTGGTGGGCTCCCGTCTCCAGGTCGCCGCTCGCCTCGACCTCGAGCCCGAGCCTGCCGTGGCGTGCCAGCAGGTCGAGCATGTGGTCGAGAAAGCCGACGCCGGTCGCGGCGCGCGACTCGCCGCCGTCGAGGTCCAGCGAGAGCCGGATCCGGGTCTCGGCGGTGGTGCGCTCTCTTTCCGCGCTTCTGCTCATCGTCTAATCATCGCCGACTCGCCGTGGATCGGGAATCCCTCGGCGCGGGCGATGGTCTCCGCATGCGGTGCCAGCTTCGCCGCCGCCCCTGCCGGGACCTCCACGCTGGCCATCTTGCGACGGAACGCGTCGGGCCCGAGCGGGCCCGAGAAGCGCCCCGCGCCGCCGGTAGGGAGCACGTGGTTGGACCCGGCGACGTAGTCGCCGAAGGCGGTGGCGCTGTGGGGCCCGACGAAGACGCAGCCCGGCGTGCGAAGGCGCCCCGAGAGGGTCGCGGCTTCCTCGTCGAGCAGCTCGAGATGCTCCGGCGCGAAGGCATTGGCGAGCTGAAGCGCCGACTCGACGTCGGCGACCGCCACCAGTGCCAGTGGCGCCTCGCCACGGCCGGATCGCTCGGACGACAGCCGCTTCGCCCGCTCGGCGATCGCCTCGAGCACCGAGCGCTCGATCGCGACGGCGATCAGCGGCCCCTCGGCGCCGTGCTCAGCCTGGGCGCAGAGGTCGAGCGCCGCCCATTCGGGGTCGGTGTCGGGGCCGGCGATCAGCATCAGCTCCGAGGGGCCGGCGAGCGAGTCGATCCCGACCTGTCCGGCGACGGCGCGCTTCGCCTCGCGAACCCAGGCGTTGCCGGGCCCGACCACCACGTCGACCGGCGCGACCGTCTCGGTTCCGAAGGCGAGGGCGAAGATCGCCTGCGCCCCACCCATCGCGTAGATCTCGTCGACGCCGCAGAGGGCCGCCGCGGCGAGGACCAGCGGCTGCAGGCGGCCGTCGGGGCCTGGCGGCGAGGCCAGGGCGACACGCTCGACCCCGGCCGCCCGCGCCGGCAGCGCCCCCATCAGGACGCTCGACGGGTAGGCCGCCCTGCCGCCCGGGGCGTAGACCCCCGCGGCGCCAACGGCCCACTCGCGCAGCGTCACCGAGTGGCCCTGGGGCAGGTCGATCCGCCTCGGCTGATCGCCCAGCTGCGCCTCCGCGACCGTCCGCACGTTGTCAGCGGCAAGCTGCAGCGACTCGCGAATCCCCGGCTCGAGCCCGGCAAGTGCCCGGTCGGCCTCCTGGCGATCCACGCGCAGGGACTCCGGTGGGCGCTCGGTCGCGTCGAAGCGGGCAGTGAGCCGCAGCACGGCCTCATCGCCCCGCTCGCGCACCTCGCGCTCGATCGAGCTGACGTCGACCTCGGCGGACTCGGACGTCGCCCAGCCGCGGATCGCGGCGGCGGTCTCCGCGCCCCCCTCCCACTCGAAGCTGCGCACCCTCATCCCGCCGTGGCCTCTCTCAGCCTCGCGGTCAGCTCGTCGATCTCCGCGGCGCGCAGCTTGTGGGCGACGCGGTTGGCGACGAAGCGCGCCGTGCACTCGACTATCTCCTCGCGCACCTCCAGGTCGTTCTCGTCCAGGGTGCGGCCGCTGGCGACCAGGTCGACGATCCCGTCGGCGAGCCCGATCAGCGGGGCGAGCTCGACCGAGCCCTTGACCTCGATCGTCTCCACCTGACGGCCGGTGGACTCGAAGTAACGCTCGGCGACGCGTGGGTACTTGGTCGCGATTCGAATCATCCCGAGCCGCCGCTGCGACTCTCCGAGGCGGCCGTCGCCCTTGCGGCCGGCGAGCACCATGCGGCAGCGCCCATAGCCGAGGTCGAGCAGCTCGTAGACCATCCGGTCGGCCTGCTCGAGCAGGACGTCCTTGCCGGTGATGCCGACGTCGGCGGCGCCGGCCTCGACGTAGGTCGGCACGTCGGAGGGCCGCATCGTCACCAGCGTCATCGCCGCGCCGGGGAAGATCAGCGCCCGCGACTCGCCGCGCGCCGCCGAGGTATCGACCCCGGCGGCGTCGAGGGCGTCGAGCGTGCCCTCGAGCAGTGCGCCACGGGGCACCGCCAGCTTCAGCGGTCCTTCCGCCTTGGCGTCGGCCAGGCCGGCCACCTGGACGCTCATACCGATCCCCCCCGGCGCGATTCCTCCTCCATCTGGGCGACGTGGATGCGCTCGAGGTACAGCGCAAAGCCGGCCGCGGGCAGATCGACGCCGAAGCGCTTCAAGAGGCCGTCGTAGCGGCCGCCACCGCCGAGCACGTGGCCGAGCGCGGGATCGTAGACCTCGAGGATCGCGCCGCTGTAGTAGCCCAGGTCGCGGAGCAGGCCGAGGTCGACCTGAACGCGCTCAGCGGCACCGCGCTCCTCCAGAGCCTGGAAGGTCTCGCCGAGCCGCGCCGTCGCCCGCTCGACCGCCTCGCCGCCGAGCGCGCGGGCCTGCTCCAGCACCTCGCGGCCGCCGCGCAGCTGCGAGAGAGCGACGCAGGTCTCGACTCGGCCGGGCTCTATCCCCGCCTTCGCCAGCTCGGCCTCGAGGCCGACCAGGTCGTGCATCGCCAGCCGCTCGAGGACCGCCTTGCGCGCCTCTCCCTCCACCTCCAGCTCTGTCAGCAGCTGCCGGTAGAGGTCGGCGTCGCCCAGCCCGATCACGGCGCGATCGAGGCCGGCGGCGTCGAGGGCCGCCTCCAGGACCTCGATGATCTCGACCGTCCCCGCCGGCGCCGGCGCCCCGATCAGCTCCACGCCCGCCTGGGCGAACTCGCGCATCTGGCCACGCTGGGGGCGCACCGCCCTGTAAGCATTGGCCAGGTAGCAGAAGCGCAGCGGCGGGTCGGCATCCGCGTAGCGGGAGGCGACCAGGCGGGCGATCGGGACGGTCATGTCCGAGCGCAGGGCGAGCAGGTCGCCGCGCTCGTCGAAGAAGCGGTAGGCGGATTCGGCCGTGCGGCCGTCGCCGCGGGCGAGCACCTCGTCGTACTCGATCGCCGGCGTCGCCACCTCGTCGTAGCCGCGGCCTTCGAACACCTCGATCATCGAGCGGTGCAGCCTGCGCAGCTCCCGCATCTCGTCGGGGAGGATGTCGCGCGTCCCTGGGGGGATCGGGTGGATCATGCGCCTGACCTTACGAGAGCGGGCGCGGAACCGTCTTAGGCCGGGATCTCCGCAGAGACCCGTTCAATGCGGGCGCCGAGGCCGCGCAGCCGCTCGTCGATCGACTCGTAGCCACGGTCGATCTGGCGGATGTTGCCGATCTCCGACGTTCCCTCCGCGGCGAGGGCGGCGATCAGCATCGCCATCCCGGCCCTGATGTCGGGGCTCTCGACCCGCTCGCCGTGCAGGCGGCTGGGGCCGCTGACGATCGCCCGGTGCGGGTCGCAGAGCGTGATCCGGGCGCCCATCGCGACCAGCTTGTCGACGAAGAAGAGGCGATTCTCGAACATCTTCTCGAAGATCAGGATCTCGCCCTTGGCCTGGGTCGCCAGGGCGAGGGCGATCGAGGTCAGGTCGGCGGGAAACGCCGGCCAGGGCCCGTCCTCGATCTTCGGGATCGCGTCGCCGAGGTCCGCCTTGATCCGCAGCCGCTGCTCGGGCGGCACGATCACGTCCTCGCCGTCGATCGTCGACTCGAGCCCGAGGCGCCGGAACTGGCGCCTCACCATCACCAGATCGGCCGGCGCGGCATCGCGGATCCGCAGCTCGCCGCCGGTCGCGGCCGCCAGCGCCATGAAGCTGCCGACCTCGATGTGGTCGGGCGAGATCGTGTGCTCGGCGCCGCTGAGCCGGTCGCGCCCGTGCACGGTCATCACGTTGGAGCCGATTCCGCTCACCTCAGCCCCCATGCTCGAGAGCAGGTGGGCGAGATCCTGGACATGCGGCTCGCATGCGGCGTTCGAGATCGTGGTCGGGCCGGGCGTCAAAGCCGCGGCCATCAGCGCGTTCTCGGTCCCCATCACCGACGGCTCGTCCATGAAGATCGCGCAGGGGCGCAGCCCGTCCGCCGGCGCGTTCAGCTCGATCCAACGATCGCCAGCGACGCGCGCGCCGAGATCGGCGAAGGCGTCGAGGTGCGCGTCGAGGCGCCGCCGGCCGATGAAGTCGCCGCCCGGTGGCGGCATTCGCGCCTCGCCGAAGCGGGCGAGCAGCGGCCCGGCAAGGAGGAACGAGGCGCGGATCTTCTTCGAGAGGTCCTCGTCGACCTCGACCTCGGAGACGCCGTTGGCTTGGAGGCGCAGGCTGTTGTCGGCGATCCACTCGGCGTCGACCCCGAGCCCTTCGAGCAGCGCGATCTGGGCCTCGGTATCGCGTATCCGCGGCACGCGATGGAGGATCAGCTCCTCCTCGGTCAGTAGGCAGGCGGCGAGGATCGGCAGCGCCGCGTTCTTGTTTCCGGCCGCCGTCAGCTCTCCCGAGAGCGGTGCGCCTCCGTCGATCACGAACTTCTCCATCGGTCCGGTTAGGGTACCGGCGCAATGGGACGTGGCTGGAAGATCCTGATCGCGGTTGTGACGGTGCTGGTAGTCCTGATCGGCGTCAATGCACTGGTCGTCGACGGCGAAACCAAGTCGGCCGGGGTGACCGAACCCGGAGGTCGCGTCGTCAGCCTGCCCGGCGGCGACATGGAGGTCGTCGAACGAGGCCCCCGTGATGGCAACCCGATCGTCCTGATCCACTGCTTCACCTGCGCGATCAACTGGTGGGACGGGGTGATGCCGCGGCTCGCCGCCGCCCATCGGGTGATCGCGGTCGATCTGCTCGGGCACGGCGGCTCCGAAAAGCCCTCGTCCGGCTACTCGATTGAAAACCAGGCCGGCTTGATCGCCGGGGTTCTCGGCAGGCTGGGTGTGCGCGATGCCGAGGTCGTCGGTCACTCGCTCGGCGGCCCAATCGCGATTGCCCTTGCGGAACGGTCGCCGCAACTGGTCGACCGGTTGGTGGCGATCGACAGCATCCCCGACGACAGCTACGGCGATGTGGGCTTGCTCGGCGAACTGCCCTTCAAGCCGGTGCTCGGCCAAGCCTTGTGGCGAATCAAGCCCGACTTTTCGATCCGCAATGGCCTCGAGGTCGCCTTCGCGCCTGGCTTCGACGTTCCAGACGCATTCGTCGAGGATGTAAAGCGGATGACCTACAGCGCGTACACGGGGTCCCACGAAGCCTTCGATGACTACACCGGGGAAAAGCCGCTTCCCCAGCGCGCGGCCGCAACCGGTAGGCCGACTCTGGCGATTATGGGTGCCGAGGAGCAGATTGCCAAGGATCCCAAGCGAGCGCTGGCCGCTTACCGAGCGGCGGGCGCGCAGACCAGGCTGATCCCGGGTGCCGGCCACTCGCCCAACGTCGAGAGGCCCGCCAGGACGGCTGCCCTGCTCCTCGCCTTTGACGAGGTGAAAAGCCCTGCAAAGGGGGTAAAACAGGAGCATGGCTCGCAAAAGCGCTTGCAGAAATCGGATGCCGTCCGGAAGCGACCGTAGAGTCGAACCCATGTTCGATTCGAGAAAAGAGATCAGCGACCGCGTGGCCGACGCGGCGGACCTGATGATCGACTTCGCGACCCTGGGCGAGTACGGCTTGGAGCCGGTCGAGCCGGCGAGCCGGCCATGCGAGGCTCGCAGGCGCAGCGGCTCTCCGAGAAGCACCGGGTCCTGGCGCTCGGCGATCGATCGCTTCGCGTCCCAGCCGTAATCGCACTGCGCGGGCCGACGGTGGGGCCACCGGAACGACAAAGGGCCGCCTCGACGGGCGGCCCTGAATCGATGCGAAGAAACCGGCGGCGACCTACTCTCCCAGGGGGTTGCCCCCCAAGTACCATCGGCGCTGAAAGGCTTAACTGCTCTGTTCGGAATGGGAAGAGGTGTTTCCCTTTCGCTATGCGCCACCGGAAATATTGCGAGACCGCCCCCGGTGGAGCTTGAAAACTGCACAAGACCAAATGGGCAAGAAATAAATATCCGTCAAGCCCTCGACCCATTAGTACCGGTCGGCTGAGCACATCACTGCGCTTGCACCGCCGGCCTATCAACCTGGTGGTCTACCAGGGGTCTTACTCCCTCGAAGGGATGGGAGAGCTCATCTCGAGGACGGCTTCCCGCTTAGATGCCTTCAGCGGTTATCCGTTCCGTGCGTAGCTAACCTGCGGTGCCCTTGGCAGGACAACAGATACACCAGCGGCACGTTCATCCCGGTCCTCTCGTACTAGGGATGACTCCTCTCAACTCTCCAACGCCCACAGCAGATAGGGACCGAACTGTCTCACGACGTTCTGAACCCAGCTCGCGTACCGCTTTAATGGGCGAACAGCCCAACCCTTGGGACCTACTCCA
>Ga0307291_1000111_pt1 | contig 20748 bp, 21 predicted proteins | sample ER_DNA_148_FD_194474 | JGI IMG/M metagenome (GOLD analysis project Ga0307291, IMG submission 194474) | Bulk soil microbial communities from the East River watershed near Crested Butte, Colorado, United States - ER_DNA_148 | ecosystem: Environmental > Terrestrial > Soil > Floodplain | place: USA...
TGATGACCAGCGGCAGGGTCAGGAACGCGAGGATCGGCTTCAGAATCGTGTTCGCGATCCCGAGCACAGCCGCGCCAATGATGTACGACCACCAGCCGTGGATCCGGACGCCGTCGAAGATCGCGTTCGCCACCCAGAGGGCGGCCATGTTGATTCCGAGGGCAACGAGCAGGCGGATCAGCAAGGGCACGCCCGTGAGTATAAGCCTGGCTACGCGGTGGATTGAAGCGGTTCGACGGATGCCGCCGAGCGGTTAGCCGCCCTGATTCCCGATCGCAACCAACTCAGCAACTACTGCGGCGATCGGCTGCGTGGCATCGATCTCATGCGTGGCCGTGGCCCGAAGCAGCGGCTCGACCTGCGCGATGTCGTCGATGATTCGCTCGCGCTCCTCGCTCGACTTCCCGAAGTCGTTCGTCGTCCGCGATTCGATTCGGCGGAGAAGGACGTCGGACGGCGCGCTCAGAAGCACGACTGCGTCGAACCGGGGGTAGAAGCGGCCCTGGTTCGAGACGGTGCCGGAGATGTACAGAGTCGTTTCGTGCTCACGGACAAGGAGCTCGTGGATCAGCTCCTCGCGCCAGACGTAGCCGCCGTCCTCATCAGACCACTCGCTCCAGGGTGCTACATCGGTCTCGATGACCGCAAAACCACGTTGCTCGAGCTCCGCCAGGACGGTCGACTTCCCCGTGCCCGACATGCCGGTGACGAGCACCTTCCGCATAGCGAGGGTGGAGGGTACCCGCGAGGTCCGTTTGCAAGAATCGGCCAACCAATCGGGCTGCGGCGGGAGGAGAGTCCGGCATGAACCGGTGGTTCCGCGAGCGCTTCGGCGATGTGACCCCGCCCATCCGTCGCGGCTATGGCCTTTGGGCTGCCGTCGGCGCAGTGATCGCGATTCCGGAGATCTGGGCCGCGGTCGCGCGACCGCCTTGGCCCACCATCTCCGGCACCGTCGGCCATCTGGAGCTGCGCTGGAACTTCGTCGCGGTCCTCGTCGTCGCGGTGCTCGTGATCGTCGCCGCCAACGCGGTACGGATACCGATGACGGACACAGGCAAGGTCGTTCAGCAGGCAGATGGACGCGTGCTTGGACGGACTGAGAGCGGCCGGCTGACTCTGTATCCGGATCGTGATGTGGAGCTACCGGCTTTCGCGTACCTCGCGCTTGCGTTGGCCTGCGTTGTCGCCGGCAGCTTCATCGCCGCCGCTTTGAGTGACAACAAGTGGATCCTCGGCTACGTCATCTATGGCTTGATCGCGGTCTTCTGCATCTTGATCCCGAGCATCCTGGCGCTGACGCCTGCGCGGAACGCCCCCTTCGCCGGCGCTTTCGCCACGCTCGCCGATCTGCAAGGCAGGCTGCATTTCGTCGCCGTCGTGCTGCTCGCCGGGCTGGTCATCCTGCTGATTCATCTGGCCTTTTATCCGTGGCCGGACGTGTTTCGCCACCACCCCGGCGTCGACGCCCCCTAGCTCTCCGCAGGCGTACGACTGGCGCATTCTTCGGGAACGCCCAAGGGCCGAACCATGTCCAGACCCAAAACCGGGGCTAACTCTGCTGCCTCCGCCTTGGCTCTGTCGGCCCGGCCCTTGCGTTGGCGCGATCTGTCTTAGCGCTTGATGACGTTGTAAATCTCGAGCATCTCGGGCTCGCCCGAGAGCTCGATCCCAACGTCCTTCAGCACCGGCATGAGGCGCTCGCCGAACGTATCGAACTGCTCTCTCGTGTCCCAGATCTCGCTGACTCGGAAGTTCCCGTTCGACTTGAAGGCGACGTGGAACTCGAGTCCCTCCGGCAGCCAGTCGCCCGACTTCTCCAGACGGCGGATGGTTTCGTCGTACTGCTCGGTCGTCACATTGGGCGCCGCCGTGAAGCGGGCGAGAACGCTTGTCTTGCGGGCGTCCATGGTCATGGACGGAGCGCTGGTGGCCATTGTGGGCCTCCTTTGTATGGATTGCCTCTGGCCGAGCCGACCTACAACCGAACACGCCTAGATGCGCTCGCCTGGGGGGCGAGGATTCTGAGCCAGAAGGCGCTACCCAACGTATCACGCTTCTCGCGTAGCTTCGGGCTTGCTCGACAAGCCCTGTACGGCCTCTAGTGAAACTACGTTAGGCGCTTCCCGTCTCCTCCATTCGGCTGGCGAGGAGGTGAAACGAGCGTTGTGCGGCGACGACCAGCCCCATGAGCAGCTGATTCATCTCGTCGACCGGCGGCGCCACTCCAGAGCCAACCGCCGCCTGCGCCTTCGCGTAAGCGGGCAGAGACTTCACCTCGCGTCGAAAAACCTCGTCGATTTCGTCACCTAGTGCCATACGATCTCCCTTTCTCGGTTGCGGAGAAACACTAGAGGCCCTCGGGGAAACCGACCCAAAGGAGAGCGCCGAGAGGCGCTCCTTCCACATGCATAGGTGATGGAGCGTACCGGGATCGAACCGGTGACCTCCGGCTTGCAAAGCCGGCGCTCTCCCAGCTGAGCTAACGCCCCGAGACGCTCAGTGTAGAGCGTCAATCTGCCAAGAAGAAGGAAAGGGCAATGTGGGGGACCATGGGTTCCCCCACATAAAGAACCGGCGGCCTGGGGGCCGCCGGTTCTCAACGGAGAGGAGTCTTCTCCGGGTTAAGCAGCGCGGGCGAGTCGCTCTTCGTGGCGGGCCCGCTTGATGATTTCGTCACGATCGCCGAAACGAAGGTGGGCTCGAAGCATCCGCTCCTCGTCCCAAAGACGCTGGATCCGATCCTCGAGCTCCTTCACTTCAGCGGCGGTTTCTGAGTCATGGCCTTGAGAAAGCACGTGCCAGAGCTCGGCGCGGCGCTCGGTCGCGCGCTCGATCTCAGCCTTGATCTGAGTAAGTGTCTTCATGTTTCTTCAAAACGATTGACCAGATCCCGACATTCCGGAACGCGTCTAAGAAGAACATGAGAAGGATCAGGCCGCCGACAACGGCGGCTGCAACCGCGACCCACGTCAACACGCTGTCGGTCGTCACCAGCTTGGTTGTAACGGTCGGCGCCTCGCGAAGAGTCTTACCGTCGCCAGGCCGAAGGCGAAGCCGCCGATGTGGGCAAAGAACGCGACGCCGCCGCTCGACTGGGGTGCCAGGAGCCCGAGCCCGCCCTCGAGCGCCTGCAGCAGGATCCAGATTCCGAGGAAGACGACGGCCGGGATCTCCCACAGGAAGAAGAAGAAGCCGAGAAAGATCACCGTTAGCACGTGGGCGCGTGGTAGCAGCACGAAATAGGCGCCGAGTACGGCTGCGATCGCGCCGCTCGCACCAATGTTGGGGACGCTGGCGTCCTGCACGTTGCCGAACTGCAGCGTCGCGAAGGTTTGCAGCGCCGTCGCCGCGATACCGCCGGCGAGGTACCAGAGCAGGAAGGTGACCTTCCCCATCGCGTCCTCGACGTTGTTGCCGAAGATCCAGAGGAAGAGCATGTTGCCGAGGATGTGGAACCAGCTCCCGTGCATGAACATCGAGCTGAAGACCGTCTCGACAAGCTCGTGAGGATGGACGCCCGAAGCGCAAGGACCCTGCACCTCGCACGCGTAGTAACCCCAGTTGGTCACCTCCTTGTCGACGCCGCCCGAGATCTCCCAGAACCAGACGAGCGAATTGGCGACAATCAGGCCGATCGTGATGTAGGGCGTCGTCCGTGTCGGGACGTTGTCCTTGATTGGGATCAAGGCGCTTAGTGCACGACCAGGGCCATCAGGCCCTTCTGCGCGTGCAGGCGGTTCTCGGCCTGATCCCAGACCGCTGACTGCGGCCCGTAGAGGACGTCCTCCGTGATCTCCTCGCCGTAATGCGCTGGGAGGCAGTGGAGAACGATCGCCCCGTCGGCGGCAAGCTGGACGAGCGTCTCGTCGATGCCGAAGCCGGCCAGGTCGCGCAGCCGCCGCTCGCGCTCTTCCTCCTGGCCCATGCTCGTCCAGACGTCCGTGTAGAGAACGTTGGCTCCCGCTGCGGCCTCGTGGGGATCGTCGAAGAGCTCGATCGTGGCGCCGGTCTCGGCCGCGGCCGCGCGCGCGATCTCGACCACCTCGGCCGCGGGCTCGTATCCCTTCGGAGTCGCGGCCCGAAAGTTCATCCCGAGCTTGGCCGCGGCGACCATCAGCGAGGCGCAGACGTTGTTGCCGTCCCCAAGGTAGACGGTCGTGACGCCCTCGAGCCGGCCGAGCCGCTCGCGGATCGTCATCACGTCGGCCAGCGCCTGGCACGGGTGCGAGCTGTCGGTGAGCCCGTTGATGACCGGGATCGAGGCGTGCCGGGCGAGCTCCTCGACGTCGTCCTGGGCGAACGTGCGGATCATGATCGCGTCGAGGTAGCGCGAGAGCACCGTGGCCGTGTCCTTGAGCGTCTCGCCGCGGCCGAGCTGGAGATCGCCGGCGGAGAGGTAGAGACCGGTCCCGCCGAGCTGGAAGATCCCGACCTCGAACGAGACGCGTGTCCTAGTCGAAGGCTTTTGAAAGATCATCCCGAGCGTCCGGCCGGGGAGGAGGTGGTGTTGCTCGCGCCGGTGCTGGAGCTCCTTCAGCTCGTCCGCCAGATCGAGAACGCGCACGAGCTCGGGGCCGGACCAGTCCGCGACACGCGTGAAGTGCCGGCCCTTCAGGTCCTCGAGCACCGCAACCATGGCGGAGCGATGCTAACTGGACGTTTGGCCGACGGCGGTTTCTTCGAGGGTCTCGCGCAGGCGTGCGAGGCCGGTGAACATACGGCTCTTGATCGTGCCAAGCGGCTGGCCGAGGCGCTCGGCAAGCTCCGACTGGGTGTAGCCGCCGTAGTAGGCGAGCTCGATCGCCTCACGCTGCTCGGGCGGTAGCTCGCGCAGGGCGGCTCGGATCGCGTGGCGTTGGGTGAGCTGCTCGGCCTCGTCGGGAGGTTCGACCCCTTCGGGCTCGGTTTCCGGTTGAAGCGGCTCGGTGCGTCGTCTTTCCTCGCGCCGAACGAGATCGACCGCGCGCCGGTGGACGAGCGTCAGCAGCCACGTGCTCGGCTTCGAGCGCTCGGCCGTGAAGCGGCCCGCCGCGCGCCAGACGCCGAGGAAGGCCTCCTGGACGGCGTCCTGCGCGAGCGCATCGTCGCGGAGGATGCGAAAGGCGAGTCCGTACGCCATCCGACCGAAGCGCCGGTAGAGCTCGGCGAGCGCCTGCTCGTCGGACCGGGCGATCAGTGCCAGGACCGCCTCGTCCGAGAGATGCGCAAGCTCACGCGCGGTCGATTCCGGTCGTTCGCGCCGCCGCCCGCGCAGCGGGATCACTCTCCCCTCATGCCCCCGTCCTGTCATGGCCTCAGCTCGGCTTCACCTCCGCCCGCAGCAACATCGCTCCGGTCGGAGTGGGACTGCCGCCTGCCTTCTCGAGAGTGACGCCGACAGTTGCCCCGGGCGCGACCGGCTGGGACAGCTCGACGACCTTGCTGCCCGCGCCGCCGTGAAAGAGGCCGGCCGGTCGCGCGTTCTTGCCCTCAACGACCCAGGCCTCGTATGTCTGGCCGCGATCGGCGGGGGACAGGCCGTTGGCGACCAGAACTGCCTTTCGCGTCGGCGACACGATGAGCATCCCGCTACCACCCACGGTCGGGATCTGTTTCGCTCCCGGCTGCGAGAGGATCGCGATCACGCGCGCGTCGGCCGCGTGCGAAGAGCGCTCGCGATCCAGTGAATGGGAAAGGTGTGTCGCCCAGATTCCGAAGCCGATGGCCGCCGCGGCCGCCACTGCGGCGATGCTTGCGGCGGGGAGGGCCCAGCGTTGTCGTAGCGGAACGACGTTCGGCCGCTCGGCTCGCGCGGCCTTCAGGATCCGCAGTTCGAGCGTCTCAGGGACTTCGAGCGGCTCTACGTCATAGGCGAAGGCCGCCGCGGTTTCGCGAAACGCAGCCACCTCATCGCGGCAACGCTCGCACCCGGCGAGGTGGGCTTCGTAGGCGCGAAGATCGTCGCCGTCGAGGGCGTCGAGCGCGTACGCAGCTGAAAGCTCGTGAGGTGAACCGTTGTTCATTCGGCGTCGGGTGAGAAATACCACAGGACTGGACGCCCCTTATTCGGCCGCCACCCCAACGTCGGTTCAGAAGTAGTAAGGAGCCAGACTGAGCGCGGAGAGCGCGTACCAGACCCCGAAAGCAAGGCTGGCGCTGCCGAGAATCGGGGCGAAGCGAGCAAGCGAGTTGCGTGCCGGTGAGGTCGCGAGCGCCAGCCCCCAGCCGGTCGACAGCGCCGCCATCGAGATCGCGGTGCAGAAGGCGAAGAGCCCGAGAGCGGCTACGGCAACGGGGCGGTCGTGGATCGAGGCGAGCAGCAGGACGCCGACGCCGGCGCTGCCGCCCATCCCGTGCACCAGGCCGATCGCGAAGGCTTGCAACGGCGAGCGCGTGCGGATCCGGCCGCGCGATCCGTGAGCGTGCGCGTGCCCGTGATCCTGGTGCAGGTGGAAGAGCCCGCGGCGCCAGCGCACGAGCAGCCAGAGCGCGAGTAGGGCGATCATGACGCCGACGCTCGTTTCCGCGGCGGCCTGCACGGGCTTCGGGAGGTACGCCTTGAAGACGACGATCGGGAGGCCGAACATGAACAGGCTCGTCGCGTGGCCGCGCCCCCCGGCGCGGCCGAGACGCGCGGCGGAGCGCGCAGCGCGATCGCGACCGCTCGCGATCAGGGTCGTGACCGCCGCCAGATGATCCGGGTCGGTCGCGTGCCGAAGGCCGAGGACGATTGCGACGACGACGACCAGCGCGAGGGTCGTCCCGTCCGAGAACTGTGCGATCCAGTCGTCGAGCCCAAACATCTCAACTCACCTTCGGGAGGGCGCGGACGGTCATTGCGAGGCCGGCGGCGAGGATGACCAGGGCGCTCGCGGCGGGCAGGAGACGGACGAGACGCCCTTCGAAGCTCGCCCGCCGGAAGAGGCGCTTGGCGAAGACGGCGACGAGGCCGATGCCGGTGATGCTGAGGGCCAGGCCGGCGCTGAAGGCGACGATCAGTAGCATCCCGAACGCCACGCGGTGCAACGAGATCGCGGCAAGCAGGACGACCAGCGCCGAGGGACAGGGCAAGAGGCCGCCCGAGATTCCCACTGCGACGAGCGAGCGACGGCCGGGAGCGCCGTGCTCGTGGTGATGGTGGTGATGATGGCCGTGGGAGTGGGCGCGCTGGTGCCGGTAGCGGCTGCGGAAGACGGCGGCGCCGATCGCGACGACCAGCAGGCCCGAGACGAGGTTCAGCCAGGGATAGAGCTGCTCGGGGACGATCAGCTGCGAGAGCGCCAGCGTGATCAGCCCGAGTGCGAAGACCCCGATCGTGTGTGTCACGGTCACGATTAGCCCCAACGCGGCCGCGTGCAATGGCGTTCCTCTCTGCCCAACCAGGTAGGCAGCGACGATTGTCTTACCGTGACCCGGCGAGAGCGCGTGGGCCATACCCCAGAAGAACGCTGCGCCGAGCGAGGCGAGGATCACCAGCGCACTCAGGCGCTCGCGCCCGATTAGCGAGGCGAAGCCGGCGTCGGCGACTCGATCCGGTGCTTCGAGCGTCTTGCCGGTCGCCAGCCTCGGTGGTGAGCCTCCGGCCGGCTCGAGTTGCCCCGTCACGGAGGTGACGTCGAGCGGGCTCTGCAACAGGTCCTTTGGATAGGCGCGCAGCTCGTCGCTTTCGCTTCTGGTCTTGGCGCCGACCACGATCTCCTTCCAGCCGATCCGCCCGGCGTAGTTTGTGTCCTCGTAGGCCAGGCGCGTCGTCGTGGACAACCGAGGGCCGCGCAGGAGCACCTCGAGCCTCGTCGTGTACAGGCCGCCGGCCCCGCGCGGGTGCGCGAGGGCGGTCGCGACCGGCGTCAAGGTGGCCCGCCCGCCGTCGAGCCGGAGTCGGGCGCCTGCTGCGATCCGCCTTGCATACGCGCGTGCGTCGATCCGCCCGGCCTGGTAGGTCGGGATCTCCGCCAGGTCGAGCACGTAGAGCACGTAGACCCGGTGGGCTGCGACTTCGACCCGGCTGAAGCGGTTGCTGGTGAAGTTGCCGAGCGGGTGTGCCGTCGCTGCCGCCGGAGCTGCGAGCGCTGAGAGCGCCACGAGGAGCAGCAGCAGCCGCTTCATCGCAGGCTCCGAGCAACGGGCGCCCACAGGAGGGAGAAGTGCGGGTTGAGCGCGAGCGCGCGCCCGAACCAGTCGCGTGCGGCGGCGGAATCGCCGAGGCAGCGCTCGATCATGCCGCGGTGGAAGAATTTGAGCGCGTCCCTGGTGCCGAGGCGAAGCGCGAGCCTCGAGTACCGCAGCGCTTCCGTGCAGTGGCCGTTGCGGGCCAACGCCCAGGCGAGGACGTCGTCGCCGTCGATCGATGGTCGCTCATGCTGGGCGCGCCGTGCCAGTGCAAGCGTCGCACGGAACTGGAGGCCGTGGTCGACGCGGAAGAGCGCCGTCTCGAGATCTGTCCGGACGCCGTTCGCGACCAGCAGCCGGTCGATGACGCCGATCACCCCGTACTGCCGCGCAGCGGCCTTTGGTTTGCCGTCGATTCGGTAGAGGTCGCCGAGCCCAGCCACGAATTGCGGTAGCGGCACCTGGTTCGCCGCCCGCTGCTCCAGGTCGATCGCGGTGTCAACGTCGCCCTTGGCTGCGTAGACCTGGGCCAAGGCATCGAGCGCGTAGACGTAGCCCGGGAAGATCGCAAGCGCGGCCCGGTACTGCTCGTCGGCCGCCTTTGTTCGACCGGTCGCCCAGTAGAGCTTGCCGAGCTGCCAGTGGGTCCAGGCCGAGGGCTCGGGCTCCGCCGTTCCGGCGGCGACCGCAAGCCGCATTGCGGCGATCGCGCCGGCCTGATCGCCGACAAGCTCGCGGCCGTACGAGATCCTCGCGTAGGCGGCCAGCCCCGGCTTCAGCTCGGCGAAGGTGTCGAACGAGCGAAAGGCTGCGGAGTATCGCCCGAGCTCGACGAGCGCGTCGCCGATGATCGCGTGCGGGGCCGCCGAGCTCGGCGCCAGTCGCAGGGCTTGGTCGCCCAGGCGCAGTGCGTCCCGGAAGCGATGGCGCGACAGCGCCAGCGAGCCGAGCCCGCTCGTCGCGACCGGGTCGCGCGGAGCGAGGCGAAGAGCGCGATGCAGCGCTCCGTCCGCCTTCGTGTAGTAGGCAGGGTCGCCGGTTTCGCGGGCACGCTGCTCGTAGGCGAGACCCAGCTGACCCCAGTCCTTCGCATCCGTCGGGTCAGTCCGAAGCGTTGCCTGGAGCCGCTCGACGTTCGCGGCCTGCGGCGTCGAGGGCGGGGCGAAGGGCGCGGCGGCCCTCGCCGCATGTGACCGCTCGCCGCGCAGGCTGCCTGCGAGGAGGAGGGCAGCGGCGGCGAGAACCGCCGCTGCCCCTGCGTAGACGAGTCGACGCCACATCGCGCTACGGATTCGCGGTGTGCGAGTCGTAGCCCTGATGGGGCGCCGCGACGTACGGGAACGTCGCCAAGAACGACTTGTCGTTGGCGTCGACGCCGTCGCCGATCTGGTCGTTCGGAGTCAGATCGCAGAGCCCGAGCACCGTGTGGAGGAGCGGCCCGTAGCCACACGCGATCGCGCGCAGCTCGATGTCCACGACGTCATCGCCCAGGCGCCTCCCATTCGGAAAGCCGGCGAAGTCGCCCGCAAGCGCGCCGAGCCGGTTCGGCGTCGCCGCCGGTTGGATCGACGTGTTAAGACGCAGCTCGTCGGCCTTCGTCTGGCCCGTGAAGTTGAGGTTCGGGATGCCCGTGAGCAGCACCGCCACCAGATCCTGTCTGCCGGTCGTCGGCGCGTCCGGCAGCGCGGGGTAGAGGACGTTGATCAGCCCGGCCAGCTCGGGGCTCAGGTACCGGCTCGCGAACTGGCTGTCGTTGGCCGGATCCTGCCGGTTCCAGTAGTCCTTCTGGCCGAGCGGGATCAGAACTTCGTTCACCAATGGGTTGCCGAGGCGGGAGATCTGCACATCGGGGCCGATGTTCTTGCTCTTGCCCTCAGGCGTGAAGATCCGAAGCGCAGGCCGGCTCGAGCTCGCGTAGACGCCGATCGTGGGGCTCGCCGCGACGAGCTGCGAGATCGGGACCTGGATCTCGATCGAATGAACGTTGTAGCCGGCGACGTCGTCGACCCCCGGTGCTGCGGGAAGCGGCAGCAGATGGAACGGGTTGAACGGCCTCAGGCCGCCGAGGTCGAAGATCGACCCGAGGTCGACGAAGAACGGATCGTCACGCTGGCCGGCGAAGACCTTGATCCCGCCAGGAAGCGCGTTGACTGCGGCATCGGCGAGGCTCGAATAGTTCGGGGTCGAGCGCGGGCCGATGTTCGCCGGCGGCGACGGAAGGTTCGTCCCCAGCACCGTGCGGTCGTGCCGCTGGATGCGGGTGACCGAATAGAACTGGCGAACATTCCAGTCCGGGTCGCCCAGCGAGGAAATCTGACCCGTGTTGTAGAGGAAAGTGTTCGGATTCCGCGTCTCGGTGCGGAAGCGGAACTGGTAGGTGATGTCGTCACGGCCGTTGCCGTTGTTGTCGATGTGGAGCTCGTAGAGCGCGTTGTCGTCGAAGTTCGAGAAGTTCGGTCCTCCGGCCGGCTCCTCGAAGGGGATGTAGTTCGCGACGATTGTGACCGTGTTCGGCTTGTCCGGGCTCACGAACGCGTAGAGGTCTGTGTTGTCCGCCGTCGGATCGGTCGAGATCAGCGGCGCTTCACGGTGACTCGAGGCGTTCGCTGCCCCTGCGCCCAGGCCCAGCACAAGCAGGAGCACGAGCACGGCGCCGGCGAGTGCCAGCGCCGCAAGTGGCAGTCGCCCGCGCAAGGTGGCTTCGGTTGCCATCTGCCCTCCCTTTCTTTGACCCCGGTTGGTTATCGGGGCTGATTCGCCCGCATCCCGTTCCCGGTTCGGTCGGGTCAGCCCTACGAGCGGATCACGGTCCCGCGTTTGCGGGCGAGCGCTTCGGCGAGCGCCGTGGCTGAGGTGATCAGCGCGTCATGGCCTGTCGTTCGGGCAAACGCAGCGGCTGCTTCGACCTTTGGAGCGATGGAGCCGGCCGCGAGCTGGGGCAGGAGGGTCTCGGCCTCGGCCGACGACAGGTCTCGAACTTCTTTCTGAGCTTTGGTTCCCCACCCGCGGCAGACGGCATCCACGTCGGTGAGGATCACGAGCCGCTCGGCGCCCAGGGTGATCGCGAGCAGGGACGAGGCCCGGTCCTTGTCGATCACCGCGTCCACGCCGGAGAGCCGCTCGTTCCGGGTCGACACGGGTATCCCGCCGCCGCCGCACGCGACGGCGATCGTCCCGGCAGCCAGCAGGTTGCGCACTGCGGAAAGCTCGACGATCTCGAGCGGCGCGGGGGAGGGGACGACGCGGCGCCAGCCCCTGCCGGCGTCCTGGGTGACCACCCAGCCGCGCTCTCGCTCGAGCCGCTTGGCCTGCTCCTCGGAGTAGAAGGGCCCGATCGGCTTGGTCGGCCGCTGGAACGCGGGGTCGTCCTCGTCGACGCGCACGTGCGTGAGCAGGCAGGCGACCGAACGCTGGGCGACCGCGGTCAGCTCGGACACGATCAGGGCGCCGATCTCAGCCTGGGTCTGCGCGACCGCGAGGTAGAGCGGCAGCGGCGGCACCTCGTCAGCAGCGCGCTCCTGACGGACGAGCTCGTTGCCGACCTGCGGGCCGTTTCCGTGCGTGAACACGAGCTCGGGATCGTCGAGCAGCGGGCGAAGTGCCTCGCAGGTCTCGCGCAGGTTCGCGCGTTGCTCCGCCGCGGTCCCGCGCTCGCCCGGCCGCATCAGCGCATTGCCGCCGAGCGCTATGACGGTCGTCACACGAGTGCGGTCTCGATGATGCCGCGCTCTTCGAGGAAGGCGGCGAGCCCGGGCTCGTCCAGCTCCTGCAGGCGGTAGGTGACCCGCAGGGCCGGCTTGTCCAGCTCGATCAGCCGCCGCAGGTCGATCGGCGTGCCGATCAGGACCAGGTCGGCATCGGAGCGCGCGATCGTCTCGCGCAGATCCTCCATCTGCTCACGGCCGTAGCCCATTGCCGGTAGCAGCGTGCCGACGTTCGGGTAGTCCTCGAAGGTTTGCGCGATCGAGCCGACCGCGAACGGACGAGGGTCGACGAGCGACACTGCCCCGTGTTCCTTGGCCGCGAGCACCGCGGCGCCGTAGGTCATCTCGCCGTGCGTCAGGGTCGGCCCGTCCTCGATCGCGAGCACTCGCTTGCCGGCGATCTCGGTGGCGTCGCCTTCGACAGTGAACGGAGAGGCGGCGCGGACGACGTGGGCCAGCGGATTGGTCTCGCGGATCGAGGCCAGCACCGCCTCCACGCCCTCATGCGGCGCGGAATCCACTTTGTTGACGATGCAGACGTCCGCCATGCGGAGGTTTGTCTCGCCCGGGTGGTAACGCAGCTCGTGCCCCGCACGGTGAGGGTCGACGACGACGATGTGAAGGTTGGGCTTGATGAACGGCGTGTCGTTGTTGCCGCCGTCCCAGAGGATCACGTCGGCCTCTTTCTCGGCCGCGTCGAGGATCGCGGCGTAGTCGATGCCTGCGAAGACGAGGTTGCCCTCCTTCAGGTGGGGCTCGTACTCCTCGCGCTCCTCGATCGTGCAGTCGGCGGCGTCGAGGTCCTCGTAGCTTGCGAACCGCTGCACCGCCTGGCGCTCGAGGTCGCCGTACGGCATCGGGTGCCGCAGCACGGCAACGCGTTTGCCGGCCTCGCGCAGGAGCGCGGCCACGTACCGCGTCGTCTGGCTCTTGCCGGAGCCGGTGCGAACGGCGCAGACGGCGACGACCGGCTTCGAAGAGGTCAGCATCGTCTCGCGCGGCGACAGCAGCCTGTAGGAGGCGCCGGCCGCGAGCGCGCGCGAGCCGATGTGCATGACGTGCTCGTGCGTGACGTCGGAGTAGGAGAAGACGACCTCCTCGGCGTCATGCCGGGCGACCACCTCCTCGAGCTCGTCCTCGGCGACGATCGGGATCCCTTCCGGGTAGAGCTCGCCGGCGAGCGCCGCGGGGTAGACGCGTCCCTCGATGTTCGGTATCTGCGTCGCCGTGAAGGCGACGACCTCGTATTCGTCCCGGCCGCGGTAGACGAGGTTGAAATTATGGAAGTCCCGGCCCGCGGCGCCTGCGATCACGACCCGAGTCCTGTACATGCGTAAAGCATATGCAGGTATGCAGACGACACGGCAGGACCGTCTTCGACCTGGCTGGGGTCAGACCCCGGCCGTGGCCGTTTAGTTCAAGTCTTCGCTGACGCGGTCGGCGACCGCGGCCATCTCGAGCTCGGCGCCGGTGACGTCCTTGAGCAGCTCGTCGGCGTTGATGCGCTGGCCTTCCGCCCAGAGCTCGCGGAGCAGCGAGCCGGCCTCCCGCTTCGAGAACCAGGCGTTGCCGAAGCGCTCGCGCAGGTGCGCTCGAAGCTGCGCCTCAAACGCCCACGAGCGCAGGTACTCCGTGACGTAGAAGCCCGAATCGATGTCCGCGAGGTAGTCGGTCTCGCTCGGCTCGATCTTCAGCGCATCGGCGAGCAGCTCGACGTACCGCTTCTGCATCGGCCTGACGTCGTCCGTAGCGTGGAACTCGAGCTCGTACAGCAGCTTCGCGCAATAACGCCGAACGAAGTAGAGGAGCCCGGTCGCGCCCTCGCGCGCGAATTCCTCCGGTCGGCCCACGTCGAGGCGCCGCGTCAGCCATGCCGGCTCGTCGGTCAGGTGCTGGAGCAGCATCGCCCACCCTTCCGTGACGGCGTTGTCGCCAAGGCGTCGCTCCTCCATCGAGAGGTCCTTCGACGTGTGCGCGAAGTGCTCCGTGTGGCCGGCCTCGTGGAAAAGAGCGCGCCAGTCGTCGGCGCCGCCGATCGGCTGGATCACGAGCATCACCTTGTCCGGGACCTCGATCGGCGCGCAGAAGGCGCGGGGCGACTTCGAGGGCCGCTGCTCCAGGTCGAGATGGACGTTCTCCTGGGAGTGCAGGTCGATCCCGAAGTCGGCCAGGGTCGCTTCGAGGGCGGGCAGCATCTTGTCGGCCGGGAAAAACTCGTCCCAGCTCTGCGCCCGGAAGACGCGTGGCACGTCCCAGCGCTTGGCCTCGCCCAAGCCGACGCCGACCCGGTCGCGGAAGAGCTTGTCGGTTGCGTCCTCGTACATCTGCTCCGTCGAGGCGAGCACCGCCCGGCACTGCTCCGCCAGGTCGTCGAGGCGATAGCCGAAACGCCGGTAGAGGTCGACGTAGTTCGCCGACCCGAGCTTCGGCATCGTCTGCTGCCCGATCGAGACGGCCTCGAGATAGATCGGATTCAGGTGCTCGTCGGTCAGTCGCGTCCGCGCCTGGTCAAAGCGCTCGCGCTTCGCGCGGTCCTCGGTATTCGCGATCGTCGGCCTGAGCATCCTGTAGCCGACCTTCTCGCCGTCGACCTCGGCCTCGAGCGAGGCCTCGAGGGCGGCGACCTTCTCGCTGTGCTCCTTCGTGAGGCTGCCGAGATGGCCTTCGCAGGCGAACCGCCAGAGCTCGCGCACGCGACGGTCGCCGTTGACGGCGTCGCCGAGCGTCTGGGCCCACTCGAGCTTCGTCAGGTCCTGGTGGCGCTCGTAGATCGGCTCGAGCTCGAGCTTGTCCTTGAGGCCGGCGAAGTGGAGGTAGTACTCCTCGTCGAGCTCGGCGATGAAGCGGTCGGCGCCGTCGCGGTAGCTGTCGAGGTCCGAGGGAGTGGGCGACGTGCTCGGCACAGGCCGTAGGATAACGCCGTGCGCGAGATCAGCCTGAAGACCGAGCGAAAGACTCAGCTGCTCGACATCACGGAAGAGGTGCAGTCCGCGCTCGGCTCCACGAACGGTGCTTCGGCGGCATTGGTCTACGTGCCGCACACGACCGCAGGCGTGACCATCAACGAGGACGCCGATCCTGCGCTCGCCGAGGACATCGAGTCGGCGATGGAACGGATCGTCGACGACAACGGAGGCTGGCAGCACTCCGACGCCGACGGGCCCAACGCCCCCTCGCACATCCGCGCCTCGCTGATCAGCCCCCACGTGCTCGTCCCGCTTGACGATGGCCGCCTCGCGCTCGGCCGCTGGCAGGGCATTTTCTTCTGCGAGTTCGACGGTCCGCGGGAGCGCAAGGTCTACATAACGCCGCTCACTTAGTCGAGCGACAACACACTCTTCATTTCCGCGCAACCAAAACCGATTTAAGTTCTCATTGTGCGGCGACTCTCGCTGATAACAGCCGCGTTAGGTCTCGTGCTCGTGGCCGGCGCGGTCACGTTCGTGCGCGGCGCCTCGTCACACGGTGCGCCGCGGCCGCAAGCGGTGCCGCTGGAGGGCATTCACAAGATCAAGCACATCGTGATCATCATGCAGGAGAACCGGTCATTCGATTCCTATTTCGGGACGTATCGAGGCGCCGACGGAATCCCGATGGACCGGGGCGAGCCGCTTGTCTGCAATCCCGATCCGAAGACGCACGTCTGCGTCGAGCCGTTCCACGATTCCCGTGACCGCAACATCGGCGGGCCGCACGACCATCTGAACGCGGTCCACGACATCAACCACCGGCAGATGGACGGCTTCGTCGGGCAGCAGCGCGCCGTGCTACACAAGGTCTGCCAGCGCGTGAACGAGCCCGGGTGCTCGATCAGCCCCAACAGGATCGACGTGATGGGCTACCACGACGCGCGCGAGATCCCGAACTACTGGGCGTACGCGCGCCATTTCGTGCTCCAGGACCACATGTTCCAGCCGAACACGTCGTGGAGCTTGCCCGCGCACCTCTTCGCCGTTTCGGAATGGTCGGCGCGTTGCTCGAAGCGGAACGACCCGATGAGCTGCGTCAACGCGATCCAGGCCCCCGACTCCCCGCCCGGCGAGCCCCAGTCCGACGGCACTCGGCCCAACTACGCCTGGACCGACCTGACCTACCTGTTGCACAAGCATCACGTCTCCTGGCGCTACTACATCTTCAAGGGCGGCGAGCCCGACTGCGAGGACGACGGCGCCATGTCCTGCAAGGCGAAGAAGCAGAACGCAAAGACACCCGGGATCTGGAACCCGCTGCCCTGGTTCACCACGGTGCGCCAGGACGACCAGCTGAAGAACATCCAGTCGGTGAGCCACTTCTTCCGAGCCGCCAAGCACGGGCGCCTGCCGAACGTCTCGTGGGTGATCCCGAATGACAAGGTCAGCGAGCATCCACCGGCGCTCGTCAGCCGTGGCCAGGCCTGGGTGACCAAGGTCGTCAACGCCGTGATGCGGAGCCCGAACTGGAAGTCGACCGCGATCTTCCTGACCTGGGACGACTGGGGCGGCTTCTACGACCACGTCGTGCCACCGGTCGTCGACCGCAACGGCTACGGGCTCCGCGTGCCCGGGCTCGTGATCTCGCCGTACGCGCGGCGCGGCTTCATCGACCACCAGATCCTCAGCTTCGACGCGTACGCCAAGTTCATCGAAGACGACTTCCTGCACGGTGAGCGGCTCGACCCGGCGACGGACGGCCGCCCCGACCCGAGGCCGAGCGTGCGGGAAAACGCACCGATCCTCGGCAACCTCGTCCGCGACTTCGACTTTCGCCAGAAGCCTCGCGCTGAGCTACTACTGCCGACGCGCCCGAGATTGCACAAAGCCCACCGCTAGGCTGGCCCGGTGGCCGCCCCGGTCGCCAAGGATCAGGAGCTCGAGCTCCGCGTCGACTCGCTCGCCTACGGCGGCAACGGCGTCGCGCGCCTGAACGGCTTCGTCGTCTTCGTCCGCCGTGGCCTGCCCGGCGACACCGTCCGCGCTCGCGTGACCAAGGTCAAGCGCAGTCACGCCGAGGCGCTCGCGGTCGAGGTGGTCGAGCCGAGCCCGCGCCGGGTCGAGGCTCCCTGCGCGCATTACCCGGCCTGTGGCGGCTGCCGCTTCCAGGATCTGGCCTACGACGCGCAGCTCGAGGCGAAGGAGGAGCAGGTTCGCGACGCGCTCCGGCGGATCGGCGGGCTAGCCGAACCGCCGGTCGACCCGATCATGCGCGCGGAGTCCCAGTTCTTCTATCGCAACAAGCTCGAGTACTCGTTCACGACGACGCCGGCCGGCCCCGCGCTCGGCTTTCACAGAGCAGGCCGTTGGGACGAGGTGCTCGAGATCGAGAAATGCTGGCTGACCACCGACCTCGGTAACGAGATCCGCAACAAGGTCCGCGACTGGGCGCGTGATGAGCGGCTCGAAGCGTACGACCAGGCCGAGCACACCGGCTATCTCCGGCACCTCGTCCTGCGCGAGGGCCGCAATACCGGGCAGGTGCTTGTCCAGCTCGTGACCGCGGCCGGCGAGAAGTTCGACCGCGACGAGTTGGTCGAGCGGCTACGCGGCTTCCCCGAGGTTCGTTCGATCCACTGGGCGGTGAACGAGACGGCCGCCGAGGTGACGAACCTGCCGACGATGCTCCTCTGGGGCGACGAGGCGATCGAGGAGGAGCTCTGCGGCCTCCGCTTCCGCGTCCGCCCGAACGCCTTCTTGCAGACCAACACCGCGATGGCGGAGCGCCTCTACGAGCTTGCGCGCGAGCACGCAGCGCTAACGGGCGGCGAGACCGTCTACGACCTCTATTGCGGGATCGGCACGATCGGACTGACCCTCGCGTCCCAGGCCCTGACCGTCTGGGGGGTCGAGGTCTCCGAAGAGTCGGTCGCCTGCGCGCTCGAGAACGCCGACCTGAACGGGATCACGAACGCTGCATTCTTCGCCGGGGAGACGGCCGACTCGCTCGCCGAGCTGCGCGACCGCGCCGGCAGCCCTGACGTCGTCGTCGTCGACCCGCCGCGCGCCGGGCTCTCGAACAAGGCGGTTCGCCGACTCGGCCGGCTCGAGTCGCCCAGGATCGTCTACGTCTCGTGCAACCCGACGACGCTCGCGGGCAACGTCAAGGAGCTGACCGCAAGCTGGGGCTACAAGCTGGAGCGTGTGCGGCCGGTCGACATGTTCCCGCACACGCCGCACGTCGAGTCCGTGTCGCTACTGACGCGCACGTAATCGTGTCCAGAGCAGGTCGGCGTTCGCGAGCAGAAACGCGACCGAGAGAAGCGGCAGTGCCGGCAGGCCGGGCTTGTCCCAGGCGACGGCGATCGCGATCGTGGCGCCGAACGAGCCGACGAGTAGGGCCCAGGTCGCGAAGACGCGCAGGCCGAAGCGTGCGGCGGCCGCGAGGAAGAGGCTGAAGAAGAGGAGGTCGGGCAGCCCCAGGTTCGCCGCGTTCGACTCCCCGGGGACGGGGAAGGCGAAGGAGAGGGTCGAGAAGACCTGATGGTGGTTGTGGACGATGTGGTTGGTCGGTCCGCGCCAGACCGAGTAGGCGTCGACCCACGGGACGATGCAGGCGACGAGGACGACCCACGACAGTGCCTCGAAGAAGTTCAAGAACCAGAAGGCCGCGAAGGTCATCGCGCCGAGCTTCGCGAAGTCGGAGAGCGTGTTCAGGTCGGCCTGATGCAGGATCACCGCCAGCGCCGCGAAGGCGAGCGCAACGAGGAACAACTGGAGCTCCCGAGCCTCCCGCAGCGGCAGGACCAGGTAGACGAGCAGCAGCACCGCCGGCATCAACAGAAACGAGAGCACGGCCACATCGCCCCAGGTGGACGTGTCCGGCAGCGATTCGTGGAAGCGGTAATAGAGGCCGAGCGCAACGACCAGGACGACGAACGTGATTGCCCGACGCGCCCCTAGTACGGAGGCAGCTCGGCCCACCAGGGGCCCAGTTGTTTGAACGCGTTCCAAAAGCGGGTCTTCGCGGGCGCTTCGTCCAGTGATGCGTCGATGTCGGGGACGACGAGCGCCTCGATCGTCGGGGTGAAGCGCTGCAGCTCTCCGAGCTTAGGCTCCAGGGTATCGGCGAGCGGGAACTCGAGCTCGTTGAGAAATCGGAGCGCGTCGTCGCCCATCACGATCACGAGCTTCGGCTGGACGATGTGCAGCTCGCGCTCGAGAAACGACCGGGCCTCGTCGTCCGCCTCGCCGGCGAACTTGATGCAGTTCGTTCCGTAGACCGCGAGCGGATCGACGTGCAGCCGCTGCAGCGACTTGAGGATCGCCTGGCCGGCGCGGCCGAAGAAAGCGACACCCTCCTGCACCTCGGCCGCCTGAGGCCCGTACTTGAGCATGAAGACGTCGCCGAGCGGATGCCCGGAGCCGAGCACGGGGATCCGCTCGCTGCCGGCCGCCTTCTGGATCTCGTCGCCGAGATCGTGGGTTTCGGTCAGCGCCTTTTGCAGGTACTTCTCGTAGATCTCATCTGTGGGCGCAGGGGGCATGGGCACGGGTCGAGTTCTGCGCTAGCGGACCCGTTCCTTGGCCTGAGCCGCCCACTTGAGCGACTGCAGGTAGAGGAGCGACTTCGGACGCCGCAGGACCTGGGCCGAGCGGAGGCTGGCGAGGAATTCCTCGCGGTCGTGGAACTCACGCATCCGTAGGGCTCCGGTGCCAACGCCCTGGAGCACGTGCGCGTCAGATCCGGCACCCATGGTGAGGTTGTACTTGCGCGCAAATCTCAGCGCTTCGTCGTTGTACCCCTCGAACAACAGCCGCGCGTTGTAGACCTCGAAGACGTCGATTTCGTCAAGGTGCCGCCGAAGCGTGGCGGCGTCCGGGATCGCATGCATGCGGTCGAACGGATGAGGGAGGTAGGCGAGACCGTCCTGCGCATGGATCGCCTCGAGCGTGTCGCCGAACGAGAGGCCCCGCGGAATCTCCTCGGAGAGATAGAGCCCGATGATCTCGCCCTGTCCGTCGGTCTTGATCTCCTCGCCCGGAATGACCGTGACGCTGGTGGTCGCGGCGAGCGCTTCGAGCGCCCCGCCGAAGACATTGTGGTCGGTGATCGCGATCGCTCCGAGCCCTTCAGTTTCCGCGTGCGTCAGCAGGTCGGGCACCTCGATCGCGCAATCGTGCGACCAGGACGTGTGCATGTGCAGGTCGCAGACGATCCAGTCGCGGTCGGAGAGCGGATCGTCCTTGTCCAGCTCGCGGCGACGGCGCGCGAGCGTTCGATAGAGCTCGTCGTGCGTGCGAGCAAGCGCCGCGAACGTCTGCTGCTCGGCACGCTCGCGGTTCTCCCGGCCCTCACGCTCGCGCAGTGCCTCGTCCTCGGCCAGGCGCGCGGTCGCGGCGCCGGCGAGCTCCGGCTGCTCACGGACGGCTGATGGTGCAGCGAGCGCCGCTCCCGCGGCCGCCGCTTCGAGCGGGAGCCGGTCGAGCCCGTCCAGTGCGGGCACGAGGATCGCGGCCTCGTTGAGAAGCTCGGCGCGGCTCGCTCCGTCGCGGGCCGTCCGCACGCTGACGCGTCCCGCGAGGGCGCGGGGGATGGTCGGCCTGCCGCTCAGCGGCTTGGTTCGCAGGAGCACGAGCTCCCAGTCGGGCAACTCCCGGAGCGCTCGGAGCACCGAACGAGTGACGGGGCGCTCGGTGGGCCGCCACTCCAGGACGATCCGCCGCCGCTTCGGAGCCGGCCGAAACACCTCCGTGTCGACACCGGGGAAGACCACGCGGTAGTCGCCCGGAAGCCGTTCCTCAGCAGCCGCAGCGACCGCGGGCGAGGTCGCCAACAGCGCATCGATGCGCGAGAGCAGCCGCTGACGCTGCGGCTTGCCGGGTGGGTAGCCGAGGCGCTCGGCCGAGAGAAAGGTCGCCACCCCGAGCGAGTGCGAGTCGCGCAGCGCGAGGTAGGAGAGGCTCGGCAGCCCGGGCTCGAAGCCGTGGACGACGTCGAATCGGCCGCGCTCCAGCGCCAGCGCGAGGTTCGCACGCACCCC
>Ga0307291_1000113_pt1 | contig 20558 bp, 21 predicted proteins | sample ER_DNA_148_FD_194474 | JGI IMG/M metagenome (GOLD analysis project Ga0307291, IMG submission 194474) | Bulk soil microbial communities from the East River watershed near Crested Butte, Colorado, United States - ER_DNA_148 | ecosystem: Environmental > Terrestrial > Soil > Floodplain | place: USA...
CGTAGTCCATCGCTTCTTCGGCCGAGAACCACTTGCCGGACTTGCTGACCACCACGGCGAGCTCGAGCTCGTAGTCGAGCTCCTCGGTCAGGTGCTCGGGGTAGATGACCGGCTCGTCGGGCCCGACGATCGCATCGACGTTCTGGAAAAAGACGATCCAGGGCGCGATCTCGTGTGACCAGTTGACCCGCTTCGACTCCTCCTCGTGCTCGCGGAAGTTGCCGGCCGTGTGGAAGAACTTCTTCGGCACGATCGGCGCGCGCAGCTGAACCGCGTCGAGCTCGAAGACCTTGCCGGTCTCGGGCGGCCGCCTCCCGGACTCGAAATACGAGCGCAGCGAGGGGATCTCGAGCTCGACGACCTTGTCTTCGCGGACCTCGCCGACCCGGCCCTCGTCGAAGGTGACGAGCTTCATCCGGCCACCCCGCAGACACGCTGCGCCGCGCGCGCATAGACGTCCGCCGTCTTGACCAGCCCTTCGATCTCGAGATTCTCGCCGTACTCCGTGTCGAGCAGCCCGGTCGAGGTGCCGTAGTTGACCGTCTCGATTCCGTAGCGGGTCAGCACCGACGCATCCGAGAACCAGCGGGTGACGTCCCGCTCGGGCACCGACCCGAAGACCTCGGCATGGCTCTCGTCGATCGCGGCGACCAGCGGGTGATCCTCGGCGATCTCGGAGCCCGGCGCTGTCACGTAGACCTCGCCCTCGATCCCGTAGTCCGGGAATCGGCCGGCGAGGTCCCGCACGAGGTCGAGCACCTGCCGCCGCGCGACCGGCATCGCCTTGCCGGGGGGCACGCGAACGTCGAGGAAGAGGTCGGTGCGGTGCGGCGTGCGCGAGACGCGCCAGCCGAAGCCGCCCTGGAGCGCGCCGACGTTCACGATCGCCTTCGCGCCCCGGTAAGCGTTTTCGGGATCGTCCTCCCAGGTCGGGATCCACTCGAGCACCGCGTCGAGCACCTCCCGCATGCGCAGGATCGAGTTCTGGTCGCGTTTGCCTTCGCTGAAGGCCGTGTGGATGAAGTTGCCGCGGGTCGAGATGCGCAGCCAGAGCGAGCCGAAGTGGCCGAGCACGACCTTGCCCTCGGTCGGCTCGCCGAGGATGCACATGTCCGCGACGCCCCCGTGGGTGACGAGGTAGCGCGAGCCGGCGGCGTACCCGCGAAACTCGGCGCCCTGGTCGTCACCGAACTGCGCCTTCTCGATCTCCCCACAGACGGCAGCGATCACGACGTCGCCCTCGAGGCGAATGCCGTCGTCGCGGAGCGAACGGATCGCCTCGACGTAGCAGGCGAGCGCCCCCTTCATGTTCGAGATGCCGAGGCCGTAGAGCCGGTCCTCGCGGACGAACGGCTCCGGCTGAAAACCCGGCACGTGAGCAAGCCACGGCTCGCGCCCCGAGTACGAGGTGTCCATGTGGCCGTTGAACATCAGCGTCGGCCCGCCTCCTGCCCCGACGAGCGTGCCGAGAACGTTCGCCCGGCCCTCCTCGACCTGCTGCCACTGCACCGCGAGGCCCAGGTCGCGGAAGGTATCCGCCATCAGCTCTGCCATCGCCTCCTCGCTGCCGGTGAAGCTAGGCACGGCGATCGCTCGGCTGGCCCAGTCGACGAGCCGGTCCCGGTCGACGCTCACGAACGGAAGTGCGGCAGCACGCGCTCGCCGAAGAGTTGGATCTGGTCCAGTCGCCGGTCGCCCCAGAGCTCCAGCATCACGTGGGTGCAGCCCGCGCCGCGGTACTCCTCGATCGCCGCGATGCAGTCGTCCGGCGTCCCGGCGATCGGCTTGCACTTGTCGAGCAGCGCGTCGCTGACCTTCCCCTTCGCCGCCAGGCGGCCGCCCTGCTCCATTGCCTCGGCGACGGGCCTGATCTCGTCCTGCTCGATCCCGGCGAGGTCGAGCAGCGTGTCCGCCGAGCCCTGGATGTTCTGCACCTTGTTGGCGAGGTACATGCCGGCGATCTCGCGCGCCCCGTCGCGACCGGCGTCGCGGTCGCTCTCGTGGATCGAGGCGACGATCGTGCAACCGATGTCGATGTCCGCTTCAACGTTGCCGCGCGTGTACTCGACGAACGCCGGCGTCGTGATCGATGGGGTCAGGCAGCCGTCGGCGATCTCGCCCGAGAGCGCCTGCATCTTCGGCGCAGTCGCGGCGATGTAGACGGGCGGCACTTCACGCGGACCGTGGGCGCCGTTCTGCAGCGCGGGCACGTCGGCGCTCCAGGTCGAGCCCTCGTACTCGAACTCGCCGCCGCCGAGGACGCCCCGCACGATCTCGACCGCGTCGCGCATCGGGCCGAGCGTCTTCGTGGTCTGCATCCGGGCGTTGTTGAGGAAGATCTTCGACGTCCCGAAGCCGAGGATGAACCTGCCCGGACCGGCCGCCTCCTGCACGACGCGCGCGTCCATCGCCGCCTGGACCGGGTGCCGGGTGAACGGCGAGATGATCCCCCAGCCGATCGTCAGCCGCTTCGTCGCGCCTGCGATCACCGCCGAGGCGACGGTGGAAGAACGCGCCTCCATCCCGTGCTTGCGCCACCACGGGTAGGCCTCGGCCAGCCAGATCGTGTCCATCCCGGCTTCGTCCATCGCCTGGGCGGAGGCGACCATCTCCTCCAGTGGCTCCATCGTCAGCTGCATGACCCCGATGCGGAACGGCTGGGCCACGGCGGTTTAGCTCTCCGTCGAGGTCGTCGGCCCCTCGGGCTCCGGCTCGTACGACTCCGGCGCGAGCGGCGCGACGCCTTCCTCGGCGCCGCTCGAGCCTGCCGGCGGCTCGGTCTCGGCCGAGCTCTTCGCCGGCTCGCCGTAGTCCTTCGGAGCAGATGTCTCCGCCGACTCCGCGCGGGCCATTACCTGCTTGTCGAGCGCACTCAGGACGTGTTCGACCTGCTGGTTGACGATCGGCTGCAGGACGCGCTGGCCCATCGAGCCGACCGGGCCCGCAATGTGGACGTCGGCCTCCCAATCCATCCGGGTACCGCCGCCAGCCTCGCTGAGCGTGAAGGCGGTGGTCATGTTGAGCATCGCGCCGACACCGCTGCCCTTGATCGCGAGCTTTGCGAACTCCGGCCGTCGCTCCTCGGTCTTCTCCATCTTCATCGTCATCTGCAGGGCCCCGAGGCTGAGCGGGATCTTCACCTTGGCGCTCCAGTGCTTGTCGTCCTGCACGTCGAAGCTGTCGACTCCCGGGATCGTCTGCGCCATCGCGGCGGGGTCGTTGAGGACAACCCAGACCTCCTCGCGCGGCGCCGCGAACGAGCGCTCGCCGGCGACGTTCACCTGGACTCCACGGCCACGCGCTCGCGGGAGGCTTCCGGCTCCATCAGCAGCTCCCAGACCCGCTCGTACGGATTGAAGCTGTCGTGCACGATCGGCTTGCCACGCGGGCGCAGCGCGTCCTGGAGGGCCGCGCAGATCGCGTGGATGCCGGCGCCGCCGCCCTCCCCCATGCCCTTCGTCCCGAGCGGCGTGAACGGCGAGGCACTCTCGACGTAACCGGTCTTCAGCGGCGGCATGTCCATGGCGTGCGGCACGTGGTAGTCGTAGAAGTTGGGCGTCAGCAAGTTCCCGTCCTCGTCATAGGCAAAGGTCTCGTGTGTCGCCGCGCCGAGCGCCTGCGCGGTCGCACCCATCACCTGGCCCTCGACGACCTGGGGGTTGATCCGCTTGCCGCAGTCGTCGACAGCCGCGTAGTCGACGACGTCGTAGACGCCTGTGTCCGGATCGACCTCGACGAGCGCGGCGTGCACCTGAGCCGCGTAGGTCAAGGTCAGGTTGCCGTACTTGCGCTCGATGTCAGGAACCTCGAACGGGGGTCGGTAGACGTAGCGGCAGTTGAGCGTCACGTCGAGATCCTCCGGCAGGCCGGCGTTGTTGGCGTTGATGATCGCGCCGAGCGCCATGAACGGCAGCGCCGCCTCGGGGTTGCCCTTGATGCGCGCCTGGCCCTCGGCGAGCTCGATGTCGTCCGTCGAGCAACCAAGCACGACCGACGCCAGCTTCTTCATCTGCCCGGCGAGCATGTCGGTCGCGCCCTTGACGGCACCGAGCCCGGTGACCGCGAACTGGCTCGCGTACGTGCCCGAAAAGCCCGCGTGCGAGTTCCAGTACGAGTCGTGGCCGGCGCGGACGTTCACGTCGTCGACCGAGCAGCCGAGGATGTCGGCGACGACCTGAGCCGCGGTCGTCTCATGGCTCTGGCCCTGTGGCGTCGTCCCGAGCGTGACGACGATCTCGCCGAAGAGGTCGAGCTTGACCGTCGCAACTTCGTTGTTGCCCGAGAACTGGAGGTCGGGGTTGATCAGCCGCGACTGGCCGAAGTTGTTGGTGCCGGAGTCGAGCGTCGAGCCGATCCCGAGGCCGAGCAGCTTGCCACGCTTCTCCGCGTCCGCGCGCCGTGCCTCCAGGTCGGAGTAGCCGATCAGGTCGAGCGCGACGTCGAGCATCTTCGCGTAGTCCCCGGAGTCGTAGATGCAGCCGTTCGGCGTCTCGTAGGGCATCTCATCGGCCTTGATGTAGTTGCGCTTTCGGACTTCGACCGGGTCGAGGTCGAGCTCGCTCGCGACGATGTCGATCACCCGCTCCGTGAACCAGAGGTGCTGCATGCGCGAGTAGCCGCGGTTGGGCGAGACCGGCGCCTTGTTGGTGACCACCTGCTTGAAGTCGAGGCGGATATTCCGCCAGCGGTACATCCCGGGAGTCACCTGCGCCCAGATGACGCCGCCAAGCGGCTCGTAGCGGAGCCAGGCGCCTGCGTCGTCGAGCGCCGTCGTCCGGAAGCCGAGGAGCGTTCCGTCTTCCTTGACCGCGACCTCGGTGTCCTGGAACCAGCGTTCATTGCCGTGCGACATCGAGAGGTGGAAGTCGGTGCGCCACTCGGTCCACTGGACGGCGCGGTTGAGCTTGCGGGCTAGCAGGCAGCAGGCGACGAGCTGCGGGTGGGTGGTGATCTTGTTGCCGAACCCGCCGCCGATGTCCTGCGTGACGAAGCGGAGCTTGTCGAGCCCTTCGCGCATCGCGGGGCCCATCATGATCGCCGCGAACCCTGGGAACTGGTTATTCGTGATGATCGTCCACTGCCCGGTGCCGCGGTTGTACTCGACGAGGGCACCGTTGCACTCGAGCGGAGTCGAGTTGAAGCGGTCGAAGTGGAGCTCGGAGATCTTGACGACCCGATCGGCCTCGGCAAACGCTTGGTCGAGGTCGCCCCATTCGAAGACGCCCTCCCAGGTGAGGTTGGTACCGGCGTCGTCGTGCAGCACGGGCGTGTCCTCGTCCGTGGCCTTGCGCGCGTCGGTGACCGCGTCGAGAGGCTCGTAATCGACCTCGATCAGCTCCGCCGCATCGCGCGCGCCCTCGCGCGTCTCGGCGACGACGGCGGCAACAGGCTCACCGACGAATCGCACCTTGCCGACGGCGAGGCAGTAGTCCTTCAGGTGCGCTCCCGGCGGCGAGGAGATCTGGAAGAACGGGTCGGTCAGGGTGGCGACCTCGTCACCGGTCAGTGTCCCGTAGACCCCGGGGTGTTCGAGCGCCGCCGACACGTCGACCGAGCGGATCTTCGCGTGCGCGTAGGGCGAGCGGACGAAGTGGATGTAGCCCATGTTGTGGCGCTTGACGTCGTCGAAGAAGACGCCCTCGCCCTGGACGAGCCGCTTGTCCTCCTTGCGCGGGACGTTCTGGCCGGACCAGCGCTCCTGCTCTTGCCCCTGCTCGGCCTCGGTCCGCTCGGGCGCGACGGTCGTCTCGCTCACTCGCCCACCTCCTGGCCTGAGGCCGCCTTGATCGCCTTGACGATGTTCCAGTAGCCGGTGCAGCGGCAGATGTTCCCCTGGATCCCCTTCGAGATCTCATCGTCGGACGGCGTCGGGTTCTCACGCAGAAGCGCGGTCGCGCTGATCAGCATCCCCGGCGTGCAGTAGCCGCATTGCAGCGCGTGGTGATCGCTGAAGGCCTGCTGCAGCGGGCTCAGCTCACCGTTAGCGAGCCCCTCGACCGTCTCGATCGACGCCCCGTCCGCCTGCACGGCGAGCAGCATGCAGCTCTTCACGAGCGTCCCGTCGAGGATGACGCTGCAGGCCCCGCAGTTGCCCGTGTCGCAGCCGACATGCGAGCCCGTCAGGTCGAGGTCGTCTCGGATCAGGTGAATCAGCAGCCTGCGCGCTTCGACGTCCCGCTCGTAGTTGGTGCCGTTCACCTCGACGGTGATGCGCTTCGACTCCTCGAAGCCCGGCATCAGGAATCCGCCCTCGCGGTTGCCTGCTGGACCGCGCGGGCGGCAACAACCTCGCTGAGCGCGCGCCGATAGGCGCCGGAGGCGTGCACGTCGCTCGGGGGGTCGAGCTCGACGGCGCGGACGGCCGCTCGCACCGAGTCGACGTCGGCGGCTTCTGGACTGATCACCCGGGGCACGGCGTCGACGCAGCCGAGCACGACGCGCAGCTCCCCGTTGGCCGAGGCCGCTGCGTTGACGATGCAGGTGCCGTCCTTGCCGATCGGGACCGACGCGAAGCCGTCCTTTCGGCCGGGTGGAACCGTGATCTTCGTCAGCAGCTCGTCCGGTCCGACCGCGGTCATGTAGACGCCGACGAAGAACTCCTCCGCCGGGACCACCCGCTCGCCGCTGGGGCCGCCGACCGTCATCTCCGCCCCGACCGCGACGAGCAGCGGCGGCAGGTGGTTCGTCGGGTCGCTCGAGCAGATGTTGCCGCCGATCGTGCCCCGGTTTCGCACCTGGACGTCGGCGATTTGCGAGCAGACCTCGGCGAGAATCGGTCTGGCTTTGGCCTCGGCGGAGGCGATCACCTCCGACGTGGTGGTCATCGGGCCGATCGTCAGCGTCCCGTCCGAGCCGAGCTCGATCCCCTTCAGCTCCGGGATCCCGTTCAGGTCGACGAGCACATCGGGAGCGGCGGCGCGCGCCTTCATCACGTTGATCAGCGTCTGTCCTCCTGCCAGTGGCCGCGCGCCCGACTGCTGCGCGAGCAGGCTGAGCGCCTCGTCAGTCGTGCCCGGCCGCGCGTACCCGACGTCCCTCAGCAGCATCGCGGGCAATCGTACGCAGCCGCGGTTCGCGGCTGCAAACGAGGATCGTTACGAAGCCGCGCTCGCTTCGGAGCGCTCGACGTGAATCGAGCCCTGGGACTCGCGCAGGCGGCCGCCGTCGCGGCCGGCCCGGGTGGCGAGGATCTCGGACAGGATCGAGATCGCGGTCTCGGGAGGCCTCTCGGCGCCGATGTCGAGCCCGCACGGCCCGGCGATCCGGTCGAGGTCCTCCTCCGCGACGCCTGCCTCCGCGAGCCGCTCTCGGCGCTTGGCCTGTGCACGCCTCGAGCCGAGCGCACCGACGTAGAAAGCGTCCGTCGCGAGCGCGCCCTGCAGCGCGGGCAAATCGAACTTCTCGTCGTGCGTGAGCACGATCACCGCGGTCGCTGCGTCAGGCTGCACCTGAGCGAGCGCCTCCGCGGGCCACTCGACGATGATCTCGTCAGCGCTCGGGAGCCGCTCCGAGGTGGCGAAGCGGGAACGCGCGTCGGCGACGATCGTCGTCCAGCCGAGCTGCTTGGCTGCCGCGCAGAGCGCTTCCGCCGTATCGACGGCGCCGAAGACGACCAAACGTGGAGGCGGCGCGAAAACCTCGGCGAAAACGCGCCTTCCCTCCTGCTCCAGCACCCGGCCGCGGCCACGGGCGAGCAGCTCGCTCACATCCTCGGCGAGCTCGGGCGGACCGTCGCCGGCAGTCTTTCCGTCCGCCCAGACGAGCAGCTTCGCTCCGAGCGGCTCGCCCTCGATCACGGTGAAGAGGACGGCACTCTCGCCCTCGTCGACGATGCGCTTCAGCTCGTCGTAGAGGCTCACGCGAGTGGTTCGACGAAGACGTCGATCTCGCCGCCGCAGGGGAGGCCAACGCTGAAGGCAGTCTCGTCTTCGATCCCGTAGGAGAGGAGCCGCGGCTGCCCGGTGCGGAGAACCTCGAGGGCCGCCTCACAAACCTCGCTCTCGACGCAGCCGCCGGAGACGGAGCCGGCGACCGCCCCGCTCTCGGAGACGACCAGCTTCGAGCCAATCGGCCGCGGCGCCGAGCGGCGTGAGGCGACAACGGTCGCGACCGCCACCCGCTCACCCTGCTCGCGCCAGCGCTCGATCTGAGGCAGGAGCTCCTTCACGCCCGAAGCGTACCGTCGCCCTTGCGGGCGGCGATAGGCTCGCCTCGTGCAGTACCGGCGCCTTGGCCGGACCTCGCTGGAGCTCTCGCGGATCGGCCTCGGGTGCGGAAACTTCGGCGGCATCGGCTCCGCGCCGGAGCTGTTCGGCAGCGGTGAGAGCGAGGAGGAGGCGTTCGCCCTGATGGACGCGGCCTGGGCCGCGGGCGTGAACTTCTTCGACAGCGCCGCCTCGTACGGCGGCGGCCGCAGCGAGACCTGGATCGGACGCTGGCGGCGCGAGCGCGGCGCCGACGTCGTGCTCAGCACCAAGGTCTACCACTCGGTTACCGGCGACCCGGACGACCACGGCCTTGCGCACGACCGTGTCCTGCGCGAGCTGGAAGGCAGCCTCGAGCGGCTCGGGGTCAATCGCGTCCCCATGTACTTGACGCACGAGCCGGACCCCGGGACCCCGATCGAGGAGACGCTTCGCGCCCTCGACGAGCTCATTCGCGCGGGCAAGGTCGAGGCGATCGGCGCCAGCAATGTCACCGCGGACCAGCTCGGCGAAGCGCTGGCGGCGAGCGATGCCCACGGGCTCGCGCGCTTCGACTGGGTCCAGAACGAGCTCAACCTGCTCCACCCGCATGCGCAGGACGAGGTGCTCGCGATCTGTCGGCGTGAAGGCCTCGGCTTCACGCCGTTCAGCCCGCTGGCCGGGGGCTGGCTGACCGGCAAGTACAAGCGCGGCGAGGAGTATCCACCCGACTCGCGGATGGCGCTCCGTCCCGACCCCGAGCGCGAGCGCGAGCGGGACGCGACCTTCGACGCACTCGAGACCTTCGCCGCCGAGGCCAAGCGACGCGGGACGGAGCCGTCGACGCTCGCGATCGCCTGGCTGCTCGCACAGCCCGACGTGACCGCAGTCGTCGTCGGGCCCCGCCGGCCCGAGCATCTCCGCTCCGCCCTTGCCGCGTTGGAGATCGAGGTTTCGGAATCCGACCGCGACCAGCTGGCGGCAGTATTCGCCTGATGGAAGTCGTCGTCCTCTCACACGCCGAGGTCACCGAGCTGCTGCCCTACGACGAGTGCATCGAGCTGATGGCGCAGGCGCTCGTCGACCTGACCGAGGGCCGCATCTGGCATCCCCTCCGCTCGGTCGTGCGGCCCCCCGACGAGCCGAGCTTGATGGGGCTGATGGCCGCCCACCGCTCCGCGCCGGCCAAGGACTACGCGATCAAGGTCGTCTGCATCTTCCCCGGCAACCGCGCCCGCGGGCTCGACTCGCACTTCGGCACGGTCACGCTCTACGACGGCGAGACCGGCAAGCCGCTCGCGGTTGCCGACGCGGCGGCCATCACGGCGATCCGCACCGCAGCGGTCTCGGCGGTCGCGACCCGTGCGCTCGCGCGCGAAGACGCAGCCGAGCTGGCTGTCCTTGGCGCCGGCGTCCAGGCTCGCGCCCACCTGCTGGCGCTCGCGACGGTGCGGCCGTTCTCGGCGGCCCGGGTTTGGGGCCGGACGGAGGCGAAGGCACACGAGCTGGTCGACGGGCTCGAGCTGCCGTTCCCGGTCGAGGTCGTCGCCTCGGCGCGTGAGGCGGTCGAGGGTGCCGACGTGGTCACGACCACGACCGCCTCGCCGGAGCCGATCGTCTCGCGCGAGTGGCTGGCACCGGGAGCGCACGTGAACGCGGTCGGCTCGAGCATCGCCACCGCCCGCGAGATCGACGCTGCCACCATGGCCGAAGCCGCCCTCTTCGCCGACCGCCGCGAGTCCTTCTTTGCCGAGGCCGGCGACTACCTGCTCGCCGTCGCCGAGATCGGCGAGCGAGAAGTGCGCGCCGAGCTCGGCGAAGTCGTGACCGGCGCCGGCGAGGGCCGCCGCGACGCCAAGGAGCTGACGCTGTTCAAGTCGCTCGGGCTCGCCGCGGAGGATCTGGCTGTGGTCGAGCACCTCTACCGGCGAGCGACCGAGACCGGCGCCGGGCAGCGGGCCGAGCTGTGATCGCGCTCGCCGAGATCGAGGCCGCCCGTGAGCGAATCGCGGGCGCGGTCCTGCGGACGCCCCTCGTCCGCTTGCAGCTGCCCGAGTCGCCGGCCGAGATCTACCTCAAGCTCGAGAACCTGCAGCCGATCGGCTCGTTCAAGCTCCGCGGTGCCCTCAACGCCGTCAAGCTGATTCCGAGCGAGGAGCTCGCGGACGGCGTGGTCACAGCCAGCGCGGGGAACATGGGCCAGGGCCTGGCCTGGGCGGCGCGCGAGCTCGGGGTTTCCTGCACGGTGGTCGTCCCCGACCATGCGCCGGAGACGAAACTGGCTGCGATCGAGCGGCTCGGCGGCAGGGTCGTCAAGGTTCCCTACGAGCGCTGGTGGGAGGCAATCGCGACCTCGACCACCCCGGACGCGCCGGGCCGATTCGTGCATCCGGCCGAGGACGACGACGTGATGGCCGGGAACGGGACGATCGGGCTCGAGATCCTCGAAGACCTCCCCGGCCCCGACGCCGTGCTCGTCCCCTTTGGAGGTGGCGGTTTGAGCGTCGGCATCGCCAGCGCTGTCCGGGGTCTGACCCCAGACGTGCCCGTTTTCGCCGTCGAGCCGGAACCCGCGGCCGCGCTCAGCGCCTCGCTCGCGGCCGGAGAGCCGACCGAAGTGGCCGGAACTCCGTCGTTCGTCGACGGCTCGGGTGCTCCGCGGCTGCTGCCGAAGATGTGGCCGCTCGCCCGCGAGGCGCTCGCAGGCGCCTTCCCGGTGCCGATCGACGACGCCGCCGCTGCGGTGAGGCTGCTGGCCAACCGCGCCCGGGTCGTGGCGGAGGGAGCGGGTGCACTGGCCCTCGCCGCCGCGCTCGCCGGGCGAGCCGGCACCGGCAAGATCGTTTGCGTCGTCTCCGGCGGGAACATCGACGAGGCCAAGCTCGCAGCGATCCTCGCGGGTAAAACGCCTTAGGCCGGCGAGCGGGAGCGCAGTATGCTTTTCCGCGTGGGCAACGCCAACGCGGCGGGCGAAATCGAGGATTACTCAGAGCCGATTCTTCCGGGTGACGGGACGAGCGACTATGAGCGCTACCTCCGCACGGACGAGCTGCTCGCCCTGCAAAAGACTCCGGCGGAGCAGGCCCATCGCGACGAGCTCCTCTTTCAGACGGTGCACCAGTCGTCCGAGCTCTGGCTCAAGCACGCAGCGGTCGAGGTGGAGGAGGCGACCGCTCTGGTCGAACGGGAGGAGCTCGCCGGGGCGCTCAGGCTCCTCCGGCGCAGCGCTCTCGGCCTGCGGCTGATCATCGATCAGCTCGACATGCTCGAGCAGATGTCGCCCTGGGAGTACCAGGAAGTCCGTGCGGTGCTCGGCCACGGAAGCGGCTTCGACTCGCCTGGCTTTCGCCGGATGCGGGCGGCAGTCCCGGCCCTCGGCCAGTCCTTCTCAGCGCTCGTGCGAAAGCGCGGCCTGACCCTCGAGGACGTCTACGTCCACGGCCGCGAGCACGAGGACCTCTACCAGCTCGCGGAGGCATTGACCGAGCTCGACGAAAGGCTGATGCTCTGGCGCGTGCGGCACTACAAGGTCGTGGCCAGGATCATCGGCGACGAGGTCGTCGGCACCCAGGGAACGCCGGTCGAGCTGCTCGGCGGCCTGATCAAGCAGACGTTCTTCCCCGAGCTCTGGGCGGTCCGCAACAAACTGACCAGCAGGGCAATCGACGAGTCGTCTTCCTGATGGCCACGTACGTGATCACGGCGGACGAGCTCGAGGCCAAGCAGGCAGAGGGCGACACCGCAACGATCGGCCGCGCCTTTGACGCCGCGCGCGGCTCCGAGATCCTCGAGCAGCGCATCGTCCGCTACGCACCCGGCCGGTCGAAGCCGGTCGAGACCGGCGAGCGCATCGCCGTGCTCTACGTCGTCTCCGGCCGCGGAACGATCCACATCACGGGGACCCCGCACGAGCTGGGTGCTGCAGCGGGCGTCTATGTGGCTGCCGGCGAGACATACGAGGTCGAGAACCCCGGGCCGGACGAGCTCCTCGTGATCGCGGTCACCGCCCCGGCGGACGAGCAGAACGGCTCACCTTCGGATCGACGGGTCGTCCGCGAGGCCGATCAGCCGAACTTGACCGCCAGTGGGGACCGCGAGTTCCGTTACCTCGTCACCGACGAGGTCGGCTGCATGGCCGTCACCCAGTTTCGCGGCGACATCGCCCCCGGGCGCGCCCCGGACCACAGTCACGTCTACGACGAAGTGATCTACGTCCTCGAAGGCGAGGGCGCGCTCCACACGGACGGCGAGGATGCGCCTGTGAACGCGGGCAGCTGCATCCACCTGCCGGCCTACCTACTTCACTCGCTCGAGAACTCGGGCGACTCGACAATGCGGATCGTTGCCGTGTTCCATCCGGCAGGCGATCCGGCCTCGCGCGCGTACGAGGCAAACGAATAGGGCTGTTTGGAGTCTCAACCTATGAGCTTCAACCAGAGGAACCGGGTAATCAACAGGAGGGAAACATGAGGAAAGTGGTCGTGGCCGCTGTACTCGCGGCCGGGATGGCCGTGCTTGCAACGGCCGCCTGGGGGTCTGCCAAGGCCCCGCAAAGCGCTTCTTCGGCCTCAGCTGCCGGAAGCGCACTCATCAAATGCGGGAAGACCCGCTCGATCGGGCTGATGGCTCCGTTCACCGGGCCGGCCGCATCGATCGGAATCAATCAGGTGCATTGGGCTGTCGCCTACAAGAACAGTTACAACCGCACCCACAAGACGAAGATCAAGTTCGTCAACGAAGACACCCAGCTTGGCGCTGCGAACGGCACCGCCGAGGCTGTCAAGGGCGCTCAGGCGCTCGCTTCGAACGCGAACGTCCTCGGCGTCGTCGGGCCTGCCGGCTCGAACGAGGTCAAGGCAGTCACCGGCGCCCTCAAGGGTGCGGGTCTGGGCTTCGTCTCCGGCTCGGCGACGAACGAAGGGATCGCAACGGATGGAACGCGCCGGGGATTCTTCTTCCGGACCGTTCCGACCGACGGCGACCAGAGCAAGAGCGTCGCTGCGTACATCGTCAGCAAGCTGAAGCTGAAGCGCGTCTACATCATCGACGACCAGGAGGCCTACAGCACCGGCCTCGCCGACTCGGTGCAGTCGTTGCTGAAGGCCAAGGGCCTGACCGTCGGGCGTGACGGTGTCAGCCAGCAGCAGTCCGACTTCTCGTCGCTCATCAACAAGATCCCGAGGGACACGCAGTTGGTCTACCTGCCGTGGCAGCTGCCGCCGAAGGGCAAGGCGTTCGGCCAGCAGATGAAGGGCCTCGGCCGAGCGGGCGTCAAGCTGATGGGCTCCGACGGTCTCTTCGACCCGGCCTTCTCGGGCCTCGGGGCGAACGTCTACGACTCGTTCTTCCCGGTCAATCCGTCGAGCCCGATCGTGGCCGCCTTCAAGAAGAACCACGGCGGCAACTCGGAGCTCTTCGGTGCACCGAGCTACGTGGCGACCCAGGTCGTCGCGGGCGCGATCGATCGTGCCTGCAAGAACGGCACGGCCACCCGCGCCGAGGTGCGAGCGCAGATCAAGAAGACGAACATCGCGGTCAAGACCTCGCTGCTTGGCCTGCCGGTTGGCTTCGACAAGAACGGGAACCTCAAGCAGCACCCGTTCGGCATCTACCAGTCGAAGAAGGGTCAGTTCGTTCGAGTCGGCTAGATCGAGCCTGCTGAGTTGAATCGAAAGCGGCCCACGCGTGTGGGCCGCTTTCGTTTATGCGATCTTTGGCGCCCTTGAACTGGAGCCTTTTCTTCGGCGAGTTGGTCAGCGGCCTCACGCTCGGGAGCATCTACGCGCTGATTGCCCTGGGCTACACGATGGTCTACGGGATCCTGAAGCTCCTGAACTTCGCCCACGGCGACGTCTACATGATCGGCGCGTTCGTGGCCTTCTTCGTGCTTCAGTGGCTCGGCGGGCCGCTCTCGCCGGCGGTCACGGGCTGGCTCGCGATCGCGATCATGTTCGCGGTCGCGATGCTCGCCTGCGGCGCGCTGGGCGTCGGAATCGAGCGCTTCGCCTACCGCCCGCTTCGCGCCGCGCCTCGAATTGCCCCTTTGATCAGCGCGCTCGGCGTGTCGATCTTCCTTCAAAACAGCGCCCTGCTGCTCTGGGGGCCACAGTTTCGGGACTACGGCACGTTCGACCTGATCGGGGTCCATAGCTACAGCATTGGCAAGAACTTCTTCATCTCGAACATCCAGATCCTCACGATCTCGGTGTCGATCGGGCTGATGATCGTGCTCGCCCTGGTCATCGCCCGTACCCGGTCGGGCAAGGCGATGCGGGCGGTTTCCTTCGACCGTGAGGCAGCCGAGATGATGGGCATCGACGTCGACCGGGTCATCTCGTTCACGTTCTTCGTGGGCTCGGCCCTGGCGGCAGCGGGGGGCGTCATGTTCGGGATCGTCTTCGGGCAGATCTTCTCGCTGATGGGCTTCACGGCGGGGCTCAAGGGCTTCACGGCGGCCGTCGTCGGCGGGATCGGCAGCATCCCCGGCGCGATGCTCGGAGGGTTCCTGATCGGCCTGACCGAAGCCTTCGCGACGGGCTACCTCCCGGGCGGGTCGGTGTACGCGAACCTCTACGTCTTTGCCCTGCTGATCACGATTTTCCTCGTCCGGCCGACGGGCCTCCTCGGCTCGCCGGTGATCAGGAAGGTGTGAGCCCCGTGCCCGAGGACCGCCCCGGCCCGATCGTTCCCGAGGGAGCGCCCGTGCCCCCGGACGAGCCTGACCGGCCTCGCGTCGGCACCGATGAGTGGGTGGCTCAGGTCGAGCAGCGCCGGGAGGCCGGCAAGGGTCTGACCGGGGTCATCGCACGCGCTTGGGAACGGGTGCCCCCGCCCGGCCGCCTCCTCCTCCTGCTCGGACCCTTCGCGATCTTCCCCTTCATCACGAACGAGGGCAACCTCTTCCGGTACGGGCTGATCACGATCATCTACGCCCTGCTGGCGATCGGCCTCAACGTGGTCGTCGGCTTCGCAGGCCTGCTCGATCTCGGGTACGTCGCGTTCTTCGGGTTCGGCGCGTACCTCTACGGGATCATGGCCAGCGGTCACTCGGGCCACCATCTGCAGGCCGAGATCGCGATCCCGATCGTCGTGATCTCGACGGCGCTGCTCGGGCTCCTACTGGGCCTGACGTCCTGGCGATTGCTCGGGGACTACCTCGCGATCGTGACGCTCTTCTTCCTGCAGGCCTTCGTGATCTTCGTCAACAACGCGAACGGGGGCCTGAACGACTTTTCCTATCCGTTCGTGGGCAAGGTCGACCTGACGGGCGGCGCAAACGGGCTCGACCAGATCGACCCCCTGAACTGGTTCGGCTTCAAGATCACGACGACCCGGGGTTACTACTTCTACACCCTGATTGCGCTCGCGCTGGTGATGACGATGCTCTTCTTCGTCAACAGCTCGCGCACGGGTAGGGCGTGGCGGGCGCTCCGCGAGGACCCGCTGGCGGCCGAGGTGATGAGCACACCGGTCAACCGCCTGAAGCTGCTGGCGTTCATGTTCGGCGCCGCCGTCGCAGGCTTCACCGGGACGATCTTCGGCGCCGTCCAGTCTGGCGCGTTCCCCGGGGACTACGACGTCGGGCTGCTGATCACGATCTACGCGATCGTCATCCTCGGCGGCCTCGGCAGCATCGGCGGCGTTGTCATCGGCGCGCTGATCGTCAACGGGGCGCCCGAGCTCCTGCGCTCGTCGTCCAACGCGCGCTTTCTCTTCTACGGTGTTCTCGTCCTCGCCGTCCTGTTCGCAATGCGACCGTGGTATCGGTCGCTCGTCGTCCTGGCCGGCACCGTCCTGTTCGGGCTCGCCGTGCATGCGATCGTCGCCGCGACCTGGTCGCGAGGAACGGCGGGACACATTGAGGGCGCCGGCACGTTGGGGCGCGCCCTCGACCACTGGGTGCTGCTGCCGTCGCACCCTGAGCGGATCGCCGGCTGGGCCTACTTCGCCCTGATCGTCGCCGCACTGGTCCTGACGATCGTCCGCGGCTGGTGGCGCGTGGTTGTGCTGATCCCCACGCTCTACCTCGCCGCGTTCGTCTGGGAGAACAAGCTAGTCGAGCAGGTCTCCGGGGCGACCCGCCTGATCCTGCTGGGCGCCCTGCTCGTCGTGATCATGAACGTGCGGCCCGCCGGGATCTTCGGCACCGCCCGGGTCGAGGTCGTCTGATGGCGGCCCTGCTCCAGCTGCGCGACGTGACCAAGGACTTCGGCGGGCTGCGGGTGGTCGACCACCACGATCTGCACGTGAACGAGGGCGAGATCGTCAGCGTGATCGGGCCGAACGGCGCCGGCAAGACGACCGTCTTCAACCTGATCACCGGCATCTTCCATCCCGACTCCGGCGAGATCCTCTTCGAGGACAAGAAGATCTCGGGCCTGCCGCCGCACACGATCACGAACCGCGGGCTAGCCCGCACGTTCCAGACCTTGCGCCTGTTCCTGAACATGACGGTGCTCGAGAACGTGATGGCGGCCGCCTACGGCCACACGAAGGGGACGATGGTCGAGTCGATGCTCCAGCTCCCGCGGGCGCGCCGCGAGGAAAAGCGGATCCGGGCGCTCGCGGAGGAGAAGCTCTCGTTCTTCGGTCAGCGGCTCGCCGGCTACCGCTACGACCAGCCCGCGTACAGCCTCTCGTACGCGAACCGCCGCCGGCTCGAGATCGCCCGGGCGATGGCGACGGACGCGCGGCTGCTGCTGCTCGACGAGCCCGCCGCCGGGATGAACCCCAATGAGACGCATGAAATCACGGAGCTGATCGCGCGGCTGCGCGACGACGCCGGCTACACGATCCTCGTGATCGAGCACGACATGCATGTCGTCGAGGGCATCTCCGACCGCGTGGTCGCCCTCGACCACGGGCTCAAGATCGCCGAAGGCTCGTTCAACGAGGTCGCCACCCACCCGCTCGTGATCGAGGCCTACCTCGGCGTGCGTGCGGCCGAGGAAGCGGTCTGATGCTGCTCCGGCTGGAGAACATCGACACGTACTACGGGCAGATCCACATTCTCCAAGGCGTCTCGCTCGAGGTCGGCGAGGGCGAGCTGGTCTGCCTGCTGGGCGGCAACGCGTCGGGCAAGTCGACGACACTGAAGACGATCCTCGGGATCGTCAAGCCCCGCCGAGGCAGCGTGCGCTTTGCCGACGAGGACGTCGTCGATCGCTCGACGAGCTACCGGATCGGAAAGGGCATGGCGATCGTGCCCGAGAACCGGCGGCTCTTCGCGCCCATGACGGTGCAGGAGAACCTCGAGATGGGCGCCTATCTGAAGAACGGCGGCAGCAGGGAGGACTTCGACCGCGTCTTCTCGCTCTTCCCGCTCTTGCACGAGCGCCGCAAGCAGCTGGCCGGGACTCTCTCGGGGGGCGAGCAGCAGATGGTGGCGATGGGCCGCGCGCTGATGTCGCGGCCGAAGTTGTTGCTGATGGACGAGCCCTCGATGGGGCTGGCGCCGATCCTCGTGGAGCGGAACTTCGAGATCATCAAAGAGGTGCACGAGTCGGGGGTGGCGATCCTCGTGGTCGAGCAGAACGCGAACGTCTCGCTCTCGATCGCAGACCGTGGCTACGTCCTGCAGACCGGCCGGGTCGTGCTCTCCGGCCCCGCCGCTTCGCTGATCGAGAATGAGGATCTGAGGAAGGCCTACCTTGGCCGTTAGCACCGACGCCCTGCCGGCCCGCGTCCGGCATCGGTTCCCGATCTTCGAGCGGCTTGTCTACATCAACAGCTGCTCGCAGGGAGCGCTCTCCGACGCCGTCCGCGACGCGTACGCGAGCTATCTCGCCGACTGGGACGAGCACGGGGCGCCGTGGGAGTACTGGGTGGGACGGCTCGATGCGGCCCGGACGAGCGTCAGCGGGCTCCTCAACGCGGAAGAGGACGAGATCGCGATCACGACCTCGGTGTCCGCCGGCGTCGACGCGATCGTGAGCGCGTTCTCCTTCGCGGACGGGCGCGACAAGATCGTGCTCAGCGACTTCGAGTTCCCGACGATCGGACAGATCTCCCATGCCCAGGAGCTTCGCGGCGCGCGCGTCGAGCACGTCCGGGCCGAGGCAGACGGGACGATTCCCCTCGAGCGCTTCGAGGCAGCCATCGACGAGCAGACGGCTCTCGTCGCAGTGACGCACGTCTGCTTCAGGAACGGGAGCAGGCTCGAAGTCGAGCGCGTGGCCGAGCTCGCCCACGAGCGGGGTGCGCTGCTGCTGCTGGACGCCTACCAGACCGCCGGCTCACTGCCGCTCGACGTTCGTGCCCTCGATTGCGACTTCCTGGTCGCCGGAGTGCTCAAGTACCTGCTCGGCTCGGCTGGGCTGGCGTTCCTGTACTGCCGCCGGGAGCTCGTCGAGCGCCTGTCGCCCACGGCGACCGGCTGGTTCGCCGACCGCAACATCTTCGAGATGGACATCCACGACTACTCGCCGGCGTCGACGGCCCGGCGCTTCGAGGCCGGTACGCCGCCGGTGCCGGCGATCTACGCGGGGATCGCCGGAATCGAGCTGATGCGCGAGATCGGGATCGAGGAAACCGAGACGCACGTGCGCGCCCTGAACGAGCTCCTGGTCGAAGGCGTCGCCGAATTGGGCGGCGTCGTGGTAACGCCGCGGGTAGTCGAGCAGCGGGGCGCGCTCACGTGCGTCGCCTCGACCGACGTCGACGCGCTGGTGGCCGCGATGACCTCGCGCGGGATCGTCACCTCGTCGCGAGACGACAACCTCCGCCTGTCGCCCCATTGCTACAACACGGTCGAGGACGTCGCCGCGGTGCTCGACGTGCTGCGCGAGAATCGCGAGCTGCTCAGGACCGGCTGACGCGCGAGCCGCCGACGATGGCGTCCGCGCCGTCGTCGAAGCGGACCCAGGCCTTGCCCTTGCCGTCGTAGTCCGGCGACCAGACGATGAGCGTGGCCTCGCGCCCGCCGACCTTGACCCGTTCTGTGCCCTCCGGCTCGTCGCCACGCCAGACGCGGACGAAGGGGTTCTCCTCCCACTCCCGGCCGATCGTCGTCTCGTCCGTGTGACCCGGGAGCACACGCGTCTCGGGCGGCAGCTTCATCAGCACGTCCATCACCGAAGCGCGAATCTGGGCGAAGTCGCCGCCGCCGACTGCGTCCTTGAAGAGGACGTCACCGGTGAACGCCGCCTCGCCGTTCACGACGAAGGTGAGGTGATCGTCCTTGTGGCCAGGCGTGGGCAGCGCCTCGAAGCGCAGGCCTCCTGTCTCGAGCGGCCCTTTGACGATCTCGAGCCCGTAGCGCTCGCGCAAGTCCGCGTCGCCGGCGACGTGGTCGGCGTCGGCGTGGGTCGTCAGCAGGTGCGTGACCGTGAGCCGATGCCGCTCGACGGCCTCGTGCAAAGGCTGGAGCGGCGCGCCCGAGTCGACGAAGACACCGGTGCCGCCGTCCTCATCACCAACGAGGTAGGCATTCGAGAGCCAGTCCGGGTGCATGCTCCGCTCGACGATCACGGCCGGGTACGCTACCCGCGCGAATCGCGACGAGGAGGGCCGATGGCCGGGTTGATGCAACGGACGATGACGCTGATCAAGGCGAAGTACTCGAAGCTGCTCAACCGCGCCGAGAAGCCTTCCGAAACGCTGGACTACTCGTACGAGCGCCAGCTCGAGCTGCTGCAGAACGTCAAGCGCGGCGTCGCGGACGTGGTCACGGCCAAGAAGCGGCTCCAGCTGCAGACGCAATCGCTCGAGCAGAACGTCGTCAAGCTCGACACGCAGGCGCGGCAGGCGCTGGCCCAGGGACGCGAGGACTTGGCTCGTCAGGCGCTGGAGCGCAAGTCCGGCGTCCAGCAGCAGCTACAGGGTCTGGACGAGCAGATCAAGCAGCTCGAGGCGCAGCAACAGAAGCTCGTCGCCAGCGAGCAGCAGCTCTCCGCGCGCGTCGAGGCGTTCCGTTCCGAGAAGGAAGTGATCAAGGCTCAGTACTCGGCCGCGGAGGCCCAGGTTCGAATCGGCGAAGCGGCGACGGGGATCGGCGACCAGATGGCCGACACCGGCGCGGCGATCCAGCGCGCCCGGGACAAGACGCAGGAGATGCAGGCCCGCGCCGACGCGATCGACGAGCTCACCAGCTCGGGAGCGCTCGAGGACTTCACCTCGAACCAGACGCAGCTCGACCGCGAACTCGCCCAAATGGCCTCGCAGTCGCAGGTCGACCAGGAGCTCGCGAAGCTGAAGCAAGAGGTCGGCTCAGGCGCCGAGAAGAAGCAGATCGAGCAGTAGCGGTTCGTGCCGCGACGGCGGCGAATTCACGCAATCGGCGCACTCCAGGCAGGGTTTTCGGCGCTTTCGTCGGTCTAGGCTGGATCGCGAGGGTGGCGGGTCTTCCCCACCCTTGGGTGGGGGCAAAATGACGCG
>Ga0307291_1000121_pt1 | contig 20128 bp, 20 predicted proteins | sample ER_DNA_148_FD_194474 | JGI IMG/M metagenome (GOLD analysis project Ga0307291, IMG submission 194474) | Bulk soil microbial communities from the East River watershed near Crested Butte, Colorado, United States - ER_DNA_148 | ecosystem: Environmental > Terrestrial > Soil > Floodplain | place: USA...
CGAGAGCGAGCGGGACGACGAATCCGGACGGGACAAACGGCCCCTCCACCACACCCACATCTTCGTCGATCCAGCCGCCAGTGTCAGAAGAACCAGAATTGGGACAAGATGGAGCTCCACCCTCGAATGGGCCAGTTGCGCGAAGGTCCCCCGAACTGGGCCGCATCTCCACTACTTGCCCGGCGTCCGCCGGAGCGCAGCAGTGTCAGAAGACGAACGCCAGGTCGTCGAGGTTCTTCGACGGCAGTTTGTAGGTGCCGCGCCTGGCAACGACGTAGAAGCGCCGATGAGTCGAGGACGTCGCCGTGAAGGTGATCGTCTTAGCGCCGATCCAGACGCCGATCACGTCCTTAGGGACAACGGCGCTCGGCTTGGCGACTGTGACGACTCGGCCGGGATAGCGCTTGACGAACCATTCGAGTCCGACCTGTGGAGTCGCGCTCAACCGAATCGTCTGCTGGACTCGCCGCGAGCGGACGAAGTACGCAAGGTCCCGGGCGGCCGCGCGGTCGTTGAAGAAGTGCCGACCGCTCGCAGTTAGCCAGATCTCGACCGCGTTGCGTGTCCCGAACGCGTCGTCCCAGCGGTGGCCGTAGAGGCCACCGAGTTCGCAGCCGTCGTAGGGCGCGGCGAGGTGGTTCCAGCGAAAGACGAGACGACGACTGAAGGCATGGCCGTCGAGCGAGTACTCACCCGTACGCCACCGCCCACGGACGAATCTGGCGTGAAGGCATCCGTATGTGAGGCCGCTCGGGCCGTTGAGCAAGCGACGGGGGGTAGATGCGATTCGACTTAGGTCGAACACCGCGGCACCGGAGGAGTAGACATTTACACGAACGCCTTGCGAGACGCCTTGCTGGAGGGGACGGCTCGTCGCAGACGCGGCCGCAACGCCGACGAAAAGGCACATCAGCAATGCAAGCGACGCGCTCCGCATGGTCATAAAGGATACGACTCTGGGGCCTTGGCTCCAGTCCGAGTCACAGCAACGAGGTAGTCCGTCGCCTGGGCCAGCGTTCCGGAATGACCCCTGAGCGATAGTCGAGCCGTTTCGGCGGTAGGGTCAGAGCGTGGCGGCCAGCGAGCCGGTTTCGGAAGCCGCGGTCGCGGCTCTGCTGGCAGACGTGTTGGACTAAGAGACGTGAGCGAGGCCCGACTGATTCTCACCTGCGGGTTGCCCGGGGCGGGTAAGACCGCACTCGCAAGGCAGCTAGGCGCGGATCGGAGTGCCGTGCGCCTCTCGAAGGATGAATGGCTCACGGCTCTCCGCTCCAGCCCCTGGGATACGCCGACCCGGGAGAAGGTCGAACACGAACTCTGGCGCCTTGCCCAAGAAATCCTGCGCCTCGGTCTGAGCGTCGTCCTCGATTTTGGGCTCTGGGCGCGGATCGAACGTGACGAGCTGCGATCCGCGGCTCGTGGCCTTGGTGTCCCCGTTGAACTGCACTTCCTCGACGTCCCTACGGACGAACTCTGGCGGCGCATCGAGGCCCGAAACTCACAGCCACCCTGGGACAGCTACCCGATCTGCCGCGCCGACCTCGACGAGTGGCTAAGCATTTTCCAGGCGCCCGATGCTGCCGAGCTGGCCTTGTTCGACGCCCCGCCAGACTCAAGCTGAGCCACTCCCAACGGCTCGGTCGTAGAGCGTTCCCCACAGCGACTCAGACCGCTCGGCGACAGCGCCGTCGCATGGGCGAGCGTTCGGGAATGCCCCTTGAGGTTTCCGAGGGCTCAGACGGGACAACACCAGGGAATTTCGCATGAGCACAGCGACGGCACAGACGGTTACGTTGAACAACAGCGTCGAGATGCCGGCGCTCGGGCTCGGGGTCTTTCAGAACACCGCCCGCGCAGACGTCGTAGCCGTCGAGGCGCGGGAGAGCCTTGCTGCGGCGGCGATACGTCGACGGCGGGAACCCAAACCGCTACCCGCCTCGTCTGGGCCAGCGTCTGGGGTTGTCACCTGAGGATCTGGCAGGTTGCCGAGGTGCCTCGCGGCTGGATTGCCATGGCGCTATTGTCGGCTGGGACGATTGACCACGGGCCAAGGGCGGCTGTGACAAAGGGCGGGAACGAGTACAAGGGTGCGCCGGCGCGTGTCGTCTTCGCCGACGATGACGCCGTCCTGCGCGAGTTGCTGCGCGGGCTCCTCAGCTTCCTTCCTCACGTTACGGTCGTCGGAGAGGCAGCGGACGGCATCGAGGCTGTGCAGCTCGTGGCGCAGCACTATCCCGACACTGTGCTGCTGGACATCGGAATGCCGCGCCTCGACGGCTTAGGAGCAGCCGAGGTGATCCGAAGCTTTCGCCCGCAGACTCGACTGATGCTTCACACGGCCGAACCGGACGATGAGAAGCGGCGGCGCGCCAAAGCAGTCGGCGTCCCGCTACTGGACAAGCTGCAACTGAACGCCACGACTGACCTCGTCGAGCAGTACGCGGTCTCCGACGAGCACCCGCTCGCGACCGACATCGAGCCGCTCGTGTTGGTCGCCCTGGCGAATCGAGCCGATGCGGGCGTGCTCGTCGTCAAGGCAGACGAATCCATCCCGTTCTACAACCCCGCCGTTGCCGCGGTACTCGACCTACCCTTCCCGCCCGAGCGAGTCACCTTTTCCGACCTCCGCGCCCGCGGCGTACTCGGTCTCCGCGCCGACGGGTCGCCGTACCCGCTCGAGGAGCAGCCACTTGCGCGGGCCTTCACCGGCCGCACCCCTGTCGCGGACGTGGTCTATCTCCGCGCCGCGGATGGCTCGCTGCGGCCGTTTACGATGACCTCGCTGCCTTTCTTTGATCCCGACGGCGAACTGATCGGGGTCGCGAATTACGTCACCGACGCGCACCCCCCTCAGCCGCGAACGCGTCGCCCTTAGCCGCGAGTTACCTCGTAAACCCTGATGGGACGGGGTTCGCATGGGCCAGCGTTCTTCCTCCTGAGCTTCCGTCCTAGCCGGTGAGTCAGACGGTGGCCCCCGCCCGGGCGACGAACCGCAACTCCGGAACCGCGTCGAGCTCGCCCACGTCCCGAGCCAGCTCTAAAAACGTGATTAGCCCGGCGCGCTCGCGTGGGCCGAACGAGTAGCGCAGCTTCTCGAAATAGCGCGCGAGGAAGCCGGCCGGGTAGCCGTAGCGCCCGCTCGCCTCGTGGGCGAGTCGCTCGGGCTCGGCGCGGGCAAGCCGCACCGACGCGACCAGCGCGTCCTCGAGCTCGGTCAGGCCGCCGGGCGCGTCGTCGCGCGCGGCCCAGACCGCGAAGACCATGGGGAGCCCGGTTCGCTCGAGCCAAAGCCTGCCGAGGTCGTGGTGCGGGGTCGGGTCCTCGAATGCGGACTTGAGCGCGGCGTCGCCGATCAGGAGCGTGGCCTCCGCTTCCTCGCCCAGCGGGACGTGCTCGGCTTCGGGCAGCAGCACCTTCGTCAGCACGACCGACGTCGCGCTCTCCGGGGTCACAGCGACCGTCTTGATGTGCTCGAGCGGCGTCTTCGAGACAAGCTGAATCGAGTCGACCGCACCCTCCGAGCCGACACAGAGCCGCGGCAGGATCCGGAGGCGGTCGGCGTTACGGGCGTACTCGATCGACGAGATCGGCGCCAGGTCGCACTCGCCCTCGAGCAGCGCCCGGTTGAGATCGGTCGGCACGCCGACGACCTCGTCCACCTCGGCGTCGAGCCGGTAGAAGACCGGCGCCATGTTCACGTAGCCGATCCGGCCTAGACGGATCATCGCTCGAAGAAGGTCATCAGGTTGCCGTCGGGGTCCAGCGTGTCGAACTCGCGAGTTCCCCACTCGGTGTCGCGAACGTGGCCGTTCGGGTGAACGATTCCCGAGCTCTGGCAAGAGGCGTAGAGCTCGTCGACGCCCTCGACCCGCACTCGGCAGCTCGCGGTACCGGCGATGAACGATTCTGCTCCGGAGTTGACCGGCGTCGAGGCATCCAGACGCTCGCGCCAGCTTTCGTCGGTTGCACCCCAGAGATGGACCTCGGCATCGTCCCGCCGCAGGATCGCGAAGCCGTCCTCCGCGTGCGCGACCTGGAAGCCGAGCCGGTCACGATAGAAGTCGGCAGCCTCGCCGACGTCACGTGCCGGCAGCGCAGGAATCGTCTCGGCGAACCTCACGTGCGCCGCTCCACGACCGCGTAGGTCATGGCTTCGAGCTCGTCGCGGTGAAGCTCGCCGTCCAGGCACTCGCGCGCGCGCTCCGCGTATTCGAGCGCGACAGCGCGGGAGCGCTCGAGGGCTCCCGTGGCCGCGACCCGGAGGAGCGCGCCGTCGAGCTCACCTCCTGCGAGCGCCTGGCGAACAACCGGATCCTCGCGTGCAGCGAGGAGTAACGGCAGCGTCGGCGTCCCCTCGCGCAGGTCGGTGCCGGCGATCTTGCCGGTGTCGATCGTCTCGCCGGCGCAGTCGAGGATGTCGTCCGTGATCTGGAATGCGATCCCGAGCGCAAGGCCGAACTCCGAGAGCGCCGGCCGGGCGTCGGCGCCCGCGCCGAGCAGGCACGCAGCCTCGAAGAGCTTGCCGGTCTTCAGCGCGCAGCGCTCGAAGTAGCTCTCGACGGTCGTGTCGGCATCGTGGGTCTGCGCACGCTGCAGCGCCTCGCCGCGCGCGAGTGAGAGGCAGGCCGAGGCGAGGATCGAGACGGCGCGCTCGTCCCCGGTCGCCGCCAGCTCCGCGAAGGCGCGCGCAAAGAGGTAGTCGCCGGCCGCCCGTGCGGCACCCGGCCCATACCGCGTCCACGCCGAGACTCGTCCGCGGCGGACACCGGCGCGGTCGATCAGGTCGTCGTGGACCAAAGTCGCCATGTGGATCAGCTCGACCGAGACGCCGGCGGCGTACGGGGGCTCTCGATCCCGAGCGCCCGCGAGGAACACGAGCAACGGCCTCAGGCGCTTGCCGCCCGCGGAGAGCGCCTCCTGGCCGACAGTCGCCGCGAGCCCGGGGTGGCGGGCGACTGCATCGAAGAGACGCTGCTCGATCTCCTCCAGGTAGCTGTCGAGCCCTTCCGTCTCACGGATGGTCGCCAGCGCGCTCAGGCCGCCACCCCGGTGTGCAGCGCGACGATTCCGCCGGCGAAAAGCCGGTAGCGCACCTGCTCGAAATCGGACGCCTCGATCATCTGAGCGAACTCCCTGGCCGCCGGGAACCGGCGGACGCTCGCCGGCAGATAGGTATACGCCGAGCCGCCCGGAAGCAGTTTTCCGGCGAGCGGCACGAGCCCGTCGAACCAGAGCTTGTAGAACGGCCGCAGCAGGCCACGCGGCTGCGTGATCTCGAGGATGGCCAGACGGCCACCCGGCCGAAGCACCCGGCGCAGCTCGGCCAGCCCACGGTCGAGGTCCTCGAGGTTGCGCACGCCGAAACCGACGGTGGCGGCGTCGAACGAGCCGTCTTCGAACGGAAGCGCGAGCGCGTCGCCCTGCATCCACTCCACCTGGTTGGACTTCGCGCGGGCCCGCTCGAGCATGCGTTCCGAGAAGTCGAGGCCGGTCACCTCTCCACCCTCGGCCAGGCACGCGATCGCGAGATCGCCGGTGCCGCAGCAAGTGTCGAGCACACGGTCGCCCGGCGACACCGCCGCACGCGCGGTCTCGCGCCGCCAGCGGCGGTCGAGCCCGGCGGTCATCGCGCGGTTCATCGCGTCGTAGACCGGTGCGATGCGATCGAACATCGTCCGCACCGCGTCCGGCGTCAACCTGCCAGTTTCCACTGTCACGGGCCTATCCCCCGGCTCCCGAGCGGAGCGATGGGACAAAGCAGCCCCATGGAAAATGCGCAGCATTTTTCACGGTGAGCCCCAGCGGGCGGTCTCGTGCTCGATTCCAAGCTGGTCGAGGCAGCGTGAGACGACGAAGTCGACGAGCTGGTCGACCGAGTCGGCGCCGTGGTAGAAGCCGGGCGCCAGGAAGAGGATCGTCGCGCCGGCCTGCTTCAGGTCGAGCATGTTCCGTAGGTGGATCTGCGAGAGCGGCGTCTCGCGCGGGCAAAGGATCAGACGCCGCTCCTCCTTCAACGCCACGCTCGCGGCGCGGTGGATCAGATTCGACATCGCGCCGGAGGCGATCGTCCCCAGCGTCCCCATCGAGCACGGGCAGATCATGTAGGCGTCGACCTTGGCTGAGCCGCTCGCGTAGGGCGACTTCCAATCCCGCTCGCCGTAGATCGTGACGCCTTCGGCGTCACCGATCAGCCGCTGGGCGATCTCGTCCTGCGGGAGCGAGACATCGCGGTAGAGCTCGGTCGCAATGACCTCGTAGCCGGCGCGCGAGATGCAGAGCCCGAGCTCGACGTCGGCGGCGGCCAGGGCCTCGACGAGCCGTGCCGCATACGGGGCGCCCGAAGCGCCGGTGATGCCGAGGAAGACGCGCATCGGCTAGACCCCCGATCCGAACCAGAAATCGGTCGCCTGCCAGCGCCCGTCCGAGTCCTCGAGGAACTTCGCGATGCTCTTCAGCTGCTCTGTGGTGAGCGAGCGATACGAGGGCATGGTGGAATCCTGCACTAGCGAGCGCGGTCTACGCAGGTGACGGACCTGCCAGTCGGTGCCGCGCTTGCGGTCGGCCTCGCGCGTCAGATTGGGAGCGTTGGACTGGAACGCGCCGATCCCGCCGTAGCCGTGGCAGTCGAGGCAGCCCGATTGTGCGAAGAGAGCAGCCCCACGCTTGACCTCGGCAGAGGGGCCCGACGACCCACAGCCCGAGCTCATCAGCGCCGACACGGCGAGGACGATCGCCAGCCCGCCTCGCACACGACTACTGCGGGCCTTTGGACGCCTCGAGGAAGACGGCCAGCCTACGAAGGTTCGCCTCTCCGAGTGGGGCGAAGACCGGCATCGGGGAGCCCTTGTTCACGCAACTTGGGCATTTGAGGTGCGCGATCTGAAACTGGATGCCCTTGTTCTTCGAGCCCTCGGCGGACAGATCCGGCGCGCCGAGGTTCGAGGACCCGACGCCAAGGTACGTGTGGCAGGTTGTGCAGCCGGAGACCGCAAAGATGTTCGCGCCCGCGACCGCGACCTTGTTGTTCGCGAAGCCTTCTTTCTTCGCCCAGCCCGGCACCGCGGCCTTGACCTCGCTCGGCAGCGACTCGCGCGCCGTCGCGCCCTTGTACGTCAGGACGCCCATCGAGAGCGCGACGAGCACGGCCGCGACGATCGCGACGGGACGGCGGAGGAGACGCCGTTCCGAGCGCAGGTCGATGAACGGGATCGCGAGCAGCAGGATCAGGCAGATCGTCGGAATCCCGACCGTGCCGAGCACGACGGAGTTGGGCCACTTGAAGATCCGCAGGAGGTAGAAGAGGAAGTAGAAGTACCAATCCGGGCGGGGCACGAAGCTGGTCGTCCCCGGGTCGGCCTTGTCGGTCAACGGGGGCCCGAGCAGGCTCGTGTAGTGCCAGACGAACGCGAGCCCGAGGATCACGCAGACGACGACCAGGCTCATGACCGTGTCGTGGAACATCGCGTACGGGTAGAAGGGCTTCCCGTCGCGCTTGACGTCTTCCTTGTAGCGCTGGAACGCGATCCGGCGTTCTTCCAGGCGACGAGACGCCATCAGTCCGGCCTCCTGGAGACGCCGCGGGCGCTCGGATTGACGAGACCGCTGCCCGGCGTCGCGGGAGCCTCGTCGCGGTCACGGCCCGCCGCCTCTTCGGACCATGGCGGCGAGGAGACCCCGAGGCGCACGACGAGATAGAGGTGGAGCCCGATCAGGCCGAGGATCGCTCCCGGCAAGAGCAGCATGTGCAGTGAGTAGAAGCGGCTCAGCGTGTCGCCCCCGATCTCCGAGCCGCTGCGCAGGAAGCTCGCCAGGAAAGGGCCTAGGATCGGCGCGGTGCCGTTGATGTTGATCCCGACGACGGTCGCCCAGTAGGCGGTCTGGTCGTAGGGCAGCAGGTAGCCGGAGAAGCCCTCGAGTAGGGCGATGGGCACGAGCAGGACGCCGACGATCCAGTTCAGCTCGCGCGGGTACTTGTAGGCGCCGAACAGGAACACGCGCGCCATGTGGAAGAAGAGCAGGATGATGAACACGCTCGCGCCCCACTTGTGCATGCCGCGGACGAGCCAGCCGAGCGTGACGTCGTTCGTGATGTGCTGGACCGATTCGTAGGCGTCGTTCGGGTTCGGCTTGTAGTACATCGCGAGGATCACGCCGGTGCCGAGCTGAACGAGGAAGGCCGTCAGCGTCGCCGAGCCGAGCGTGTGCCACCAGCCTGAGTCCCGCGGAACCTTGCGGAAGAGGAAGTACTTGAGACCGCCGATGAGCCCGGAGCGCTCCTCCAGCCAGTCGAGCGGGTACTGCGCGACCCGCAGCATCTCGTCTTTGCGGCTCTTGTTGGCCATCAGCTAGGGGGCTGGAGCGGGTAGAAGATCTGCTCCGGGCCATCGACGTGCTGCCCGGGCCCGGCGAGCTTGTACTTGTGGATCTGCGCGCTCGCGCCGGCGCCTGTCACGTCGGCGACGCTGTAGGTCTTGCCGAGCGAGACGCGGCCGTTGCGGATGTAGAACTCGTAGCGATCGAGGGCACGGACCGGCGGGCCGGCGGTGCGATTGCCCTCCTGGTCGTACTGGCCGCCGTGGCAGGGGCAGCCGAAGCCGCCGGCAGGCAACACGGGGATCAGCGTCACGTCGCCCGCCTTCGTGGGCTGCTGGACCTTGCGGTTCTCGAACAGCGGCCCGTTCGGCTGCACCGGGCAACCGAGGTGCACGCACCGGTTGGAGAGAATGGTGAAGCTCGGCTTTCCTTTGAAGAACCCGTTGTTGCGGACGAAGGCGGTCCGTCGGGTGATCTCGCCCTCCGAGGGGTCGAGCATGAAGGTCGAGATCACGAACTGACCCTCCTTGAAGTTCTCGATCGGCCCGAGATCGACCTCGTGGTGGTGCTTGTGCTCGAACACCGGCCCGATCGCGAAGCCGAGGATCGGCACGGTGACGATCCCGGCAATGACGCTCCCGAGGCCGAGCGTCGCGCCCTCGAGGAACATGTTGCGGTCGAAGCGCTCACCGGGCTCCGGCGGGGGCATCGCCGCCTCGCCTTCGCTTGCCGGAATCGCCGGAGCGCCGGTCGTCGCCGACTCGGCGCCGCCCTGCGCGTCCACGGTCGCGGCGGGGATCTCACGTCGCCGGTAATCGCCGGTGACGTCGCGGACCCAGAGGAAGCCGAAGACCAGCGTCACGGCGGCGCCGACGGCGACCGCGAACCAGCTGACGATCAGGCCGACGAGGATGCAGACGACGCCGATCGCGAACCCGACCGGCCATAGGCTCGGGGGCGGAAGGTGCGGTTTGTCTTGACCCTCGTGGGGCTCCACCTAGAGCGCCTTCCTTTCCCCGCTCACCTGTTCGGATTCAATCGGCTTTGCGCGCCGCCCGTCAACGACGTAACAGATGGCGCAACGGCCGGGAAATATGACGCATCGCGCCGTTCGTCGCATCGGGGTCGATCCCGATGCCATATTCGTCCCACCGCCGGTCGACCAGCTCGCGCACCTCGTCCGTCATCCAGATCTCCTCGGGCCACGGCCTGGTGCCCTCGTCGGGGCCCTTCGCGGTCGCGTCGATGCCGAGCTTGCCGCCGAAGAACTGGTGCGTCGGCGCGTGGTCGAGGTGGTCGAGCGGGCCCTCGCTGATGAGCACGTCTCGGGCCGGGTCGACGTTGGCGCCGACGTAGAAGAAGACCTCTTCGTAGTCGTGAACGTTGACGTGCTCGTCGACGACCACGACCGACTTCGTCAGGCTCAGCATCCCGAGGCCCCAGATCGCATGCATCACCTTCTTGGCGTGGCCGGGAAAGGCCTTGCGGATCGACACGACGCAGCAGTTGTGGAACACCCCGGCGACCGGGAGGTCGTAGTCGACGATCTCCGGAACGGTCATCTTCACCGCCGGCAAAAAGATCCGCTCCGTGGCCTTGCCGAGCCAGGCGTCCTCTGCAGGCGGCTTGCCGACGACGATCGAGGGATAGATCGCATCCTCGCGCATCGTCAGCGCCGTGACATGGAAGACCGGGAACGGCTCGGCCGGCGTATAGAAACCGGTGTGGTCGCCGAATGGGCCTTCGGCGGTGAGCTCGTCCTTCTCGATGTAGCCCTCGAGCACGATCTCTGCGTTTGCGGGCACGGCCAGGTCGACCGTCTTCGCCTGGACGAGCTCCACCGGCTCGCCCCGGAGGAAACCGGCGAGCATGAACTCGTCGATGTGCTTGGGCAGCGGCGCGCTAGCCGAATACGTGGTGACCGGGTCGAGGCCGAGCGCGACCGCGACCTCGATGCGGCCGTCGGTGGCAAGGTAGTCGGCACGGCCGTCCTTGTGAATCTGCCAGTGCATCGCGGTCGTTCGCTCGTCGAGGACCTGCATTCGATACATGCCGACGTTGCGGACACCGGTGCGCGGGTCCTTGGTGATCACCGCCGGCAGCGTGATGAACGGCCCAGCGTCTCCCGGCCAGCAGGTCTGTACCGGCAGCCGCCGGAGGTCGATCTCCTCGCCGGTGAGGACGAGGTCCTGCGCAGGCCCGCGGCGGGTCGTCTGCGGCAGCGAGTCGGCGATCGACTTCAGCTTCTTCAGCCCGCGGACCTTGTCGACGAGCCCTTGCGGCGGCTGCATCTCCAGCACGTCTTCGAGCTTGGCGGCGACATCGTCGAGACGCTCGACACCGAAGGCCAGGCACATCCGCCGCTCGGTCCCGAACTGGTTGATCAGCAGCGGGTGGCTCGACCCTTTCGGGCTCTCGAACAGCAGCGCCGGGCCGCCGGCCTTGACCGTGCGGTCGACGATCTCGGTCATCTCGAGGCGCGGATCGACCTCGGCGGAGACGCGGACGAGCTCGCCTTCGCGCTCGAGCAGCGCGATCCAGGCGCGGAGGTCGGCCGGAGGCGCCATCACGGTCAGTCTACGTCGGCAAGGGCGTGCTCGACCGCCTCCGACAGGGGCATCCGCCGGCCCTCCACCCGGCCGCGTTCGAACGCTTCGCCTTCGTGCTCGAGCACACGCGCGGCGTAGACGTCGCGCTCGTTCTCCCACTGCCCGATCCGCCCACGGCGCTCTTCGGCTTCGACAGCACCCCAGAGCGCGCCCGCTTCCCCAAGCCGACCGTGCGCAGCGGCCGTCCCCGCGAGGACGGCGAGAAGATAGACGATCAGCTGCCGGTCCTGGACGGCAGCGGCGATCCGGAGCGCTTCTCGCCCGTATTCCTCGGCCTCGGTGCTACGACCGAGCTCGAGCGACCACTCGCAGGCGTGGTAGACCTGGTGCATCTGCCACCACGCGAAGCCGACGCCGGCGGCCGCCTCGCCGGAGCGCGCCGCGAGCTCGAGCGCCTCGTCTGGGCGCCCCTCCACCCAGGCGATCTCACCGAGCAGGCCGAGCGTCATCGCCTCTGTCGTTGGGGAGCTCAGGCGGCGTGTGATCTCCATGCTCTCGTCGATCAGCAAGCGCGCGCCGGCAATGTCACCGCACAAGTTCAGGTGGATCGCCCGTCGGACGAGCAGCTGCGCAACCGCGCGCTCCTCGCCCAGCGCCCGGAAGAGCTCGAGGCTCTGCTGGACCAGGTCGTCTCCACGGTCGAATTCGCCGGTCATGTACACCATCCCGCCGACCACGCGGAGCGCTGGCGCACGGACACTGTCGGGGAGGCCCACCGCTCGGTCGAGAAGCGCCTGGACCCGCCGTGCACCCTCGTCCGGCGCGACGGCCACCCAGAACTGCTCGAGCGCGATCCCGAGCCGCAAGCCGAGCTCGATCTCGCCGGTCTCTGACGCCCAGTCGAGCGCGGCGCGAAGGTTCTCCTGCTCGGGGAGCACGAGCTCGGGCCGCGGGCCGAGATCGGTCGCCTCCGTCGAGAGATTCGCCGACTCGGCGAGCGCCAGGAAGAACTCGGCGTGCCGTCGCCGAAGCTCCTCGTCCTCACCGGACTCGCACAGCCGCTCGAACGCGAACTCCTGGATCGTCTCGAGCATCCAGAAACGGTCGCCGTCGCGGACGCGCACGAGGCTCTTGTCGACGAGCGACTGCAGTCGGTCGACGTCGGCACCGCAGATCGCCTCGGCCGACTCGAGCGCGCAGCCGCCGCGAAAAACGGCCAGGCGGGCAAAGAGGCGCTGCTCGTCGGATTCGAGCAGGTCGTGGGACCACTCGATCGTCGCGCGGAGCGTCTGCTGGCGCACGTCCGTGTCGCGACCGCCTTTCAGCAGGTCGAGCCGCGCCGAGAGCCGGCTCAGAAGTTGCTCGGTCGACAGAACGGTGGTGCGTGCGGCGGCAAGCTCCAGCGCGAGCGGCAGGTCGTCGAGCCGCGCACAGAGCTCGTCCAGCGCGCCGGTCGGCTCGAAGTCGGGCCGGACGGCGCAGGCGCGACTGACGAAAAGCGTCCGAGCTTCGGATCGCTCGAGGATCGGCACCGGGTAGACGTGCTCGCCCGCGAGCTGCAGCCGCTCGCGGCTCGTGACGACCAGGTCGAGCTGCGGCGCCGATGCGAGAAGCGCGGTGAGATCGGGCGCTGCATCGATCACATGCTCGAAGTTGTCAAGCAGAAGCAGCAGCCTCCTGTCGGCGATGACATCCGGCAGTGAGCCCGTCCCGCCGAGCGCGCGAGCAGCGGACTCGGTGACGGCGCCGGAATCGGCGATCGGCGCCAGCGGCACCCACCAGACCCCCTGCGGGTAGGCCTCCGCGGCCGCACCGACGGCCTGCAGCGCGAGCCTCGTCTTCCCGCTGCCGCCGGCGCCGGTAAGCGTCAACAATCGGACCTCCGGCCGCTCGAGCAGCTCACCGAGCTCCGCGAGCTCGCGCTCGCGGCCGAGGAACGGTGTCGCAGGAACGGGCAGGTTCGTCTGGTAGAGCGTCTTCAGCCGTGGAAACTCGGCGGATCCGAGCTGGTAGAGGCGCTCAGGGGCTGACAAGTCCTTGAGCCGATGCTCACCGAGGTCGACGAGGTCGTTTGTTCCGGCGAGATCGCGCGTCGTCTGCGAGACGAGCACTTGGGCGCCGTGGCCGGCAGCGGCAATCCGCGCCGCGCGGTGGACGTCGATGCCGACGTACCCCTCCTCCGTGACGAGCGGCTCGCCCGTGTGCAGGCCCATCCGCACCTTGACCGGCCCCGACGCCAGCGCCTCCTGACCCCCCGCGGCAGCGGCCAGCGCGTCCGTCGCTCTCGCGAAGGCGACGAAGAAGGCGTCGCCCTGCGTGTCGACCTCGACGCCGCCGTGGCGCTGGAAGGCCTCACGCAGCGTGCGCCTGTGTTCGGCGAGCGCTTCCGCATAGGCGTCACCGAGCTCGTGCAGCAGGCGGGTCGAACCTTCGATGTCCGTGAACAGGAAGGTGACGGTCCCGCTAGGAAGCTCACGCATCCCGCCAAGGATCGCGCGCCTGCCGCGTTATTCCAAGCGCCTAGTGAGCGCGCCTTCGACGGCGGCGCAGCCAGTGCGTCGTCTCGCCGAGCAGGATCACGCTGAGGAAAATCAGGCCGACGATCAGCATCCCCGTGATTACGCGCTTGCCTTCCGAGGCCGCATCAGCGAGCAAGAAAGCGACAGCCACGACGCGACCCTAGCGAAGTCTGCGGGCGTGCGCGGCGAGCGCGTGCTCGAGCGGTAGGGGACCGGCGTGCTCGGCTGCGAGCGCGGCCAGGGGGTTTGCGTCGCCCTCGTCCCGAAGGGCCCTTCGTGCGGCGTCGAGAGCGCCACGCCCAAGCAGCGCCGCGCTCGCGGCCCAGGCGGCACCGTCGCCCGGAGCCGTGTCGGCCCGCAACTGGGCGCACAGCGAGATCAGCTCGGCCAGGTCGGCGACCCCCTCGACGTTGCCGACCTGGGCGATTCGGACGAGCCCATGCGCGTAGAGGTAATCGCCGAGCAGCAGAGCGGTGTCGGCGTCGGGGGGAGCGAAGAGCCTCGAGTTGCCGTAGTGGACCAGGTAGCCCTCGTAGATCGTCTCGAGCCCCAGCCCGTAGCGCTCCTCGCCGAGCGGGGAGAAGACGAGCTCGCGCTCGGGGTCGGGACGAAGCGCCTCGTGCCAGAGGCGGCTCTCCTGCTCCGCCTCGCCCGCGATCGTCTCCCAGAGGTCAGCCGTCGAAGTCTGCAACCGCGTGCACCGTCCGTTCGATTTCGTCGTCGCCGTGCGCGGTCGAGAGGAACAGCGCCTCGAACTGCGACGGCGGGAAGTAGATGCCACGCTCGAGCAGGTGCCGGAAGAGCGCCGCGTAGCGGTCGGTGTTCGAAGCCTGTGCGTCGCCGAGGTTGCGCACCGGCGGCTTGCGCATGAACAGCGTCGCCATCGCACCGACGCGCTGAACCGCGCCCGTCCCGGCCAGACCTGCCTCGAGCTTCGCGGCCCGCGCCTCCAGCTCCTCGTAGACGGCCGGCTCCCGCAGGCGCCGCAGCACCGAGAGCGCCGCCGCGGTCGCGAGCGGGTTCCCGCTCAGGGTTCCGGCCTGATAGACCTGGCCGCTCGGGGCCAGCTGCTCCATCACGTCGCCGCGTCCCCCGAACGCCGCCAACGGCAGACCGCCGCCGGCGATCTTCCCGAGCAGCGTCAGATCGGGAATGACGCCGTAGCGCTCCTGAGCCCCGCCGCGGGCGACGCGGAAGCCCGTGATCACCTCGTCGAAGATCAGCAGGGCGCCGCTCGCGTCGGCGAGGTCGCGCAGGGCCTCGAGGAAGCCCGGTTCCGGCGGGACGACACCCATGTTCCCCGCCACCGGCTCGACGACGATCGCCGCCAGGCCCTCGCCCCAGCGCTCGACGGCGACGGCCGTCGCGTCCACGTCGTTGTAGGGGACGACGATGGTGTCCTGAGCCGCGCCAGTGGTGACCCCGGGGGTGGCGGGGAGCCCGAGCGTGGCCAGCCCGGAGCCCGATTCGGCCAGGAGAGCGTCGGCGTGGCCGTGGTAACCGCCTGCGAACTTGAGGATCCGGTCGCGCCGAGTAGACGCGCGCGCGAGGCGGACCGCACTCATGGCCGCCTCGGTCCCGGAGGAGACGAGCCGGACAAGCTCCAGCGAGGGCACCGCGTCGACGAGCTCTTCGGCGAGCTCGACCTCCCGCTCCGTTGCCGCGCCGAACGTCGTGCCCTCGTGCGCGGCCACGGCGACCGCCTCGATGACCTCCGGATCGGCGTGGCCGAAGATCAGCGGGCCCCACGACATCACCCAGTCCACGTAGCGGTTGCCCGCTTCGTCTTCGATCCAGGCCCCTTCGCCCCGCCGAACGAACACCGGGTCGTGAAGGCCGACGGCCCGCATCGCCCGGACCGGCGAGTTGACCCCGCCGGGAATCACCTCGCGGGCGCGGGCACCCAGGGCGGAGCCCGGGATCACAGCCACTCGGCGAGCTCTTTCGTCCAGTAGGAGACGACGAAGTCAGCGCCGGCGCGCTTGATCGCCGTCAGAGACTCGAGAGCAGCCTGCCGCTCCTCGAGCCAGCCCGACGCGGCAGCCGCCTTGAGCATCGCGTACTCACCGGAGACGTTGTAGGCACCGACCGGCAGGTCGAAGCGCTCGCGCACGGCGCGGAGGACGTCGAGGTACGGGAGAGCCGGCTTGACGATCAGGGCGTCTGCCCCTTCGCGCACGTCGAGCTCGCATTCCCGCAGAGCCTCCCGCACGTTCGGGGGATCGAGCTGGTAGCCGCGCCGGTCGCCGAAGGCGGGCGTCGACTCCGCCGCCTCGCGGAACGGGCCGTAGAAGGCCGACGCGTACTTGGCGGCGTAGGAGACGACCGGGATCTGCTCGTGGCCTGCCTCGTCGAGCGCGGATCTGATCGCGCCGATCCGGCCGTCCATCATGTCGCTGGGACAGATCGCGTCGGCGCCGGCCTCTGCATGGCTGACAGCCGTTCGCGCGAGCAGGTCGAGCGAGGCATCGTTGTCCACGTCGCCGTCGCGGATGACGCCGCAGTGGCCGTGCGAGGTGTATTCACAGAGGCACGCGTCGGTCGCGAGCACGAGGTCGGGGAAGCCGGACTTGAGCTCGCGCAGGGCCCGCTGGACGATCCCGTCCTCGTCGTAGGCCCCCGAGCCCTCCTCGTCCTTCTCTTCAGGGATCCCGAAGAGGAGCACCGCCGGCACGCCGAGCGCACTGAGGACGCCAGCCTCGACGACCAGCTCGTCGATCGAGCGCTGCGCGATCGCTGGAAGCCCCTCGATCGGCCGGACGACGTCCTCGCCAGGGCAGACGAAGAGAGGCATGACGAAGTCGCCGAGATCCAGGCGCGTCTCGCGAATGAGCGAGCGGAGGCGGTCGGTCCGCCGCAGGCGCCGCAGGCGCGTCGTTGGAAAGCCAGCAGTGCTCATAACCGAGGTAGCTGTTGCGGGACCTCGGCCCAGCCTGCCGTGCGCGATCTTGGGCCAAACCGAACGCGTAGCGTGCTCACGCCAACAATCTACGCGTTCCGATCCGGGCCAACACCCCGAAAAGCGCGCCCAGACCGCACAGCCACAGGGCTTCCCTGGCCACCGTGGACCATGGGCTCGTATCGAACAGCGCGGCGCTGAAGAACCGGACGGCATGGACGAATGGGAGGGCGTCGCTGATCCAGCCGGCAGCAGGGACGACCTCCTGCGGGACGAGCCCGAGGAAGACGATCGGCAGGACGACGAGCAGCGCAACGAGGGAAGCCGTTCGGGCCTCACGGGCGAGCGCGCCTAGGAGTGCACCGACCGCGCCGAGCGCGCCCCCGGCAAGCAGCAACCCGACCGCGAGCAGGGGCAGGCGCCCCCACGGCTCCCCGCCCGTGACGTTGCCGATCTGGATGATCGCGCCGAAGACGAGCGAAACGCCGAGGCCGAGCGCCAGCGCCACCACCGCAGCGAGCAGCACCTTGGCCCAGACGAGCTGCCCGAGCGTGACCAGTCCCCGGGCAAGCCGGCCGACGACGTTCTCGTCCCGCTCGGCGGCGAGCGAGCCCGCCGCGAGCACGAGCGCCAGGAAGCTGATGGTCAGGCCGAGCGCGTAGGCCTGCACGTCCGCCGACAGCGCCCAGCTGCGTCCACGCGCCTTCACGCGCTTCAGCTCGATCGGATGCGCGGTAGCGCGCAGCGCGTTGCCCGTTTGGGCAAGGGCGATGCGGGCGTCGCGGATGAACTCGCGCAGCCTCTCGGCCTGCGGACCAGGGGTGTTGCGCAACAGCCGTTCCGCCCGCCCGAGGCCGAGCACCGTGAACTCCCGGCCGAGGAAGGAGCCCCTGCCACCCTGCATGATCAGGCGCACGTAGCCGAGGTCGGTGTTGATGTAGGCCGTCTGGAGCTGGCGGTTGAGGCCGAAGACGAGCGCCTGCACCTGCTCGTCGACCCGGGAGGAGATGATCCCTCGCGCCGTCTGCACCTCGAGGTTCGGGCTCATGACCATCCCCTGCAGCGTCGCGACGAACCCTGCTGGAACGGTGAGGACGGCGACCACCTTGCCGGAGCGAAGCTCGCGCTGGGCCTCGGCGCGGCTGAGTCGGACCAGCTTGACGTCCTTGCTGACGCGGTTGATCGTCTTGTCCACGTTGAACTCGTGGCCGCCGACGGAGACGATGCGGGGTAGGTGGTCCTCGTCGACGAGCGCCACTCTCGGCTTCGAGTTCGCGTAGCCGGCGACGAGCCCGACCAGCAAGGCAATCAGCAGCGGATAGGCGACGAGCAAGCCGAGCAGCAACGGCGAGCGACGCAGGATCAGCGCGTCCTTCCGCAGGAGCAACGCGACCTTGGTCATCCGACGAGCGAGAGCGCGTCGTACTCCGCGACCGGCCCGGCGAACGTCACAGCACCGTCGCGGAGAGCGACCACACGCTGGGCGTGGCGCTCGACCTCGTCTGGCTGCTGGGTGACGAAGACCAACGCGACACCGGCGCTGCGTTGCGCATCGAGGCGCTCCCAGAGACGGCCGCGCTGCTCGGGGTCGAGTGCTGCGGTCGGCTCGTCGAGGAGCAGGGCCTCGGGCTTGCCGAGCAGCGCGATCGCCAGGTTCAGCCGCTGCCGGTTGCCGACCGAGAGGTCACCCGCAGCCGTGGCATCGGGAAGCTCGAACTCGCGTACCAGGCGGTCGGCGGCCTCCGCCGCCTGCTGCTCCCCTTCGAGCCGCGCGAAGAGCTCAAGATTCTCGCGTGGCGAAAGCCGTCCGTACTGAGCGGCGCGCTGTGGCGACCAGCCGATGTTTGCGCCTTCGCGGCTCACGACGGTGCCCGCCGAAGGTTCCAGGGCGCCGGCGAGCAGGGCCAGCAGGGTCGACTTGCCGGCGCCGTTCGGGCCGACCAGCGCCACCGCTTCGCTCGGCTGCAGCTCGAAGTCGGTGGGGTCGAGTGCCGAGTTCCGGCCAAACCGCTTCGCCACTCCCCGGGCAGCGAGCAGCGGCGCCCCGGCGCTCACCGGCGGGCTGAGATGCGGGTCGGCTCCTCCGGTTTCGGCTCGACATCGACCGGAACCGGGACGGCCTTCTCCTCCCAGGGCTCGAGCGTGATCCGGCCGGAGAAGAACTCCCAGGTCGCCCGGGCTGCCGCGAGTAGAGGCAGCGCGACGAAGACGCCGGGCAGTCCGTAGATCTCGCCTCCCGCAAGCAGGCCGAAGATGACGAGCAGCGGGTGCAGCCGCAGCGCCGAGCCCATCACGTTTGGCACGACGATGTGCCCCTCGAGCTGGTGGATGAAGAGGAAGAGCAGCGCGACCCAGAGCGCTGAGATCGGGTGGACGATCAGCTCGAAGACAAACGGTGGCACAGCGCCGAGCCACGGGCCGAGGTACGGAATCAGCTCGGTGAAGGCGACCCAGGCGCCGAAGAGCACGGCGTATTTCGTCATGCCGGGAGCGAGGCCGAGCGTCCCGAGCAGCCAAAGGCCCAGACCCGCACTGAGGCCCATGATCAGCGAGAGCAACGCCTGGCCCTTCACGTAGCCGACGAGCGCGTGCTCGATGTGAACGAGCAAGGGCGGCGAGCCGCGCGCCGGCGGAAAGCGTCTGTCGATCTTCCGGGACAGCCGATCCATGTCCAGCAGCATGTAGACGGAAACGACGAGCACGAGCACGAGGCTGAAGAGCAGCTTCACCGTCCCGATCGCGGCGCCCTCGACGAAGTTGACCACCCTCGTCGTGTAGTTCTGGATGTCCTTGCCGCGGATGTTGTCGACGAAGTCGTGGGCCTGCTTGCGGATCTTCACCCGCCTCAGCCCGTGGCTGTTCAGCCAGGTCTGCAACCGGTCGACGTCGCGGTCGGCGTGGGTCTGCTGGGCCTGTCCGTGCTCGTCCGTAAAGTAGGAATCGATCCGGTGTGAGGCCGACCTTGTCTGGTCGACCACGACCGAACCGAGCGCGATGCTCACCGCGACGAGGAGCCCGGCGAACAGGAGATACACCATCGCGACTCCCAGGCCGCGGGGTATCCAGGCCCTCGTCACGCCTCGGACGAGCGGATTGAGCAGCAGCGCGATCAATCCGGCGACGAGGAAGAGGAAGACGACGTGACGCACGGCCCCCGCGACCGCCCAGATCAGGAGCAGCAGAAGCGGCAGCGTCACCAGCTGGATCCAACGCGGGATCTGGAGCTTCGGGGGCGACTCGGCCGCCATGCCGATGATGATACGGCGCGGGTCGTCCGGCTCAGACCACCCGATTGGGACTGGTCCTTTGCGGAGGATGGAAGCCTGGCGCTCGACCGTCACGAACTCTGGGATGAACCTCAGGAGCCACCGAGGCTTCGCCTGTCACAAAGTCAGCCGGACGAAGCCGCCTTGCGGGACGAGGAGACACCCGTTACCGTCCCGCCGATGCCCAGGGACAAAGGGCGCAGTACGCCTGCCCGTCATCGCCGCGCGCAGCATCAGGCCATCCGCCGCCGCAGGCGGGTGGCCGGCCTCGTCGTGCTCGCGATCGCAGCCTTGATCACGCTGCTCGTGTCGGCCTTCGGAGCCGGCAGGTCGAGCTCGCCCCAACGGTCACTCGGGCCGGCACCGGCGACCCGCCTGTTACCGTCCGGGCCGCCGAGCCCACAGGTGATCGCCCTCGAGGGCGCGCTGCGAGTCCAGCTCCCGGTTGCGCAGTCTCGGCTGACCAAGATCGGGTACCACGCGACCGGAGACGGAGCCGTCGCCCTGCAACCGGTCGGTTCCCAGGCCAACCCGGGCACGCTCACCCGTCTGGCCCGGCATGTCTTCGGCGGCGGCGGAGCC
>Ga0307291_1000122_pt1 | contig 20107 bp, 20 predicted proteins | sample ER_DNA_148_FD_194474 | JGI IMG/M metagenome (GOLD analysis project Ga0307291, IMG submission 194474) | Bulk soil microbial communities from the East River watershed near Crested Butte, Colorado, United States - ER_DNA_148 | ecosystem: Environmental > Terrestrial > Soil > Floodplain | place: USA...
CGAGGAGCTCGGTCTCTTCGGCGAGCACAACGTCGCCAACGCGATGGCCGCCGTGGCCGCGGCGCTCGCGATGGGCCTCGATCGCGAGGCCGTGCGGGAGGGGCTGCGCAGCTTCGCCGGCGTCCCGCACCGGCTGGAGGAGGTGGCCGAGGTCGGCGGGGTGCGCTTCGTAAACGACTCCAAGGCGACCAACGTGGCGTCCGCCGCGGTCGGGATCGGCGTCTTCGAGGCCGGCGTGCACGCGATCCTCGGCGGCAGCGAGAAGGGCGAACCGTTCGCCGCCCTGCTCGACCCGCTGCGCGAGCGCGCCGTCGCCTGCTACCTGGTCGGCGCCACCGCCGACCGGCTGGCCGCCGAGTTGGCGCCCCTGCTCTCCGCCGGCGTCGAGCTGCGCCGCTGCGCCGATCTCGAGGACGCGGTGCGGAGGGCGGCGGCGCTGGCGAAGCCCGGCGAGGTCGTGCTGCTCTCCCCGGCCTGCGCCAGCTTCGACGCCTTCGAGAACTTCGAGCGGCGCGGCGACCGCTTCCGCGAGGTCGTCGCGGGGCTGGCATGAGCGCGCGTTTCCCCTCACTGCCGTGGTCCCGATCTCACGGCAAGAAGGCAAAGCCCGGAAGGCGTCGCGCCGCCAAGCTTCCGGCGGAGTACAACCTGCTGCTCACGGCGACCCTCTGCCTGCTCGCCTTCGGCGCCGTGATGGTCTTCTCGGCCAGCTCGACGACCCGCATCCTCAGCGACGGCGGCCTCTCCGACAGCGCCTTCTACCTCAAGCGCACGCTGCTCTTCGGCACCGTCGGCCTGGCGATCATGCACCTGACCGCACGGCACGGGCTGGAAGCCGTCCGCCGCCTCACCCCGGCGATCCTCGGCGTCTCGCTCTTCCTCCTCCTCGCCGTCCTCTTCGGCGGCACCTCGGTCAACGGCTCCAGCCGCTGGATCGGCCCGAGCTTCATCCAGCTGCAGCCGTCGGAGCTGGCCAAGGTGGCGCTGATCCTCTATGGCGCCGACCTGCTGGCGCGGAAGCCGAAGCGGGCGCGGACGATCGAGGGGCTGATGCCGTTCCTGCTCGTGGTCGCCGCCGCCACCCTGCTGATCGTCGCCGAGCCCGACCTCGGCACGGCGATGGTCGTCGCCTTTGCCGTCGCCGCCACCCTCGTCGCGGCCGGCATGCGGATCCGCGACCTTGCCCTGATCGGCGCCGGCCTGGCCTTCTTCGCGCTGCTGATGACGGTGATCGAGCCCTACCGGATGGCTCGCCTGACCGGCTTCCTCCATCCCGGCGCCGACGCCGGTGGCGCCGGCTTCCAGGCCGCGCAGGCCAAGATCGCGCTTGGATCGGGCGGGATCTTCGGCGTCGGGATCGGCAACGGCGTGCAGAAGGCCTTCTACCTGCCCGAGGCGCACACCGACATGATCTCGGCGGTGATCGGCGAGGAGCTGGGCCTGGTCGGGATCCTCGGCGTCGTCGGCCTCTTCTCCCTCTTCGGCTACGCCGGCCTGCAGGTGGCCCGGAAAGCGAAGGACAACTACGGCAAGCTGCTGGTCGCCGGGCTCACCTCGCTCATCGTGGTGCAGGCGATCATCAACCTCTTCGCGGTGATGGGCCTGGCGCCGCTGACCGGCGTGCCGCTTCCCTTCGTCTCCTACGGCAACAGCAGCCTGATGGCGACTCTGTTCGCGGTCGGCCTGATCCTCAACGTCGCCCGCGGTGGGACCGCCCGCACTGGCAAACTGCGCGTCGTCGAGGGAGGGCGGAAGCCCTCGCGTGGAAGGAGCCGATCGAGTGGTGCGCGGGCCAGGAGCCGTGAGAGTGGTGGTGGCAGCCGGGGGAACGGCCGGACACGTCGTACCGGCCATGGCGGTCGCCGACGAGCTTCGGGCTAGCGGCGCCGAGGTCTCCTTTCTCGGCACGCGGGAGCGGATCGAGGCGGAGCTGGTGCCGGCGGCCGGCTACGAGATCGACTTCCTCAGGGTTCGCGGCATCGACCGCGGCAGCCGGATGCGGGCGGCGATCGCCGCCCTCGAGGCGCTTGGCGCCGTCGGCACGGCGCTGCGGGCGCTCTGGCGCCGCCGCCCCGACGTCGTGCTGGGCGGCGGCGGCTTCGTCGCGGGCCCGGCCGGCCTCGCCGCGGCGATCGGCCGCATCCCGCTGGTGCTCACCGAGGCCGACAGCCACCTCGGCCTCGCCAACCGGCTGCTCGCCCGCCGGGCGCGCCGGGTCTGCCTCGCCTTCCCGATCGCCGGACGCGAGGGAGAGCGCTATCTCCTCACCGGCCGGCCGGTGCCGGCGGCGGTCACCGAAGCCGACCGTGTCGCCGCCCGCGAGCGCTTCGGTATCGCGCCGGAGGCGCGCTGCCTGCTGGTGATGGGCGGCAGCCAGGGGGCCCGCTCGATCAACGGGTGCGCTGTCGCCGCCTTCGCCGAGCGGGGTGGGCGCGACTTCCATGTCGTCCACCTGGCCGGCCGCCGCGACTTCCCGGCCCTCGCGGAGCGACTGGCCGCCGCTCCCCACGGCGACCGCTACGCCCTGCTCGCCTACGAGCCCAACCTCGGCGACTGCCTGGCCGCCTGCGACCTGGTGCTGGGGCGCTCGGGAGGCTCGATCTTCGAGCTGACGGCGGCGGGGCGACCCGCGGTCCTCGTCCCCTACCCGCACGCCGCCGCCGCGCACCAGGAGGGCAACGCGGCCTGGATGGCCGAGGCTGGGGCTGCGATCGTGATCCGCGACCAGGACCTCGACCCCGCCCGCCTCGCGGCCGAGGCCGCCGCCCTGCTTGGCGACGGGCGGCGCCTGGGGGAGATGGCTGCTGCCTCGGCGAGCCTGGCGATGCCCGACGCGGCGCGCCGTATCGCCGACGAGGTGCTTGCCGCGGCGGCACATCGGTCGATGGGCCGAAAACGGGACCATGAGGGCCGAAATCGGCCCGTCGGCGGGGGGGAAGGATGAGCGACTGGGGCTCGCGGCGCCTGCATTTCGTCGGTATCGGCGGCGCCGGGATGAGCGGCCTCGCGCTCGTATGCGCGCAGCTGGGAGCCGAGGTGAGCGGCAGCGACCGGGCGGATTCCTCCTACATGGAGCGGCTGCGTGCCGCCGGTCTTGCGCCGGCCGTTGGCCATGACGCCGCCAACCTGCCGCGGGGCGCCGAGGTCGTCGTCTCCACCGCGATCGACGCCGAGAACCCCGAGCTGCGGCTGGCGCGGGAGGAAGGGCTCGCCGTCCGCCACCGCGGCGAGCTGCTGGCCGAGCTCTGTGCCGAGAAGCGCCTGATCGCGATCGCCGGCACGCATGGCAAGACGACGACCACCGCGATGCTCACCTGGGCTCTGCGCGGGATCGGCGCCGATCCCGCCTTCTTCGTCGGCGGCGAGGTGCCGGGCCTCGGCCCGGACGGCACCGCCGCCAACGCCGGCTGGGGGGCGGGGGAGTGGGTCGTCGCCGAGGCCGACGAGAGCGACGCCAGCTTTCTCGAGCTGCGTCCCGAGATCGCCGTCGTCACCAACGTCGAGATGGACCACCATTCGCGCTGGGGGTCGACAGCCGAGCTGAGAGCCGCCTTCGCCGAGTTCACGGCAAGCGCCGGCGTCGTCGTGGCGCCGGTCGGAGAGGAGATTTGCGTTGAGCCAGCGCGAGGCCCCCAGCGTGAATTCGACCTCTCTCGGCCGGGCCCGGCGGACCTTTCGCTGGCCGTTCCGGGAGGGCACAACGTGCTGAACGCCCGTGCTGCCTTGGCGGCGGCGGAGCTGGCGGGATTCGAGGTCGATCGGGTCGCTGCGCAGCTGGCCTCCTTCGCCGGCGTCCAGCGCCGGCTCGAGCTGAAGGGCGAACGCGACGGGGCTCGCGTCTACGACGACTACGCGCACCACCCCACCGAGGTTCGGGCCGCCCTGGAGGCGCTGCGCGCGATGGGGCCCGCGCGCCTTCTCGTCGCCTTCCAGCCCCACCTCTACTCGCGCACCAAGGCGCTCGCCGAGCAGTTCGGCGTGGCGCTGGCGCTGGCCGACGAAGCGATCGTCCTCGACGTCTACGCCGCTCGCGAGGAGCCGGTCGGCCCGCTTGCCGGCGTGAGCGGTCTCGACGTGGCCCGCGCCGCCGCGGAGCGCATGGGGGGAAGGTCCGTGGTCTGGGCGCCGAGCCTGGAGCAGGCGGCGGCGGCACTCGAGCCGCGGCTCGCCGAGGGGGCCATCCTGGTGACGATCGGCGCCGGTGATGTCTTCAGGGTCGGCGAGGCCATGTTGGCGGAAGGCGGCCGAGCGGCCGGGCGGGTGCCGGCCGGCGGCGGGTCGGGCCCGTGACCCCGCCGAGCGCAGTCCGGGCCGACTTCCCGCTGGCCCGCCTGACGACGGTGCGGACCGGCGGCGCCGCCGACTGGTTCGCGCGGCCGCGGACGGCGAGCGAGCTGGCCGAGGTCCTCGCCTGGGCCGGCGAGGAGGGGGTCGCGATCGGGGTAGTCGGCTCCGGCTCCAACCTGCTCGTCGCCGACGAGGGCTTCGCGGGCCTCGTCATCAAGCTCGACGGAGACCTGGCGAAGGTCTCCCACGACGGCGAGCGCCTGCTCTGCGGCGGCGGCGCCCGCCTTCCGTCGGCGGCTGCGAAAGCAGCCGGCTGGGGCCTCTCGGGAATCGAGTTCGGCGTCAACATCCCCGGCACCGTCGGCGGCGCCGTGAGGATGAACGCGAATGCCTACGGAGGCCAGCTGGCGCGGGTGCTCGAGTGGGTGGACGTCTGCACGGCGAGCGGCATGCGGCGCCGCACGCCCGAGGAGCTCGGCTTCGCCTATCGCAGCTCCAATCTGGGCGACGACGAGGTCGTCGCCCTCGCCTCATTCGCTCTCGAGCGATCTGAGCCGGCCGCGGTCAAGGCGACGATGGCGGAGATGCGGGCGCGGCGGCGCGACGCGCAGCCCTCCGGGATCAAGACCTTCGGCTCGACCTTCAAGAACCCGGAGGGGGAGGGCGCCGGCGGGCGCACCGCGGGCCAGCTGCTGGAGGCGGCTGGCTGCCGCGGCCTCGAAGTCGGCGGCGCGCGCTTCTCGCCGAAGCACGCCAACTTCGTCGAGAACGCCGGCAAGGCGACCACCGCGGACGTGCTGGAGCTGATGGCCGCCGGCCGCCGCCGGGTCTACGAGCGCTTCGGCGTCGAGCTCGAGCCCGAGGTGCAGCTGCTGGGCGAGGTGCGCTGGCCGGAGGGCTGGCGGCTGTGAGGCGCCCGTTGGCGGCCCTCGCGCTCGCCCTGGTCGTCCTCCTCGCGGCCTACTGGCTGCTGCTTCGCGACAGGACGGTGGAAGCGGACGTGAGGGTGGCGCGGGCGGCGGCGGTGATCGGATCCGGCGCCGAGGCCGTGGCGGTGAGCGGCGAAGGCCAGGTCCTCGCTTGGTTCCCGCTCCCCGAAGACGAGCCGCTGCCCTCGCTGCCCCTGTCCGAGCCGCCGGCAGACGGAACCCTGGCCGGCACCCTGCTGCAGCAGGCGAGGGTTCTCGGCGCCGCCCCGGCGCCTCTCAGGCCCTATCTGGAGAGCAGCTACTACGGCGAGACCGGCGTGGACGTGAAGCTCCGATCGGGGATCGAACTGCGCTTTGGCGACGATTCCCAGCTCGGGCCGAAGTGGAAGGCCGCCGCCGCCGTGCTGGCCGACCCGACGATCGAAGCGTTGGATTATGTAGACCTTCACGCGCCTCGCCGGCCCGCGGTAGGCGGCTCTGGGCATACTCTTCCGCCCCCTGAATAAACCCTCGACCACAGGGTTAGATATCGCAAAGTCTCAACCTGTCCTTGAGACTCGTCGCCTGCAGGATGTCGGCCGAGCGGTTGACACGCCCCGGGGAATGCCTTACGTTGAGCGCAATTTCCGTGGCTCAGGAGTATCCTTGAACCCTTAAGCGTCGCTGAAGCGTCGGACGGAACAAAGGCTCAACTCAAACGCCAGCCCTAACGGGAAGGCGAGCTGGAGAAATCGGGAGATGGAATCCACTTACCTCGCGGTGATAAAGGTCGTCGGAGCAGGCGGCGGTGGCACCAATGCGGTCAGCCGGATGGTCGATGCCGGGATTCGCGGCGTCGAGTTCGTCGCTGTCAACACCGACGCGCAGGCGCTGCAGGCCTGCGACGCCGACATCAAGCTCTCGATCGGCCAGGAGCTGACCCGCGGCCTCGGCGCCGGTGGCAATCCCGAGGTCGGAGCGGGCGCCGCGGCGGAGAGCCGCGACGAGATCAAGGAGGCGCTGAAGGGCGCCGACATGGTCTTCGTCACCGCGGGCGAGGGCGGCGGCACCGGCACCGGCTCGGCCCCGGTGATCGCTGAGATCGCCAAGGAAGAGATCGGCGCGCTGACCGTTGGCGCCGTCACCAAGCCCTTCGAGTTCGAGGGCAAACGGCGGATGCAGCAGGCGCTCGAGGGAATCGAGAAGCTGCGCAACAACGTCGACACCCTGATCATCGTCCCCAACGAGAAGCTGCTGCAGGCGGTCGAGCGGCGCACCTCGGTGCTGGAGGCCTTCCGTCAGGCGGACGACATCCTTCGCCAGGGCGTGCAGGGCATCACCGACCTGATCACGATTCCGGGCCTGATCAACCTCGACTTCGCCGACGTGCGCACGATCATGCGCGACGCCGGCTCGGCGCTGATGGGCGTCGGCGCCGCCTCGGGCGAGTCGCGCGCCGTCGACGCGGCCAAGGCGGCCGTCACCTCGCCGCTGATCGAGGAGTCGATCAAGGGCGCGACGGGGATGCTGCTCAACATCACCGGTCCCGAGGACCTCGGCCTGTTCGAGGTGAACGAGGCGGCCCAGCTGGTTCAGGCCGAAGCCGACGACAACGCCAACATCATCTTCGGCTCGGTCGTCGACCAGTCGATGCGCGACGAGGTCCGCGTCACCGTCATCGCCACCGGCTTCGAGGGCTTCGAGCTGCTGGCTCGCTCGCCGCAGCGGGTTCGCCGTCGCTACGAGAGCCGTCCGCGGATCTCCGCCGAGGACACCGACATCCGCAAACTGCGGGTGAGCGACGACGACATCGACGTGCCCGGCTTCCTCAAGGAATAGATCGCGGTCAGAGGTCAAGCTCGTAATAGAGCATCCGCGGCCCGTCGGGGGCGCCTTCGCGGTTGGTCAGGTTGAAGCTCTCGTAGAGCGCTCTGGCTGCGGTGTCGGTTTCGCCCGTGGTCAGCTCGAAGTGGTCGGCTCCCGCTTCGCGCGCCGTTTCGATGGCCGCCTCGAGCAGCGCCCGCCCGTGGCCATGGCCACGGTGCGCCGGGGCCACGTAGAGCTCTTCCAGGTAGGCGTCGGCGGCGGTGGACCAGAGGGAGGGGCGGATGCGGAGGAGGGCCAGGCCGAGGGGCGGCTCGCCGGCGAGCAGGACGACGATCTGATCTCCGGCCAGCAGCTCCGCGACGCGCTCGGCGAGGGCCGCGACGCCCGGCGTCGGCTCGTCGTATTCGGTGTTGAAGTCGTTCAGGAGGCGAGCGACGTCGCCGGCGTCGGAGGCGCCCGCTCTGCGGATCCGGTTGCCTTCCGCCGTGGCCACGGTTGCCGCGGAGCTTGCCACAGCTCTCCAATACGCTGCCGCCCGTGACCGACGCCGACCCGCGACGCACTCCTCTGCACCGGCAGCATGCCGAGCTCGGCGCCAAGCTGGTCCCCTTCGCCGGCTGGGAGATGCCGGTGACCTACGAGGGTGTGCGCGAGGAGCACATGGCGGTCCGCACGCACGCCGGCATGTTCGACGTCTCGCACATGGGCGAGGTCGAGGTCGAGGGGCCCGGCGCCCTCGCCTTCCTGCAAAGAGTGCTCTCCAACGACGTCGCCGCCGTGGCCCCCGGCGGCGCCCAGTACTCGTGCCTCTGCGCCGAGGATGGCGGCGTGCTCGACGACCTCTTTGCCTACCGGCTCGGCGGCGACCGCTACCTGCTCGTCACCAACTCGGCCAATCACGCCTCCGATCTCGCCTGGCTCGGCCGCTGGAGCCGCGGCTTCGACGTCAGCGTCCGCGACGTCGCCGACCGCTACGCGATGCTCGCCGTTCAGGGCCCGCATGCCCGCGCGGTCGCAGCCGCCACCCTGAGCGTCGCCCTGCCCGCCCGGATGCAGGTCGGAGTTGCGCGGGTCGGCAACCGCCCGGCGCTGATCTGCGGCACCGGGTACACCGGCGAGGACGGGGTCGAGCTGCTGATCGATCCGGAGGTGGCGCCGGCGATCTGGGCCGAGCTGCTCGACGCCGGCGTCGTCCCCTGCGGCCTCGCCGCCCGCGACACGCTGCGGCTCGAGGCCTGCTTTCACCTGCACGGCAACGACCTCGGGCCCGACCGCGATCCGATCGAAGCCGGGCTCGGCTGGTGCTGCCGCGAGGCGACCGGGTTCGTCGGCGCGGAGGCGGTCGCCCGGGCCCGCGCGGAGGGCACTGCCGAGCGCCTGGCGCCGTTCAGGATCGAGGGCGCCGGCATCCCCCGTCAGGGGAACCGGGTCATGAGCGGCGGCGAGGAGGTCGGCCTCGTCACCAGCGGCACCTTCTCGCCCTCGCTCGAGATCGGCATCGGGATGGCCTACGTGCGCGGCGATCTCGCGGACGCCGGGACCGAGCTCGAGATCGACGTGCGGGGCAAGCGCCGCGCCGCCCGCATAGCCTCCAAGCCGCTCTACGCGAGTCCATCGTCCCGGAAGGAGAAGTGACCGTGCCCGACGCAAGCTATCCAGACGAGCTGCTCTACCACGACCAGCACGACTGGGCCCGCCTGGAGGGGGACGAGCACGCCGTCTTCGGGGTCACCTGGTACGCGCAGGACAGCCTCGGCGAGGTCGTCTTCTACGACCCGCCCGAGGTCGGCGCGACGATCGACAAAGACTCCTCCTACGCCGAGGTCGAGTCGGTCAAGGCGGTCTCCGACGTGATCGCGCCGCTCTCCGGCGAGATCGTCGAGGTCAACGACGCCCTGGCGGACGCGCCGGAGAAGATCAACGAGGATCCCTACGGCGAGGGCTGGCTGGTCAAGGTGAAGCTGAGCGCCCCGGCGGAGGCCGGAGCGCTGCTCGACGCCGAGGAATACCGCAAGCTGCTGGAAAACGGCTGATCGAAGCCCGTCACCCGCTTGCGTAGCCTTACGCGGGTGAGCCGCTACACCTCCGTCACGCCCGAGGACCGGGCTGAGATGCTCGCCGCGATCGGCGTCGAGTCGAGCGCCGAGCTGTTCGAGCAGATCCCGGAGCCGCTGCGCCTCAACCGGCCGCTGGCTCTGCCGGCGGGGATGAGCGAGGCCGAGGTCTACGAGCGCATGGCCGAGCTGGCGGCGCGCAACGCCGACTGCGAGGCGCAGGTCTGCTTCCTCGGGGCGGGGATGTACGACCACTACGTGCCGGCGATCGTCGACGCGATCACCCAGCGCAGCGAGTTCCTCACCCCCTACACCCCCTACCAGCCGGAGATCTCCCAGGGGGGGCTGCAGGCGATGTTCGAGTTCCAGACCGCGATGTCGGAGCTGACCGGACTGCCGGTCTCCAACGCCGGCCTCTACGAGGGCCCGTCCTCGGTAGCCTCGGCCGCCTACCTGGCGATCGGCGCGACCAGGGGCCGGCGCCGCCTGGTCGTCTCGCGCGGCGTCCATCCGCACAGCCGCGAGACCCTGGCCACCTACGCCGAGGGCTTCCCGGCCGAGATCGCGGAGGTCGGCCTCGAGGGCGGGCTCACCGACGCCGCCGCGCTCGCCGAGGCGGTCGATGGCGAGACCGCCGCCGTCTTCCTGCAGAGCCCGAACTTCCTCGGCGCGATCGAGGACATCGAGGCGCTGGGGGCGGCGGCGAAGGAGCGCGGCGCCCTGCTGGTCGTCGCCGTCGACCCGATGACGTTGGGCGTGCTGCGGCCGCCCGGCGAGCAGGGCGCCGACATCGCACTGGGGGAGGGTCAGCCGCTCGGCAACCGGCTCGACTTCGGCGGCCCCTCCTTCGGCTTTTTCTGCGGCAGCGAGGAGCTGATTCGCAAGATGCCGGGCCGGATCGCCGGGGAGACCGACGACGCCGACGGCCGCCGCGGCTTCGTCCTCGCCCTGCAGACCCGCGAGCAGCACATCCGCCGCGAGAAGGCCACCCACAACATCTGCACGGCGCAGGCGCTGAACGCGCTGGCGGCGACCATCCATCTCGCCTGGCTCGGTCGCGAGGGCTTCCGCGAGCTGGGCGAGCTGCTGGTCAGGCGGACGGCCTACGCGCGTGAGCGCCTGGCCGCCGTCGCCGGGGTCGAGCTGCTGCACGAGGCGCCCGTCGCGCGCGAGTTCGCGCTGCGGCTGGAAGCTCCCGTCGACCGGGTCCTCGAGCGCTGCGCCGAGCGAGGCATCGCCGCCGGCTACCCGCTCGGGCGCGAGTACCCCGAGCACGGGGACGGCCTGCTGGTGGCGATCACCGAGCGGCGCACCAGGGCGCAGATCGACGACCTCGCCGACGCGCTCGGCGCCGCGGTCGCGGCCGAGCGGCGCGACTTTCTCGCGGACAGCGAGAGGAAAGCGCCAGAGGGGGTTGGCTGATGTCACTCGCCGAGACCCCGCTGCAGCGAGAACGCGCGCAGACGATCTTCGAGAAGTCGAAGCCGGGCCGGCGTGCGGCGGTATTGCCGGACGCCGAAGTGCCGGAGGCGCCGCTCGAGGAGCTGATCCCGGCGAAGCTGCTGCGCCGCGAGCCGCCGCGCCTGCCCGAGGTCGCCGAGCCCGAGATCGTCCGTCATTACAACCGCCTCTCGCGCCGTAACTTCGACCTCGACAGCGGCTTCTACCCGCTCGGCTCCTGCACGATGAAGCACAACCCGCGGCTCAACGAGCGGGTCGCCGCTCTGCCCGGCCACGCCCGGCTGCACCCGGCCCAGGACCCGAAGCGGGCCCAGGGGGCACTGGAGCTGATGTGGCTGCTGCAGGAGTCGCTGGCGGAGATCTGCGGCCTGCCGCACGTCAGCCTGCAGCCCTCGGCTGGCTCGCACGGCGAGCTGGCCGGCCTGCTGCTGACCCGCGCCTTCCACGGCGACCGCGGCGAAGCGCGAACCAAGGTGCTGGCGCCGGACACCTCGCACGGCACCAACCCGGCCTCGGTGACGATGGCCGGCTACGAGATCGTCAAGGTCGCGACCGACGAGCGCGGCGGCGTCGAGATGGACGACCTGAGGGCGAAGGTCGATGGCGAGGTCGCCTGCCTGATGCTTACCAACCCGAACACCCTCGGCCTCTTCGACGAGAACATCGCCGAGATGGCGGCGCTGCTCCATGGGGTGGGGGGGACGCTCTACTACGACGGCGCCAACCTCAACGCGGTCATGGGTCAGTCCCGGCCCGGCGACATGGGCTTCGACATCGTCCACGTCAACCTCCACAAGTCGTTCAGCCAGCCGCACGGCGGCGGTGGCCCCGGTGCCGGGCCGATCGCCGTCTCGGAGCGGATCGAGCCCTACCTGCCGCGGCCGCAGGTGGTGCGGCGCGAGAGCGGCAACGGCAGCGGCCCGCGCTACGACCTCGACCACGAGCGACCGAAGTCGATCGGCCGCCTGCGCGGATTTCAGGGCAACTTCGGCGTCTTCGTCCGCTCCTACGCCTACATCCTCAGCCTTGGCGCCGACGGTCTCGCCGAGGCTTCGGAGACGGCGGTGCTCAACGCCAACTACCTGAAGGCGCGGCTGGCGGAGGGCCGTGCCGGCAGGTACCTGCCGGTTGCCTTCGACCGCCACTGCATGCACGAGTTCGTCCTCTCCGGCAAGCCGATGAAGAAGGAGCTCGGGCTCGCGACGCTCGATCTCGCCAAGCGCCTGCTCGACTTCGGCTTCCACCCGCCGACCGTCTACTTCCCGCTGCTGGTCGACGAGGCGCTGATGATCGAGCCGACCGAGACGGAGGCCAGGGAGAGCCTCGACGCCTTCGCCGGGGCGATCGAGGAGATCCTCGCCGAGGCCGAGGAGGACCCGCGGAAGGCGAAGCAGGCCCCCTACACGACCCCGGTCCGCCGCCTCGACGAGGTCAAGGCAACCCGCAGGCCGGTCGTCCGCCAGCCCCTGGGCTAGAGCTCCGGCAGCTCCTGCTCCAGCTCGAGCACCGGAGCGAAGAGGTCGCCGTGCCGCTCGATCCGCTCGAGCACCTCGCCGGCTTCGAAGGCAAGGGCGGCGCCGTCGCCGCCCTCCGCGACGTACTCCACCTCCTCCCAGGTCACCGGCGTCGAGGCGGTCGGCCGTTCGCGTGCCCGCAGCGAGTAGACGGCCACCGTCGTCTTGCGCTGGTGGTTCTGCGACCAGTCGACGAAGACCTTGCCCTTGCGTTCGACCTTCTTCATCTTCGAGACGACCTTGTCCGGGGTCTGCTTCTCCAGCAGCTGGGCGATCGCTTTGGCGAACGGTTTGGTCACCTCGTAGGACGTTTTGACGTTGAGCGGCACGTAGACCTGCAGGCCCTTCGATCCCGAGGTCTTGGCAAAGCTCTCGAGGCCGAAGTGCTCGAACATCTCGCGCAGCCGCAGCCCGACGCGGCAGCAGTCGACGATGTCGGCGGGCGGGCCGGGATCGAGGTCGAAGGCGAGGACGGTCGGGCGTTTCGGTGCCCGCGTTAGAGAGAGCGACGGGTGCAGCTCGATTGCCGCCAGCTGCGCCATCCAGACCAGCGTCGGCAGGCTGTCGCAGACGCAGAAGTCGATCTTGCCGGCGTGCGGGCCGGCTTCGACCCGCGCCGTCTTCACCCATTTCGGCCGGTGCTTGGGGCAGCGCTTCTCGAAGAAGGCGGCGTCGAGGTCATCGACGCCTTCCGGGAAGCGGCGCAGCGTCACCGCCCGTCCGCTCAGGTGCGGGACGATCGCCGGGGCCACCTTGGCGTAGTAGTCGACCATCTCGCCCTTGGTGAAGCCGGCCTCGGGGTAGAGCACCTTGTCGAGGTTGGTGAGCGTCAGCTCACGGCCGTCGACCTCGACCTTGCGGCTGCCTGGCACGAGCTATTTCGAGGCTTTGGACTTGCTGCGCGAGCCGGAGCTTTTCTTCGGCGCGGCTTTTGCCTTCTTCTTCGCGCCGGCCTTGGCCGCTGCCTTGGCCTTGCCTTTCGACCTCGCCTTGCCGTCGCCCTTCACCGCGGCGATGCTTTCCTCGAGCGCCGCCATCAGGTCCGGAGCGCTGGTCGGCTGGGGCTCCTCGGGCGCCGGGGCGGCGAGCACGTCCTTGCCCTCCGCTTTCCGTTCGATCAGGCCCAGCAGTTCCTCGCGGTACTCGTCGCGGTAGGCGCTCGGGTCGAAGTCAGTCGTCAGCGACTCGATCAGCTGCTCGGCCATCTTGACCTCGCGCTCGGCCACTTTCTGCTTGCCCTCGGGCAGGACGTCCTCCAGCTCGGCCGGCGGAACGACCTCGTCTCCGAAGCGCATCGTGGTCAGCGTCAGCACGCCGTCGCCGGGGCGGAGCGCCGCCAGGTGCTCCTTGTTGCGGAAGACGAAGCGGGCGATCGCCACCTTGCCGGACTCCTGCATCGCCTTGGCGAGCAGCGAATACGCTTTCTCGGCGCCCTCCGCGGGCCCCAGGTAGTAGGGGCTGTCGAAGTAGATCGGGTCGATCTGGTCGAGGTCGACGAAATCCTGGACCTCGATCGCCCGCGTCTTCTCCGGCGCCAGCGCCGCCATCTCGTCTTTGGTCAGCGGCACGTAGCGGTCGGGGGTGATCTCGAAGGCCTTGACGATCTCGCCGTAGGGGACCTCCTCGTCGGTGCCCTCGGCGACACGACGGTGTTTGATGCGGGCGCCGTCGGACTCGCGGAGCTCGCGCAGGGCGATGCCGCGCCGGGCGACCGCGCTGTAGAGCTTGACGGGCACGTTGAGTAGCCCGAAGCTGATCGTTCCGCTCCAAATCGCTCTCGCCATCAGCGCATCACCTACCCGGATTCTGGCACTCGCGCACCGGGCGGCGCGCGCCCCGGCGAGTGGCGGGAGGGTTCTTGCGTGGGTGAGGGATCATGCGGCGGTGCTCTTCGAGCTTCGTGACGTGATCCTCAGCCGTGGCGACCGTCGGGTGCTCGACGCGGTCAGCGCCGACGTCCACGAGGGCGCGACGGCGATCGTCGGCCCTTCCGGCAGCGGCAAGTCGACCCTGCTGCGGCTGCTCGACCGGCTCGCCGACCCGGATGCGGGCACGATCGCCTACCGGGGCCGCCCACTCGCCGATTACGACCCGCTCGGGCTGCGGCGCGAGGTCGCGCTGGTGCCGCAGCTGCCGGCGCTGCTGGAGGGAACGGTCGCCTCGAATCTCTCCTACGCCGCCGGCCTGGCCGGCAAGGAGCTCGACGTGGGGCGCTGCCTCGGCCACGCTGGCCTCGACCCCGGCTTCGCCGAGCGCGACGTCGGCAAGCTCTCGGTCGGCGAGCAGCAGCGGGCGATGCTCGCCCGGGCGCTGGCCCAGGAGCCGCGGGTGCTGCTGCTCGACGAGCCCACCTCGGCCCTCGACCATGCCGCCCGAGACGCGATCGAGGCGACCCTGACCCGCCTCCGCGGCGAGCTCGACATCTCGCTGGTCGTCGTCAGCCACGATCCCGAGCAGGCGCGACGGCTCGCCGAGCGGGCGGTGCGCCTGCAGGCCGGCCGGGTGGCGGCCTGCGGTGCCCTCGAGGAGGCCCTGGCGTGACGACCTCGATCGACGTCTCGCTCGGCCAGGTTGCGGCGGCGCTGGCGCTGGTCGCCGTCGCGGCCGCGATCTCCTTTTGGCGCCGCACCGACCTCGAGCGCGACATCGTCGTCGCCACCGTGCGCTCCTTCGTCCAGCTGACCGCGATCGGCTACGCGATCAAGCTGATCTTCGAAGCGGACACGATCTGGCTGGTGGTGGCGCTGCTCTCGGTGATGGTCTTCTTCGGGGCGATCACCGCCCGCAGCCGCGCGAAGCGGGTACCCGGCGCCTTCTGGCCGCTGCTGATCGGGCTCGCGATCGCCGCCGCGTCGACCCTGGGGCTGGTCGTGGCTTTGGGCATATTCGAAGCGACGCCGCGCTACCTCGTCCCGGTCGGCGGAATGATGATCGGCAACGCGATGACCGCCTCGGCGGTGGCGCTGAACCGGCTCGGCGACGAGGTCGCCGGATCGCGGCCGGCGATCGAGGCGACGCTGGCGCTCGGCGCCACCGCCCGCGAGGCGGCGGCGCCGTTCGTCCGCCGCGCCCTGCGGTCGGGCACGATCGCGCTGATCGACTCGACCAAGACCACCGGCCTGATCTTCTTCCCGGGCACGATGGTCGGCATGCTTCTCGCCGGCGCCGAACCGACCGACGCGGTTCGCCTGCAGCTGATCCTCCTCTACGCCCTGCTGGGCAGCACCGCGATCGCCGCCCTCGTAGCCACCGGCCTCGCCTACCGCAACTTCTTCACTCCCGCCCAGCAGCTGCGCGAGCTGGGCTGAGGCTCTCCTTACACTCACGATGTGTCCCGCCAACAGCGCCTGACGCTGGTCGCGACGATCCTCGGCTCGACGGTCGTCTTCCTCGACTCGACGGTCGTCAACGTGGCGCTGCCGGCTATCGCGGACGGACTCGACGCGGGGCTGGCCGGCCAGCAGTGGGTCGTCGAGGCCTACATGCTCACCCTCGTCTCGCTGCTCCTGATCGGTGGCTCGCTCGGCGACCAGTTCGGCAGGCGCCGGGTCTTCACGATCGGCCTCGTCGCCTTCGGCGCGACGTCGATCCTCTGCGCCGTCGCGCCATCGGTCGAGCTGTTGATCGCCGCCCGTGCCCTGCAGGGAATCGCCGGGGCGCTGCTGGTGCCCGGCTCGCTGGCGATCGTCGCGGCGACGTTCGAGGGAGCCGAGCGCGGCAGGGCGGTCGGCACCTGGACCGCCTGGACCGGGATCGCGACGGTGGTCGGTCCGGCCGGGGGCGGCGCGCTGGTCGCGGCGCTCTCCTGGCGGGCGATCTTCTGGGTCAACATCCCGCTGATCGCCGTCACCGTCGCGCTGACCCTGCACTCGGTGCGGGAGTCGCGCGACCCGGACGCCTTCAGCGGCATCGACTGGCTCGGCCTCGGCCTCTCGGCAGCGGGGCTCGCCGGCCCGGTCTTCGCCCTGATCGAGCAGCCAACGCGCGGCTGGAGCGACCCCGTCGTCTGGGTTTCGCTGGTCGCCGGAATCGCCTGCTTCGCCCTCTTCCTGCTCTGGGAGTCGCGCGCCCGCCACCCGATGCTCGAGCTGGCCCTCTTCAGGGTCCGCAATTTCCGCGTGGCGAACCTGACCACGCTCGCCGCCTACGCCGGCCTGATCGGCGGCCTCTTCTTCGTCACGCTCTTCCTGCAGCAGGTCGGCGGCTACTCGCCGCTGGAGGCGGGTCTGGCGACGACGCCGGTATCGCTGATCCTCTTCTTCCTCTCTCCCCGCTGGGGCAAGCTCGCCTCCGGGACCGGGCCGCGGCTTCCCATGACCCTGGGCCCGATCGTCGGTGGAATCGGGCTGATCGGGCTGATGCGCGTCGGCTCCGACCCGAGCTACGTCGAGGATGTGCTGCCGGCGATCCTCGTCTTCGGCTTCGGCCTCTCGGCGACGGTGGCGCCGCTGACCGCGACGGTGCTCGACTCGGTCGAGGAACGCCACGTCGGCATCGCCTCCGGCGTCAACAACGGCGTCTCACGCGTGGCGGGGCTTCTGGCCATCGCCGTGCTCGGCGCGGTGATCTCGGCCAAGTTCGGCGCCGCCGTGGGCGGCGACGCCGGCTCGAACCCGCTCACCGCCGCCGAGCCCGATGCCTCGACCGCGGCCTTCCACCTCGGTGTGCTGATCGCCGGCCTGCTGATGATTGCCGGCGGCATCTTCGCCGGGATAGGAATCGAGAACCCCCGCAGGCAAGCCAAGGCCGTCCCGGCTGGTGGTGCGGCGCCCGCCGGCGAGTGCGGTCACGATGCACAGCCTGCTTGACGCCCCGTCCGCCGGCCGCTGAATAGTCTCCGACCCGTGCCCGCCCCCGTCATCTTCTCCGGCATCCAGCCGACCGGCCGCAAGCACCTCGGCAACTACATCGGCGCGATCCGCCAGTACGTCGAGGGACAGGATCGCGGCGAGCCGGCGATCTTCTGCATCGTCGACCTGCACGCGCTCTCGGTTGCCTTCGACCCGGCCGAGCTGCGCGAGCGGCTCTACGACACGACGGCGATCCTGCTCGCCGCCGGGCTCGATCCGGGGCGCTGCATCCTCTTCCGCCAGTCCGACGTGCGGGAGCACACCGAGCTGACCTGGCTGCTGTCGGCGGTCACCGCGCACGGCGACCTCAACCGCATGACCCAGTTCAAGGAGAAGTCGGCGAAGCAGCGCGAGCTGGTCTCCGCCGCGCTCTTCTTCTACCCCGTGCTGCAGGCGGCCGACGTGCTCGCCTACAAGGCGACCGAGGTGCCGGTCGGCGAGGACCAGGTCCAGCACATCGAGCTGACCCGCGAGATCGCCCGCCGCTTCAACGAGCGCTTCGGCGAGACGCTTGTCGTGCCGGAGCACCGTGTCCCCCAGCTCGGCGCGCGGATCATGGACCTGCAGGAGCCGGAGCGGAAGATGTCGACGACGGTGGGCAGCGAGGCGGGAACGCTCTACGTGCTCGACGAGCCCGACGCGATCCGCAAGAAGCTCGGCAGCGCCGTCACCGACTCCGGCCGTGAGGTCCTGCGGCGTGAGGGCAAGCCGGGGGTGACCAACCTGATCGACGTCCTCGCCGTGGCCCGGGGGACCGACCCAGCCGAGATCGAGCACGACTTCGGGGACGCCGGCTACGGCGACTTCAAGGCCGCGGTCGCCGAGGGCGTGATCGAGATGCTCGCGCCGGTCCGGAACCGTTACGCCGAGCTGCGGCCCGACCAGCGGGCCCTGGAGGAGACGCTCGCGGCCGGTGCCGAGAAGGCGCGGGCGATCGCCGCCCCGACGCTCGCCGAGGTGCGCGAGCGCATCGGCGTCGGCTCAGCCTGACCGGCGCGAGACCAGGCTGTTTCGCTCGTCACCGCCCCTGACCGTCTGCTCCAGCACCGTGCCGATCCCCTTGACGTAGAGCTTGTGATCGACGACGCCGGGCTCGAGCGGGGTCCACTCCCTGGTCAGCAGGGCGCGGTCGGAAGAGACGGCGGGGGTGGTGACGTCGGCCGTGAGGCTCAGCACGCGGAAATGGTCCTCGGCATGGCCCTCGTAGATCTCCTGCCGCCCCGTCTGGCCGGGATGCGGGTGGGGGGGCATGAAGATCCCGGCGCGGGCGCCGTCGACCCCCGACTGCCAGCTGCCCTCGGTGCTTCTCACGCCGCCGTTCGGCCCAAGCTCGGCGGTCGCCTCGCCGAAGTACCAGACGTTTCCGGCCTTGTCCTGGGCATACCAGTCCTCGGTTCGCTCGCGGAGCCGCCCGTACACAAAGAGCCGGTCGCTGACCACCGTGCAGCGGACCCCCTGTACGTCTTTCGTCGTCGCGGTGACCGTGAACACGTCGCGGGAGGGCTGTCCATCCTTGACCCCGCGGTAGACGTACGTGGTGCCCGCTCGAAGCGGAAACCACGGATTGCTCACCCGGCCCGCGAACTGGGTGGGGTCAGGGAGGCGGCTCGACGCCGCCGGGCTCCGCGAGGCACCCGGTATCCCCAAAGTCGCGACGAGCGCCGCGATGCCTAACAGGACGGCGAATCGGTTCATTCGTCCTATCCAGGCTACTCCTGGCCCAATGCCGATTCGCGGCTGGCGTCTTCGGCCTCCCTGCGCGGCACCTGGCCGCGATTCGTCCCTGCCACGACCTAGTCTGTGAGGCGATGACCGCACTCACCGTCGACCTCGAGCTCGACGTCTTCGCCGGGCCCTTCGACCTGCTTGTCGCCGTCCTGCTGCGCGAGGAGGTGGACCTGCTCGAGGTCGAGCTGGCCGAGGTCGTCGTCGCCTACCTCGAGCACCTGGAGCGGCAGGGCGAGCTGGAGCTGGAGGTGGCGACTGAGTTCCTCGTCCTGATCGCGGCGCTGCTCGAGCTGAAGTCGCGCCTGCTGCTGCCCGGCGCCGATCCCGAGCTGGAGGAGATGGGGCCCGAGGAGGCGGTCGAGGAGCTGCTCGCGCGTCTGCTCGAGTACCGCCGCTACCGCGCCGCGGCGGAGCAGCTCTCACAGCGCTTCGAGGATGCTCGGGGCTATCTCTACCGCTCGGCGCCGCTGCCGCAAAGCTTGCGCCGGGTGGCCGTCGACGCCGCCACAGCGGCCTACGACCCGGAGCGGCTGGGCGCCGCGCTCGGCGACCTTCTCACCGTGCCGCCGCCCGTCGACATCAGCCACATCCGGCCGACCGTCTCCCTGGAGCGGCGGCTGCGCGCCCTCCGCGACGCGCTCGCCGGCCGCGCCAGCGTCGACTTCGACGAGGAGTTCGGCGGCGAGGACCGCCTCACGCAGGCGGTGACGCTCTTTGCGCTGCTCGAGCTGTATCGCAAGGGCGAGGCGACCTGGAAGCAGACCGAGCCGCTCGGGCCGATCGAGATTCGCCGGCAGGGATCGGGGCAGGCGTGAGCGATCTGAGCAGGACGCTCGAGGCGCTGCTCTTCCTCTCGCCCCAGCCGGTGGCGGTGGCCGATCTGGTCGAGGCGACCGAGGCGACCGAGGGCCAGGTCGCCGAGGCGATCGAGCTGCTGCGCGAGGACCTCGCCGAGGGTCGGCGCGGAGTGGTTCTGCGCGAGGTCTCGGGCGGGCTCACGCTGGCCAGCGACCCGGCCAGCGAGGACGCGGCCCGGCGCCTCCTGGCCAAGCCGAGGACGCCGCCGTTGACCCAGGCCCAGGCCGAGACGCTGGCGATCGTCGCCTACCTGCAGCCGGTCTCGCGACCGGAGGTGGCGCGGATCCGCGGCGTCTCTTCGGAGTCGGCGGTGCAGACGCTCGCCGAGCGCGGCCTGATCGAGGAGTCGGGTCGCTCGCAGTTCGGCGCCGCCCTCTTCAAGACGACCGAGCTGTTCGAACGGCTCTTCGGCCTCTCAGGCCTGGATCAGCTGCCCGACCCGTCCCAGTTCGATCCCACGCCGGAGGACGAGCGGGAGCTGCGCGAGCGACTCCTCAAGGCAGGGGAGCAACGTGCTGAGCCTTGAGGGGAGCCGGGGGGGGGGGCGCCGGGGGCAACCCGGGGGGGGGGGCGGGGGGGCGCCCCCCGCGCGCCCGGGGGGGGGGGCCCGTGAGTTGGGC
>Ga0307291_1000124_pt1 | contig 19982 bp, 20 predicted proteins | sample ER_DNA_148_FD_194474 | JGI IMG/M metagenome (GOLD analysis project Ga0307291, IMG submission 194474) | Bulk soil microbial communities from the East River watershed near Crested Butte, Colorado, United States - ER_DNA_148 | ecosystem: Environmental > Terrestrial > Soil > Floodplain | place: USA...
CCGCACGCAGGCGCCCATGTTGGCCATCGTCCGCGGGTCCTCGAGCAGCACCAGCGGGTCCCGTCCACGCTGGTCGAGCATCTCCCTGGGGTCGACCTCGGGACGGCGAGCGATCGCGACGACTCCGGTGCGGGGAGCCTGGGGGGCCAGCTCGGCGAGCACCTCGGGCTCGACCGGCTCCGTGTGCCCGGCGAGCGCCCCGGCGAGGTCGGGCGCCAGCTCGGCCTCGAGCTCCTCGAGGCGCCGCCGATCCGCGGCGACCGCCTCGACGATCTCGGCGCCGAAGCGCAGGGCGTGCTTGAGAGCGTGGAAGCCCTCGAGGACCGCCAGGCCGGGATCGCGGCGCGCGCCGCGGTAGCGGCGGATCAGCGCCTGCTCGTCGGCATCGCTCACCGCCGCATCATGACGTGAGCGCCGATCGCCACGGTCAGCCCGGGGCGACGCCGCCGGCCGAGACGCCGCCGCCCGACGGCGGGGGCGGCGCGGAGGGCGGAGCGGCTTCGGGGGCCGCTTCGGCTTCAGGCGCCTGACCCCCGCCGCTTCCGGTTTCCGCTTCTTCTTCTTCGCCTTCGAATTCTTCGAATTCTTCTTCGCCTTCTTCGTAGTAGGAACCTGAGGAGCCGCTGGTGTGTTCGCTGTCGAGGCCGGAGAGTTCGGGCAGGCTCGACGGTTCGGCGAATTCCGGGCAGTTGCCGGCCGCCGCCGATTCCATGAAGGAGCGCCAGATCGGCCCGGCGGTCGGGCCGCCGAAGCCGGTCGATTCGCGCGACTGCGGGTGGCCGACCCAGACGGCGGTCGAGTAGAGCGGCGTGTAGCCGACGAACCAGGCGTCGGAGAGGTCCTCCGAGGTGCCGGTCTTGCCGGCCTCCGCGGAGCAGCCCATGTAGGTGTAGCCGGCGCCGGTCCCCTGCGTGATCACCCCCTCCAGCAGCCTGGTCACTTCATAGGCCTGGCCCTCGGTCAGGACCCGGTTGCCGGTCTCGGGATCGGGTTCGTCGACCTTGTCGCTGGGGAACTCAACCCGGCCGATCGCGGTCGGCGCATGGTGGATACCGCCGTTGGCGAGGGTCGCGTATGCGTCGGCCATTTCGAGCGGCGTGACGCCTATCGCGAGACCGCCGATCGCCTCCGCCGGGACCGATTCGAGCGGTGCTTCGATTCCCATCTGGTGGGCGGTGTGGGTCACGTTCTCCGGCCCGACGTCGAGGTCGAGCTGGGCGAAGACGACGTTGACGGACTCCCAGGTGGCCGAGGCGAGCGACATCGTGCCGCCACCCGGCTCGGCGTTGTTGACGGTCCAGGTGCTGCCGCCGGGGATCTCCAGCGTCTTCGGCGAGGTACCGTCGTAGTAGGTGCTCTCGGGGTCGACGCCCTGCTTGATCGCGGTGGTGAGGACGAAGGTCTTGAACGAGGAGCCGGGCTGCCGGTGGGCCTGCCAGGCGTAGTTGAATTCGCTTTCGTCGGCGGAGCCCTCGGTCGAGGCGAGGGCGACGATCTCGCCGTTCGCGGGGTCGACCGAGGCGAGGCCGGCGGCGGGCCCGCCTTCCGGCAGGCAGACACCGCACGAGTCGACGGCTTCCTGCGCGCGTTCCTGCAGCTCGGGATCGATCGTCGTGTAGGCCTTGAGGCCGCCGTAGCGAACCGTGTTGAGGCCGTATTTGTCGATCAGCTCCTGCTGGACGAGGTCGAAGAGGAAGGGATCGCGGATCACCCGGTACTTGTGGCCGGGGTTGAGGCCGAGCCCGCTGTGAATCGCCTCGCGATATTCGGAGGGCGTGACGTAACCCTGATCCTCCATCGCTTCGAGGACCTGGTTGCGGCGCTCGAGCGCGGCATGGGGATCGAGGAAGGGGTTGTATTCGGAGGGCGCCTGGGGAAGGCCGGCGATCATCGCCGACTCGGTCAGGTCCAGCTGGCGCGCCGGCTTGCCGAAGTAGGTCTGCGCCGCTGCCTCGGCGCCGACCGCGGTCTCGCCTTCGACGGTGCCGTAGGGCGCCGTGTTCAGGTAGGCGGTGAGGATCCACTCCTTGGAGTGCGCTTCCTCCTCCTCGTAGGCGAGGTGCGCTTCGATCAACTTTCGCTTCAGCGTCTCTTCCGGGTCGCGGATGTAGAGATTGCGGACCAGCTGCTGGGTGATCGTCGAAGCGCCCTGAACCGGCTTGCCGCCGGCCATCAGGTCCTTCCAGGCGGCGCGGGCGATGCCGGCGGGGTCGAGCGCGCCGTGCTCGAAGAAGTTGCGGTCCTCGATCGCGACCGTGGCGTACTTGAGGCTCTGCGGCAGGGCGCTGGAGCGGACCGGCTGGCGCACGCTGCTGGCGCGGATGAAGCCGATCAAGCTGCCATCGGCGGCGTAGATCGCCGAGGAGCGTCCCTTCTGCACCGGCTTCAGGCTCGAGAGGGGCGGCGCCGAGTTGTAGACGTCGACTGCCCAGCTGGCCGCCACGGTGGCCGCGACCGCGGCAGTGATGGCGAGGATGCCGAGTGGGATCAGCACCTTCTTCTTCCAGCTCAGCTGGTGGTGCCTGCGTCGCTGGCGTCGTACCCGGTTGGTCATCGCAAAAATTCTATTGAGCCTGCCGAGCCGATCATTTCGCTCTGGCGAGCGCAATTTCGCCTGCGCGGAGGGAGTTCCTGCCGACCGGACCGTTCCTCAGGCCGCCGGCCTGAGCCTGGACCGCCACGCCTCGCGGTCGAACTCGGCCGGCTCGGTCTCGCGCAGGAAGCGTTCGAGCACCGCGATGAAGCGGCCGGGCGCCTCGAGCTGCGGCAGGTGACCGACGTCGCCGAACACCTCGAGACGGCTGCCCGGAATAGCCTGCGCCGCGTCTTCCGCATGGCGAACCGGGATGATCGAGTCGCGCGCGCCCCAGACGATCAGCACCGGTACCGCCTCGGCCAAGTAGAGGCGATCGCTGGCGTCGACCCGCTGCCCCCGCGTGCCAACCACGGCGCGCAGGGTGTCGAGGAAGGCGGCGCGGCGAACGGGATCCTCCAGCGAGGCATAGCCCCGCGCCACCTCGGCGACGTCGGCGTTGGGGCGCAAGCCGACCGCGGCGAGGCCACGGGCGAGGGTCGAGCCGACCTTCTGCCCGGTGCCGGCGGTGACCGAGATGAAGAGGTCCGCGCCTGGCAGCGCCGCGGCGCGAAGGATCGGGCTCACCTCCGGTCCCAGTCCGCCGCTCGAGACCAGCACCAGCCGTTCGAGCATCTCCGGGTACTGGTAGGCGAGCTGCATCGCGACGCCGCCGCCGAGCGAGTGGCCGACGACGGTGGCGCGCTCGTGGCCGAGGGACAGCAGCAGGTCGCGCAGACCGCTCGCCAGCGCGCCGATCGAGTAGTCGCCCGCGCCGGCCTGGGAGGCGCCGTGACCGGGCAGGTCGGGGGCGATAACGGTGTGATGGCGGGCCAGCGGCTCGAGCACCTCGCGCCAGTTCTCACAGGTTCCGGCGATGCCGTGGATCAGCAGCATCACGGGGCCCTCGCCGGCCTCCAGGTAGGAGACCGAGTGCCCGTGCACGATCGCCGTCTTGGCCGGCAGCTCAGACATCGGACAACAGTATTCCCCACCGACCCCGACTCGAATCACCGACCCCGACTCTAATCAGGGGACCACCGAGCCGGATGCCGGTAGTTTCCTCGTTGAGGCGCCAGCCATGCCCAGCTTCCTCCACACCTGCTACCGGATCGGCGAGATCGACCGCTCAGTCGGCTTCTACGAGAAGCTCGGCTTCGAGGAGGTCCGCCGGATGCCGATCGGCGAGGAGGCGGTGAACGTCTTCATGCGGCTGCCGGGCGAAGACGTGCCGCGCCTCGAGCTCACCTACAACCACGGCGTCGACGCCTACGAGCTGGGCACCGGCTACAACCACATCGCCTTGATCGTCGACGACCTCGACGGCACCCTCGCCGGTCTCGCCGAGCAGGGGATCGAGCCCGAGAAGCCCCCCTACCGCCCCGGCGGCCGCACCGAGGGCCACCGCATCTGCTTCGTCCGCGACCCGGATGGCTACAGAATTGAGTTAATTGGTGAGTAGGTCCTTGGTCGTGGGAATCGTTCTCTGCACGGCTTTGCTGCTTGGGCCGGCAGGCTCATCGGCGTGCGGCTGCGAACCATCCGCCCGCTTCGTCGTCGCTCGCGGCACCAGCCCCAACGGAGCACCATGGCGGATCAAGGCTGACCAACAGCCCGCAACCGCCTACTCGCCCCGCTTCGTGGAATTCGAATTCATTGCCGGCGATCCCGACGAACGCAACGGTTTCGGCTATTCCATGGGCATGAGCCTGCCGATCCCGCCGGCTTTCGTTTTCCATGCCAGCTCTGGTGACGGTGTCTATCCAGAAAAAGAGGGGGACGTCAGTGGCATCGCCCGGCCACGAGCGACTCGCTTGGTGGCCAAGATGAGTGATGGCAACGCCATTGAAATCGCGACCCAGCGGCCACCTGAGAGGCTGCGCCAGCGTTTCCCCTGGCTTCGCGGTCTCGTCTTCTTCGATCAGTTTTATCCCGCCGATATCGAGCCGCTCGCGATCACCGCCTACGGACGCGATGGTCACTTGCTTTTTCGCCAGCCGCTCTGACCAAACAAAAATGATCAGTTGTGATCTTTACGGCATACCAACGCCTGCCGCATTGAGCTGATCACGGAGTGAACGACGCTCAGGCGCGATAGAGCTCCAGGGCGTCCAGAGCCGGGACGATTCGCTTGAAGTCGGAATCGAGGCTCCAGAGCGCGTAGCCGGCACGTGCAGCGGCTACGGCGATCGCGAGATCGGTCAGGGGAAGCATCTGTCCGGCTTGGCGCAGGCGGCGCGCGAGAGCGCCGACGTCCCGCCAGCAAGAACGATCGAGGTCGGCCCAGGGAAGGCCGCCGACGGTTTCCGCGATCGCGGTGCGCTGCCTCTCCTCAGCCCCAGCCAGCAGCTCGGCGAGGACCGGCCCGCAGATCGCGGCGCCGCCTTCCGCGATAAGCGTTTCGAGGCGATCTCCCTCGGCTCCGCTGGGAGCGCGGAAGAAGGAAACCCAAACCGAGGTGTCGGGAAGGACCACTAGGTCCGCCGATCGGCTGCCCGCATCTCCCTAGAGACGTCTTCGATCTCGAGCTTCCCCCGCATCTCCAGCAGCCCCTCCGCGGCTTTACGACGGACATGATCCTCGATCGCCGCTTCCACGGCCCTGGTCTTGCTGACCCCAGGATGGCGAGCCGCCAGCGCCTCCATCAGGTGATCGTCGATGTCGAGCGTGGTTCGCATGCCATAAATATGGCATAGATAAGCAGGGACCATGCTATGTAGAGACCCGCGCGACGCGGACTCTCCCCGCTGGCCGTTAGTAGGCTCGCCGGAATGACGCGAGTTGCGGCGGTCACCGGGGCTTCGAGTGGCATCGGCAGGGCGACGGCGCGGGCGCTCGCCGGCGACGGATTCCGAGTCGTGCTCGGAGCGCGTCGGCTGGACCCCCTCGAGGAGGTCGCGGCGGAGGTTGGCGGCGAGGCGATCGCGCTCGACGTGACCGATCCGGGCTCGGTGGAGGAGTTCGCCGCGCGCCTGCCGCGCTGCGACGTGCTCGTCAACAACGCCGGCGGCGCGCTCGGCCTGGCCCCGATCGCCGCGGCCGACGAAGAGCAGTGGCGGACGATGTACGAGGCGAACGTGCTGGGGACGATGCGGATGACGCGGGCGCTGTTGCCGCGGCTGGTCGGCTCGGGGGACGGCCACCTGGTCGCCGTGACCAGCATCGCCGGCTTCGAGTCCTACCGGGGCGGCGGCGGCTACATCGCCGCCAAGCACGCCCAGCGGTCGATGCTGCGCAACCTGCGCCTGGAGCTGCTCGGCGAGCCCGTGCGGATCACCGAGATCGCACCGGGCATGGTCGAGACCGAGTTCTCGCTCGTCCGCTTCGGCGGCGACCGTGAGGTGGCCGACCGGGTCTACGCCGGGATGGAGCCGCTTAGCGCGACGGACGTCGCCGAGTGCATCCGCTGGGCCCTCGCCCAGCCGCCTCACGTCAACGTCGACGAGATCGTCGTCCGGCCGCGCGATCAGGCGCTCGCGACCGAGGTCCACCGCGAAGGTCGCTAGGCTCCCCTCCGTTCAGTGGGGAGACCGGAGGAGGCGACTTGAAACTCGTGATCGGGATCGTGCGCCCGGAGAAGGCGAACGACGTGCTGGAAGCGCTCTACCGGGCGGAGGTCCGCGGCGTCTCGATGAGCCGCGTGCAGGGCCACGGAGGAGAGCTCGACCGGGTCGAGACCTACCGGGGCACCACGGTGAAGATGGGCCTCGCCGACAAGACCCGCTTCGAGATCGCCGTCTCCGACGAGTTCGTCCAGACGACCGTCGAGGCGCTCTGCGACGGTGCCCGGACCGGTGACGTCGGCGACGGCAAGATCTTCGTCGTCCCGCTCGAGCAGGCGGTGCGGATCCGAACCGGGGAGTCCGACCAGGCGGCGGTCACGCCGGTGAGCCAGTGATCGGCCTGCCGGTCGCGGCGGCCGCCGCGGAAATCGACACGGGCGATACCGCCTGGATGCTGGTCGCCACCGCCCTGGTGCTGATGATGACCCCGGCGCTCGGCCTCTTCTACGCCGGCCTCGTGCGCTCGAAGAACACCCTCAACACCTTCATGATGTGCATCGGGGCGATCGCCGTCGCCGGCGTCGTCTGGGCCCTTGTCGGCTACTCGCTCGCCTTCGACGGCGCCGGCTCGCTGATCGGCGGCCTCGACTACGTCGGCCTGCACGACGTCACCTTCGTGCCGCGTGAAGGGACGACCATCCCCCACCTGCTCTTCATGGCCTTCCAGGCGACCTTCTGCATCATCACCGCGGCGCTGGTCTCCGGTGCGGTGGTCGAGCGCATGCGGTTCGGCCCCTTCCTGGTCTTCGTCGCCCTCTGGTCGATCCTCGTCTACTCGGTGCTTGCGCACTGGTCCTTCGGCGGCGGCTGGCTCGCCTCCGGCGGCACCCTCGACTTCGCCGGCGGCATCCCGGTCGAGATGGGCTCCGGCTTCTCGGCGCTCGCCGCGGCGCTGGTGGTCGGACAGCGCAAGGACTACGGCAGGCAGGCGCTCCTCCCCCACAACGCGATGTACGTGCTGCTCGGCGCGGGCCTGCTCTGGTTCGGCTGGTTCGGCTTCAACGGCGGCAGCGGCTTCTCGACCGGCAACCCGAGCGTCCTGGCCTTCGTCAACACCCTGCTGACCCCCGCCTGCTCGCTCGTCGTCTGGTTCGCCCTCGACCTGATCCGGGGCCGCAAAGTGACCGCGATCGGCGCCGCCACCGCGATCATCGTCGGCTGCGTGCTGATCACCCCCGCCGGCGCCTTCATCAGCCCCGGCTGGGCGATGGTGCTCGGCGCGGTCGGCGCCCTGCCCTGCTACGCGATGATCGTCTGGCGCCCGCGCACCCGCGTCGACGAGACGCTCGACGTGCTCGCCGCGCACGGCGTCGCCGGCTTCACCGGCATCCTCTTCATCGGCTTCTTCGCCTCGCTCGCCTGGAACGGCGTCTCCGACGGCCTCTTCTTCGGCGATGCCTCGCAGCTCGGCGACCAGGCGCTCGCCGCCCTGGTCACCCCCCTCTACGCCTTTGGGATGACCTACGCGCTGTTGCGCGTGATGGGGCTGTTCGCCTCGCTGCGCTCGAGCGAGCACGAGGAGGCGGTCGGCATGGACTTCATCCAGCACGGCGAGGAGGCCTACGCCTCCGGGGAGGGCGCGATCCTGGTCGTGCCGGACGCGGACGGCGAGGCGCTCGTCGCCGAACCGGGCTGAGGCAGCTCGGGTGGCGGAGTACCTCCAGGTTCTCACCACCGCCGCCTCCGAGCAGGAGGCCGAGCGGATCGCCTCCGAGCTGCTCGAGCGCAGGCTCGCCGGCTGCGTGCAGACCGCCGGCCCGGTCTCCAGCCGCTACCGCTGGCGGGGCAAGGTCGAGCGGGCGAGGGAGTGGATCTGCATCGCCAAGACGAGCGCGGAGCGCTACCCGCAATTGGAGGAGACGATCCGCGCTCTGCACTCCTACGACGAGCCGGAGATCGTCGCGATGCCGATCGTCGCCGGCAGCGCCGGCTACCTCGATTGGCTCGGCGCCAATCTCTGATCAGTACTTTTGAGCCGATGGGGGCAGCCGAGAATCGGACCGCGGTCGAGCGTCACACGAACGAGGATGGCGAGTTCGTGCGCCATCTGGCGGAGGTCGTCAAGGGCACTCAGGACGCGGTCTTCAGCAAGGACAGGGAGGGCTACGTCACCTCCTGGAACCCCGCCGCCCAACGTCTCTACGGCTACAGCGCCGAGGAGGCCATCGGCCGTCACATCTCCTTCATCGTCCCCGCCGATCACCAGGGCGAGGAGCAGCGGATCCTCGACCGCATCGCGGCCGGCGAACGGCTCGAAACCTACGAGACCGAGCGGATCCGCAAGGACGGCGTCCGCGTCGACGTCTCGCTGACCGTCTCGCCGATCGAGAACCCCGAGCTCGGCATCGTCGGCGCCTCGGTCATCGCCCGCGACATCACGATCGAGAGCCGCCGCCGCAAGGCGCAGGATTTCCTCCTCACCGCGACCCGTGGCCTGGACGCCTCCCTGGACCCCTCCGAGACGGCCCGCACGATCGTCGCGACGGCGGTGCCGGAGCTGGCCGAGGTCTGCGTGATCGACTTCGTCCGCCAGGACGGCCGGCTGGGCGACAGCATCGTCGGCGCCGCCGATCCGCAGGCCGCCGCCAGGCTGGAGGAGATCCGCAGAAAAGCGCCTCTCGATCCCGCCAGCGACCATCCAGTGGCGCAGGTGCTGCGGGCGCACCGGCCGATGATCTGGCGAGACCTCCGCTCGCCCGACTCGGTCGCCCAGGTCGCGCAGAACGACGAGCATCGCCGGCTGATGGACGACGTCGGCTACAACTCGGCCGCGGTGGTCGAGCTCGTCGCGCGCGGTCGCACGATCGGCGCCCTCTCATTCCTCCACGTCCACAGCGACCTGCGCTACGAAGAAGCCGACCTGCAGCTGCTCTCCGAGCTGGCCGACCGCGCCGCGCTCGCCCTGGACAACGCCCGCCTCTACCGGGAGCGCGACCGGGTCGCCGCCAACCTGCAGCGCGGGCTGCGCCCACCGCAGCCCGCCGAGGTGCCGGGGCTGGAGATCTCGGTCGTCTTCGAGGCGGCGGGCGAGGGAGTCGAGGTGGGCGGCGACCTGTACGACGTGCTGCCCTTCGAGGAGGGCTGCTGGATCGTGGTCGGGGACGTCGCCGGCAAGGGGATCGAGACCGCCGGCGTCTCGGTCGCGCTGCGGCATTCGGTGCGGGGATTGACCAGGGAGATCGAGCGGCCCGACGAAGTGCTGCAGCGGGTAAACGAACTGCTGCTGGAGGGGACGAGCCTCAACGACTTCGCCACCGCGATGCTCGTCCGCATGCACAGGCACGACGGCTGCTGGGAGCTCGAGCTCGCCTCCGCCGGCCATCCACCGGCGATCCACCTGAGCGCGGTCGGCACGGCCGAGCTCGGCGGAGGGTCGCTGCTGGGCGCGGTGAAGAACCCGCCCATCGGGGTGCACGAGCGTCTGCTCGCCGGCGGCGAGACGCTCGTGCTCTGCACCGACGGCTGGCTGGAGGCGGGCACGCGGGAGCAGCACCGCGAGCCGCACGAGCTCGGCGCGCTGGTGGCCGCCAACGCCGATCGCGACCTGTCCGAGCTGACCGACCGCCTGCGGAAGGATGCCGTCGCCCGAGGTGGCGGCGCCCTGCGCGACGACATGGTCATCCTCGCGGTCAGGCCGGCGGCCGGCTAGCCCCCGACGACCTCGAACTGGCTCATCAGGCCGTGGTCCTCGTGGTCGAGCATGTGGCAGTGGATGACGAATTTGCCGGTGTAGTCGGAGAAGTGGCCGGCGAGCATGATCCGTTCGCCGGGATAGAGGAAGAACGTCTCCTTGAGGCAGTCTTCCCAGGGCGGGGGTGGCTTGCCGTCGCGGGCCAGCAGGTACCAGTCGGTGTGGTGGAGGTGGATCATGTGCGCGACGCTGGTGCGGTTGACCACCTCCCAGGTCTCGGTCGAGTCGAGCTTCGGGAAGGCCTCGGCGCGGGCGGGATTGAAGGTCCTGCCGTTGATCAGCCAGGTGGTCTTGAAGAGCCCGCCGACCGAGATCGTCCAGGTGCGATCGGGCTTGCGCGAGACGTGCCGCGTCCAGGCCGGCAGGGGGCGCAGCCGGCGCGGCACGCGGGTCCGGTCCGGCAGCCGACGCGAGCCGACGCGGAACTGCATCAGGGCGCCCACATACGGTCGTGAGCCGGGATCGCGGTGGCCGTCGTGACGCGCGGCGCTGCGCAGCTCCACCGAGCGGCCGGCGGCAGCGGCGAAGTCGACGATCACCTCGGCGCGCTCGGCGGGTCCCAGCAGGATGTGGCTGCGCCGCACCGGCCTCGGCATGAGGCCGCTGTCGGTGCCGATCTGGATCAGCGACGCGCCGTTGGAGAGATGGAGGTTGTAGGAACGGAAGCCGGAGACGTTCAGCAGGCGCAGGCGGTAGCGCCGCGGGCCGACATGGTGGTGAGGCAGGAAGGCGCCGTTGACGAGCACCCGGTGGCCGGCGACGCCGTCGGCGGGCGGGCGCCGACCGGTGAAGGGATCGGTGAGCTGGTTGTCGCGGTCGAAGCTGCGGTCGGCGATCATCAGCGGGATGTCCCGCTCCCCCGAGGGAAGCGGCAGCGAGGCGTCCAGCTCGTCGTCGACGATCCACATCCCCGCCAGGCCGTGCCAGACGTTGCGCCGCGTCCGGTCCAAGCGGTGATCGTGGTACCACTGCAGCGCCGCGTGTTCGGGACGGCCGCCCTCGCGAAGGTCGTAGACGTAGGTTTTGCGGCCGCCCGGCTCGATCAGCAGGTCGTTGCCGGACTGGTGGCGCGAGAGGTTCCGCGGGATGTCGCAGTAGAAGGAGCTGGGATGGGAGGCGGTGAGGCCGCCCGGCTGGCCGTCGAACTGGGTGCGGTTGTGGCCGCCGTGCAGGTGGACGGTCAGCTCTCCGGCCGAGCGAGGCAGCCGGTGATGGAAGCTGACCTCGGTCCTCCGCCCGGCCGGGCGCCTGATCGTCGGCCCTGGAAAGGTGCCGCCGTAGGTCCACATCCCGGTCGGAGCGCCGGGCAGGATCGGAATCTCCGCCTCGTGGATCGGGATCTCCAGCCTCGCGCCCCGCAGCTCCTCGGGAATCGGCAGCGGATCGCGGAAGGGGATCGGCGTGGGGCCGGCCAGAGAGTGGGAGGAGCGAGCGGCGGGCGACCAGGCTGGGCGCAGGCCGATCGGCAGCATCCCCGCCACAGCGCCGCCGCCCAGGGCGCCGAGGAAGGCTCGGCGCCCGAGGCGGGGCGAGGACTGCGGAGAGCCCTCCGTCGCTAGCCGCCCGGCAGGACGTTGATCGTGCCGTGCATCCACGGGTGAATCGCGCAGATGAAGTAGATCCTCGTCGGTCCCGCCGAGGTGTCCACGTCGACCGGCTGCTCGATCGAGGCATCCGGCTTCGAGCCGGTGAACCAGGAGTCGCCCTTCTTGCTCAGGCTGCCGAGCGTGCTCCAGCCTTCAGGACCGGCCTCGGCTGGGTTCTCCTTCGGCGGCCCGTTGCCCTTGACGCCATGCCAGTCGGCGATCGCCTTGCAGATGTGATGCGGGGTGAAGCAGAGCTGGCGTTGCTTCGCCGTCTTCGGGATCGAGCCTTTGGTCACCAGCGAGAAGGTGTGCGGCCCCACTTTGTGCGGGTTGGTCGTGTTGACCACGGCGAGCTCTTCGCCGTTGACAATGGTCTTCGGGGCTTCGAATCGCAGGCCGCCTTTGCCGTCTTTCATGAAGACGGTCGGGACAGTGCCGGCAGAGGCCGACGCTGCAAGCGCGCCGAGCGCGACGAGGGCCGCCAGGCCAGCCAGGAACACGGTTCTGGCCGGAACAGCGAGTGAGCGAGTTGACTTCACAAAAGCTCCTTTCGAGCAACGGTTTCAGGCCCGCAAGCGGTAACCCTTCGAGAAGAGTCGCAGATTGATAGCGAAGAGGACGGCGGTCGCTGCGCTCAGCGCCAGCAGGGAGAGCGCCACGCTGACTTCGCTGAAACCGACGAAGCCGTAGCGGACCAGATTGATCATGTAGAAGATCGGGTTGAAGTGGGTCAGGGTCTGGAACGGCTCCGGCAGCAGGGTGGCGGAGTAGAAGACGCCGCCGAGGAAGATCAGCGGCTGCAGGACGAAGGTCTGGGCGAAGGCGACGTCGTCGAACTGTTCGGCCCGGACGCCGATCAGCACGCCGAGCTGGGAGAAGAAGAAGCCGACCAGGAACAGCGCCGGGATCAGGACGAGCAGATGGTCGACCGGCAGGTCGACCAGCACCGAGGCGGCGAGAAAGGTCAGCAACGCGACGATCAGGCCGCGCATGAAGCCGCCGAGCGAGAAGGCGAGCAGCAGCTCGAGTGGCGAGGCGGGCGAGGAGAGCTGGTCCTGGATCGCCCCCTGGAACTTCTGCTGCAGGATCGAGGAGGAGTTATTGGCGAAGGCGTTGGTCGACCAGGCCATCATGATCAGGCCGGGGATGACGAAGACGACGTAGTCGATCCCGTGCAGCTTGTCGATCCGCGAGCCGAGCGCCGCGCCGAAGACCGAGATGTAGAGGAAGGTTTCCAGCAGCGGCGCGCCGATCGTCTGTTTCTTGATCTTCATGAAGCGATTGACCTCACGCCGCCAGAGCGTCGCGAAACGGATCTGGGCGGCGCTCACGCCTCGACCTCGACCTCGATGTGGGAGCGCGACAGCTCCTTGCGACCGACCAGCGCCAGGTAGGCGTCCTCGAGGTTGGCGACGCCGTAGCGGGCGGACAGCTCGGCGCTGGTGCCCTCGCCGACGATCTGGCCTTCGTTGATGAAGGCGATGCGGTCGCAGAGCTGCTCCGCCTCCTCGATGTAGTGGGTGGTGAGCAGGATCGTCGTCCCCTCCTGGTTGATCCGCTGCACGTAGTGCCACAGCTCCAGGCGCAGCTCGACGTCGACGCCGGCGGTCGGCTCGTCGAGGATCAGCAGCCGCGGTCGGTGCATCACGGCCCGCGCCAGGATCAGTCGCCGTTTCATGCCGCCGGAGAGGGTGCGGGTGCGCTCGTCCGCCTTCTCGGTCAGCGAGAAGGTGTCCAGCAGCTCCTTCGTGCGCTCGCGCCGCTCGCGCTTCGGCATGCCGAAGTAGCCGGCGTGGTAGTCGAGCGTCTCCTCGACCGTCAGGAACCAGTCGAGGTTGACCTCCTGCGGCGCCAGGCCGACCGCCTGCCGCGCCGGGCCGTAGTCGGCGATCGCGTCGTGCCCGAAGACCTGAATCGAGCCGCCGGTCGGCTGCGCCAGCCCGGTCGTGCAGTGGATCAGCGTCGACTTACCCGCCCCGTTCGGGCCCAGCAGTCCGAACAGCTCGCCGGGCGCGATCTCCAAGGACACCCCGCGCAGCGCCTCCACCCCGGTCGGGTAGCGCTTGGCCAGACTCTCGATGTCGAGCGCATTCATTCCCGGCAATCTAGAGGTCAGGCGGAGCGGCGCAGTTGACGCAGGACCGAGTGGGCGGCGTTGTAGCCGTTCATGCCGTGGGCGCCGGCGCCCGGCGGGGTCGCCGCCGAGCAGATGTAGACGCCGGGGGCGCCGGTCGCGTAGGGGTCGAGGGCGACGCGGGGCCTGAAGAGGGTCTGCAGCGGCGTGTTGGCGCCGGTGATGATGTCGCCGCCGATGTAGCTGGGGTTGTAGGACTCCAGCTCGGCGGGCGAGCGGACGTGGCGGGCGACGATGCGCTCGCGCAGCCCCGGTGCGAAGCGCTCCATCTGGTCGATCACCGCCTCGGCGGCGACGCCGCGGTAGCCGTGCGGGACGTGGGCGTAGGCCCAGACCGGGTGCAGGTCGCCACGCGAGCGCGAGGAATCGGCCAGGTACTGCTGCCCGACCAGGACGAATGGCCGCTCCGGCATGCGGCCGCGGTGGACCTGGCGTTCGCTCTCGGCGGTCTCCTCGTAGGAGCCGATCGCGTGCACGGTGCCCGCCCGGCGCGCCGCCTCCGCGGTCCACGGCACGCCTCCCTCGACCGCCAGGTCGACCTTGTAGGCGCCCGGGCCGTGGCGGTAGCGGCGATAGGCGCGGGCGACCGGGGGCGGCAATCGGCTGCCGATGACGTCGGCGACGGCGGCCGGGGCGAGGTCGAAGACGATCGCGTCGACGGCGGGAAGCTCGTCCAGCGAGCGCACCGGCCGGCCGGTCTCGATCCGACCGCCGTGCTCGCGCAGAGCGCCGGCCAGCGCGGCGGCGATCGCCCCCGAGCCGCCGCGGGCGACCGGCCAGCCGTTGGCGTGGCAGGCACAGGTCAGCGCCAGGCCGGGCGCCGAGCTGAGCGGGCGCGAGAAGGGGCTGAAGGCGTGGGCGGCGGTCCCCCCGAACAGGGCCCGGGCCTCCTCGCTCGGCAGGGCACGGGCCAGCGCCGAGACCGGCGCCAGCGCTCGGGGGCCGAAGCCGGCGAGCGCCAAGGGATGGCGTGGAACGTGGAGAAACGGCCGCATGACGTCCTCGCTGAGCGCCTCGAAGCGGCGCGAGCCCGAGCCGAAGAGCCGCTTCCAGGCGGCTCCAGCCGATCCGAGCCCGGCGGCCGTCGCGTCGATCGAGCGCAGCATCGCCGCGGCGCTGCCGTCGTCGAACGGGTGGGCGAGGTCGACCTCCGGCCAGGCCCACTCGAGGCCGTGGCGCTCGAGCCCGAGCGAGGTGAGCGCCGGGGAGTTGGGCGAGAACGGGTGCGTGGCCGAGCAGTCGTCGTGGAGCAGGCCCGGCAGGGTCAGCTCGCTGCTGCGGGTGCCGCCGCCGATCGTCGCCGCCGCCTCGAGCACGGTCACCGCCACCCCGTGCCGCGCCAGGGTCGCGGCGCAGGCGAGCCCGTTGGGGCCCGATCCGACGACGATCGCCTCGCTCATGCGAGCGTGGCGGCGCGACCTTCCGCCTCGCCGCCCACCCCCTCCACCTCCACCTCCACCGGGAAGGGACGCTCGTCGAGCCAGGGCTGACGCTCGACCATGTCGGCGACGTTCACCCAGCCCGCCTCGACCAGCCCGGTGGCGGCGTCGTAGATCCGGTAGCGCTGGCGCTGCACATGCGCCGGCTGTGACTCCAGCGCGACGATCCGCACCTCCCCCGGCTCGAACCCGCAGCGCTCCTGGACCGCCGCCAGCAGCCGTTGGTCGTGGAAGTGGCCGTCGCCGAAGTTGTAGCCGAGGACGACGCCGGCAACGAGCTCGCCCTCGCGCACCTCGTAGTCGTCGACGTCGTCGACCGCGCGCTGCACGAGCCCGTTCAGCGCCCGCCCATGCGAGTGCATCGAGCGGAAGGCGAGGCCTTTGTAGACGAGGATCTCGATCAGCTCGGCGTCATAGGACTTCGCCAGCTGCTCGGTGACGATCGGCGCCGCCTTGACGAGGTCGCGGTCGAGCTTGGCCTCGGCGCCGCTGTCGCGGCGGAACAGCCACTGGCTGGTCGCCCAGTTGCCGGCGTAGTAGCGCATCGAGGGAAGGAAGGAGACGAGGTCGGGCCGGAAGTTGCCCAGCACCGGCAGGCCGACGCAGCTAACGGCCAGGATCGCCAGCAGCAGCGGGTCGTCGAGGCTGGAGAAGGGCGTCGCGCCGTAATGGCCGAAGAGGAAGAGCAGGCCGAAGATCATGAAGACGTTCCACTCCAGCGGCACCGCCAACGGGAAGGTGGAGAAGATGTGGACGTGGAAGAGCACCATGCCGGCGACGGCGATCGTGCCGATCGCGCCGCCCCGGGAGAGGAGCAGGATCAGCGGCAGGGTGAACTCCATCGCGGTGCCGAAGTGGGCTATCAGCGCCCCCGTCGCCGATGGACGCAGGTCGCCCGGGTGATCGCGGTAGAGCCGCCGCTTCGCCGCCCGCCAGCGATTCCACGGCGTGTTGCTGATCATCACCGTGACGACGAAGGGAAAGTGGCGGTTCAGCTTCGACGACGCCGCCCCCAGCCAGATGCAGACGAAGACCAGCTGGGCGGCGACGATCATGTTCGTCAGCGGGAAGAGGAAGATCAGCGCCAGGTTGCCGTAGATCTCCGCCCGGGCGGCCAGGAAGGGCACCTTGTCGCGCAGGCCGAGCAAGCCGAGCAAGGTGAGGAGGACGGCGACGGCGACCGGGTCGAGGCGGCCGGCGGTCGTGGCGGCCGCGTCGATGCCGCCCGAGAGCAGCAGATAGAGGGCGGCGATGGTCAGCCCCGCGTAGAGGGCGACGTCGATGGGTGTGCGCCTCGTACCCCGCGTGAACGGCACGCGGTCGGGCCACGGCGGCAGCCGGATCGTGCCCGGGCGCAGCCAGTAGAGGACGCCACCGATCATCGGCGAGAAACGCAGGGTTAGCGGCAGCGAGCCGGCGCCGAGCCCGAGCACCTCCCACAGCATCGTCCAGATCACCGCCTTCTGGAAGACGATCGGTTCCGTCCACCAGTCGCCGACGTCGCCGAGCCCACCGACGCCCGGGGTCAGCGATATGACCAGCAGTCCGCCGACGGCGTAGAGGAGGATCTTGGCGACGTAGAGCAGGTAGACGAAGTAGGGCGTGCCGAAGCCATTCAGCGCCCAGTCCTCCGCGCACGCCCGGATCCGCTCCAGGTGCGGGCGGCGTCTCCACTCCGCGTACTCGAACGGCGGCGGAGTGGGATCGATGAAACCCATGACTGGTCGAATCTACCGTCAAGTGCTTAGGGTGAGCCGATGAGCCGGCCCCTGCTCGCCGTCGACACGCCCTCGCTGCTGTTCCGTGCGTTCTACGCGCTGCCGGACTCGATCAAGGGGCCCGACGGCAGGCCGGTCAATGCCCTGCTCGGCACCGCCAACCTGATCCTGCGTGAGGTCGAAGTCCACCGGCCGCGCGCCGTCGTCCTCTGCTTCGGGCCGGATGCCGCCTCCTACCGCACCGAGCTCTACCCGGCCTACCACGCCGAGCGCGAGGCGGCGATGCCGGACGACCTCTCGCCCCAGTTCGCCGCCAGCCGGAACTTCTTCGAGGCGTTCGGCTGGACGGTGGCGACGAGCGACTCGCTCGAGGCGGACGACCTGCTCGGAACCTACGCCCGCCGCGAGGCCGAGGCGGGCGGCGAGGCGCTGCTGATGACCGGCGATCGCGACATGTACCAGTGTGCCGGAGAGCGGGTCACCGTCCTCTACGTCCGCACCGGCGGCGCAAAAGGCGCCGAAGCGGTCGGGCCCGCCGAGGTGCGCGAGCGCTACGGAATCGAGCCGGAGCTGGTGCCGGACTTCATCGCCCTGCGCGGCGACCCCTCCGACGGCCTGCCGGGAGCGAAGGGTGTGGGTCCGAAGACGGCGGCCGAGCTGCTGCGGCGCCACGGCTCGCTGGAGGAGGTTCTCGACAAGGCGATCCGGGAGCCGCGCCCGAAGCTGCGCGGCGCCCTGCTCGAGGCCCGGGACGAGCTGCTCGCCTTCAAGGACATCGCCACCCTGCGCGACGCCGGCGTCAAGCCCCCGCCGGACGGGCCGACCGACTGGAACGGTGCCGCCGCAGCCGCCCGCGAGCACGGTATGAACCGTCTCGCCGAGCGCCTGAAAGGCATGGCTGGCGGCTAGCCAGGCCGGCGCTCAGCCGCGACGTCAGGCGGCGAGCTTCTCGGCGGGGCGCGCGTCAGCGGCTCGGCTGAACCTCATCGTGCCGTCCTCGATCCGGCCGCGGCGGATCGTGCCGATGTCGAAGACGTAGTTCTGCCGCAGCTTCCACGGTTCCTTCGATCCCTGTTTCGGGAAGCGGTCGAGCGAGCGCTGAACGTAGCCGGAGGTGAAGTCGAGCAGGGGCTGCTCGGTCACCGAGGGGTCGACTTCCGGAACGCAGCGTCTGAAGCCGTGCGCGCCCATGTGCCGCAGCAGGCGGCAGACGTACTCGGAGGTGAGGTCGGCCTTGAGGGTCCAGGAGGCGTTGGTGTAGCCGACCGTGAAGGCCATGTTCGGCACCCCGCTCAGCATCATCCCCTTGTAGGCCATCGTGTGCGGCACGTCGACCTTCTCGCCGTCGACGGAGAGCCCGATCCCTCCGAGGAAGAGCAGGTTGAGCCCCGTCGCGGTGACGACGACGTCGGCCTCCAGCTCCTCTCCTGACTCGAGCTCGATCCCACCCTCGGTGAAGGTCTTGATCGTGTCGGTCGCGACCGAGGCTTCACCCGCCGAGATCGCCCTGAACAGGTCGGCGTCGGGAACCAGGCAGAGGCGCTGGTCCCAGGGGTTGTAGCGCGGCTTGAAATGCTTGTCGACGTCATAGCCGGGTGGCAGCGAGCTCACGACGCCCCTGCGGATCATCCGCTTGACGAGCTCGGGCCGGCGCCGGCTGAGCCGGTAGAAGAGGGTCTGAATCAGCACGTTCTTCCAGCGCACGAGAGCGTAGGCAGCGCGCTCGGGCAGGCGGCGGCGCAGCGCGGCGGCGATCCGGTCCCTCGCCGGCAGCGAGGCGATGTAGGTCGGCGAGCGCTGCAGCATCGTGACGTGGGCCGCCTCCTCGGCCATCGCCGGGACCAGGGTCACCGCGGTCGCGCCACTGCCGATCACGACAACCCGCTTGCCGGCGTAGTCGAGATCCTCCGGCCAGTGCTGGGGGTGGACCACCGCGCCGCGGAAGCGCTCCATCCCCTCGAACTCGGGCGTGTAGCCCTCGTCGTAGCGGTAGTAGCCGCTGCAGGTCCAGAGGAAGTCACAGGTCAGCCGCAGCCTCTCGGCGCTGTCCGTTTGCTCGACCTCGACCGTCCAGCGCGCCTCGGCGCTCGACCACTCGGCGTCGAGGACGCGGTGGTGGAAGCGGATTTTCTCGTCGATGCCGTGGTCGTGTGCCGTCTGCCGCACGTACTCGAGGATCGAGGCGCCGTCGGTGATCGACTTCTCAGCGGTCCACGGCCGGAAGCGATAGCCGAGGGTGTGCATGTCCGAGTCCGAGCGGATGCCGGGGTAGCGGAAGAGGTCCCAGGTGCCGCCGAGGTCGTTACGCGCCTCGAGGATCGCGTAGCTCTTGCCGGGACAGCGCTCCTGCAGGTGCCAGGCGGCGCCTATCCCCGAGAGGCCGGCGCCGACGATCAGCACGTCGAGGTGTTCGGGCGACCCGTCGGTCACAGATCTGGATCGTCGCATGCTGGCTGGTCGGCCAATGTGATCTCCCGCATATGTGACGGCCGCGGCTAGCCGAGCCGGTAGCGGAGGTGCGTCACCTCGGGGGTATCGACGACGAGCACCGGCTCCAGATCCAGACCCGCCCCAGCCCCATCCTCGAAGAGGCGGGCGCCGTCGCCGAGCAGGACCGGCACGACGTTGAGCTGCATCTGGTCGATCAGGCCCGCGGCGAGGTACTGGCGCGCGGCCTCCGCGCCGCCGCCGACCGAGACGTCGAGGCCGCCCGCCGCGGTACGCGCCTGCGCCAGCGCCGACTCGATCCCATCGGTGACGAAGGTGAAGGTCGTGCCGCCGAGAGTGAGCGGCTCGCGCTCGTGGTGAGTGAGGACGAAGATCGGCATGTCGAAGGGCGGATCGTCACCCCACCAGCCCTGCCAGGGATCGTCTCCCCACGGCCCCGGTCCCCCGCCGAACATGTTGCGACCCATGATCCCCGCGCCGACGCCCTCCCACGATTCTTCGACGAGCGGCGAGCTGGCCGTCACCTCTCCCCCCTCGCGGCCGTGCGGCAGCCGCCAAGCGGCGAGCTTGAAGATCCACTCGTGCAGCTGCATGCCGCCTTCGCCGAGCGGGTGCTCCTCGCTCTGGTTCGGCCCAGCGACGTAGCCGTCGAGCGAGATCGAGATCTCGAACCTCAGCTTCGCCATGGGCTCTCACCCGCGGGGCGCATATCCGCCTTGCCGATCATCGCTCATGGATAGCACGCCGGGCGAAGGTGGGGCCTTCCCGTCCTGCCCGGGAAAGCGTCAGGGCCGCCCGAAGGCGGCCCTGACCTGGTGCTTGGGACGAACG
>Ga0307291_1000126_pt1 | contig 19643 bp, 19 predicted proteins | sample ER_DNA_148_FD_194474 | JGI IMG/M metagenome (GOLD analysis project Ga0307291, IMG submission 194474) | Bulk soil microbial communities from the East River watershed near Crested Butte, Colorado, United States - ER_DNA_148 | ecosystem: Environmental > Terrestrial > Soil > Floodplain | place: USA...
CTTAAGGAAGTCCTTTCGGCTGAAAAAGATCGTTGACTCGTTGCTACCGCGATGGATTTCGCGATACCGAGTGTCGAGGTTCCGCTGCATGATCCGGACGCTGAACCGAGCAACCACAACGAAGATCACCAACAGTCCGCCCGGAATGGCGGTGGTCCACCACGGGGTCAGGTGCACAGCACAGAAGCCGATCACTCCGCTCAGCATCGCGAGCAACGACAGCAGCACCCGGCTCCGCCTCGAGGCAGCCAGCCGTTCCAGCCGACGCAAGTCATTGATCGCGGCGCGCCTGGTCTGTGGTGTCGACACCTCGAAGGGTGCGATCTCCTCAAGATCATGATCGAGAAGCGGTGCGGTGCCGTGCCGGACGATGCGCATGGAGTCGGAAAAGCGGTCCGCTGGGTCGGAGTCGTCCAGCTCCTCATCGTCATCGCGCCGGCGTACGAAATGCGGGACGAGATAGGCAAGCCACGCCACTGCGATGGCAGCAAAGATCACACCAGTCGTCCCCACACCCAGACGGTACGGGGGGCGCCGGACTCTCCAGGTGATCTTGAGGGGTGTGTCGCAAGAAACGGATGTGACGAATGTTGCGAAAGTCGCGTAGGAGAACCGGCTCAGCGCTGTCGAAGGTTCTCCCATCGTCGCATCAGGCCCTCTGGAACCTCTTCGGCATTCAGCGCAAAGACCAGGTGATCGCGCCAGTCGCCATCGATGTGCAGATAGCGGGGCCGTAACCCTTCCGGCCTGAACCCCAACTTGCCTACCACGCGGAGGCTCTTGGTGTTCTCAGGTCTGATCGCGATCTCTATCCGATGCAATGACATGACGTGGAAGCAGTAGTCGACTGCCAGCGCGACGGCGGTTGGGATGATGCCGCGCCCAGCCAGCCGCTGATCGACCCAGTAGCCAATCTGGCCCCAGGACGCCGAGCCGCCGACGATCCCGCTTACCGTTAACTGGCCCGCGAGCTGCGGCCTGGTGCGATCTAATTCTTCGTCGTAGAACACCAGCCACGGCAGCATCCGCCCCTCTCGAGCCTGACGCGTCACCGACCGCACCAGTCCGGCGTACGTCGCCGGCCCCATCGGGGATCCGGGTGGCAGCGTTGCCTCCCATGGCCGGAGCCAGCTCGCGTTTTCACGGCGGACTCGCTCCCAGGCGGCGCGATCGCGGTTGCGCAGCGGTGCCAGAATCACTGGGCCGTGCTGCAGGGTGACCGGCCAACGGTGACGACTGAAGCCACCCAGCCCGTGGAGTCCGTGAGCCGGCTGCTCGAGGCTCGCCATCTCAGTGATCGCCACCCCGTAACTGACTTACCGCGTGCCTGAGCACCGGCCCGAGTACGGCCATGCCGTCTCGTGCACCACCGCTCGACCCAGGCAAATTGACGATCAAGGTGCGATCCGCGACACCAACGACACCACGGCTCAGCACCGCTGTTGGCACACCATGATCAACACCGTATCGAGCGATCGCCGCTGCCAGCTGCGGAACCTCGCGCTGCACCACGGCACGCGTTTGCTCCGGGGTGTGATCATGAGGATTCAGCCCGGTGCCGCCAGTCGTGATCACTACGGCATGACCGGCCGTCACGGCCTCCCGCAAAGCGACGCCGACCGCATCCCCGTCGGGCACGATCAGTGGGCCTTCTACTCTGAGTCCAAGATCATCAAGCGCGGCCGCGATGATCGGCCCGGACTTGTCCTCGTACGCGCCGACAGCGGCGCGCGTCGAAACAGTGATCACGAGCGCAGTCTCGCTCATGAATCGTCATCCCGAGTCCAGTCACCGCGACGGCCCCCGGACTTGGAAAGCACCCGTACCTCGCTGATCACCGCGGCACGGTCGATGGCCTTGATCATGTCGATCACCGCCAGCCCGGCCACAGCAACCGCGGTCAGCGCCTCCATTTCCACCCCGGTCCGCTCAGTTGTCGTGACCGTTGCAGTGATCTCCACGCCGTCGTCGGTCACCTCGGCGGTGACATCGATGCCACTGATGAACAGCGGATGACACAACGGAATGAGATCTGGAGTCTTCTTGGCCCCTTGAATGCCCGCAATCCGGGCGACGGCGAGTGCATCCCCCTTTGGCACCGCGCCGTCCCGAAGCGCTGCAACACACTCCGCGCTGAGCAGCACCCTGCCTGCAGCAGTTGCCGAACGTGCCGTCACGGACTTGCCGGAGACGTCGACCATGCGTGCGTTGCCGGCCGCGTTGAGATGCGGAAAACGACCCTCGCTCACCGCTGCCCCTCAGTCAGCTAGGAGACTCGTCGAGTAGCCATACGTCGACTTCCTGACCGGCGGCGACGAACTCGGTGTCTTCGGGCAAGATCATCAACCCATTTGAGCGAGCAAGATCGGCAAGCAAATGCGAGGCATGGCCACCGGCAAGCTCAACCTGCCAGTTACCCGAGCGTCCAGCCCTGATGATGCCCCGGGCCAGCTGCAAACGGCCCGGAATGGAGCTGATGTCATGCGCGGCTTCGCACTTCACCACTGTCCGCACGTATGGCCGTGCGCCCATCAGCTTACGAATCACCGGGCGTACGAACGCTTCGAAGGATACGAAGGCGCTCACTGGGTTGCCAGGGAGCATGATCATTGGAACTCGATCATGGCCTATCAATCCGAAGCCTTGCGGCTTTCCTGGTTGCATGGCGACCTGGGCGAAGTCGCAGGCACCCATCTCGGGCATCACTGCTTTGACGATATCGAAGTCTCCTTGACTGACTCCGCCCGTTGTCAAGATCAGGTCAGCGCGCAGCAGTTGATCAGCGATCAGCCGTTTGAGCTGATGGCGATCATCACTGACTTGTCCGACTCGGAATACCTGAGCGCCTGCCGCCTTTGCGGCGGCGGCAAGCAGGTAGGAGTTGGAGTCGAAGATTTGTTGCTCATTGCTGAGCTCGAGCCCTGGATCCACTAGCTCTGACCCAGTGGAGATCACTACGACCCGAGGCCGGGGGCGAACTTGCACCTTGTCCAGGCCGATGCCGGCCATCACCCCGATGTCGCGCGGGCCTAGATGATCACCTTCTCTGAACAGTCGAGTGCCTGCATTGATGTCTTCACCAATTCGACGAATGTGTTGTCCGACGACGCTTGGTGCGAAGACCTTGACGTCGCTCGCCCCACGATCGGTGTTCTCGTACGGGACGATGGTGTCGGCACCGAGTGGAACCGGCGCCCCCGTCATGATCTTCATCGCGGTTCCAGGCGAGAGCCGGTGGAGTGCCGCCTTGCCCGCTGAAATCTCACCGACGACCGGCAGGCTCAGCGGCGTATCCTGGGTCGCCTCGGCCACATCCTCGGCGCGTACGGCGTAGCCATCCATAGCCGAATTGTCGAATCGCGGGAGGTCGATGGTGGCCACGATGTCTTCGCAGATGTTGAGACCTACTGCATCGAGGATGTGCTGGCGGAAAGGCCGTAGCGGCGTCACACAGCTGAGCAGATACTGCCGGTGCGCCTGCATGGAGCGTAACTGGCCACGATCCGGTTGAGGCGGTTCCGGCAGTGGCTCGAACAGCGACACAACAGACTCCGGTTCGTGGGTTCGCCTACGAGTGAACAATGGCATGCTCCACACAGTAATGCTGCCCAACGGTGATAGCTCGGACATTGGGGGCTGTCAGACACCGCTGAGCCGCAAAAAGATGATCATGGGCGCCGACACGCTGTCGCACTGCAGGGGCTTTGGGCTGGCAGCGCGACTAGGCTAGGTCCGTGCAAACCCAGCCAGAGGCCGCTGACCTTGCGGCGATGGCGGCAATCGACGCTGCAGCCATCGCTGGGGCCAAGCAAACACTCCGGAAAGCAATCCTGTTCCGCCGCGACTCCCGCACGAGTTACCAGCGACAGCGCGACGACAATCTGCGGATGTCGCAGCTGGAGTCTGCGCTGCAAGACCGCATCCCGGACACCGTCGCAGCATACCTTTCTAGCGGCTCTGAGCCAGCGACCCTGCAACTCGTTGCGTGGCTGGCGGCACATCGAGTCCGGGTATTGCTCCCGGTACTGTCACATCCAATTGGGGGCCGTCTCGACAAGCCGGCGTGGGCAGCCTACGAAGGACCCGATTCCCTCCGTGTCGGCGCCTATTCGATCTTGGAACCGACCGGTGAGGTAGTGCCGAGTGAGCAGCTTCCGGAGGCGGAACTGATCATCTGCCCCGGACTGGCTGCCAACCTGCATGGTGACCGTCTGGGGCGAGGTGGCGGATGGTACGACCGCGCTCTGCGCCACGCCTCCCAGAGCGCGCCGGTTTGGGTGCTGCTCAATGACGACGAGGTGCTGCACACCATCCCTGTGCATACCTGGGACCATCGCGTCGATGTCATCGTGACGCCGACACGCATGATCACCTGCGAGCCGTCTGTGCTCTGCAATCTGTGACTCTTGGTTCAAGATCAGCGGACTGAAAACCCGAGCTCACCGCGCGGCTCCTCCTCAATTACCTCCAGCTTGATCACCCGCGCTCGTGGTGGACCCTGACGGGTCCAGTCAACGAGCGCTTGGACAGCTGCCGGCTCTCCTTCAAAGACAGCCTCAACTGCGCCGTCCTCCCGATTGGCCACCCAGCCGGATACACGGTAAGCCGAAGCCTCGCGACGACAGCTGTCCCGGAAGAACACGCCCTGCACACGCCCCTGGGCCACCACTCGACGACGGATCACGGCACCAGTTTGGAGCAAGAACCTCCTCAGCTCCCCGGCAGGAGCTCCTGACGAGTCTCGGTGCGAGCCTCCACCGCTCCTCGCGTTGACACAAACGGCCACAGCTGCTGATTGGCCCACAGCTCGGTCTGGTCGTCGTAGTGCCGGTTGAAGGCGTGGCCAGAAACTCCGCTCTGGTTCACCCAGCGCGATGCATCGAGATCACCAAGATCAATTAGCATGCGCATCGTCGGACCGTCGGTCACGGCGTACCCACTGCGATCGTCGTACGCCATCGCATTCACCACTGCCGGACCCCCGCCGACCTGGTAGTCGCCCCGATTGAAAAGATCTTCGACCGGCTTGATCCCACTAGACCCGAGCGTCGGGTTCTGCAGCCGTACCTTGTGCAGCTTGCCCCACTGCCATTGATCAGTGTCGCGCGCCATAAGCGAGGTGATCTCCTTGCGGGCGTTGATCATCGCGGCTAGCAGGATGTCATCCCGGGTTTCAATCTTGTCTTTGGTCGTGACATCGTCCCACCACGGATTCTGGGTCTGTTTCATCAACATCGTCAGCACCGCGTACCAGCGATCGCCTCCAGCCGGCCACAGCTCCTGAGGAAGTTCGTCGCGGAAGGTGAATTTGAGGATGTTGTGGCAGACAACATTGAAGTACGCGGCCGCCGCCGAGTCCTTGCTCGCCGAATAGTCCCAACCAACCAGCGTCCGCTGGCCCTCGACTACCCAGGGATCGGCGACCTTGATCTTGAGCAGAATCGGAACCAAGTCAGCCGCAAACCGGATGGTGTCGTCGTAGAAGAACTGTTCGGCACTGTCCATGGTTAGTGGCGGAGCCTCGCGCAGCCTGTCGACGATCTCTTGACTGCGCCAGCCGTAGGAGTAAGTCGAGCCCAGCGGATACGGATACTGCGCCCCGATCACCTGCTGATTGGCCGCAACAATAAAGCCGCTGGGCGGATTCAGGACATACGGCAGCTTTGCAAAGGGGATCGTGCCCTGCCAGCCATAAGTTGGGTCCCAGCCCGGTGACGGTTTGGTGCCGTTGCCCTTCCGGCGCAGGGGCACCGCGCCGGCCAGCTGATAACCGATGTTGCCGGCAGTGTCGGCGTAAATGAAGTTCTGTGATGGTGCGCTCAACAGAGCCGTCGCAGCTCGGAACTCGGCGAAGTTCTGGGCTTGGTCGAGTGCGAGCAACGCATCCATCGTGCGGCCTGGCTGAAGGGCGGTCCAGCTCAAGGCGACGGCGTACGGGGCGGTGCCAGGAGTGGTTCTGCTGGCCGAGACTTGTTGCAGCCGCTGATCAACGTCGGACAGCAGCGGCCCATGCGGTGAGGAGCGGATTCGAATGCTCCGCGGCTGATCTTCGCCGCGAACGCGGATTTCTTCAGTGATCACGTTAAGCGGGACGTACTTGCCGCCTTGCAGGACGGTATCGCCCTGTACATCCTCCAAGTACAGGTCCTGGGCATCCACATAGCTTGTGGTGAGACCCCAAGCGATCTTGGTGTTCTTGCCGATCACTACGCCAGGTACGGAGGCCATGCTGAAACCGGAGACGTCGAACGGGCAGGCCTCGGAGAGCGTGCGGCAGTGGAGGCCGACCTGGGCAAACACCGACGGAATCGAGGTAGGCAGGTGTGGGTCATTGGACAAGATCGCCTTGCCACTTGCGGTGCCGGACCCGGCGACAGCCCAAGAGTTCGAACCGATCTCACCGGCGCCCGAGCCGCTGCCGAAGAGTCGCGGAATTGATCTATTGATCTTGGCCACGCTCTCGAGTGCGCCGGTAGCCTTCCGCAGTTGATCAACGCTCAACCCAGCCGGTAGCGGTCGGCCAGACCCACGACTGGCCGACGGATCAAATGCCTTCCCGACAACGTCTCCGCGGCGGAGAATGGGCGCGAAATCGTCATCCAGCGGGTATCGCGGAAAAAGACTTGCCGCCCGTCCTGCACCCAGTTTGCCGGTGATGATCGCCCGCTCCGCCTCCTCATCCAGGTTCTCCCCCAAATTCCAGGCCATGACCTTGAGCCAGGACACAGAATCGGCAGCGGTCCACGGCTGCGGGCTATAGTCCAGGCCCTGCAATCTGAGTAAGGAGTACTCGAGCGAGAGATCACCTGCTGCTCGGTCCGCAATGGAGGCATTGACACCGGCCGCGTACGCGTCAAGATAGCGGCGAGTCGACGGCGCCAGCAGTGCCAGCTCCTGCTCAGCTACCCGCCGCCAACCGAGAGTCCGGATATAGGTATCGCTCTCCAGCTGGGACTTGCCAAACAATTCTGAGAGCCGGCCGGCAGCGAGATGGCGGCGGAAATCCATCTCGAAGAAGCGATCTTGAGCCTGAACGTAGCCCTGAGCCAGAAACAGATCTTCAGGATTGTCGGCGTAGATCTGCGGCACTCCAAATGAATCGCGCAACACTTCGACCTGGCCCTTGAGACCAGACACCATCAAGCGGCCGGATGTCTCCGGAAAGGACCTTCGTACGGTGGCAATTCCCACACTGCTCAAGCTGCCTAGTGCAAGCACCAGCACAATCGCGGTGAAGATCGGCCAGCGTGGGATGCGGCGCACCGTAAGACTCTAGTGTCCGCAGCTGTGCGGCGGTCCGCAGACACGGGGCCTGGCCTTGCCATACCTCAGCTGCGTCATGCTCTGCCAGTGGCCATGCATCCTGATCAGCTGACGGTAGGCGTCGAGACGGTTCATGCCCTAGTTGCGAACCAATTCCCTGACTGGGCGGGACTGCCGATCACCGAGATTGCCTCTCAGGGAACGGTCAACGCCCTATTTCGTCTGGGCGATCAGCTCGCGGCTAGATTCCCGCTGCAACCCGCCGATGCGGATGAGACGCGGCGGTGGCTGGAATCTGAGGCTGAGGCGGCGCTGGAATTGCTCGGTCGTACGCCCTTCGCAACGCCAGAGCCGGTGGCAATTGGCGACCCGGGCGCTGGCTTTCCCCTTCCCTGGTCGATACAGACATGGCTGCCCGGAACCACCGCCACGGAGGCCGACCCAGGCCGTTCGATTCCATTCGCTGAGGACTTGGCGACGTTCATTCAAGGCGTGCGATCAATCGATATCCGCGGTCGCACGTTCGCCCGGTCGGGTAGGGGTGGAGAGTTGCGCGCGCACGATGAGTGGATGCAAACCTGCTTCGAGCGCAGCCAGAAACTTCTCGATGTACCGCGGCTCCGACGAATGTGGGCAACGTTTCGTGAACTGCCACGAGTTGCTGCGGATGTGATGACTCACGGCGATCTCATCCCGGGCAACGTCCTTGTCGCGAAGGGACGCCTCGCCGGGGTGATCGATGTCGGTGGTCTAGGCCCCGCGGATCCTGCTCTTGATCTCGTGGGCGCTTGGCACCTTCTCGAAAAGAACCCGCGGCAGGTGCTACGTGAGCGCCTCGGCTGCGATGACCTGGAATGGGAGCGCGGGAAGGCATGGGCCTTTGAGCAGTCGATGGGGGTGGTCTGGTACTACGTCGACACCAACCCAGCCATGAGCTATATGGGTTTGCGGACACTCGGCCGCATTCTGGCCGCTGGGACTCGAACGGCTTCAGAGGAGTGAGGAAGCGGTTAGCAGTCGGTATGCTTGAGTGCTAGTTGCGGTTGCACCTTGGAGGCAGGGCCGCTTCTAAAGGAGAGAAAGACACCGATGCCCACGTACCAGTACCGCTGCACTGAATGCGGCGAAGATCTCGAGGCCGTGCAGAAGTTCAGCGACGCGCCTCTCACCACCTGCCCCGCCTGTGGCGGCAATTTGCGAAAGGTCTTCAACCCCGTCGGTGTGGTGTTCAAGGGCTCGGGTTTCTACCGCACCGATAGCCGCAATGGATCAAAGAGCGGCGACCGCGCCGAGTCGGGAGCCTCAGAGAAGAAGTCTGGCACCGACACTAAGTCGACCGATAAGGAGCCAGCCGGCGCCGGATCGACCACAGCCAGCAGCTCTGGCAACGGCAAGCAGCCGGCCTCCGGTGGAGCATCCACAGGCCAGAAGGCGGCCGCTAGCTAGTCCTGTGGATGCAGCGCACGACCCGCGTGCGCGTCCTTAGCCTTCCGGCATGACCGACTGCTCATCCACACCCCCATCTTTGCCATCCTTCCCATGCCCTCGGTGAAGGCTCGGCGCCGCCGACCGCTGCACGCACTCGCCCGCGCCGCATCGTGGCACCGAAGGAAGCTTGCGGTGGTGGCCGCCATTGCCGCGGTACTGACCGGAATCTCGGCCGCAGCACCAGAGGGCCCGGCCATGATCACAGTGGTAAGGGCGAAGTCTCAACTATCTAGCGGGATGGTCCTCTCCGCATCCGATCTGGTACTCGATCGGGTTACGGCCTCCGATGTACCAAAGGGAGTCCTGACAAACCCGAATGAGCTCGTCGGCAAGACGCTGGTGGCGCCCGTCGCAGAAAACCAGATGATGACGCTGCTCACGACGACCGTAGCGCGCACCAGTGTTCCGCCTGGTCACGTCATTGCACCCCTACGAGTTGCTGATTCGGCGCTGACTGCGTTGTTGCGACCGGGCGATGTTGTCGATGTTGTTGCGGCGGATCCCGAGGCCGAGCAGCCGGCGACAGTCATAGCGGCCGGGGCGCGGGTCGTGACTGTGCCAGAGGCTCCGAACGATCGGGCGGGGCCGGGCCCAGACGGTGCCCTGGTACTCATCGATGTGGACAGCCATACAGCAGCGGTGGTGGCGCAGGCCGCGGCATCTTCGACGCTAAGCCTCTTTTGGCGCTAAGTCAGTCGAGCGTCGAGCCGGCCGCGATGATTTGTGGGTCGCCGCGATCCTGGAGCGCCACAGCACCGATCAGGCGAACGCCAGCCTCAAAGGTCCAATCCCCTTGCACGACAACTGAGCGAGCCTGGCGGAGCGAGGGAGCGCCAGCCGGGAATCGTTGATCAAAATCGGTAATGATCTTGTAATACCTGTCATCAAGATCAACGACAGGCACCGGATCGGCCACGGCGGTCAACTGTCCGGTGGGTTCTAGCTGATACGCATCGGACCGCAGTACCAGCAAGTCACTGGTGGTCTTGACGGGCAGGAACCGATCCCGACCGACTCCGATAGCTGTCGCGCCCTCGAAAACCTCGACAGCAGCACCCATAGCAGTCTCGATCTGAATGACCTTAGGCGAGGATGGGTCGGCCGGGTCGACGGTTTTCTCATTCTTGATCAATGGAAGTCCCAACACACCTTTGCGCTCCCGCAGCGTGCGATCAAGGACCTGAAGATCGAACCACAGATTGTTGCAGTGGAAGAACGGATGCCGGAACTCATCGGTGAAGAAATGCATCTCGGCTTTCGGCGTCTGGGCGGTATCGCGCAAGATCAATTGTCGGTCGGATTTGCGGATGGCCAGGTGACCACCCTTGCGATCAGCAGCAGTGCGGCGGCATATTTCCGCCGCGTAGGGCGCGCCGCTGGCGGCGAACCAGCCTGCGATCGTGGCATTGGGGGCGGCACCGAGATTGTCAGAGTTCGACACCGAGGCATAGCGATAGCCCAATGACAGAAGGCGATCGAGGACTCCGGAGGTTGCAAAAGCGGTATAGAGATCACCGTGGCCGGGCGGGCACCACTCCAAGGCCGGATCAACCGGCCATTCCACCGGCGTCAAGTCGTCCGCCCTGAGTTTGGGTTCCTGGTTCTGCACGAAACCAAGATCAAGTCCGGCGATCGCAAGGTCATCGTAGGGCGCGAGAGCCGCCAGCGTGTCCTGCTGAGTGCGGAAGCTGTTCATGAAGAGCAGCGGCAGCTGGATCTGGTAGCGGGCGCGCGCCTGCTGTACTTGATCAACGATGATGTCGAGGAAGGTCTTGTCTTCGCGTACCTGCAGCAGCGATTTGGCTTTATCCATTCCCATCGAGGTGCCTAGACCACCGTTGAGCTTGATGATCACGGTCTGCTCTAGGGCAGCCGCAGCATCGTCGTCGCTCACGGCGATGTCACTCAGCATCGGCGGATCCACCAGAGGTTCGATCGTGTCCTCGGGAATGAAGCCACTGACCCCTGCTTCAAGTTGGCGGTAGTAGTAGGTGAAGACGTCGATGGCCTGCTGCGGAACGCCGGCAGCGGCCATCTTCTCCTGAGCTAGCTTCAGACCCATGTCGCTCATATCCAGATCTTAGGGAGGTGCGGCCGCCAGCGCGTCGCTCTAGGCGCGCGTACTACTTCTTCTCCTGCGGTGGCGGAGGCGCGACCGTTGCCATGAGCTCAAGAGTTGCCTTGCTGATCTCGGCCTGCGCGGTCGACCGATCAATAGTGGGCGTGCCATCACCGGGCTGATCACCGTAATCGCCAAACGAACTGTGCACCGCACCCTTGATCACCACGAACTTTGTGCTGGGCGGAAGCTTCGCCCTGGAAGCCTCAATATCATCTGGTGTCGCGAATCCATCCGCCGTGCCCGATATTGAAAGCACCTTCAGATCATTCCGAATGATCGGGTCCGCCGGGTAGGAGGCGAAGAGCACCAGGCCCTCGACCCGATCGTTATTGTCAGCGAGGGCGGCCGCCACGGTACCGCCGAGCGAATGACCTCCGACAAGCCAGTGGGCAATCTCGGGATGAAGGTCGAGCACCTTCTGGCCGTGATCAGCGTCGATGATCGCAAAACCGAACGGTTCCTTCAGCACCGCCACGAGGTATCCAGCTTCTGCCAGAGGGCGAAGCACATGTGCGTACGCCCGCGAGTCGACCCGAGCCCCTGGTACAAAGACCACGCCAGCCGTTGGCTTGATCTCCTCACCCGCGGAGTTTTCCCTCACTGGGATCAATTCATACCAGCCCAGCCGGTCGGAAAACCGCACGCCATTTTCGGAACGAAGAGCCGCGGTAGCGGGCGGGGTCGCGACGAACGGTCGCGCATAGGCGAGAACGACGACCAGAAGAAACGACAAGATCAGCAAGGGAATTGCCAGGATGATCCGCCGACGCGCCCGGCGCATGACTTGAGCAGACGTCCGATGCGCCGGATGATCGGGGTCGCCCTCAACATCCTGCCTGCCTCCGATGGTTAGCGAACCGATCGACCATGCCACGGCGATAAAACCAAGCAACCCGCAGGCGATCCCAGCAATAAGCATTGCTGGATGGCCGTTCAAGAGGGCCGGCCAGCGGGTCCAGCCAAGCCAAACCGGCACGGCGATCATGGCGAGACCGAGCACTAACCAGATGAGCGCCAGCACGGTCCGACTGAGCGCTCCGGGCTGCCACATAGCGCCGAGTGTATGGCGTGTTTCTGTACTAATCCGCGATATCGGCGACCGTCGCATCGAACGCGCGCACAAGATCATCAATGTCGACGAATGCACTGTAACCGTGCCCGCCGGCGCCAAGTGCGGCTCGACGGCCGAGCAGTCGCCGATCAATGATCACCGGCCAGCTCGGCTCACTGCCGATCGGCGTAATGGTCCCTCTCTCGTAACTGGTCGCTTCGAGAGCCTCAGCTGCATCCGGAAGTTTCATCTTGCTGACGCCAAGCAGCGACCTCAGCTTGGGCCAGGCAATCTGCGTGTCACCCGGGATGACGACAAACAGGTAGCTGCCGTCGGACCGGCGGACGACGATCGCCTTTGCCATGTCGGAGGGACGGATGCCAAGCAGCTCTGCCGCCTCCTCGAGGCTGTGCGCAGCAGGCCGGCGCCGCAGCTCGATGGCGAGTCCACGTTGATCAGCAGCAGCCAGCATTCGGCGTACGCCCGCCGCCAGGTCATCGTTCATGATCGAGAATGCCGAGAAAGCTCAAGATCGCCATCACCGCGATCAGCAGAACGAATGACAAGGGGGCTATCGCGTCCAGCGGTCCGCGATTTCTTCCCGCGACCTCCAGCACTAGACGAATCAGGCACGATACCGCAACAAGAAGGGCTAACAAGCCGAGCGCCGGTAACCTCCTGCCAAGCCGCAGCGCAACAGCGCCGGCAAAAAACAGGATTCCCACGAACAAAATGTCATCACCGAGCGGTTCGAGTGTGTTCCATCTGCCAGCTGCGACTGGGTGACTCGGATCTGCGACAATCGCGATCACTAGCGTGATCAAGGTTGGAATCAGACTGCACCCGGCCATGATCAGGCCGGCGACCGAAACGACACGGTCAACTGCGCGAAGCCGCCACGCGTACCCGCCGAGCAATCCGGCCGCCACCACTCCGAGCAGCTGCAAGATCACGACAAAGCCTCGATGCATCGCATAGAAGGCCGCGACAGCCGCCGCGCTGGCCGTCTCATCGGGCAGGGTGAGCACCACTTCTGTGGCGAGCAAGAGCACGACGAAGCCGGCGGCGAGTGTGCCAGCTACTCGATCAGGCTTGCGAACGGATTTGTTGGCAACACGGGCCGAGAGCGCCAAAGTATTCCTCCTCCGTAATCACTAACCCTCATGGTGGCCGACGCGGGATAGTGAGACCGTGCAGGTCACCGTCGATTCCCGGCGAGTCTCGCTTCAGATGTCGTGCTAACTCGAAGCGGTAGCGAATCCCGACCCGCCAACGCCGATCCGCGGCGAGGCGACCTGGTACGCCCAGCGCGCTGATTACCTAAGCACGCTCTTCTATGAGCACCTCAGCAATGGTGCGGTGCGACGGCCAAATACGACCCTCGCGGAATCTGACGAGATCCCATACAGCTACCTGAAGGACTCGGCCGAGAGTCCACGCCGCCGCTCGCGATCGATCTAGTCCCATGACGTCCGTCATGAGATCGAATCGGCGCAACAGCGCCCGTGGTAGGTCGCCGGTCCCGACAAGATCGTCCCAGCGGTTCCACAAGGCCGGCAGCAACTCGAATCCCGAGTCACCGCTGAGTGGTTTCGGATCGATCGCCTTCCACCGCCGCTCAGGATCCAACGTAGACAGCGTGTTGAAGTAGTGCAGATCCCAATGCAACAGCCGGTTGTCGAGTGAATCCGTGATCAACTCTTCGAACCGGGCCGCGCAATTGATCAAGAGTTGACGCTCGTCACTGTCCTCCGCCAACCGGATTGCCTCCGGGGTCCCGGCCAAGGTGGCCGCCGCGACATCGCTGAGGCGTCGCATGCCGGGAGGTGCGGGCACAGAGTTCAGTTGCACCAACAACTCGGCGATGATCTTTGCGGCAGCAAAGTCGTCAGGCATCGTCGACAGGTCTCGGGAAGCATCGAGCCGCTCAAGCAGCATCGCTCCTGAACTGGGATCGTGCTCTAGCAGCCGCACCGCTCCCTGGCCAGCCCATGCCTGCAACGCGGCAGGTTCACCGCCTGTTTCGTCGTCAACCGGCTGCAGCTTCAGTACTGCCTTGGAACCATCGCGGCACGCCACCGGAATGATCAGCGCAACGGCTCCGGATGTCACCGGGCCGTCGGTCGCCAACTCCCATCGATCAAGATAGGCGGCAGCCAGCATCGGCAACTGAGCAATCCAGGCTCGACCTTCCTCCCCGGAGTATTTCTCGTGCAACTCAGCCAACTCGGCTGGCACGACGATTTCACTATCGCCGGACACCGCTTTAACTGCGCCGAAGATCGTTGGCGGTCCGGAGTACGGGTGGTCGAGTCAATGCCTGCGCGATGTCTCGGGCGATCGTCCTGACATGAAAAGTTGCGCTTTGCCCTGCGGTCAATGTGATGAGAGCGTCATCGACGCTGGCATCGGGGGCTGCTTGATCAGCTAGCAGTGCGACATCGCGGGCCAATGAGCGGGCTGTCACCGTTACGGCATAGCCATTATCGGCCTGTGAAACATTGACCTGGAGCGGATCAGGTTCCAATGCCAGTTCGATGTCCTCGACAAAAGTGTGCACCCGGATCAAGTCCTCGAGACGGGCCACCACAATCTCCGCCGCCGGGTCATCTGGCCTGAAAATCTCCTCGGCGAGCGCAATCGGGGTAACCGTTCTCGGCTCGACGTTGACCTCGACATCGACATTTGCCAGTGCGAGACCATCGAGCCGCTCACGACTCAGCACTAGCTCACCGTGCCAAGGTTGATCGGTGTCGTTGATCACTACGGCCGAGACGATGCCCTTGTCATTGGCGAAGATCACGTTGCGTGGCGTGAATGCCCGCCGCATCGCGTACCACAGCGGCTTGGGTCGGCCTTCGGAGTCGATCGCCGCCCAGGAGGTGACCGGCCAGCAGTCGTTGAGCTGCCAGACAATCGCGCCTGCTGTTCTTGGCCACCATCGGCGGTAGTGATCAATCGCGTACCCGACCGCGCGTGCCTGATTGAGCTGCGTGGCCCAATGCCAATCCGCAAAGCTGTTCGGCACTCCAAGATGTGGTGCTAAGCCACGGTCGAGCTTGCCATTGCCGTCGTCGGCCTTTTGATGCAGCAGGAAGTTCGGGTCGTTCTTTGGATCGTTCGCTGCATCCAGCCGACCACCGTCGGTCGCATGCACCCAGTCGATCAAGGTCCGCCAGGCAGGCGGAGCCTGAAATCCGAACTCAGAGCAGAACCGGGGGATCTCGCTGCGGTAGGCCGTGTAGTCGATGCGGTTCCAGACCTCCCACTGGTGATGCGTCCCATGGTTGGGATCGTTGGGATGCACGCGCTCCGGGTCCGCGCCTGGGGAATATGGACTGTTGTCGCTATACGGCCGAGTGGGATCAAGCTCGGCCACAACCTTGGGAAAGAGCTCGAAGGCATACCGAGCGCCCCAGCTGCGGCCGTCAAGCCGCTCCTTCCAATGCCAGTCCTCATGGCCCCAGAGATTCTCGTTACCGCCGTTGAACAGCACGAGGGATGGATGCGACGCCAGCCGCACTACGTTCTCACGAGCCTCCGCTTCGATCTCCTCCCACAGCGGTGACTCCTCCGGATAGGCCGCGCAGGCGAGCAAAAAGTCCTGCCACACCAGCAGTCCGCGCTCATCACAAGCGCGATAGAAGTCCTCGCTCTCATAGATGCCGCCTCCCCAGACACGTAGCAAGTTCACGTTGGCGGCGATGGCCTGGTCCAGCCGGCGGCCGATTTGCTCAGCAGTGATCCGGGTCAGGAAGTGATCATCAGGAATCCAGTTGACCCCTTTGACGAACACCGGTTGGCCATTGATCGAGATAGTGAACCTCGTGCCGATGCCATCCGGGGAGGTGTCCAGTTCCACACTGCGGAAGCCGATCCTTCGCTGCCAGCTGTCGAGTTCTTGATCATCGCTAGCCAACGTCAGGGTGAGATCGGCCAATGGCCGCTCGCCATATCCAACTGGCCACCAGACCGGAGCATCCGGCACATCAATGACGAGGGCGGCGGTGGTCTCACCAGCATCTAGCGCGCGTTCTGTGCGCTGGCCGAGAACTTCAGCGGCGAGCGTCAGATCCGCTTCGAAATCGAGGCGCTCCAGCTCGATCCGCACCTCGACCCGACCGGTACCGGTGCTGTCCAGTGTCACCAGCGGCACGACCTGAGCCAGCCGGGCAACGGCCCAACGCTCCAGCCGCACCGGCTTCCAGAGACCAGCGGTGCGCAGATCAGGCCCCCAATCCCAGCCGAAGCTACATGCCATCTTGCGAACGAAGTTGAACGGCGCGTTCGGGTACGCGCTCGGCCGGTCCCCAAGTCGTCGTCGTTCCGCTTCCGCGTACCCGGTCGCCGAATCAAGATCGACTTCGAGTTCTACCGGTTCGCCCCTGACGTGCGACGAGATGTCGAAGCGGTACGAGCGGTGCATGTTGTACGTACGGCCGAGCTCAATCTTTTCCGTGCCGTCCACCAGCCGGACGGTTCCTACTGTGTCAATGCCCTCGAAGACAAGATCGACCCGCTCACCTGGCCCAGGCGGCTCGAGGGTCACATTCTGCGGATCTAGCACCGTCGCATAGCGCCAGTCGACGTAATACATCCATCTCAGGGCCGCCTCATTGCCATCCAGGTAGGGATCCGGAATGACGCCAGCCGCCATCAAGTCGGTGTGCACACACCCTGGAACCTCGGCCGGATAGATCTCGGGCGCGCGTCCTGCAGGGTCGCCGCCAACGGCACGGACGGTCCAGCCCGTGCGCAAATCTGTGCGCAGCATCTCCCCGGCCGAGGTCAGGCTCTTAAGCGAGCTCACCCGCCTGCTGCAGCTCTTCGCGCAGGTCGTGCAGCTCCAGCTCCTCGTGCAGCTTCGGCACATCGGCGAGGAGGCGTTTGGTGTACTCGTGCTGCGGGTTGAAGATCACCTCGTCGGTCTTGCCCTGCTCCACCATCACGCCGTGCTCCATGACCAGCACCCGGTCGGCCAGATAACAAGCCTGACCGATGTCGTGAGTGATGAACAGCACCGTCATTCCGAGTTGGTCACGGAGATCCTTGAGGACGTTGAGAACGTTGACCCGGAGCGATGCGTCGAGCATGGATGTTGCCTCGTCGGCGATCAGCAGCTCCGGTTGCATCATGAGCGCCCTCGCAATCATGACGCGCTGCCGCTGTCCGCCCGAGAGTTGGTGCGGATAGCGGGCCAACACGCTGAGGTCCATCCCAACGTATCCAAGCGACTCCTCCAAGCGCTCCTGGCCCACGTCCTTGCCGACCATCAACATCGAGCGGTCGAGGAGCTTGCCCACGGTGAAGAACTGATTGAAGGCGGAGAACGGGTCCTGGAAGACTGCCTGCACGTCTCGCCAGTACTCGGTACGAGCCCGTCCCTTGAGATTTGTGACGTCCTTGCCCTGAAAGATCAGCTTGCCCGATGTGATGGGCATCAGCCCAAGCACCATTCTGGCCACGGTTGACTTACCTGAACCGCTTTCGCCCACGATGCAGGTGACCTGTCCCTTCTCGAGGCCGAAGGAGACATCCTTGACCGCCTGGACCTGGTTCTTGCCATGACCGAAGGTCTTGACGATGTGCTCTGCGTTGTAGATTTCCTCAGTCATCAGTGAAACACCGCCGGAGCGTCGAAGAGGGAGCGGTCGAAGCTGCTCATGCCCTCGATTCTGGTATTCGCGTAAGCCGGTTCCGGCGCCAGCACCGAACTCATCAGCGCCTGGGTATACGGATGCTCCGGACGCTCCACCACAATCTCGGTGGGTCCCAGCTCGACGATCTTGCCTTGATACATCACGGCAATCCTGTTCGCCGCGGTGCGGAGTACCGGCAGGTCGTGGGTCACGAAGATCACCCCGGACATGATCCTCTTCTCCAGCATCTCCAGCAGCATCTCGATCAAGATCTTCTGCGATGTCACATCGAGTGCCGAAGTTGGCTCGTCGGCAACCAGGAGCCGCGGATTGAGCAGCGTGCTGATGATCGTCACTGTGCGCTGCTTCATGCCTCCGGAAAGCTGATGCGGATACGCATCGAGGACGCGGGGCGGCAGGCCCAATGTCGTAAGCCGTTCCCGAGCGCGGTCGAGCGCCTCTTCCTTGGAGATCTTGCTCTCGTGTGACCGCATCACGTCGTAGACCAGCTGACGAATCCGCTTGGTGGGGCTGATCGAGTTCATCGCGCCCTGCGGCAGCATCGAAACCACGGCCCCGCGCCAGGTACGCGGAATCTTGGCATGGCCACCCAGCTCTTGCACCTGGCCGTCGATCTCCAGCGTGCCTTCCTCCACATGTAGCGGCGGCCGAGCAATGAGCGAGATGATCGACCCGAGCGTGGTCTTTCCGCTGCCGGACTCGCCGGCCAGCCCGAGAACCTCGCCCTCCTCGATCTTGATCGACACATTGTCGACGGCGACCACATCCTTGCCTTCGGTGTAATACACCCCACGGATGTTCTCGGCATTGACCAGCGTGCCCATCAGCGCGTCTCCCCACGTCCTGCCGAAACCGGTGTCTCCAAGAAGCCACCGCTCCCGACCGGACCGGCGTCCTCGCCCTCGACCGACACTTCCTCGAGCTCTTCGCCTTCGTCCTTAGCCCTCTTGCGGGCGGCCCGACCGCGACGTAGCCGCGGATTGAACACCTCGTTGAGGCTGGACTGCAGGAGCAGCAAGGAGAAAACGATCAAGGTCAGCATGAATGTCGGAGGGACGAACGCCCACCAGGCTCCGGTTCGTACCGACCCCCACTGAATGGCCCAATAGAGCATCGTGCCCAGGCTGGTCGTATTCGAGGCGCCCAGACCGAGCATGCTCAGCGTGGACTCGAACAAGATGGCGCCGGAGATCTGCAGGATGCACGCCATAACGACATACGAGAGCAGGTAAGGCAGCACGTCGCGGCGCAGGATTGACCAGAATCCGGCTCCGGAGAGCTTCGCCACGTCGATGTGTTCGCGGGTTCGGATGCTGCTGGATTGTGCGCGGACTGCGCGAGCCACCCAGAACCAGGCAGTAAATCCGATCACGAGAGCCAGGGTGTAGAGATTGCGTTTCGGCAGTGACACCGAAACCAAGATGATGATCACTAGCACGGGGATGGCCAGGCCCACGTTCACAATGGCGCTCAGCACATCGTCTACCCAGCCGCCGCGGTAGCCGGCAACTAGACCGACCACCAAGCCGATCGCGGTTCCGATGAGGCCGGCCAGCAGGCCGATGATCAGCGAAGTCCGGGTGCCGTAGACCAGATTGGAAATGACGCTCTGGCCCTCATTGTCGGCACCAAGGATGAGAGGGCCGCAGCATCGCGGCTTGTCATATAGCCCGCCGACAGTGGCATCGGGGCTGGTCGACACGATTAGTGGTCCGATCAACCCCACGAGGACTACGAAGGCGACCAGTACGGCAGCCACCCAAAACCTAGGACTCAGTCCACGTAAACTCATTAGCGCTCTCCGCTCTGGACTGCCCGTATCCGGGGGTCGATGAAGCCGGTGAGGATATCAGCGGCAAGGTTGGCAATGAGCACGGCGATCGTGATCAACAGAGTGATCGCCGAAATCACCGGGTAGTCGTTCTGGCCGATGGCGGCGAACAACAAGCTGCCGAGGCCGGGGTAGGAAAACACCAGCTCGGTGATCAGGCCGCCGGTGATGAGGGCGGCAATGGACAGCGCCAGGCCCGTGAACTGCGGCAGCATGGCATTGCGGAAG
>Ga0307291_1000131_pt1 | contig 19441 bp, 20 predicted proteins | sample ER_DNA_148_FD_194474 | JGI IMG/M metagenome (GOLD analysis project Ga0307291, IMG submission 194474) | Bulk soil microbial communities from the East River watershed near Crested Butte, Colorado, United States - ER_DNA_148 | ecosystem: Environmental > Terrestrial > Soil > Floodplain | place: USA...
CGGTGCCGCCTACGGCCTTATCGTGCTGGTCTTCGAGAAGGGCTACGGGAACGGGCTCCTCGGCTTCGCCCGCTCGGACACGATCGAAGCCTGGGTGCCTCTCTTCCTCTTCTCGGTGCTGTTCGGGCTCTCGATGGACTACCAGGTGTTCTTGCTCAGCCGCATCAAGGAGCGTTACGACGAGACCAAGGACACGACCGGGGCCGTTACCTGGGGGATCAGCTCGACCGCACGCATCATCACCGGAGCAGCGCTGATCATCGTCGCCGTCTTCGCCGGCTTCGCGAAGGGCGACCTGGTCGCCTTCCAGCAGATGGGCTTCGGGGTCGCAATCGCGCTTCTCATCGACGCGACGGTGATCCGCTCGGTGATCCTGCCTTCGGCGATGAAGCTGCTCGGCGACTGGAACTGGTACCTGCCGAGGTGGCTCGCCTGGCTGCCGCGGATCGAGATCGAGCGCGCGCCGGAAGAGCGGCCCGCCCTGCAATAACCGCGTCGCGCTTTCGCGCTCGCTTCACGGGGGAAACCCGGTTACCCCCGTGAGCCCCCTTGTTGTGGTGACGCGCGTCCCGCGCAATTGAGGCTCCGGCGGGCAAAGCCCGCCTGCGCCGAGGCAAACGACGCTGGCCCAACGACGCGCTTGTCAGTGGGTCTTAGGCTTGTAGCACCATGAGTTTGAAACGGACATTCGTGTTCGCTCTCGTTCTCTTCGCGATCGTTGTCATGCTGTCCCTCGTCCCAGCGACCACCGGGAGTGCGCGAAGCTCGGATGCGGGCGGCGCAAAATTCACAAGGGCTGCCGCGGGCGTGGTTTGCAACGCCTCCCAGGTTCACTACGAACGATTTCGCGGACCTGGCCCGGCGCCAAAAGCCCTTCCCTGGGTGATCGCCGAGCCACGCTCGGTGGGTCTCGTTGGCCACCTCTTCTACTACGAAGCGCACAACCCCTGGAGGAAGCGCCATCGGTCGCGATGGCGGATCTACACGGGAGGCGAGTCCCCGGACAAGCGGGTCAGCATGAAGATCCTCTGGACTGGACCGCCACGCATCTCCGATGCAAGCTCGCTAATGGTTCGCGGCACGAGGTTAGGTCAGTCCGCTCACTTTTCTCAATTGCTCGACGTGGGCCCTTCAATCGTGAAGGTCCCACGTCCCGGATGTTGGCGGCTGACCTTAAGGGCCGGTAACGCCAAGACTCTTCTCACCGTGCTCGCCGTAGATCGGTAGCTGAGTCCGAACTTTCTCCGTGCCTGAAAAAGAGTGAGGGCCACCGCTTCCGCAGGTGGCCCTCAATCCGGTTACCAGCGTTGAACTAGTAGAGGCGCTTCCGGCCGGTGCCTCTCACCGGCGGCGCGGAGCGCGAGTCCCCTACGCTGGCTAGGCGATTCCCCGTAGGTGCCGGGGACACGCCTCTACCCGCTGGTACCTCCACTGCCCGTACTTGAAGATTTCATCTACCGGACCACCTCCTTTCCGCGGTATGCGAAAAGTAGCAGGCGGCCAGGAGGGTGATTGTTCTGTTGTGAACGATCTCCGCGCGACGCGAGCTCAGGTCACCCGGACCTTGACCATCCCGTCCTCGACGAAGGCCGGAAACGTCTCCACCGGCAGCACCGCCGGAAGCGTCAGCGGCCTGCCGCTGCGGATGTCGATGTGCGCCCCGTGGCGCGGGCAGACGGCGTAACCCTCTTCCAGGTCGAAATCACCCTCGCAGAGGGGGCCGTCGTCATGGGAACAACGGTCTTCCAGCGCGTAGAACTCGCCGTCCAGGTTGTAGACGCCGATCGAGATCGAGCCGGCGATGACGATCTTCACCGACCCCGGCGGTAGCTCGTCGACCGGGGCTACATCCAGTTCGGCTACTTCAGCTCCAGTTCGTCGAGCCCGGCCCACTCCTGCGGGAGCGGCGTCCCCTTCGCCCTGTGCAGCGCGACCTTGAGCACCCCGAGGCCCAGCAGCGCGCACTTGAGGCGGATCGGCGTCAGCGGAATCCCGATCTCCTCGAGCAGCTCGTCCTTCGGCATCTCGGCCAGCTCGTGGGCCTTTCGGCCCTTCGCCATGTCGACGAGCATGGAGGTGGCGGCCTGGCTGATCGCGCAGCCACGGCCCGAGAACTTGACGTCCTCGATCGTCTCGCCGTCACCCGCGAACGAGACGTAAATCGAGATCTCGTCGCCGCAGAGCGGGTTGAACCCGTCAGCCTCGGCGTCGGCGTCCTCGATCACCCCGTGCCCACGCGGGTTCTTGTAGTGATCCAGGATCACCTCTCTGTACAGCTGGTCGCTCATAGCTTCTAACCCAGAATCTTACGGACCTTGTGCAGGCCGTCGACGAGCCGGTCGATCTCCTCGCGCACGGTGTACAGGTAGAAGCTCGCCCGATTCGTCGCTGCCACGCCGAGTTTTTGCATCAGCGGCTGGCAGCAATGGTGGCCGGCTCGGATCGCCACGCCCTCGCCGTCGAGAATCTGAGCGACGTCGTGCGGATGGATGCCCTCGACGTTGAAGGAGATGATTCCTGCCCGCCGATCGGCGGGAGGCCCGTAGGTTTTTACCCAGGGCAGCTCGGCGAGCTGCTCCAGCCCGTAGGCAGCGAGCTCGTGCTCGTGCTGCTCGATCGCATCGAGGCCGATCTCGCTGATGTAGTCGATCGCGGCACCGAAGCCGACAGCTTCCGCGATCGCCTGCGTCCCCGCCTCGAACTTCGCCGGCACTTCGCCCCAGCTGGTGTCCTCGAGCCGGACGCGGCTGATCATATGGCCGCCGACGTTGAAGGGCTCCATCTCCTGGAGCAGGTCCAGCCGTCCCCAGAGAGCGCCGACCCCGCTCGGGCCGCAGAGCTTGTGCGCCGTGACAGCGACGAAATCGGCGCCGAGCGCCTGCACGTCGACGACACGGTGCGGCGCGCCCTGGGCCGCGTCGCAAACCATGATCGCCCCGTGCTCGTGCGCCCAGGCGGCGAGCTTGTCAACCGAATTGACGGTGCCGAGCGAGTTGGAGACCATCCCGGCCGCGACGACGCGAACCCGGCCGTCCCCCGCGACCTCGTCGAGAGCGTCGAGGCGAAGCTCTCCGTGATCGTCGAGCGGCAGCATCCGAAATTCGGCCCCCGTGCGGCCCGCGATGTACTGCCAGGGGACGAAGTTCGAGTGGTGCTCGAGCTCGGTGACCAGCACGACGTCGCCCGGCCCGAGGTTGTTCAGGCCCCAGGCATACGCAACGAGGTTGATGCCCTCGGTCGCATTGCGCGTGAAGATGACCTCCCGCGACGAGGGCGCGTTGAGAAAGTGCGCGACGGTCTCCCGGGCACCTTCGTAGCCCGCGGTCGCGCGCTCGGCCAGCTCGTAGACGCCGCGATGCACGTTTGCGTAGGAGGTCTCGTAGAAGTTCCGCAACGCGTCCAGCACCTGGCGCGGTTTCTGCGAGCTCGCCGCCGAGTCGAGGAACGAGAGTGGCTTGCCGTGGATCAGCTGCTCGAAGATCGGAAAGTCGGCGCGCAGCTTCTGCGCGTCGAGCTTTCGGCTTGCCGTCACGGCCACCCGGCCATCCTAGCCCTGCGGCGTTGTTCTACGGAACGCGCAAGACGGTGCCGACATAGCCGGCCTTGGTCACCGCAACCCGTGCGTGGCGCTTGAAGCCCTTGAGCGAAGCGATGCCCTTCGCATTCGTCTTGACGACCTTGCCCCCACCACGGATCGTGGCGCCCTTGACCGGTGCGATGTCGTCGCGCACCTTGACGGTCGGTTTGGGCCTGCGCACGGCCCGCGCCGCGAGCCCGGGAATCAACTCGTTGCGCCAGAGCGTGTTCCCAGGGGTGCCGGTGACGTTGACGATCGCCTGCACTCGCCCCGCGAGACCGACCGCCTCCAGCGCATAGCCCGTCTTTCCAGCCGGAAGGGGCGTCCGCACGACGATCGGTGCAGAGCCATGCGCCGCGTCCCGCAGGCGCGTGGCCCAGAGGTATTTGCCCTGCGTCCAGACGACCCAGAGCTTGCCACCGTCGGGCTCGACTGCGAGCGCGACGTGGCTCGGAGGCCCCGCCGTGCGAACCGCGAACTTGCGCCGGACCTTCCCCGCGCCGAGGGCTGCGACAGTGACGTGCTTCGCCCCGGGCCAGGCCACGAACGTGTTACCCGCCCCGTCGGCGACGAGCGGGATCCGGTTTGTGGCCGGCTGGGCCTGGGCGTCGCTGCCGGCGGCCAGGTTGACCGGTGCGCCGCCCGCCGAGCCGGTCTCGTCCAGCGTCTCGTACATGTAGCCCGACTTCCCCGTCGCGTTCGACCGGAACGCGAGTTGCGCGAGCCCCGAGGTGTCGACTGCGAGCGACTCGTCGTAGCCGCAGCAGAGGTTGAAGGCGTTGTGGAGGCTGCCGCCGTTGTCCCCTTGGTAAACGTTGATGAAGCCGGTGCCGTCCTGCGTGAAGAGGGGCGTGCCATCCCGGCGGATCGCCGAGGCCTGGACGTCGCCGATCGTCGAAGCGGGGTTCGTCTTGACCGGCCCGCTCCACGTGGTGCCACCGTCGATCGACGCGAACCGGAGCGCCCCCTGCTTCTGCAGGTCGGGTGTCGAGCCGCCGAAGTAGAGGTAGATCGTCCCGTCCGGCTTGCGCACCAGCTGCGGATCCGAGACGGAAGGCCAGCCGGCGACGACGGTGTGAGTCGTGCCGCGGGGGTCGATCACGTTGATCGAACCGGTGGACTCGACGCCGTAGGCGACCATGACGCCGCTGCCGATCCTCAACACCGACGGATCCACGTGATTCGTCAGCTGGTTTTGCGTCAGGAACGTGCCGTTACCCGCGGTGGCGGCAGGGACGAGCGCGACAGCGGCCAGGGCGAGCGCGAACAGGCGCACGACCCGGAACCTAGCAACGGCATCGGCCCACCCCCGCCGCCGAAGCACCTACCCTTTGACCATGCGCCGTTCGGCATTTGCGCTGCTGGCCGCGACTGTCCTGCTGGCCGGGTGCGGCGGCGGGGGCAAGTCGCCGAGCTCCCAGGGCGCAAAAGTTTTCTCCTCCGCAGGTTGCGGCGGCTGCCACACGCTGTCGGCGGCGAAGTCGAATGGGCAGACGGGGCCGAATCTGGACCAGCTGAAGCCCAGCTACGACATCGTCGTCCGCCAGGTGTCGAACGGCGGCGGCGGTATGCCTTCATTCTCCGGCAAGCTCAGCTCGGCGCAGATCAAGGATGTCGCCGCGTACGTCGCGGCCTCGACGAAGAACAACTCGGCCGCGCTGACCGCATTCCGCCCGAACAGCGAGAAGCTGTCGGATTGCCATCAGGACTACGCCTGCTTCAAACAGGCGTTCGGCAACCTTGCCTACTACGACGGGCCCGCAACGGCCCTCGCTCGCCTGGCTACCTACATGCAGACGAATCCGGAAGTGAACAGCGGCTGCCATCAGATCGCGCACGAGATCGGGCACGCTGGCTACGTGCGCTACCACGGCAACGCGGCGCAGGCGCTGGCGAACGGGTCGATGACCTGTTGGTCGGGCTACTACCACGGCGTGGTCGAGCGGGCATTCGCCGGCGTGCCGCGCGCCAAGGTCGCCTCCCTAGCCAGGTCGATGTGCACCGGCAGTGAGATCAACAAGACCTACTTCCTGCTCTACCAGTGCGTCCACGGCCTCGGCCACGGGCTGATGATCTACAGCCTCAACGACCTCCCCTACTCGCTGCACGTCTGCGACCAGCTGGCCACCGCGTGGGATCAGACGTCCTGCACAGGCGGCGTCTTCATGCAGAACTTCCTGCCGGGCCCGATGCAGCTCGCTCCGACGAAGTGGCTGAGCAAGAAGGACCTGCTCTACCCCTGCGACACGGTCGAGCGCCGGGACAAGCTCTACTGCTACCTGATGGTCACCTCGAGGATCCTGCCGGTCGTCCACTACGACTTCCGCAAGGCGGCGGCGTGGTGCCACAGAGCAGAGCGAGGCTGGGTCGCGACCTGCTTCCAGTCGTTCGGTCGCGACGCCTCCGGCTTCAGCGTCCAGAACCCGCGCAAGATCGTCGAGCTCTGCCACCTGGCGGGCTCGATGGAACGCGAGTGCATCTACGGCGGCTCACGCGACCTGACCTCGAACGACGCCGGCCCGACGCGGGCGATCAAGATGTGCAACCTCGCGCCGGCGGTGACGCGCTCGTACTGCTTCTACGGAATCGGCACGATCCTCGGCGGCTTCGCGAACGAATCGGCGGCGCGGAAGGCGAAATGCGCACCGGTTCCGTCCGCTTACCGGCAGGACTGCTACCGCGGTGCGCGGGCCTAGCCCTAAGCCTTGGGAATCCGGGCCTCGAGGGCCTCGGTCACCGCTTCGCGAACCGGCTCGAGCTCGATCCGGTTCAGCACGTCCGTGAAGAAACCGCGGACGATCAACCGCTCGGCCTCGCCCTTCGAGATCCCGCGCGCCATCGCGTAGAAGAGCTCGTCCCGGTTGACCGGGCTGATCGTGGCGCCGTGCGTGCAGCGGACGTCGTTGGCCTCGATCTCGAGGCCGGGGATCGAGTCCGCGTGCGCATCCTCCGAGAGGATGAGGTTGCGATTCTCCTGATACGCGTTCGTCTTCTGAGCGTCCTTCTCGACCTTGATCATCCCGCGCCAGACCGCGGTCGCATGATCCCGAAGCGCACCCTTGAAGGCGAAGTCCGAGGTCGTGTTCGGGGCGATGTGCTCCTGGAACGTGTCGTAGTCGAGGTGCTGCTCGCCGTCGGCGAAGTAGGCGCCGGTGACGCGCGAGGTCGCGCCCTCGCCGGCGAGATCGTTCTGGATCCGGGTCTTGCCCTTCTTCGAGCCGAAGCCGCCGGCGACCCAGTCGAGCTCGGCGTCGCGCTCGACCTTGGCGCGGTGCGAGGCGAAGTGCCAGGTCTCAGCCGAGAGGTTCTGCAGCGAGACGTACTCGACCTTGCCGCCCTGGCCGACGAACAGCTCCGAGACCGCATTCGAGTAGCCCCCGAGCCCCGGAGAAGCCGAGGTGTACTCCTCGACGACGCTGAAGCGACTTTCCGGCTCCGCGACGACGAGCAGACGCCAGAACAGCGCGCCGCCTTCGCGGGTGTTGGTGATCCGAACGTAGAGGGGCTGCTCGAGCACGACTCCCTTTGGCACCTGCACGAGCAGGCCGCGCTCCCAGAGCGCAGCGTTGTGCGCCGCGAACTTCTCGTCGGCGCCGACGAGCGTGCCGAGCAGCTCGTGGTCGATGAGCGGCTCGAACGTGATCCCGTCCGGCGCGCGCTCGATCTCGATCCCGTCCTCGGTCACGGTGGCCAAGGCAGCCACGTCGAGGTCCAGCATGCTGGCCGAGGCCCCGGCCGGGGTCTGTCGCCCGATGTGGCCGTTCGAGACGAACGACTCCGGGTCGAAGCCCTGCAGGTCGGTGAAACGCCACGGCTCATCGGTCGTCGACGGCAGCGGCAGCGCGCGGTAGCGCTCGAGCAGCTCGGGCCGGCTCACGGCGCGTACCTCCTGTGAAGGATCAGCGAGTTGCCGTCCGGATCGACGAAGAAGGCCATGTTGCAGACGCCGGAGTCGCGCTCACCGACGAAGTCGACACCGCGAGCCTCGAGCTCTGCACGGGCAGCCGCGACGTCGGCGACGCGGAGCGCGATCCCGTGGGCGGCGCTCGGCGTGAACTCGATGTCCTGGCCCTCCGGCTTCCAGACCGCGAGCGTCACGTTGCCAGCCTCGAACTCGGTCGGCTCGCGCGGATTCTGTGGCAGCTCAAGGACGTCGCGATAGAACGCCACGGAGCGTTCGACGTCACGCGACGGGATGTCGACGAAATCGACGCGCTCGATCTGCATCAGAACTGCGAGCCGTTGTCGTAGGGCGCGTAGCGGTTGTGAAGCATGAGCGCATTTCCGTCGGGGTCCTTGAAGATCGCCATGTGGCAGACGCCGCTGTCGATGTTCTCCCCGACGAAGCGCACGCCCTTGCCCTCCAGCTCCTCGCGTGCAGCAGGCACGTCGTCGACGTGCAAGGCGAGGACGCAGGTCTCGCTCGGCGAGAACTCGCGGCCGGCCCACTCCGGCTTCCAGAGGCTGAAGCAGGTCTCACCGGCCCAGAACTCCGCGTCACGATGCTCGTCCTGGCGAAGGCCCAGCGTTCCGACGTAGAACTCGATCGAGCGCTCCATGTCGGTGGTCGGGATTCCGACGAAGTCGAGCTTCTTGACGTCCACGACGCCTAGCCGACGGAGCCTTCCATCTGGAGTAGCACGGGGGAAACCATGTTTCCCCCGTGAGCCCCCTTCTTCACGACAAAGCCGCCGTGAAGTGAGGCTCCCGCCGAGCGGAGCTCGGCTCCGGCTGCGATACGCCGCTTAACCAACAGACCCCTCCATCTGGAGTTGAATGAGTCTGTTCATTTCCACGGCGTACTCCAGTGGAAGCTCTTTCGTGATCGGCTCGACGAAGCCGGAGACGATCATCGCTGCCGCCTCGGCCTCGGAAAGGCCGCGCGACATCAAGTAGAAGAGCTGCTCTTCGCCGATCTTCGAAACCGTCGCCTCGTGGCCGATGTCGACGTTGTTCTCGTCGATGCTGATGTACGGATAGGTGTCGGTGCGCGAGTCCTCGTCGAGGATCAGCGCGTCGCAAACCACCTTCGACTTCGCGCCAACGGCGCCCTTGGCGACCTCGAGCAGGCCGCGGTAGGACGCTCGGCCGCCGTTCTTGGAGATCGACTTCGAGGTGATCGTCGAGGTCGTCTTCGGCGCCACGTGGACGGCCTTGCCGCCCGCGTCCTGGTGCTGGCCCTTGTTCGCAAACGCGATCGAGAGCACCTCGCCGTGCGCGCGCTCCCCGAGCAGCCAGATCGCCGGGTACTTCATCGTCAGCTTCGAGCCCAGGTTCCCGTCGACCCACTCCATCGTCGCGTCCTTGTAGGCGACGGCGCGCTTGGTGACCAGGTTGTAGACGTTGGTCGACCAGTTCTGAATCGTCGTATAACGGCAGCGGCCGCCTTCCTTGACGATGATCTCGACGACCGCCGAATGCAGCGAATCGCTCGTGTAGATCGGTGCCGTGCAGCCCTCGACGTAGTGCACGTACGCGCCCTCGTCGACGATGATCAGCGTGCGCTCGAACTGGCCCATGTTCTCGGCGTTGATCCGGAAGTAGGCCTGGAGCGGCATCTCGATGTGGACGCCCGGCGGTACGTAGATGAACGAGCCGCCCGACCAGACGGCGGAGTTCAGGGCCGCGAACTTGTTGTCGTTCTGCGGGATGATCGTCCCGAAGTACTGCTTGACGAGCTCCTCGTGGTCACGGAGCCCGGAGTCCATGTCCTTGAAGAGGACGCCCTGAGACTCCAGCTTCTCCTGCAGCTTGTGGTAGACGACCTCGGACTCGTACTGGGCGCCCACACCGGCGAGGAAGTTCCTCTCCGCCTCGGGGATGCCTAGCCGGTCCCAGGTGTTCTTGATGTCCGGGGGCAGGTCTTCCCAGGAGTCGGCCTGCTTCTCGGTCGGCTTGATGTAGTAGTAGATGTTCTCGAAGTCGATCTGGCTGAGGTCGCCGCCCCACTCGGGCAGCGGGCGCGCGTAGAAGTAGTCGAGCGACTTGAGGCGGAACTTCCGCATCCACTCCGGCTCGTTCTTGTGCTCGGAGATCGCCTCGACGATCTCGCGCGAAAGACCGCGCTCGGATTTGAAGACGTAGTTCTCCTCGTCGTGGAAGCCGTATTTGTAGTCGTTGCCGATCCCGGCGACGATCTCGGTCTCAGGTGTCGCTGCCACTGCTCACCACCTCAGGAATAAAAGCTTCGTACCCTTCTGCCTCCAGCTTATGCGCCAGCTCAGGGCCGCCTTCCTCGACGATCCGGCCGCCGACGAAGACGTGGACAAAGTCGGGCTTGATGTAGTTGAGGATGCGCTGGTAGTGCGTGATCACGATTGCACCCATGTTAGGGCCAACAAGGTCCTTGACGCCGCCCGCGACGATCTTGAGCGCGTCGATGTCGAGCCCTGAGTCCGTTTCGTCCAGGATGGCGATCCGTGGCTTCAGCATCGCCATCTGCAGGATCTCGACCCGCTTCTTCTCCCCGCCCGAGAAACCCTCGTTCAGATAACGGCTGGCCAGCTCGCGCGGAACCTTCAGCTCCTCCATCGCCGCCATCAGCTCCTGGCGGAACTCGGGAATCGGAACCGGGTCGTCCTCGCCGGCCTTGGCCTTGCGGATCGAGTTGATCGCCGAGCGCAGAAAGCTCGTCACCGTGACTCCGGGAACGGCGTGCGGGTACTGGAAGGCGAGGAAGAGCCCCTTCTGGGCGCGCTCGTCGGCTTCCATCTCGGTCACGTCCTCACCGTCGAGCAAGATCTCGCCCTCGCTGATCACATAGGCGGGATGCCCCATCAGCGCGTAGGCGAGCGTCGACTTGCCGGAGCCGTTGGGGCCCATGACGGCGTGCGTCTCGTCTGTGTTCACGGCGAGATCGACGCCTTTGACGATCTCGGTGCCGTCCTCCAGCGCGACGTGCAGATTCTTCAGTTCGAGGAGTGCCATTGGTCAGGGTGCGCGCGCCCGGTAGGCGCGTCCGCGACACCCATGCTACCCGGTCGGCCCTGTTGCTCCGTATGTGCCTCCGGACGAGGGATGCAGGGGCCGCGTAAAGCCGCCGAATCACCCCTCAGATCGACCGAATTTGGCGGGCGGCCACGCCGCAAGGAGGAAACGATGGCCGACGCCAGACAGCCCAGTTTTGCAACCGCACTCGTCGCAGTGCTCGCGGGTGGCGCGATCAGCGCGTGGATCACCGCGATTTTCATGCGTGCCGCACCGTCCACGAGCGTCGAGGCGTGGGCGATCCTGAGCAGCATCTGCGGCGCCGTCGGGGTCAAGGCCATCTTGCGAATCCTCAAGTACGACGTGCCGTTCGCCTTCGCGGCCGGCTCACTGCTCGCCGGCCGAGTCGCGAGCCTCGCGCTCGTGCAGCTGATGCCAGATCTCGGCGGCCACACGCTCGCGGCCTTCCCTTCGTACGGGCTCTTCTCGAGCTTCCCGAGCATCGTCCTCTCGACGCTCCTCGTCCAGATGAGCTCCGGCCGGACAAGGACGATCACCTATTAGCGCTGCAAAGCGCTACCCTGGAGATATGCCGGAAGTCGGAATTGCCGGGCTCATCGTCATCCTGATCGTCGCACTGCTCGTGTTCGGGCCGAAGCGGCTGCCGGAGATCGGTCGCTCCCTCGGACGAGGGATGCGCGAGTTCAAGGAGTCGGTCACGGGCCACGACGAGAAGGCCGAGCTGCCGCGCCCGCCTGGCGACGAGTCGCCGCCCTCCTCGTCCTCCTAGGACATGGCGAGAATGCCCCGGCGCCTTCGCCACGGCGAAGAGGCCACGCTCGTCGAGCACCTGGGCGAGCTACGCGCGCGCCTGATCATCGCCCTCGCGGCGATCGCGATCGCCTTCATCGTCACCTACGCCTTCCACGGGCAGATCCTCGACTGGCTGAACCAACCGCTGCCTGAGCGCTACCGGAAGCCGACGACGTTCAGCCCGATCGAGCCGTTCACGACGTCGATCTGGGTCAGCCTCTGGGCAGCGTTCCTCTTGGCGCTGCCGGTCGTCCTCTGGCAGCTCTGGGCCTTTCTCGCGCCCGCGATCGAAGAGCATCGTCAACGCTCGATCGTCGTGGTCGTCGGCTTTGCAACCGCACTCGGGGCAGCCGGCGTCGCGTTCGGCTACTGGGTGGTGCTGCCTCCCGCCATTCACTTCCTCACCAACTTCGACTCGGCCCACTACAACATCCTGATCCGCGCGCGCGACTATTACCGCTTCGTCTCGTTCGTCCTGCTCGGGGTGGCGCTGGCGTTCGAGGTGCCGGTGTTCGTGCTCGCGCTCGTCCGCTTGCGGATTCTGACGGCCGCGAAGCTCCGCAGCAGCTGGCGCGTCGGGGTCTTTGCGATGACAGTGGTCGGGGTGATCCTGCCCGGCGTCGATCCGGTGTCGACGATCCTCTCGGTGATCCCGCTCGTCGGGCTCTACGTCCTGTCGATCGGCCTCGCCTCGTTCCTCGAGCCTCGCTGGCGATCGGAAGCCGGTCGCTCACCACTGCCCGAGTGACGTACCCGAAGATCGAGCTCCATGTGCACCTCGAGGGTGCGATGCGTCCCGAAACGCTGCTCGAGGTCGCGCGGCGCAACGGCTACGCCTTGCCGGTCGACTCGGCCGAAGGCGTGCGTGCCCTCTACCAGTACCGCGACTTTGCGCATTTCATCGAGGTGTTCATGCTCACCGCCGGTGCGCTCGAGACGGAGGACGACTTCCGCCGCCTGGTGGTCGAGTACGCCGAGGAGGCCGTTGCGCACGGAGCCGTCTATCTCGAGGCGATCTTCTCGCTCGGGCTCTGGCGCGGGCTCGACAGCGACATCGTCTTCACCGGCGTTTGCGACGGAGCCGCCGAGGCACGGGAGCGGTTCGGCATCGAGATCCGTCTCACGCCCGACATCGCTCGGGTCTACTCGCTCGACGAGGCGATCCAGGTCGTCCGTGCGGCAGTGAAATACCGCGAACGCGGCGTCGTCGGCGTCGGCCTGGGCGGACCCGAGGCCGAGCATCCGCCCGAGCCCTACGCGCCTGCATTCGAGCTCGCACGGTCCGAGGGCCTGGCCGCGGTTCCCCACGCCGGCGAGCACGCGGGGCCGGAGTCGATTCGCGGCGCTCTGGACGCACTGGGCGCCACCCGGATCCGACACGGGATCAGCGCGGTCGAGGATCCGGCACTCGTGGAGGAGCTCGCAGACCGCCGGATCGTGCTCGACGTCTGCCCGATCTCGAACGTTCGCACCCAGGCAGTTCCGTCGCTCGCCGAGCATCCGCTGCCGACGCTCGTCGCGGCCGGGGTCCTCTGCTCGATCTCCACCGACGATCCGGCGATGTTCAACACCGACCTCTCCCAGGACTATGCGGCCGCCTGCTCCCTGGGGCTCGAGCCGCGAAGCTTCTTCGCAGCGGGGCTGGAAGGGGCGCTCTGCGACGACGAGACCCGTGAGCATCTCCGGACGATCGGAGCGGAGTTCGAATGGGATGCCGTCTTGCCTGCCGGGGTCGAGGTACCCTAAGCGCCGCATGGCCCGAGGAGCAGCTCAAGCGCGGCGAAAAGCTGCCAAGTCCAAGACCGGTGGGCGGAAGCAGGCCGCGGCGCGACAGGCTCCGAGCATCGAGTCGACGATGTTCTTCCCACGCCTGCGTCGCCAGGCGAAATGGGTCTTCGTCCTGCTCGCCTTCGTCTTCGCGGCCGGGTTTGTCTTCTTCGGCGTCGGCTCGGGATCGGGCATCGGCGATCTCCTGCGCGGCAACTTCAGCATCTTCGGCAACAACGGCACGACTGTGAGCTCCGGTGTCAAGAGCGCGCTCAAGGAGACGAAGGCGCACCCGAACGACCCGAATGCCTGGAACGCCCTCGCGACCGCCTACCAGACCGACGGGAAGCTGAAAGAGGCGAACTCAGCGCTGGAGCACGTCCTGAGGCTGCGTCCGAACGACATCGACGCCCTCCAGCGAGTCGCCGGCTTCTACGAGACCACAGCGACGGACAAGGTCGCAAAGGCTCGAACGTTGCAGGACCAGGCGCCGCTGAACCTCGGGGGCGTGCTCGGCGTCGCGAGCACCAGCCAGGTCGGCCAGATCCTCGCCCAGGACAACGTCAGCCAGCAGCTGACCGCGAAGGCGAACACCCTCTTCAGCGAGTCGAACGTCGCACTGCAGAAGGACACGGCGCTGTACAAGCGGATCGCGAAGTTGCAACCGACCGACGTCAATACCCAGTACCACTACGCTCAGCTCGCCGATCTGACCGGCGACGCGAAGGCTGCGTTGGCCGCCTACAGGAAGGTGGTCAGGCTCGCCCCCACCGACCCGAGCGCCCAGCAGGCGAGACAGCGGATCGCCGTGTTGACGGCCGCCACTCCTGCCGCCAAGGGCGGGTAAACTCAGGCGTCCAATGACCGGGGGAGAGCTTTGAACTTCGACATCAAGACCGAGCAGGTGGACGGCGCCTACGTGATCGCGCTGGCCGGCGAGGTCGACCTCTACACCGCCCCAGAGTTCAAACAGCAGCTGCTCGACGTGATCGGCAAGGGCGGGAAGGAAGTGATCGTCGACTTCTCGGACACCACCTTCATCGACTCGACGACGCTCGGGGTGCTCGTCGGGGGCGTCAAGCGGCTACGGACGAACGACGGCCAGCTCTCGCTCGTTTGCAGCGACCGGAACATCACGAAGATCTTCGAGATCACAGGTCTCGACCGCGTGTTCACGATCTACCCGAGCCGCGACGAGGCGATCTCGAACGTCGGAACCTCGAGCCAGCCCTCCGCCTAGGAGGGCTTGGCGGAATGCTCGTCGTCACTGGGCTGCGATGGTCGTTCCCTGGCAAGGACGCAGGGAGCGTCCATATCCATAGATATGGGCGCGACTGAGGACGCTGCCAGGGGGCGAGCAGCGCGGCCCGGTGGCACAGCGCGTATTTCGCCAAGCCCTCCTATCCCGGTGCGGATCGTCGCCGCCGGTCTGCTCGTGCTCGGGGTGGCCGTCTTGTCGTCGGGCTGCGGCGACGTCGGCCAGACGGGAATCGCCAAGGGCGGCGACCTCGGTCAGGGCAAGCAACTCTTCGTCACCAAGTGCGGCGGCTGTCACAAGCTCGAGGACGCAGGCACGAAGGGGACGACCGGCCCCGACCTGGACGGCGCCTTCGCCGGCCCGCGGGCCCAGCACTTCAAGCTGAGCACGATCAAGCAGGTCGTCTACGACCAGATCTACCACGCCGCGGCGCCGATGCCGCGCAAGCTGGTGACCGGCGCCGACGCCGACTCGGTCGCCGCTTATGTCGCCTCGGTAGCCGGTGCCAACGGCGGGGCGCCGCCGACCGTCACCGCGGGAGGCTCGCCGGGCGGCGGCGGCGCAGGGGCCCAAGGGGCCTCCTTCTACGAGAGCCTGGGGTGCGTGGGCTGCCATTCGCTGAACGGCAGCCCCGGGACCGGCCCGACCTTCAAGGGGCTCTATGGCTCCAAGGTGCAGCTCTCGACCGGCCAGACGGTGACCGCGGACGACGCCTACTTGCTGGAGTCGATCCTCGACCCCGACAAGCAGATCGTCAAGGGCTTTCAGAAGGGGATCATGAGCGCGACGATCCCGCCGGGCTCGGTGCCCGAGGCCAAGGCCAAGTCGCTGGTCGCGTTCATCAAGAGCAAGCGCTAGCGCGAGAGCGCTACTGAACTGTTTCCTGCTCGAGATCTACGACCACGTGCGTGATCGGCAGGTCGAAGCGCTCGCGCGCGCCTGAGACCACGCCTCGCTCCAGCCAGTTCGACCGGCCTTCGGGGTGGGTCGAGATGATGATCTCGTCGGCGCCGAAGGTGCGGAGCGCATCCTCGATCGCCTGCAGCGGCTCGCCGTCGCCGATCTCTCCGCGTGCCTGGACGCCGGCTTCGCGGAGCCGGGCAAGGCTGCGGTCGAGGCGCTCCTGGGCGGCGTCGCGTGCGCCGTCCTCGTCCGAGACCCAGTGTCTCAGCGGCGAGTTGAGCGCCGGTGTGACCACCAGGATCTCGGCCCGGGCCCCGGCGCTGTGCTCCCGGATCGTGGCGCGCAGCGTCTCCCCGCCGACCGTCTCGTTGGCGATCACGAGGATGCGCCGCTCGCCCGCGCCACTTCGTGAGCGTGCCGTCACCTGCTGGATAGTCCGGTCGCCGCGCCGGAAGTACGAGTAGAGCACGACCGCACTGAGGACGACGAAGACCGCGAGGCCCAGCCAGCGATTGATGAGCGCACCCCCCACGATCAGCCCGAAGTAGCCGATCGTCAGCCAGACAAAGCGATACGCCTCGGCCTCGCTGCGAAACGGGTTGAGCGGCATCGTTCCCCTAGAGGATGTAGACGGTCGTGAAGACGACTATCCACATTACGTCCACGAAGTGCCAGTAGATCCCGCCGATCTCGACGCCGTTGTGGGCCTCGGGCGAGAAGTGGCCTCGGAAAGAACGCGTCGCCATCGCCGCGAGGATGGTCAGGCCGACGAAGACGTGCGCACCGTGCAGGCCGGTCAGGGAGAAGAAGACCGTCCCGAAGGCCGTGTCGTGCGGCGTGAAGCCGATTCGCGCGTACTCGAGGATCTGCGTCAGCAGGAACGCCAGTCCCATCAGGAAGGTCAGGACGAGCCCCGCCTGCATGCCTGTCCGGTTGCCGCGCTTGATCGACTGCAGGGCCCAGTGCATCGTGAAGCTCGAGGTCACCAGGATGCAGGTGTTCACGAAGGCGACAAACACCGGCAGGTGGTACGGGGACGGCGGCCAGGGCTCGTGGTTGACGACCCGGACGAAGAAGTAGGCCGTGAAGAAGGAGCCGAACAGCATCACCTCGGAGGCGATGAAGAGGAACATCCCGAGCGTGCGCGCGTCGACGCGCGAGCTCTGGTTCGCCGCAGGCGGGCCGTGGTGCTCGGCTTCAGCGTGCGCGCTCATCCGAGGCATCGCTTGCGATGCCGGCCCGGAGGCCGTAGCGGCCTTGCCGCTGCGGCCGTCCAAATCCGACTGATGGACAGGTGTGAAGTCACGCTGGTTCGGCGTTTCATGTCGTAATCGCCGCCTCCTCCTGCAGAACAACGTGCTCGACCGGCAGGTTCGTGGCCTTGTGCAACCGCTGAATGAGGTCCCGCCGCAGCCAGGGCGATTTCGAGGGCGCGAATGTCGAGACGATGATCTCGTCGATCCGCTCGTCCTCGACCGCATGCGTGGCCGCGGTGAAGGGATCCGGATGCGCGACCTGGCCGTGTGCGTCGATCCCGTCGGCGCGGAGCATGGTCAGTGCACGCCGCAGGCGACGCTCCGCTTCCGGATGATCCGCCTGGTTCGGGTCGCTCTGCGGTGAGATGATCAGGAAGCTCGCGGGGCCACGCTTGGCGCGCTCCCGAATCCGGGCCAGCAGCGGCTCGCCGATCACCGTCTCGTTCGCCACCACTAGCACGTTCTTGGGCCCGCCTTCCGACTCGAGGTCGACGACGATGTGCTCGACCGGCGTCGACCCCGCGGCGGCCCGAATCTTGTCGACGACGTTCTTCCGGAGCCAGCCGGACTTCTGCGCCGGATGGGTCGAGACGACGATCCGGTCCGGCGGCGGCTCCAGCGTCGCCAGCGCATCCCGGACTGCGTCCTCGGGTGAGGTGTCGACGACAAGCCCGTGTGCTGAAATCCCGGCTTCGTGCAGGGCGTTGAGCGTCCGGTCGAGGCGGCGTCCCGCCGCGGCGCGGCGGGTGTCCTCGTAGACGACGTAGCCGCCCGAAGGTGCGTTCACCGGCGCCAGCACGGTGACGAGATCGACTCCGGCCTCCGCCTCGCCGCGTACGGCATCGAGCAACTGGGTGCTGGCGACAGTCTCGTTCGCGATCACGAGGATGTGGCTCATGCCTTGACCTCTTCCTCTTCGACCACCCGGTCACCGTTGAAGACCGCATGGCGGGCGCCCGGGACGCCGTACTCATACGGGCCGCCGACGACCTGGGGCACCTCGTCGAAGTTGAAGATCGGCGGCGGCGAGGAGACCTGCCACTCGATCGTGTTTGCCCGCCAAGGGTTCGCCGGCGCCGGCTCGCCCCGCACCCACGAGACGATCATGTTGTAGAGGAAGACGAGCGTGGAGGCCCCGAGGAAGAACGAAGCGATCGAGATGAAGAAGTTGAGGTCGGCGAAGCGAGGCGCGTAGTCCGAGACGCGGCGCGGCATCCCCTGGATCCCGAGGTAGTGCATCGGGAAGAACGTGGCGTTGAAGCCGATGAAGGTCAGCCAGAAGTGCAGCTTCCCGAGCTTCTCGTTGTACATCCGGCCCGTCATCTTCGGGAACCAGTAGTAGATGCCCGCGAAGATCGTGAACAGCGAGCCGCCGAAGAGCACGTAGTGGATGTGCGCGACGACGAAGTACGTGTCGGAGACGTGGATGTCGATCGGGACCGCGGCGAGGTAGATCCCGGAGAGACCGCCGATCACGAACATGGAGACGAAGCCGAGCGCGAACAGCATCGGCGTCGAGAAGTTGAGCTTGCCCTCCCATAAGGTGGCGAGCCACGAGAAGACCTTGATTCCGGTCGGGACGGCGATCACCACCGACGTCACCATCATCGGGACGCGCAACCAGGGCGCCATCCCGGAAACGAACATGTGGTGGGCCCAGACCGAGAAGCCGAGGACAAGGATCGCCATCAGCGAGAGCGCCATCAGCCGGTAGCCGAAGATCGGTTTCCGCGCGAAGGTCGAGATCACCTCGGAAACGATCCCGAAGCCGGGCAGCATCATGATGTAGACGGCCGGGTGCGAGTAGAACCAGAAGATGTGCTGGTAGCCGAGCACGTAGCCGCCCGCCTCGTAGTTGAAGAAGTTCGTATGCATGATGTGGTCGAACATCGTCATGAACTGCGAGCCGGCGATGAACGGGGTCGCGATCACGACGAGCAGCGAGGTGGTGAAGTTCGCCCACACGAGGAGCGGCAGCCGCCAGAAGGTCATCCCCGGCGCACGCATGGTGATGATCGTGACCAGGAAGTTGAGCGCGGTCATGATCGAAGACGCGCCGGCCCACTGAACGCCCATGTTGAAGAAGACCGCACCGAGTTCCTGGTGCGTCGAGCAGAGCGGCGCGTAGCCCGTCCAGCCGCAGCCGAAGCCGGGGACGAGGAAGCTCGAGAGCATCATCAGGCCGGCGACCGGCAGCAGCCAGAACGAGAGCGCGTTCAGGCGCGGGAAGGCCATGTCCGGCGCGCCGATCATCAGCGGGATGACGAAGTTCCCGAGCCCCGCGAAGGCCGGAATGATGAAGAGGAAGATCATCAGCGCGGCGTGCACCGAGAAGAGCTCGTTGAAGACCTGGTTGCCGACGAACTGCATCCCGGGCCGCGCCAGCTCCGCGCGCATGATCATCGCCATCAGCCCGGCAGCGACGAAGAAGAAGATCGTCGTCGTCAGGTACTGGATCCCGATCACCTTGTGGTCGGTGTTGACCCGGAAGTAGTCGCGCCAGCTGTAGGCGCCGTGGCCGGAATGGTCGTCCGGCCTGGTCGGCGAGCCGATCGCGTAGCCGGCCCAGTAGTCGAAGCCGCCGAGACCCGCGAGGAAGCCGAAGGGCACAGCGGCGAGCTCCACGGTCGTGATCACCTGCCAGTCCCAGAGCGGCGGCCACCCTTCCACCCAGCGGATCAGCAAGGTGATCCCGAGGCCGATCCCGAAGAAGAGCGCGGTCATCCAGGGAACCCGCAGCCAGCCGGGTGCGAGCAGCCGGCGCCAGCCGCGGGGCGACTGCCCGGGGCCCGCGTGCAGCTCTTCGTGGCCGACGGCGACCGAGGTCACTTGGCCCCCGTCAGAAACTGAACGAGCGCATCGAGCTGTTGCTTGGGCAACAACTTGAACGTCCTCGGCATGATGTTCGGCTGGTACCCCTTCTCGATGTACGCGTTCGGA
>Ga0307291_1000134_pt1 | contig 19206 bp, 20 predicted proteins | sample ER_DNA_148_FD_194474 | JGI IMG/M metagenome (GOLD analysis project Ga0307291, IMG submission 194474) | Bulk soil microbial communities from the East River watershed near Crested Butte, Colorado, United States - ER_DNA_148 | ecosystem: Environmental > Terrestrial > Soil > Floodplain | place: USA...
GCCTTTTGACGACCGCCAACGCCATACCCTTCGGAAGCGCCCCGGCCAGTCGAATCCTGAAGATCACGTTGAGCATTAGCCGCGGCTGACAACCGAGTTGACAACACCTCGTTGACGAATTGAGTCGGTTGCCAAATGTTGCACAATGTTGTGTAAGCACCGGATTGTACGCCTGACTTGGACAAATGCTGTATTCGCGCTCCTCCAGCAACTACGAGAAACAACGAAGGAAGGGCCTGGGGTCAAAGTGCCACGACTACTTGTCTAGTCCCGGTGCCACCATGATGATCTTGCCCATGACTGATGATCTTCGTGGCGCCCACTTAAGGCGGGGTTCCTTTGGGTTGCTTTGCTCTTGGCCTTCGGGCTCGATGATCACCATGCTTCGCGGCACTCGCCAGGTATCCGGGCCCTGGTGCGCGTTGCCAGCTAGCTATGAGTCACGGTGGTCTACTTAGTGGTCGGGCTCACAGTCCTTGCTGCCGTCGAAGTTGCGCCGTCTTCACGACGGCAGCGGCGAAGACGCGGGCATCACTATCCGCGTCAGACGGAACGGCACGGGTGAATGACGGTCGCCTTGGCAGGCCATCCGACGATGACGATCGCCGCGGTTTCGTCGGCCTCGCTTAGCTTCGATTGTGACGGTGTCGACTGCATGATGGCACCGCTGGCCAGCTCAGTCATTTTGGGACATGGGGTCTGACTCCTAGACAGTGGGATCTCAGGCCCGTCCGGTGTACCAGCACTGTCGTGCCACTTACATGTGAAGGTAGTTGATCTTGATACGGTTGATCCACCAGACCAAGATCAGGATTTGGTACACATTGGGTACACAAGACGTTCGCAAACGTCCAACGGCTGCCAACGCTCGACTAAACCAAATTGCCTAGTCAGCTCGCACATTCACCGTTTACCAACGCCAGTCGTTAACCCCTGATTGGCCCTCTCAAGGCGGTAGCGCGGGTTCGAATCGCGTCGGGGCTACCACTCCGTCAACCGCAACGGGCAACGCCTCCGGAAGCTACGCCTCAATCTCTGGCTGCTGCGGTGCTTGATCCAGCAACCTAGTGCGCTCCAGTTGGTCGGCGAGGCCTGCACCATCGGAGGAGTGCAGCCACGGCACTGTCGAATCACGTGTGCTGGCGTGGCCGCGGAAGCTGCTGCCTGCAAGCACCGCCTCGCTCGGCGTCAGCTGGCGGATGCAGACCGCCGCCACATTGTCGGGATGCTTCGCGACGAAGTCGCGGTAGATCGACTCATCGTGCTGTCCGTCGTCACCGACCAGCAACCACTTGATCTGCGGGAACTCGCGCGCCAGGCGCTCCAGACTGCTGCGCTTATGCTCGCGACCGCTACGGAACCAGCGATCAGCCGTTGGACCCCAGTCGGTCAGCAACAGTGCGCCGGCTGGATACAGGTTGCGCGACAGGAAGCGAGTCAAGGTCGGCGCGACGTTCCAGGCTCCTGTGGAGAGGTAGATGAACGGCGCTCCCGGATAGCGGCTGGAGAGCCGCTCGTAAAGGACTGGCATACCCGGGGTCGTCGCCCGCGCATGTTCGTTCACAACGAAGGTGTGCCAGGCTGCCAGCAGGGGCCGCGGCAGTGCGGTCACCATGACCGTGTCATCAATATCGGACACCACTCCGAAGCTGCTTTGTGGATCGACAACGAAGACCAATGTCGTCGCCACCTCTGAGCCTTCGGAGCTTAGGCCGATCCGATGCCAGCCTGGCTCAAGATCAACATCGACGACCACATCGACCACGCCGCTCTGATCTGCCTGCACCTCGTACGATCGTTCCCCGGTGTCAACAGTCACGTTCGCGTTCTCGATCGGGACGCCCATGAAGTTACGCCAGCCGCGTATCCCGGTCGGGATATCGGCGTGGCGCCGGGTGCTTTTCGCGAGCAGCACACGAGCAAGCACCCGTAACCAGGTTGTCGAGCCATAGCTGGTGTAGGGAATCACCTCAGCGGTGTACCCGGCATCCCGCGCCCGCCGACCGCGCCAGCGCTGGATCGCGTGATCGATGCGAATAGCCCGATTGATGACCGGTTCCTCCACAGATGTGACCTTAGCGACCGCTTCAGACGTCGTAAGAGGCGGTCACCGGTCGGAGATTTGACCAACCCAAGTCACATAAGGACTCGAAAAAGTCCGCAACGGTCGGAAACTTGCGCTCTGGTGAGGGCGGTGATCAACTCACGGAACTACTCGCCGCCGCTCCGGCGAAGTACCTCGCTGAGACGTTCCGCGGCGGCGATCACCGCTGGCGCATGCAGCCGGCCGGGCTGTCGGGACAGTCGTTCGATCGGCCCGGACACACTGACGGCAGCGATGACCTTGCCGGAGGGTGAGCGTACGGGCGCCGAGACGGAGGCAACTCCAGGTTCGCGCTCCCCAACCGAATGCGCCCAGCCGCGCCGACGGACCGCGGCCAAGGCGACGGCAGAGTAGCGACTCCCCCGAAGCCCTCGCTGCATCCGGTCCGGTTCCTCCCAGGCCAGCAGCACCTGAGCGGCCGAGCCTGCGCTCATGGTCAGCTGCGTGCCGACGGGCACGCTGTCCCGCAATCCAGACATTCGCTCGGCCGTGGCGACACACACCCGGTAGTCGCCTTGCCGACGGAACATCTGAGCCGATTCCCCGGTGATGTCCCGTAGCCGAGCGAGCACCGGTCCCGCGGTCGCGAGTAGCCGGTCTTCGCCAGCAGCCGACGCCAGCTCGCCCAGCCGCGGCCCGAGGATGAATCGACCTTGCAGATCGCGGCTGACCAGACGATGATGCTCGAGGGCGACGGCAAGGCGATGGGCAGTTGGTCGGGCAAGTCCGGTCGCGGCTACCAAACCAGCCAGAGTGGTCGGTCCGGTCTCCAAGGCACTGAGCACCAGGGCGGCTTTGTCGAGAACGCCGACACCGCTAGAGTTGTCCATGCCTTGATACTGCCGTCTCGGATGCTGGAAGGCAAGTGCGAAGATTAGCTTGCCAGTCGGGGAATTCTGCGGACACAGCGTGGCAGATCGTGGAACGGGGATAAGGAGAGATCGAGCGCCATGGGCAAGACACTGAGCGAGAAGGTGTGGGATGACCACGTCGTACGAACCGCCGATGGTGAGCCCGATCTCCTCTTCATTGATTTGCACCTCGTCCATGAGGTGACAAGCCCGCAGGCCTTCGATGGTCTGCGGCAAGCCGGCCGGGGCGTTCGCCGTCCCGATCTCACGCTGGCAACAGAAGATCACAACACACCGACGCTCAACATTGACCAGCCGATCGCCGACCCGGTGTCACGGATTCAGGTCGACACGTTGCGGAGGAATGCGCGTGAGTTCGGCATCCGCATCCACAGTCTGGGCGATCTTGATCAGGGCATTGTGCACATCATCGGGCCGCAGCTCGGCCTGACCCAACCGGGCCTGACGGTGGTTTGTGGCGACTCCCACACCTCTACACACGGTGCCTTTGGGGCGATCGCGTTCGGCATCGGTACCTCTGAGGTCGAGCATGTCTTGGCCACCCAGACTCTGCCGCAGGCCAGGCCCAAGACCATGGCGGTGAACGTGAATGGTGAGTTGCCGGCCGGGGTTACCGCGAAAGACATCGTGCTGGCGCTGATTGCCAAGGTGGGCACCGGCGGCGGCCAGGGCTACATCGTGGAGTATCGCGGCTCGGCCATTGAGGCGCTCAGCATGGAGGGTCGGATGACGATCTGCAACATGAGCATCGAATGGGGCGCCAAGGCCGGCATGATCGCCCCAGACGACACTACGTTCGCCTATCTCAAAGGCCGCCCACACGCTCCGGAAGGCGCGGACTGGGATGCGGCACTGGCGTACTGGAGGACGCTGCGCAGCGACCCCGAGGCCGTCTTCGATGCCGAAGTTGATCTTGACGCAAGTCAGCTGACGCCTTACGTCACGTGGGGAACCAATCCCGGTCAGGGCGTTCCGCTAGGTGCCGCGGTACCTGATCCGGAGATCTTCGCCGAGGAGGGCGACCGGACCGCCGCCACCAAGGCCCTGGAGTACATGGCCCTCAAGCCTGGTCAGAGGATGCGAGACATCCATGTGGACACCGTGTTCCTCGGCTCCTGTACCAACGGGCGAATCGAGGACTTGCGCGCCGCTGCTGGGGTCATCAAGGGCCATCATGTCGCCGACAACGTGCGAATGCTGGTTGTGCCCGGCTCGGCCCGGGTTCGCCTGCAAGCGGAGTCCGAAGGTTTGGACGTGGTCTTCAAAGAGGCCGGAGCCGAGTGGCGTGCCGCGGGGTGTTCTATGTGTCTGGGAATGAATCCAGATCAACTTGCTCCTGGTGAGCGCGCCGCATCCACCTCAAATCGCAACTTTGAGGGTCGGCAGGGCAAGGGCGGGCGGACGCACCTGGTGTCGCCGCTGGTGGCCGCAGCGACCGCCGTAACCGGCACACTCAGTTCACCTGCCGATCTGTCCGGGAGCCGATGATCATGGATGCCTTCAGCAACCACACCGGCACTGCACTCCCACTGCGGCGGAGCAATGTCGACACCGACCAGATCATTCCAGCCGTCTATCTCAAGCGGGTGACCAAGACCGGCTTCGAGGATGGACTGTTCGCGGCATGGCGCAACGACCCCAACTTCGTGCTCAACCTGCCGCAGTACGCGGGAGCGACGATCTTGATCGCCGGTCCCGACTTCGGCACGGGTTCATCCCGGGAGCATGCGGTTTGGGCGTTGCAGAACTACGGGTTCAAAGTCGTAATCGGCTCCCGTTTCGGGGATATCTTCCGTGGCAACTCCGGCAAGGCGGGACTGCTGATCGCGGTGGTCGATCAGAAGATCATCGAGGAGCTCTGGGACTTCGTCGAGGAACACCCTGCCGCACCTATCACCGTCGACCTCGTCAGCAGGCAGATCACTGCCGACGGTTTCCACACCGAATTCGAGATTGACGACTACACCAGGTGGCGGCTGCTGGAGGGCTTGGACGACATCGGGCTGACACTGCGGCATGTTGATCAGATCGATGAGTTCGAGCGCCGCCAGCCGGCGTACAAGCCGAAAACCCTGCCAGCAAAGGTCGCCAGCACCAGCTAGTGTCGAGCTGTTTTCCTTACAACACACCAAAATGTGCGACCTAGGTGATTGTCTGGCTGCGCGATCTTCCCTAGCGTTGGCTCTGCAGGCGTACCGTACGCTGCCCAAGGTCCCAGCAGGCCCAAGGTCCCAGAGGCTTGGTATCGCATCGAGAAGGGAAGCTGTGAACAAGGCTGAATTGATTCAGGCGCTGTCCGCCTACTATGACGGCAGCAAGAGCGAAGCAGCCAAGGCCCTTAACGCCGTGGTGGAAACCATCACCTACAAGACTGCAGCTGGGGAGAAGGTCTCGATCACTGGGTTTGGCGTTTTCGAGAAGGTGCCTCGTTCCGCACGGATGGTGCGCAATCCGCGTACCGGTGAGCGCAAACGTGCCAAGGCGACAGCTGTTCCGCGTTTCCGCGCGGGGACGGACCTGAAAGCCTACGTCTCGGGGGCCAAGAAGGTGCCACGGGCGACCGCCAAGAAGGCCTCCTCTGGGAGTGCGGCGGCATCGAAGACTGCGGTGGCTGCGAGGAAGACGGTTGCGAAGGCTCCTGCCAAGAAGACTGGGACAACTGCCAAGAAGACCGCCGCCAAGCGCTAGGGCCCTGCGCTGGACACTGGTCCGCAGCTACAGCCACGCGGATAGCACGCGGCCGTCAGCTTCTGCTGCGTGCAGGCGCTGGCCGAGACGCGTGTATCGCAGTTCATCGCGGAAAGCTGTCGCCGGTAGCGCGATTCGTCGTCCGGTGGCAGTGACGGCCAGCAGCTCTCCATCCGCGTTGCGCCATTGCGTCGCGGTGATCAACTCGTAGCGGCCGAGGCGCCCTTTTCCATGATCAATTAGTGCGCTGGTCGCCGGACCCACGCCCAGTCCGATCGCCGCTGCCAGATCGGCTTCGGTATCAACATCGCGGCGGGCATCGGCAATGGGCGATCCGATCGCTTCTGCGGAAAGGCTCACTGCGCCGGAGGCATAGTGAGCTGCAGCCGACCGCCCCTGGAACTGCGGCGCCAACTCGACATCGTGTGCGACGAGCATCGTGGTGCCGACCCCTGATGCATCGGCAACAAAGGATCGCGGATGAGATCGCGAGGCATCCACGATCTGCAGCACAGACTCCGGCCGCAAGGCCGGAAGATCACCAACGCAAGCCACGACCGATGAGAATCCTTGGGCATGGAGGGTCAGCGCACCTCGGCTGAGGGCCGAATTCATGCCGACGTGGCCGGACTCGCTGATGACCTCGGCAGCGATTCCGGCATGGCGCAGCCGCGCCTCCAGGGCGGGCTGATCACTGACGACTAGCACATGTGGCAGCGCGCGACACAGCGCGGACAAGGTGTCGAGCGCCATCGTCCAGGCGACGCGGCGCCGCAGCGGATCGGGTACGGCGAGTCGCGACTTTGCATGCTCAATCGGTTTGAGAGCGATCACTCCGGCAGCGGGCGAGGCAGCCATCATCCGGAGTCTTTGTCAACATTCACGCTGACGAACTCCTCTCAAGGATGATGGTGCATGATCCGTGTCATCTGCGGCGCTCCACGTCACCGCGGATCGCGCTTCGCGATCTGAGCTTATTTGCGACGCTCCGCGCCGCGCGGATCGCGCTGGTGATCCGCTGCCGTCGTCCTCGCTCGGAGACGAGAGGCGTGTCTCCTCGCTCGTCCTCCGATCAGCGGCGCGCGATCCGGGGTCGCTGTCACGATCCCGTAAGGTAAAGCCACTCATGGCGCGGTGAACCCACCCGAGCCGACCGCAACCGACCCTGGATCGCCAAGACCCATTCACCGAAGACTGAGGTGTCGATGGCCGAGAATGCTGCCGCGAGTCGGCGCACGGAACTCAGGCCACTGTCGGAGGTCAATCAGGAGCCCGGCGGGCAGACCATCTCAACCGTCGTCAGAATTCTCCATGCGATCATGAGGCCGCTGACCAAGCGGGACTGGCGCTACCAGGACAAGGTGCCGCAGACCGGCGGAGTGATCTTTGTCGCAAACCACATCTCCAATGCGGATCCCTTGGCTGTCGGGCAGTTTTTGGCGTTCTCCGGGCGCTGGCCGCGGTTCCTGGCAAAAGCGTCGGTATTCGAGATTCCCATAGTCGGTCGCATCATCGCTGCCTGTGGCCAGATCCCGGTTCGGCGTGAGTCCACACAATCCAAGGACGCGCTCATTGCCGCCGCACACGCGATCGAGCAAGGCCGCGCGGTCGTGATCTACCCGGAGGGAACGATCACCCGAGATCGGGACCTGTGGCCGATGCGAGGCAAAACCGGAGCGGCGCGGCTTGCACTTGCTACCGGATGCCCGGTCGTGCCGATCGGGCAGTGGGGTGCTCAGGAGCTGATGCCCGGCCGCGAGCCGAGCTTCCCCAGGCTCTTTCCTCGCAAGACCTTGCGGGTCGCGGTGGGTGACCCGGTCGCGCTCGATGATCTTCGTGAGAAGCCGGTGACTGTGGTCACACTCGATGAGGCGACGACAAGAATCATGGACGCCATCACTGTCCTGGTTGTCGAGCTGCGAGCAGCGACACCGCCCGCGCATCGCTACGACCCGGATAGGGAGAAGACGGCCGGAGACCAAACATGAGCAGTACTGCACCCACCGATAACCCGGCGCGCGTCGCGGTGATGGGATCTGGTTCCTGGGGCACTGCCTTTGCGCTTGTGGTCTGCGACGCCGGTAATCACGTGACGCTTTGGGCTCGGCGTCCGGAGCTCGCGAGCAAGATCAACATTGAACACCGCAACCCCGACTACTTTCCGGACTTGCCGCTGCCGGCGTCCTTGAAGGCGGTGAGTGATCCTCAGGGGGCCATGGTCGAAGCCGACTTTGTGGTGCTCGCCGTGCCCTCACAGGCACTTCGGAGCAACCTGCGTCAGTGGCGGATCCCGCAGAACGCCATCGTGGTGAGTCTGGCAAAGGGCATCGAGCTTGGCACTGGACTACGGATGAGTGAGGTGATAGCTGAAGCCGGCAACATCAGCCCCGAGCGCATTGCCGTTGTCACCGGCCCAAACTTGGCTCGAGAAATCGCCGAGCGACAGCCGTCTGCGAGCGTGGTCGCGAGTGTCTCGCTGGCGACGGCCGAAGGCTTGCAGAGCGTCTGCCACACAGCCCGATTCCGGGCGTACACCAACACCGATGTCATCGGTTGCGAGCTCGGCGGGGCGACCAAGAACGTGATCGCGCTGGCGGTTGGCATGGCGATGGGGCTCGGCCTGGGAGCGAATGCGACAGCGTCGGTGATCACTCGGGGTCTGGCCGAGATCAGTCGACTCGGGTTGGCGTTGGGAGCCGACCCCTACACCTTCTCTGGCCTCGCGGGTCTCGGCGATCTCGTCGCGACCTGCTCATCTCCGCTCTCCCGGAACCGGACCTTTGGAGAGGAGCTCGGGAAGGGACGCACAGTCGCGGAGATCACCGCTTCGACCCGACAGGTCGCTGAGGGCGTGAAGTCGTGTGCATCGATAACCGAACTCGCTGCGAAGCATCAGGTTGAAATGCCGATCGTGGAGAGTGTCGCCGCCGTCGTTGCCGGCGAGCTGACGCCGGCCGAGATGATTACGACCCTGATGTCCCGCTCGGCCAAACCAGAGCGTTACTAATCACCCCTAGAGTCGATCGAGAGCCTCCGCAAGGTCGCTCCAGAGGTCCTCGACATGTTCGATCCCAACCGACATCCGCACCAGACCTTCCGGCACCGACTGGAATTCGCCTTCCCAGCGTCGCCGTCGCTCCAGCGTGGACTCGACTCCACCGAGGCTGGTGGCGAAGGCCCAGAGTGAGCAGCCATCGATGAAGTCCTCGGCCGCCTTCGCGTCCGCAAGATCGATTGAGATCACCGAGCCAAAGCCAGACATGGTGCGCCGCGCGAGGTCGTGACCAGGATCGGTCGATAGTCCGGGGAAGCGCACTCGTTGCACGTGCCTGTGGGCGACCAGCCGTTCGGCGAGAACCTGGGCGCTTGCCTGGGCCTGGGCGAGCCGCAACGGCAGCGTACGCAAACCACGCAGTGCAAGGTAGGCCTCCATCGGACCGGGAGAAGCGCCGAACGAGCGGCGGACAGCGTCCAACGCGTCAAATGTCGATGCGTCATCGGCTCTCGTCACGATGGCGCCGAGTACGACGTCGGAATGGCCCGAGAGCAGCTTGGTGGCCGAATGCAGCACGATATCGGCGCCGGAATCCAGCGGTCGTTGCAGCAGTGGAGTCGCGAAGGTGTTGTCCACGACGAAAATAGAGTTGGGGGAGAGGTTCTGGCCTAGCGTAGGAAGATCTGCCACCTCGATTGTCGGATTGGTCGGCGACTCGATCCACACCATGTCGGCGCCCTCGGCCGCCGTCAGAACCTCGGTCGTGTCGGCGACGTTAACTCGCCGCACCTGCCAGCCGTATCTTCTGGCCCGCCGATCGATAGCCTCCGCTACGCCGACGTAGCAGTTGTGAGGAATCGCGATGACACCGTCGGGCGGCAGGAGCTCCAGCACGGCATGGGCGGCCGCCATCCCCGAGGCAAAGGTCAGCGCCCGGCCACCCTCCAAGGCGCCGATCGCCTGTTCCAGCGCTTGCCAGGTTGGGTTGCTGTAGCGGCCGTATCCGAGCGTGGCAGCGCCTGGGTCGTGCGCGCCGACATAGGTGGAGGCAAAGACCACTGGCGGATTCAACGGAGCGTCGACCGCTCGCTCCGGGCGGCCGGCGGTGACCGCCACGGTTTCAACATGCAATCGGGTTGAGTGTGAGCGCTCCGGAGGTGGGGGCTGGTTGATCACAGGCCAAGTCTGAAGCCTTGGCGGCGCGAGCCGCTCTACCCGGCTAAGGTCGAGGATCGTGAGTGAGAGCCAGCCGAGCCTTCGTGGGGTCAACGGTTACCGGCATCGGGTCGCGGTGGTCTTCGGCGGAACCAGCAGTGAGCACGGCGTGTCGTGCCTGACCGCAGCCGGGGTACTAAGCGCCTTGGATCAGGATCGCTTTGATGTGGTCGGTATTGGCATAACGCCTACCGGGCGCTGGGTTTTGGTCGATCCCGAGACGATCAGTCGGCTCGCTGTGACCGACGGCAAGTTGCCGGAACTGAGCGAGAACGCGGCCGAGGCCTTGCTGATGCGCGTGTCGAGCGGTAGTGAGCTGGCCGTACGGGAGCAGTCAGCTCTGTCCCATCTCGGGCCGGTCGACGTCGCGCTCGCATTGCTGCACGGGCCCTTCGGTGAAGACGGCACCATCCAGGGGCTCTTCGAGATGATGGGCACTCGCTATGTCGGCTCCGGTGTGTTGGCCAGCGCGGTCGGGATGGACAAGCACTACATGAAGCTGGTGCTGGCGGCGTCTGGCCTGCCGGTCGGACCGTTCGTCCCGATCACTCCGGCTCAGTGGCAACGAGACAAGACCGCTTGCCTGGAAGCCACTGCTGCGTTGCACTACCCGGTCTTCGTGAAGCCGGCGCGTGGCGGATCAAGCTTGGGCATCTCGAAGGTGAACGATCCCGCGCAGCTCGAACAGGCCGTCCGGGTGGCGCAGGCCTACGATCCCAAGGTCATCGTCGAGCAGGGGTTCGTGGGTGCCCGCGAGCTCGAGTGCGGAGTCCTGGCTGACCTCGACGGCGGGCCGCCGATGGCGAGCGTGGTAGCCGAGATCCGCGTGCACGGCGCCTCAGGCTTCTACGACTTCGAGGCCAAGTACCTCCCAGAAGAGCAGGTCGATCTTGATGTGCCGGCGGATGTTCGGCCGGAGCTGGCCAGCGAGGTTCAGCAGCTCGCGGTACGGACATTTGAAGCGATCGGCTGCGAGGGTCTCGCTCGGGTCGACGTCTTCGTGACGCACGACGGGCAGGTCGTAGTCAATGAAATCAACACGATGCCAGGCTTCACCCCGCATTCCATGTTTCCGCGGATGTGGGCGGCCAGCGGTGTGCCTTATCCGGAGCTGGTCGAGCGGCTGATCACGTTGGCGCTGCGTCGTCCCGTTGGGCTCCGGTGACAGCTGCGAGCGTTGGGAATGCCGGCGGATGCGCGAACATCGCAGCGAGCGGAGCGAGCCATCAAATACAGCGCGATGCGCGAGCAGCTCTTAGAACTAGATGTGGACGACGGGACAGGTCACGGTCCGCGTAATGCCAGGCACCGATTGGACCCTGGCAACCACGAGTTGGCCGAGCTCATCGACACTCGAGGCTTCGGCGCGCACGATGACGTCGTAAGGACCGGTTACATCCTCAGCCAGCGTGACACCTTGGATGGCGCCAATCGCGTGCGCGACCTCAGCCGCCTTGCCGACGTTGGTCTGGACCAAGATGTATGCCTGTACGACCATCGAGTGGTACCTCCTGGGTTTCAAGACGGGGGTGTCTTCTCAGTCTCAGGGTGCGTCGTCAGTCCTTGGCGGAGACCGCGTACGCTCGCCGATGTGCGTCACGCTACATCCTCCAGGAGCGTCGCGGATACGCGGCAGCGCCGGAGGTTTCGGTGAATCTCAGCCGCACCGCCACGCTGTCCGAGATCGGGGAGTTTCCACTCATTGCGGCAATCACCGAAGGGTTGTCGCTTGCAGCTGACGTTCGTGTTGGCCCAGGGGACGATGCCGCCGTGCTGGCGATCGAAGATGCGGTGGTGGCGTCACTGGATGTGCTCGTGGAGGGCGTGCACTTCCGGCGCGACTGGTCCGAGGCTCGCGATGTCGGACGCAAGGCGGTCGCCGTCAACATCGCCGACATCGAAGCGGTCGGCGCCCGGGCAACTGGACTATTGGTCGGCTTTTCCGCACCGGCCGACCTGCCTGTTGGTTGGGTACTCGATTTCGCCGACGGCCTCACCCAAGAAAGCCAGGCGGCCGGGGTGAGTCTGCTCGGAGGCGACGTAACCAGAGCTCGCGATATCACCGTTGCCGTTACAGCGATGGGCTCGTTGGAGGGCCGCGCTCCAGTGCTACGGTCTGGGGCCCGGCCAGGCGATCTGGTTGCCATCCATGGCCGGCTGGGCTGGGCCGCCGCAGGTCTCGCCGTACTCGGAAGAGGGTTCCGCTCGCCGCGGGCACTGGTCGAGGCGCAGCGGGTGCCCCAGGTGAGCTACGGCGCCGGCGCTCATGCCGCGCGAGCGGGGGCCACGTCCATGATCGACATCTCAGACGGCTTGCTTGCCGACCTCGGCCATGTGGCGAGCGCCTCGGGGGTGCTGATCGACCTGCGTCGGGATGCCTTCGAGGTCGCGGAACCACTGCAGGCGGTTGCCGCAGCCACTGGTTCGGATCCGTACAGTTTCCTCTTCACCGGCGGCGACGACCACGCCTTGGCGGCCACGTTCCCCTCACCGGACGCCGTGCCGGCAGACTGGCTGGTGATTGGCGCCGTGGAACTCGCAGCTGATGATCACGCTGGCGTCTTGGTGGACGGTGCGGGGTGGGACTCACCCGCAGGCTTCGATCACTTCAGCCCTCTGCGAGCCTCGGAGCCGCGCAGATGAGCCTGCCTACCGCTCGAGTCCTGACGATTGCTGGCTCGGACTCAGGTGGGGGAGCAGGCATCCAAGCGGACCTCAAGACGATGCTGGCCCACGGAGTCCACGGAATGAGCGTGCTCACGGCCGTGACTGCGCAGAACTCGGTCGGCGTGCAGGGCATCTGGCCGCTGCCAGCGGAGGCGATTCGGGCACAGTTTCGCAGTGTTGTCGATGACATCGGCGTGGATGCGGTGAAGGTCGGCATGTTGGGCAGTGAAGAGACAGTGGCCTGCGTCGCAGACCTGGTGGCTGATCTTGATCCGTCAGTGCCGCTGGTCGTCGACCCAGTGTGCGTCAGCAAGCATGGGGATCGGCTGATCGATCAGGCGGCACTCGGAGCGCTCCGCACCCTATTGTTCCCGTACGCGACGATGATCACTCCCAATCTCGACGAGGCTGCCGTGCTGACCGGGCGTTCACTTGAAACGCCAGCGCCAGTGCTCGCCGAGCTCTTGCTTGGTTGCGGTCCGCAGTGGGTCTTGATCAAGGGCGGCCATGGCGACGGTGACGCGATCGATTACTTGAAGAACCAGGGCGGCGGCGATTTCACCTATACCGCCGCTCGAGACGACAACCGGCATACCCATGGGACGGGCTGCACCCTTGCATCGGCCTTGGCGAGCCAGCTTGCGTTGGGCCACGGCGTCTCGGAGGCGATGGCGCTGGCGAAGGCCTACGTCACCGGAGCCATCGCTGCTGGCTTCGCGCTCGGCAGCGGCATCGGGCCGACAGATCATTTGTGGCGGTTGCGGCGCTATCTCGCCGATCCGGTTTGAGCGCGGCGTGTAGCCCGCCGATCGGGTCATTGATCTTGTAACCTCCAGAACATGGCGACCCGCGCGTCTTCCCCACCGCGGCCCCGCAGCAGATCTGGCTCATCCCAGCGTGCCAAACCGCGGTCGACCGGAAGCAAAAGATCCTCTCGCACCGCTGCGGCGCGGGCCACTGCCCCGCGCAAGCGGTCCCGCACGCGCCGCTCAGCAAGCCGTCGCCCGAGCCTGACCCCCTTTGATCGGCTGTTACTCGGTATCGCCGCGGTGGTGACCGGTCTCGCCCACGCTCTGGGCAATGCTGTGCGTCGGATCGGACCTGGCGTGAAGGAAGTCGACCCAGCCCTCCGGCGAGACGGAATCGGATTGTTCCTCCTCGGCAGTGCGATTGTCGTCGGGGCGGCAGTCTGGTGGGGTCTGCCGGGGGTGATCGGGCAGGCCATCACCACGGGCGTCGCGACCACCATCGGCACTCTCAGCTACCTGGCCCCCATCCTGTTGGCACTCATGGCCTGGCGGACCTTGCGGCATCCAGACCGCAACGGTCCCATTGGGCGGCAGGTGATCGGCTGGAGCGCGATCCTGTTCGGCCTGCTGGGCTTGATCAACATCGCCCGCGGGCTACCGCGTACCAACGAGCCTGCGCGACTCCGCGATGCCGGCGGAATCATTGGCTATGTCTCCTCCAGCCTGCTCTCGGATCTGTTGACGGTTTATGTCGCGGTGCCGTTGCTGATCTTGCTGCTGCTCTTTGGAGTGATCGTTGTCGTCGGTGTTCCGCTGCATCAGATTCCTGATCGCGTGCGTTCAGCGCGAGCGCGACTGCGACATCGACCGGTGATCATCGAAGGTCAGGTAGTGCCTGAGCTGGAGTACGGCGGCGACCGAGCCTACGACACTCCGGTGATCGGCGACCAGGCACGGTCTCGGCGGCCAGGCGGCAGTGGGGCTGATGAGGCACCGGAGTTGAGCTCAGCAGCGCCAGACGGTGCGGAGGGCGAGGCGGCTCTGGAGTCACGTCGTGCAGTCACAGCCGGATTGCCGCCCGGCGTCACCGTGCACGGTGTCGATGGGGAGGAGTTGGAGGCACCGCCACATACGCCGATCCCACAGCGCGTAGAGCAGCTCCAGCTGTCCGGCGATGTTCAGTATCTGCTCCCCGACCCGGCCACGCTGAACCACGGAAGCGTGCACAAGGCGCGTACCAATGCCTCCGACGCTGTTGTGCATCAGCTCACCGAAGTGCTGCTCCAGTTCGAGATCGACGCGCATGTCACCGGGTATAGCCGCGGTCCCACCGTCACCCGATACGAGGTCGAGCTCGGCCCGGCGGTGAAGGTCGAGAAGGTCACCGCGTTGAGCCGCAACATCGCGTACGCGGTGGCCAGCGCCGATGTGCGCATCCTGTCGCCAATCCCGGGGAAGTCCGCAATCGGCATCGAGATTCCCAACAGTGACAAGGAAGTGGTTTCTCTGGGGGATGTGCTGCGGTCAGCCCGTGCCAGGAATGATCATCACCCGATGACGGTCGGTCTCGGCAAGGACGTCGAAGGCGGCTTCGTCGTGGCCAACCTGGCCAAGATGCCCCACCTGCTCGTCGCCGGTGCCACCGGATCTGGCAAGTCGAGCTTCGTCAACTCCATGATCACTTCGATCATGATGCGGGCGACACCCGACGAGGTGAGGATGCTCCTGGTCGACCCGAAGCGAGTCGAGCTGACCGCGTACGAGGGAATTCCGCACCTGGTGACGCCCATCATCACCCACCCCAAGAGAGCAGCCGAGGCACTCCAGTGGGTGGTGCGCGAGATGGACCTGCGATACGAGGACCTTGCCGCATACGGTTTCCGGCACGTCGACGACTTCAACAAGGCGGTGCGGGCCGGGGCGGTCAAGCCGCCGACGCCTGACGTGGGGGGCGCGGAGGAGTCGTCCACCTTGCTGGATGGAGCCGCGGGCCGTGTGCCAGCGCCCTACCCCTACCTTGTGGTGATCGTGGACGAGCTATCTGACCTGATGATGGTGGCTCCGCGGGATGTCGAGGATTCGATCGTCCGTATCACTCAGCTGGCGCGGGCCGCGGGAATACACCTGGTGCTGGCCACCCAACGGCCCAGTACGGATGTGGTGACCGGGCTGATCAAGGCAAACGTGCCTAGTCGGCTGTCGTTCGCGACGTCCTCGATGACCGATTCCCGAGTGATCTTGGATCAACCTGGGGCGGAGAAGTTGGTCGGCCAGGGGGACGGCTTGTTCTTGCCGATGGGGTCCAGCAAGCCGATCCGCATCCAGGGTGCCTGGGTCACCGAGAACGAGGTCAGAGCTGTGGTGAGCCATGTGTGCGAACAGCTCAAGCCCACTTATCGCGAGGATGTGATGTTGGGATCGGAGTCCTCTGCCAAGGTGGCTGAGGACATCGGCAACGATCTGGAGCTGGCGCTTCAGGCGGTGGAGCTGGTCGTGACTCTGCAGCTCGGCTCGACCTCGATGCTGCAACGCAAGCTCCGCGTCGGATTTGCGAAGGCGGGCCGGCTAATGGACATCCTGGAGACGCGCGGCATCGTCGGACCTTCTGAAGGATCAAAGCCACGCGACGTTCTGGTGACGCCCGACGAGCTGGACGCGGTGATGGAGAACCTCAGGCTCGGTTAGCTGGGAGCGGCGACGGCACCAGCGCCCCCGGACCGCGCACCGCCGGGGCATATCACAATCGGTCATACTGGGACGGCCATGCATGAGTCCGCCACATCCGCCGTCCTGGCTGCCAGTCAGGCTCCGACCAGGAGCTCGACCCCGACTTCGGTGCATCTCGTCACGCTTGGTTGTGCGCGTAATGAGGTCGACTCGGAGGAACTGGCCGCCCGACTGGAGCTCGATGGTTTCAGGCTGGTGGCCGACCCAGGTGCGGCGGACGCGGTGATGGTCAACACCTGCGGCTTCATCGAGGCGGCCAAGAAGGACTCGATCGACACGCTGCTCGCCGCCAGTGACCTCAAGAAGGCTGGCCGCGCACAGGCTGTAGTCGCCGTCGGGTGCCTGGCAGAGCGCTACGGTCACGAGTTGGCTGAGGCCCTGCCCGAGGCCGATGCCGTCCTCGGATTCGACGACTACGCCGATGTTGCTGATCGACTGCGGGTGATCTTGGCCGGGCAACGGCATCAAGCCCACATGCCGCGTGATCGTCGCTCATTATTGCCGCTGGCTCCCGCGGCGCGGCCAGCCGCTGCGAGTACAGCAACCATCCCTGGCCATGGGTCGGTGCGCTTGGGCAGCGTAGGTCCGGCAAGTGGGCCACGGGTTTTCCGCCGCCGGCTCGACGGCGGCCCGTCCGCCCCGCTGAAGATCGCTTCCGGTTGCGACCGGCGCTGTACCTTCTGCGCCATTCCGGCATTTCGAGGCGCGTACGTCTCGCGGCAGCCTGCCGAGATCATGGCCGAGGCAGCGTGGCTGGTCGAGCAGGACGTTCGTGAGGTCTTTCTGGTCAGCGAGAACTCCTCGTCCTACGGCAAGGATCTCGGCGACGTACGCCTCCTCGAGCGGCTGCTCACTGAACTAGGTGGGGTTGACGGGCTGTCCTGGATTCGCGTCTCGTACCTGCAACCGGCCGAGGTTCGGCCCAGCCTGATCGAGGTGATGGCGAGCACGCCGAAGGTGGTTCCGTACTTCGATCTGTCTTTCCAGCACGCTTCGCCGCCCGTGCTGCGCCGGATGCGACGCTTCGGTAGCGCCGAGTCATTCCTGGGATTGATCTCCTCGATCCGACGGTTGGCGCCAGCCGCAGGGATCCGGAGCAACGTGATCTGCGGCTTCCCAGGTGAGACTGAGGCCGATCTCGCTGTGCTGTGCGAGTTCCTCGCCGCGGCGGATCTGGATGCGATCGGTGTCTTCGGTTACTCGGCTGAGGAGGGTACGGAGGCGCGTCGCCTGGACGGGCAGCATGCGGCGGAGGAGATAGAGGCCCGGCGTGTGCGGGTGGCCGATCTCGCGGACGAGCTGGTCAGCCAGCGGGCAGAGGCACGGATTGGCGAATCCGTGCAGGTGCTCGTCGAGGATGCGGATGCGGACATAGTCGGCCGCGCCGCGCACCAGGGCCCTGAGGTAGACGGCAACGTCCGTTTGATCACCCGCGACCCAGTCCAGCGGGGTGACTTGGTCGATGCGGTCGTCTCTGACACCGACGGTGCCGATCTGGTTGCCACCGCGAGTCTGCATCAGTGGGTCCCCTCGGCCGGTGGGCGGGAACTCACCACGCCATGATCGACGATGAGCATCGAGCAGGTGCGGGGCCCGACAGGCTCCGCCCGAAGCCTGACCCCGATGCGCTGGCGCCGAGCGAAACACATCCGGTTGGACCGATGGCAGAACCTGAGACAAGTCCGTGGAATGTGCCGAACGCGCTGACCGCGTTCCGCATCATTTTGGTCCCGGTCTTCGCGTGGATGCTGCTGGTCCATCCCGATCAGCCATGGTGGCGGTCTCTCACTGCTGTGATCTTCACCCTGGCGATCTTGACTGACACCCTTGACGGGTACCTGGCACGCAAGCACAACATCATTACCCGCTTCGGCAAGCTCGCCGACCCGATCGCGGACAAAGCACTGACGGGCATGGCCTTCATTGGCTTGTCGATCATCGATGAGCTTCCGTGGTGGGTCACCGTCACGATCTTGGTCCGCGAGTGGGGCATCACGATCTTGCGTTTTGTGGTTCTCCGTTATGGGGTCATGGCGGCCGGTCGCGGGGGCAAGATCAAGACCGTGACCCAAGCGATTGCGGTGATCTTGTATCTGCTCCCGTTGCCCAGCGGGGCCCATATCGTCGCCGTGGTCGTGATGGCCGTCGCCTGGGTCATCACCATGGTGACCGGCCTGGACTATGTTCGGGAAGCATTTCGGCTGCGACGTCGGGCTCACGCGGGACGATGAAGTCCGGGCTAGCCGCCGGCATTCTTGCCGAGCTGAGCCGTCGTGGCGAGACTCTTGCAAGCGCTGAGTCCCTGACCGGCGGAATGGTCGGCCTGCTGCTCACCGATGTCCCTGGCGCATCGGTCAGCTATGTGGGTGGCGTGATCAGCTACGCCACCCGCCTCAAGGCAACGCTTGCGGGAGTGGATGCAGCAACACTGGCCGAACTCGGGCCTGTCTCAGGGCGCACGGCGGCCGAGATGGCCAGGGGTGTGGCGAAGCGATGCAACGCCGATTGGGGAGTCGCGACGACCGGAGTCGCCGGGCCGGAGTCTCAGGACGGCCATCCTGTCGGCGAGGTTTTCGTCGCCGTGAGCCACCAAGCCCGTGATGTGTTGCGGGTCAAGGAACTCTCGCTGCAAGGAGAACGCATGGGGATCCGGCGGGAGGCAGCCGTGGCTGCGCTGGCGCTGCTTGCCGACGCCCTTGGATTGCACAGCATCCCCGCTGTCGTTGACGACGCGAGCGAGACCTGAGCGTGGACCGCTCTGGTGTTGTCAGTGAGGATGGGTACAGTTTCCATATGCAGTCCAAGGAGCTCCCGGTGAAACCGATGCTCGTACGCGAGCTCATCGGTGAGTCGCTCCGGGAGGAGCGCGTCTCGCAGGGAAAGACGCTGCGGGAAGTGTCCAGGAATGCTCGCGTCAGTTTGGGATATCTCTCCGAGGTCGAGCGGGGTCAGAAGGAAGCGTCCAGCGAGCTGCTGGCCGCGATTTGTGCGGCGCTGGATCTGCCGCTCTCAGTGGTGCTCAACGTGGTCAGCGAGAAGATGGCCAGCTACGAGCGTGTGACCTCTTTGCCGAATGTACGGGCAATGGCGCAGGCTGCCGCCTGAGGAAATCCTCCGGAATCCTGACTAAGCCACACCTGGCGGTGCTCTCGTTCGGCTGATCAGCAGGTTGTTCAGGCGTGTAAGGGC
>Ga0307291_1000135_pt1 | contig 19169 bp, 17 predicted proteins | sample ER_DNA_148_FD_194474 | JGI IMG/M metagenome (GOLD analysis project Ga0307291, IMG submission 194474) | Bulk soil microbial communities from the East River watershed near Crested Butte, Colorado, United States - ER_DNA_148 | ecosystem: Environmental > Terrestrial > Soil > Floodplain | place: USA...
CGCGCCGCGCTCTCCACGTCACGCGCAACGCCTCGGGATCGGCCTACTGCCGGCTGATCGCAAGAAACAGGGGATGTTCACGTTCCAGTCCATCATGTTCAACATCTCGGCCGGGCACCTGCCACTACTGAGCAAGCTCCGCGTCTGGGTCGACCGGGCCCGCGAACGTAAGGTCGCCAAGGACATGATCTCCAGGCTCGCGGTGAAGACGCCGAGTGAGAACCAACCGATCGGGGCCATGTCGGGCGGAAATGCTCAGAAGGTCGTGCTCGCCCGCCAGCTGGTCGAGCGGCCGCAGGTATTGGTGCTGGCCGAGCCGACCCAAGGGGTGGACGTGGGCGCCAAGGAGGAGATCCACCGCATCATCACCGAACTGGCTGATGCTGGTACTGCTGTCCTTGTCGTCACAGCCGACCTCCCTGAGGCGATTCGCATCTCAGACCGGCTTCAAGTAGTCCGGAACGGCACTACTACGGTTGAATTCGGGCCGAACGCGACGCAGGTCGACGTTCTGGCTGCTGCGGCGGGCGACGTCAGCGGTCACCAGGGTGACGGGAAGGTAACCGCATGAGCATCGACCTCGCGGCCCGTGACGAGACCCCGGCCTCCGGATCCGAGCCGCCGGCGAAACGCGGTCATCGCGTCCTAGCCCCTCCGGTGACCGGCCAGGAGATTGTGCTGGTGTGCGTGATAGCCGTGCTGTGGATCATCCTTGGCTTCGCGACTCCGGCCTTCGTGTCCGCCGGTTCGATTCAGCCGTTGCTCGGCGCCGTCGCGCCCATCGCGCTGATTGGCATCGGTATGACGGTGGTGATTATTACTGGGGGCATCGACGTCTCAGTCGGCGCAGCGATCGCGGTGTGCTCGGTGATCACCGCGAAGCTGGTCTTAGTGCAGGCAGGTCTTCCGCTACCGATTGCGCTACTCATCTCGATAGTGGTAGGTGGGCTGCTCGGGCTACTCAACGGTGTTCTCATTGCCTACGGGCGGGTGCACGCGATCATTATCACTTTTGGCACCGCCAACATCTTTCAGTGGATTAGCCTCAAGCTCTTCAACTCGACCACGGTCAACAACATCCCCGATACCCTCGCGGCCCTTGGCAATGGCGCCGCTGGCCGAACCTTGGGCGTACCCAACTCCTTCCTCATAACGGTGGTGCTGGTCGCGATCGCCTGGGTTTATTTGCGCCACACGGCGGGTGGTCGGCACTTTTACGCCGTTGGTGGTGACCAGCTCGCCGCCGAGTTGGCGGGCGTGAAGGTCCGACAGCGCGTACTGACCGCCTACCTGTTGACCGGATTACTCGTCGGGCTGGCGTCATGCATCGTGGTGGCTCAGGGATCGAATCTGGGACAAAACGTCGGAGCTGGTAAAGAGCTGGCTGTGATCGCCGCTGTCGTCATCGGCGGAACTTCCATTACGGGTGGGCGGGGCTCGGTGTTCGGCACCGTGCTTGGCGCGCTGCTCGTGCAAACAGTCGCATCCGGAGTGACGCAGCTGGGCTGGCGGTCAGAACTCTCAGACCTCTTCGTGGGCATCGCGATCATCATCGCGGTCGGCGCTGACCTCATCCGGGAGCGGGCGAGGAGGAAACGATGACCATCCCGACTGCCGCCGAGCCCGATCTGACCGGGGCGAAAGACGATCAGTCCGGCTCACCTACCCCGGAGCGAGCCGAGTCGCTGCCCGCCCGAGTGATCCGCGCTCTACTGACCCAGCGCATTGTGCTGCTCGCGGTGCTCTTGGTGCTTGTGGTGGTCTACTTCATGGTGTTGGGTGCGACCGGCTATCTGACGGCTGCTTATGACTTCGATTACCTGTCGGCCGCGTTGATCAATGCTGTGCCGCTGGCGATGTTGGGCTTCGCCGAACTATTCGTCATCCTTTCCGGACGCGGCGGCATTGACCTGTCCGTGGGCGCCATCGTCTCTCTCGCGGGCATGATCTTCGGGTTCGCTTATGGCCGTTGGGGATGGCCGTTGTGGCTGGCGATTGTGATCACCGCAGTCGTCGGCGCGGCGCTCGGTCTCGTCAACGGGATCTTGGTTGCCTACATCGGGTTTCCGGCACTGATCGCTACCCTCGCCACGTACTACGCGTACAAGTCTCTTGCCGTGGTGATCAACAACCAGCGGCCGATCAGCACGAAGCCGATTCAGAACCTCTACGAGTCGACAGCCCGGTCGGTCGAGCTGCCGCTCATCGGTAGCTGGATTCCCAACGTGCCCAAGGGCATATTCCTCTTCCTGTTGCCCACCCTCGTCGTCGTCTGGCTGCTGCTCGCGCGCACGACGTACGGGCGGCGGGTTTACGCCATCGGCACCAATGACGTCGCGGCGCAATGGTCAGCCATCGGCGTACGCGCCACTCGGGCAGGTGCGTACGCGCTCAGCGGTCTTATCTCCGGCCTCGTGGCGGTCGTCACCGTCGGACAATTCGCCTCGGCGCGACCCGACGCCGGCATATCCGGAAACGGAATGGCCCTGCCCGCCATCACCATCGCCGTTCTGGGTGGAGTCGCGATTACGGGAGGCATCGGCCGGGTGTCAGGGATCGTGCTTGCCACGGTGCTGATTGTGTGGATGAACGCCGGCATCCGGCTGGCGTTTGAAGGCAACGCCGGCCCGCAGTACCAATTGCTCGCGCTCGGCGTGCTGCTTGTCTTCGCGGCGCTGCTCAACGGCTTTGCGCTGCGACGTTACGGCTTAGCTGGATAACAGGGAGGTTGAGTGCACCGATGCCGTCCCTTATCGGCTGTCACGCACTGGTGTTCACCGGCGAGTTCGATGCTCGCGGCATAACCAGCTCCGTCCAGCGGGCGCGGGCGGCTGGCTTCGATCTGATCGAGTTCCCGCTCATGGAGCCCGATAGCTTCGACAGTGCGACGGCGCGGCGCGCTGCTGAGGCAGAGGGCGTGCACACTACGGCGAGTCTCGGTCTGCCGGCCGAAGCCGATGTCAGCAGTGACGACCCCTCAATCGTCGCCGCCGGCCAGCGCCTGCTCGACACGGCCTTGGACAGGACCGCGGAGATGGGCGGCTCCCACATGTGCGGAGTGCTGTACGGGTCCATGCGCAAGCACATGGCGCCCGCCACGGCAACTGGTCGAGCGAGCAGCGTCGACGCCGTCCGATCGCTTGCCGGCCGAGCCTCGTCGCTGGGTATCCGGCTGTCGCTGGAGGTTGTCAACCGCTACGAGAGCAACCTGCTCAACACAGGTCGGCAGGCCTTGGAGTACTTGAAGGAGGTCGATCGGTCGGACGTTTCCGTGCACCTGGACACCTACCATATGAACATCGAGGAGTCCGATCTCTTTCAACCGATCCTTGATGCGGGCGATCAGCTCGGCTATCTGCACATCGGGGAAAGCCACCGCGGCTATCTCGGAACCGGCTCCGTCGATTTCGGCAGCGCTTTTCGCGCCCTTGACCGGATCAACTACGACGGACCGATCGTTTTCGAGTCGTTCTCCTCTGCGGTGGTTTCACCCACGCTGAGCAACACGCTCGGCATTTGGCGGAACCTATGGAGCGATGGCGATGACCTGGCCGCCCATGCCAACCGCTTCATCCGCGACCAACTTGCAGCGGTCCAGACCATTGAACTTCACTAGGTCGGCCGCGGACCTCATCAGGGAGGTCTGAGAAGTGCAAATCGCCCTGTTCATCACCTGTTTGGCGGACGCGATGTTCCCCGAGGTGGGGAAGGCGACGGCGCGGGTGCTGGAGCGGTTGGGCCAGCCGGTCGAGTTTCCGCCGGAGCAGACCTGCTGCGGACAGATGCATGTCAACACCGGATACCAAAAACAGGCGATGCCGCTGATCGAGCGGTTCGCTGAAGTTTTCACACCGTATGACGCCATCGTTGCGCCGTCCGGCTCCTGCGTCGGCTCGGTACGTCATCAGCATGCGATGATCGCGAAGCGGTTTGGATCGCCGGAGCTGGTGGAGCAGGTAGAGGCGGTGGCAGCCAAGACCTACGAGCTGTCGGAATTCCTCGTCGACGTGCTCGGTGTCACCGATGTGGGTGCTTACTTCCCGCACCGTGTGACCTATCACCCGACGTGCCACTCGCTACGAATGCTGCGGGTCGGCGACAAGCCGATCCAGCTGCTGCGCGCCGTGGATGCCCTCGAACTTGTCGAGCTGCCGGAAGCTGATCAATGCTGCGGCTTTGGTGGCACGTTCGCGATCAAGAACTCTGACACCTCAACGGCCATGCTCGCGGACAAGATGCGCAATGTCCTGGACACCGGCGCGGAGATCTGCACTGCCGGTGACAGTTCTTGCCTGATGCATATCGGTGGCGGGCTGTCCCGCCTTCGGGCTGGCGCCAAGACGGTTCACCTGGCGCAAATCTTGGCTGCGACCCGAGAGAAGCCGATGGTGCTCGGTCGTGCGGAGCGACAGGCCGAAGTACACGCCGGACCGGAGGCGGTGCTATGACCGCGCCCGTGATGCTAGGCATACCGGCCATGCCTCCTACTTCGCCGCGTGGCGTCGGGAACCTTCGGGGGGAGGACAGCTTCCCCGTCGCCGCGCGGCGGACGCTCGCAGACACCCAGTTGCGGCGCAACCTCGGCAAGGCCACGACAACGATCCGCTCCAAACGCGCGCAGGTTGTTGCTGAATTGTCCGACTGGGAGGAGCTGCGAGAAGCCGGCCGTCAGCTCAAGGTTCACACCATGGCACACCTGCCCGATTACCTTGCACAGCTGGAATCTGCGGTGATCGCCCAGGGTGGTGTGGTGCATTGGGCTCGCGATGCGAACGAGGCCAACGCAATTGTCATTGATCTTGTTCGTGGCAGGGGTGTGGATGAAGTAGTCAAGGTCAAATCCATGGCTACACAGGAGATCGGGCTCAACGAGGCACTTGAAGCAGCCGGCATCGCGCCATTGGAAACCGATCTGGCAGAGCTGATCGTGCAGCTTGGTCACGACAAGCCCTCGCACATTCTGGTGCCGGCGATTCACCGGAACCGAGCGGAGATCCGGGAAATCTTCTTACGCGAGATGGCCGAGGTTGATCCCGCGCTGACCGATGAACCGGCAGCGCTCGCGGCCGCGGCCCGCCAACACCTGCGCCGCAAGTTCCTCTCCGCCACGGTGGCAATCAGCGGGGCCAACTTCGGGATTGCCGAAACCGGAACGCTCGGGGTTGTGGAATCCGAGGGCAACGGCCGGATGTGCCTGACGTTGCCCGACACCTTGATCACGATCATGGGTATCGAGAAGCTCGTCCCGCGGTGGCAGGACCTGGAGGTTTTCCTGCAGCTGCTGCCCCGATCATCGACGGGTGAGCGGATGAACCCTTATACCTCTATGTGGACGGGTGTAACGCCGGGCGACGGTCCGCGAGAGTTTCATTTGATCTTGCTCGACAATGGCCGGACCGCCGTGCTTGCTGATGCGGAGGGCCGCGATGCGTTGAACTGCATCCGCTGCAGCGCCTGTCTCAACGTCTGTCCGGTGTACCAGCGGACCGGCGGGCACGCGTACGGATCCGTCTATCCCGGTCCAATCGGCGCGATCTTATCTCCGCAGCTGACCGGGATCGAGGACAACGCATCCTTGCCGTACGCCTCGACACTGTGCGGCGCGTGCTACGACGTCTGTCCGGTGAAGATCGACATCCCGGAGATCTTGGTACACCTTCGTGCCAAGCACACCGAGACGTACGCCGCCGAGCATCGGGTGCCCAGCGCGGAGGCATCAGCCATGAGCGCGGCGGCGTGGGTCATGAGCAAACCGAAGCGCTGGACGCTCGCGCTGCGCAGCGGGCGGCTTGGTCGGATCCTCGGCCGCAAGCGCGACGTAATCGGTGAAGTGCCGGTGCCGCTCGCGAAGCAGTGGACCGATGCTCGGGATTTCGCGCGTCCGCCCAAACAAACGTTCCGCGACTGGTGGGCCGCCGAGCATCGGGGAGAGCGGTGAACGCTCGGGAGGAGGTGCTGGCGCGAATAGCGGCCGCTCATAGCGCCGCGCCGCCGCCGGATCTGCCCTATGAGGACATCGTTCGGGAGTATCGGACCACATCAGACTCCTCAGCAGAGGCGCTGACCGAACTCCTGATCGATCGTTTAGTGGACTATCGAGCGCTGGTCCGGCAGTGCTCGGGCGATGATCTTGCAGCGACCATCGCCAATGCCCTCGCCCACCGCAGCGCCCATACCGTCGTTGTACCCTCGGGCCTGGATTCGTCATGGACCGCAGGCTTTTCTGGAAGCGTCCTGACCGATGGCTTGTTCGCCGATTACCAACGCACCGTTTCGGAACTGGACAGTGTCGACGGTGTGATCACCAGCTGCGCCGTGGCAATCGCCGAAACCGGAACGTTGATCTTGGACGGTTCACCCGGGCAGGGCCGCCGAATCCTGACGCTTATCCCGGACTATCACCTCTGCGTCGTGTTTCCCGACGAGATAGTTGCCGATGTTCCGCAAGCGCTAGCCCGACTAGCAGCCACGCGGCCGCTCACCATGATCAGTGGACCGAGCGCGACCAGCGACATCGAGCTGAATCGTGTGGAGGGCGTACACGGGCCGCGCACCCTCGAGGTAATCATCGTGCGCAATGAGGGGAGCGAGTAAATGCCGCGTTACTGCCTTCTAGGCCGCGTCGACCCCCGCCGCCTCGACGAGTACCGCGACGCCCACCGCGCGGTGTGGCCGGAGCTCCTCGAAGCATTGCGCGATTCCGGCTGGCGTAACTATTCACTCTTCCTGCGCGACGATGGCCTCTTGATCGGCTACGCGGAAGCCGACGATCTTGCCGTCGCGCAGGAGAGAGTCGCCCGGACCGAGGTCAATGCGCGCTGGCAGGCCGCCATGTCAGAGCTCTTCCAGAGCGAGGGCGCTCCCGACGAAGCCTGGGAGATCATCCCGGAGGTATTCAACCTAGAAGATCAACTCCGAGCTCGAGAATGACAGATCCCGCCACCTGGGAGATGGCTCAGCGGCACGATGAGTAGGCGGGCGTCAAGCGTCGTCATGGTCGAGATTGCTGGACAGCTCGCGGTAGGCGTCGGCCTGGGCGAGGAGGTTCCTCGCCTTCTGCTCGACAGTTGCGATCGCGTCGGCGCCGGCGGCGAAGCGCAGCGGCGGCTCCTCTTGACTTGCGAGCTGGACCAGGGCGTTGGCGAGCTTGGCGGGGTCGCCGCCTTGCTGGCCGTTCATGCGCTTCCAGGCAGTGACGGTCTGCTTGGTCCGCTCGGCATAGTCCTCGATCGAGGACTCGGCGTATTTCGTCGACTCCGGGGTGAGCAGTTCCGTGCGGAAGAACCCGGGCTCGACGAGCATCGTGCGGATCCCGAACGGCGCAAGTTCGGGGGTCAGCGACTCCATCCAGCCCTCCACTCCGAACTTGGCGGCGGCGTACGCGGTGCAGAACTCTTGGCCCACAATGCCCGCGGTGGAGGAAATCGTGACGAGGAGACCGGAGCGCTGGTCGCGCATCACCGGAAGTACCGCGCGAGTGACGTTGACCGGACCGAAGAGCGTGGTCTCGATCTGCGCCCGGAACTCCTCAGGGCTGAGCTCCTCGAAGAAACCGGCGTTGAAGTTGCCGGCATTGTTGACCAGCACATCGATGCGCCCGAACCGGTCGACCGCAGCCTTGACGGCCGCCTCGGCGTCGGCGGGATCGGTGACGTCGAGCTTGACCGCCAGAACGTCATCGTCCTCGGCCAAGGCTGCGGTGACGGTGCCGGGGTTTCGGGCGGTAGCCACCACAGCGTGACCTGCCGCGAGCGCGGCGTTGGCGATGTCGAGGCCCATCCCCCGTCCCGCCCCGGTGACGAGCCAAACCTTCGTGTCAGTCATGCGAGTGCACTTCCTTGTGGTTGATCGTGTTGGACACCGCGTCATCGGTGGTGTGCACCCTCTACGAAACCACCCCGCGCGGCTCCGTGGGAGACCCTGAGAAGAGGGCTACTGACAGGGACCCCAAGCGTCACCACTCCGCTCGTAGGGTAAAGGCATGGGAGACAACCGTGACATCCGTGGCGACGTCCGCGGGGAGATCCGGGAGTTCCTGACCACGAGACGGGCCAAGATCACGCCGGAGCAGGCCGGGCTTCCGGTGTTCGGCGGAGACCGCCGGCGGGTCTCGGGCCTGCGCCGCGACGAGGTCGCTCTCCTCGCAGGCATCTCGAGCCAGTACTACACCAGGCTCGAGCGCGGCAACGCCACCGGCGTCTCTGACAGCGTCATCGACGGCATCGCTGACGCCTTGCAGCTCGACGAGGCCGAGCGGACTCATCTGCTCCACCTGATCAGCGCCGCCGGCAGGACTCGGGCGCCTCGCCGGCTCGTCCCGCAGCTGGTCCGATCCACGGTGCAACGGGTCCTCGACTCGATGAGCGGCACGCCCGCGTTCGTGCTCAATGGGCGCCTGGACATCCTGGCCGCCAACCAGCTCGGGTGTGCGCTATATTCGCCGATCTATGCCGACCCGGTCGGGCCACCCAACGCCGCCAGGTTCGTCTTCCTCGACCCGCACGCGACCGTGTTCTTCCGCGACTGGAACAAGGCCGCCAACGACACTGTCGCGCTGCTGCGCGCCGAGGCCGGCCGCCACCCCTACGACCGCCACCTCTCGGACCTGATCGGGGAGCTGTCCACCCGCAGCGATGAGTTCCGCGGCCGATGGGCCGCGCACAATGTCCGGATCCACACCACTGGCGTCAAGCTCATCCACCACCCGGTCGTCGGTGACCTCGACCTGCCGTACGAGTCCTTCCCCCTGGCGACCGATCTCAGCACAAGTATCCTCACCTACACCGCCGAGCCCGGGTCACCCTCGCAGGACGCCCTAGGTCTGCTTGCCAGCTGGGCCGCGACAACGGATGGCTCCAAGCTGGCAGCGGCGGCTGACGATCCGGAGCAGGCTAAGTCGATTGGGACGCCTGACTGACGTTTTGCGACGCGATTGTGGCACATGTGGGCATCGCACGACGTCCGCGAGCACCGCAGCGGAACCTCGTGAAGCGAGGTGAAATTCGGGCAATGGAGGTGACATGACACAGGGTGACGCAGGGGCTGCCGGGGAGACCGATCCCCGAGGGGCTGCTGCGCTGCAGACTCACTCTTCGGCCTGGGCGCCGCTTGGACAACGCGTATTTCGCTGGCTATGGCTCGGTGTGTTGATCAGCTGGATTGGGACGTGGATGCAGACCGTCGGCGCCCAATGGCTGCTCGTCGACGAGCCCAATGCGGCGGCGCTAGTGTCGTTAGTGCAGGCGGCGGGCACCCTGCCGATGATGCTGCTGGCGCTACCCGGAGGCGTCCTGGCCGACTCCTTCGATCGGCGCTGGCTGCTGATCACGGTGCAGGCCTATCTCTTCCTCGTCGCCATCCTGCTCACCCTGCTCACCGCCGCCGGGCTGATGCCGCCGGCGCTGCTGCTGGCCCTCACCTTCGCCCTGGGCGTCGGCGCAGCGGTGCAGATCCCCGCATGGCAAGCCATGATGCCCGAGCTGGTCCCAAGGACACAGTTGCGAGCGGCGGCCAGGCTGGACTTGGTCAGCGTCAACCTCGCCTATGCGGTCGGACCGGTGCTGGCCGGGCTGGTGATCGCCTACCTGGGTGGCGTCTCGGGTGTCTTCGCCCTCAAAGCGGCATCCGCTGTCTTATTCGCGGTCGCGCTGCTCGTCTGGCGCCCGAGGCCAGCGGGATCGGGAACTCCCCGCGAGCGCTTCCTGCCGGCGCTGCGCGCCGGTGGCCGCTACATCTGGCACGAACCCATCGTGCGCCGCATCCTTCTCCGAGCCGTCCTGTTCGTCGTGCCGGCGATGGCGCTGTGGGCGCTGCTGCCGCTGATCGCCACACAGCGCTTGGGCCTCGGAGCGGGCGGCTACGGGGTTCTGTTCGGCGCGTTCGGCCTCGGCGCCATGGTCGGTGCGGTGGTGCTGGGACGAGTGAGGGACCAGCTCACCAATAACGGAATGCTCGGTGTCGCCGGCATCCTCTACGCGGCAGCTTCGGCCGTGATCGTGCTGACCCCCAGTTTTCCGGCGGCCCTTGCGACCCTAGTGTTCGCTGGACTGGCCTGGATGGCGGTGACCTCGACGCTTGCCGCCGAGCTGCAGTTGTTCCTGCCGGCCTGGGTCCGAGCTCGTGGCCTCGCCGTCTATACGGTCATCTTCACGGGTTCGATGACGGCTGGCGCGTTGCTCTGGGGACTCGTGGCCGAGGTAGTGGGCCTGCAGGCGACATTCCTGGTCGCGGCCGTTGTCGTGCTTGCCGGCGTCGTTGCTGGGGTGGTGTGGCGGGTGCCGCAGACAGGTCATCTCGATCCGCAGCCGGTCACTTACTGGCCCGCGGCGCGTCTGGCCTTCGACCCAGAGGCCGACGCCGGACCCATCCTGGTGACCGTCGAGTTCACCGTCGCACCCGAACGGGAGTCGGCGTTCCTCGAAGCGATGGATCATCTTCGCCGCTCTCGACGCCGAACCGGCGCGAGCCGCTGGGAGTTGTATAGGGACGGAGACCGGCCGGACCGCTTCGTCGAGATCTTCAGCGTGCCGTCCTGGGAGGAGCACGAGCGCCAGCACGAAGGGCGCCTGACCTCGGCCGATAGAGCAGTCGAGGAGGCCGCACTGGCCTTTTCTGATCCGCCGGCGCGAGCGGAGCACCTGCTCCCGCCGTAGCGGCTGATCAACTGGCCTGGGCAAATCACCAACGCCGGTTCGGACAAGAGCCACTTAGGACTTAATGACCCCTCGGCAAGGTCCGCCTATTCCTGTGACCGGGGCCGATGACCATCCACAGGTCTGATCATCGCGCCGCCTGAGCTATGTCTTCGCCGCCGAGGTATTCGGCTCCGGCATCTGGGTGGGACACCGCAACCGTGCGGGCGCTTGGCATGAAGCTGAAATACTCGGGCTGAAGATGCTGAATGTCGGTCATCAGCCACATCCACCCCTGTTGCGGGCTGAAGCTGAGAGACAGCACTCCAGTGTTGTCCCACCAACCGAGCCGAGTGAATCCGCGGTACGCGGCGAGCTGGGTTGGCGTGTCCAAGCCGGCCACGGCAGTGAACATCAGGTGGGCAAGCCACACCTTGTTAATACCGCCGTGTGCGACGACCACGATCAGCCGTTCGGTACGCGCCTCCAGATATCGCCGCATTTCCTCGGCGCGCCGCCACAGGTCGTAAAGGTTCTCTTCATCGGAGTAATGGACGTCGGGCTGATCGGCAACCGACAGCGCGGCGTGTTGGATCTCCTGCGCTCGAGGGTCATCGAACCGCAGTCCCCGCAGCTCGGAGGGCACATCAATCTCTCTGAACAGCGAAACATGGTCCCGCAGCTCAGGGTCCTTCGCCGGAAGATCCACCCACGACGAGCCCTTCCATACCGGAACCACATGCGGCGCCCCGGTCGCGTCAGCGATTGCGCCCGCAGTGCTGCGTGCCCGCAGGTAACTGCTGCTCACAATGACGTCGACGGGCAGCTCCGCTAGACGCTCCGCAAGGCGCCGGGCGTCCTCCATTCCGAGCGTGGTGAGCGGGTCCAAGTCGGTCTGATTGCCGGCCTGGAAGGTGTCGGTCGCGTTGGTCTGACTCTCGCCGTGGCGAATAACAATGAATCGCTGATGATCAGTCATGTGCAGCTCCTTCTGCGAAGGTGAACTAGCCTCCACCATGATCATCGTTATCGGGGGTCGCTGCGGCTTGGAACTGCAGCAGCGCGGCGGCGGTTCCGGTGTCGGTTAGCAAAACGTTGACCCAGCCACCAATCACAGCGGCGTGAATGGCACGGTGCTTGCTCTTGCCGCCGGCAATCCCAATGCGTCGTGGGATGTTGCGCAGGGTGTCGGCGTCGATGCCAACAACTCGATCATCAAGATCGCTGGGCACCAGGGTTCCCGCTGAGTCGAAGAACCGCTGACAGATATCGCCTACGGCGCCGGCCGCATGGAGCTTGTCCTGATCAGCGAGGTCTGCCGCATTGCCGCTGGCGCGCAAAAGTGGTGACGGTGGGAGGCTGCCGATACCCGCGAGCGCGATGGTGAGGCGCGCCCACTCCCTGGCGACCGATTCCATCGCTGGGTCGTTCAGCAGACTCTCGCGCATAGCCTTATTGCCAACCAGGGCAGGAGCCGGAACGAAAGTAGCGGTCGCTCCAACAAGTCGGGCGAATTCGCTGAGGAGTCGATTGCCCTGGGTCTGGACTGATGAACTTCCGAATCCTCCCATCAGCTGAATGACACTCTCGGCGCCTGGGATTCGGAAGGGCCGCATGCGATCGACAACGGCGAGCAGAGTTTGGCTCCAGCTGGAGATCCCGATGCGTTCTCCGCTCGTCAGCGTGGTCTCCAAGTAGGTCGCACCGGCCGATCCCAGCCCGGCGATGATCTCTTCGTCAGTCCCCTCGACATCCACGACGACAGCTTCGGCTAGGCCGTAGGTCTCCTCAAGCGCTTCCTCGATCTCGGTGTTCACCCCCGGCGCCACGGCAACGACCGTTCGCACGATGCCCAGCTCAGCAGCGCGTTTAAGGAGCCGGGACACCCGCGCCTGCGAGATGTGCAGGCTCTCAGCGATGTCAGTTTGGCGTATTCCCCGCTCGTGATACATCCGCGCGACTTTGGTGATCAGCCGAAGCTGTCCGTCGGTCGGGGCTCTAGCGATGCTTCCGGGCGATGCGGCCATTAATGGAACCTCCTGGGTGGCCGGCTTTTTCTCCCCGCCAAGCCTTGAATATTAATGCAGTGCTGCGTCAAGTGCGGTCGGCGGCGGTGGAGTGCCTAACCCAGGCCGGTGTTGTCTCAGCACATATCAAGATCGACGGCTCATACCGATCGGACTCGATTGGCACATAGTTCGGCGGCCGATCCCCAGCTTTCAGCACCTGACCCGTACGCGGGTCGATCAGCCAATACTTCGACGGCACCCGGCCATCTGCGTCAAAGAAAACCCACGATCCGCCGTGCTCGGCATAACCCAGATAGAACACATCGGGATCAAGCAGACCACGAGTATTTGACGAGACATCCCAGCAGGGGCTGGCCTCAGAGATCGGCAGATCGTCCAGGATCTTGCCGACCAGGCCGACGTAGCGGCTGCCTTCGAAGTCGAGTGCCTCGCGCCAACCTGCGCCCTCCGCGAGGAAGTAAGCACCATGACCTGGCTCGTCTGGATGGAGCCGCCACTGCCACAAGCTTGCGGCACCGTACGCGACGCCCATCAGCGCACCCGCACAGACATTGCACCAGGCTTCGTGACCCTGCCACCATCCCTCAGCGACCCCGCGACGACCGTTGTGCTCATAGCTCGGTTCACCGTTCATGATCGCCTTAGGCGGATGCTGTGCCCACATTGTCGCGAGGCGATCAGGGACGTGGTCGCCCATGTGTCCGGTCTGGCAGGACTGGAAGTCCAGCCAGTCGGCGTCTTGATGCTCGTCATTGCGGTGGTGCGGCCGGTAGTGAATTCCGGTGGGTTGTCCGTACCCGTCCCACGCCTGGATTTCCAGGCCGCCGGCCTCCACCTGGGGCTCGGTGCCGGCACCGTCACCGCAGGGCAGGTAGATGGCCGGGCGAGCGCCATAGCGCGCCACGAGATACCGGGAATACCTGGCATAGTCGGCCGGCGGGACAACCGGACCCGCTACGTCGAGCCCTTTCCAGCCGTACCCGTGGAAGACCGGCTGTAGCACCGGAGTAATGCCGTGGTTGGTCAAGACGTCGATGATCTTGTCGAAGTATTGAAAGTACTCGATGTTGATCTTGCTCAGACGCCCTTTGGCAAGATCATGAAACCCAATCTCGAAGCCCTCGTCAACGTTACGGCCGAGTGGTCCACGCGCATTCATGTCCGGCTGCACGGTCATCACGAACACGGCATTGAAGCCCTTGGACTGACGGTCGGCGGCGTAGGTCTCGACGTCGGAAACTGTCGCGCGGAATGGCATCGCCCAGGCCGTGTCGAGAACGAAGAATGCCGGTGACCCGTCGGCGTAACAGAAACCGCGACCGGAAGGGTGCGCTGTCGGAAAACCGCGGGTGAGCGCGCGATGCGGATGATTACTGGGCGGCGGGCTGGCGATCATGGTGCCCGAATCGGGCAGAAAGTCATGATCAGGTCGGCCGGCGTGAACCCGCCACCGCCATTCGCCCTGCGGTTGAGTGGAGGCGAAGCGGACCCGGTAGGTGGTTCCGCCGTCCCAGAACATCGGTCGACGCAATTGCCGTCCGCTCTCGTGGCTGAAGATCACCCAGGCATCGACGTCGGTGTACGGGTTGGCTGCACTCGGGCCAACGAAGGCAAGGTCGATCTCACGCCACTGGGGTGTGTTTTCGGTCTGCATCTTCGGTCTCCGCAGGGCTAGGAGTAAAGCGCGTGCGATTGATCTCGCCTATCCAATGTGTGCGGCGTCGGCGACGCTCATTCGGATCCACGATTGGGCGATAAATCTGGCCGCTGTTGCCAGGCCAGCCGCCGCCGTGGCCGAGCGCCTGCCAAGCGAGCTTTGCGGTACCGAGAGCTGAAACCTCGGCAACCTCACTCGCTTCTACGTCTCGGCCCAGCAGGTCAGCCTGCGTTTGCATCACAAGCGCCGAGCTGGTGGCGCCACCATCTGCCCGGAAAACCCGTAGCGGTACGGACCTGTCCTCGATCACATCGACAATGTCGCAGATCTGGTGACCGATGCAGTCGACGGCGGCACGAGCGAGGTGAGCCCGGCCGGTCATCTCGCTCATGCCCGAGACGAGCCCGTGCGCATTCCGGTCCCAGTGAGGAGCACCCAAACCGGAGAAAGCCGGAACGAGCGTCACGCCGCCGCTGTCGGGAACCGTCTCCGCCAGCGCGAGGAGATCAGCCACGCTGCCCTCAGTGAACAGATCGGCCGCCCAGGCCAGCGTCGCTCCCGAGAACAAGATGTTCCCCTCCAGGGCGTAGGTCGGTGATCCGTCGACGACCCACGCCAGAGTCACCGGGACTCGTGCATCACCGGCCGAGAGATCTTCGACCGGAGCCATGACCGAGGATCCCGTGCCGTAGGTGGCCTTGGCCATTCCCACCTCGGTGCAGCCTTGGCCAAACAGTGCGGCATGCGAATCTGCCATTACGGCAGCAATCGGTGTGCCGTCCGGCACCAGCGGGACCCCGCTGGTCGTGCCGAAGCCTTGGTCGGAGGCCACGGCGGCGGGCAAGGTGGATGCCGGCACGCCGAACACCTTGAGCAAGTCGGTGCTCCAATCCAGCGCGGTGATGTCGTACAGCAGCGTGCGTGAGGCATTGCCCGCCTCGCACAGATGCTCGGCTCCGCCAGTGAGTTGCCAGATCAGCCAGGAGTCGATCGTTCCGAGCCGGATGTCCTCAATCGGCACCTCGTTCGGCGCGTTGTCGAGCAGCCATCGCATCTTGGGCGCGGAAAACATGGGGTCGATCCGCAGGCCCGTTCGCGTCTTGACCAGCTGTTCGTCCTGCTCGTTCAGGGCTTCACTACACCAGACCGCCGTACGCCGGTCCTGCCAGCCGATAACCGGGCCCAATGGCGCCACGCTGCCGGCTCGCCAACCAACGACGGATTCCCGCTGAGTCGAGAGCGCGACGCCCGCGATCTCCGCGTTGGGTGCGTTTTCCAAGCAGGCCGCCATTGCCTCGAGCACGCTCGTCCAGATGCGCTCTGCGTCCTGTTCGATCCACCCGGCGCGCGGTGAGGAGACACCGACGCGCGCCGTACCACTAGCCACCAGACGACCATCTGGGCTGATCAGAGCAGCTTTCGAGTTTGTCGTTCCCTGGTCGATTGCCAAGATCACTTGGCTTGTTGAGGTTGCCGGCACCTGCTCCTCCTCTTCAGTGGTGGCAACTCTTTCATGTCACGTTCCGGCCCGGAGTTGACAAACCTTTCCGTAGTGACTGAATATACAGTAGCGAATAGATACTACATCCCGGGAGCCTTATGGAGCCGGCAAAGCGTCGTCGCGTGATCATCGACACCGACGCCAAGAACGAGGCTGACGACCAATTCGCGATCGTGCACGCGCTCCTGTCACCATCACTGGACGTTCGCGGTCTGATTGCGGCCCACTTCGGCACCTCCCGCAGCAATCGGAGCATGGAAGAGTCACGTGAGGAGATCGATCTTCTGCTCAGCCTCATGGGCCTCGAGCAGCACGTCACGGTGGTTAATGGCGCACCGACCCCTATCCCCGATGAACGGACTCCGCGGGACAGCGAGGGCGCCCAGTTGATCATTGCGGAGAGCCAGCTCGGCAGCGTGCAGGAACCGTTGTTCGTTGCCTTCCTCGGCCCGCTGACCGACATGGCCTCTGCGATTCTGCTCGACCCGGAGATCGTCCACCGTGACGTCGTCGTCATTTGGATCGGTGGCGTCGGCTACGGCGGTGTCGAGACTTATCCCGGCGTGGAGTTCAACCTGCGCAACGACATTGCAGCAGCCAATGTCGTCTACGACTCGGGCATCACCGTGTGGCAAGTGCCCAGCAACGTCTATTCACAGGTCTCCGTCAGCTACACCGAGCTGGAGGAGAAAATCGGCGGCACCAGCAAGCTCGCCGAGTACCTGATCAGCCAGATGGTGGAGTGGAATCGCACGTACTGGCCAGAGCCGATCGAGTCTCGCTCACTCGGAGACTCGCCGGCGATCTCGCTCATGCTTTACCCCCGCGGCGGAAATTTCCGCGTTGCGCCCGCCCCGCGTTTCGGTCAGGAAGGCCACTATCTGCCTGGCTCGGGGCATCCCATCCGCGTCGTCGAGGCAGTCGACGTCCGGTTCTTGCTTGAAGACATGTTCGCCAAAATCCGCAAGTTCGGCCGTGAGTCGGCCTGACCCCTTCTGCCCAACCCCTAAAGACAAGGAGACTGACATGACTGGTACGTACACTCGCCGTGGGTTCATAGGCCTTTCGGCGGCCGCAGTCGCAGCGGGTCTGGCAGCCTGCACCGGTGGAGGCACCGCGCCGGCTCCTGCCGGAGGCGGAGGCTCGTCGGCCCCGGCCTCGAACAACCTGCGCGTGTTCACCTACGAAGACAAGAGCACGGTCGGATTGTTCAAGGAGCAGATCGCCAAGTTCGATGCCGAAGCGGGCACCACAACAACCGTCGACAACCTGCCCGGCTCAGGTGCCGCTGTCTATCCGGACAAGCTGCGCACCGAGCTGCTCGGTGGCAAGGGGCCTGACGTCTGGCGAATCTGGGGCGGACAGATTGGGGCACCCTTCGTCAAGGCGAAGCAAGCCATGGATCTCGCGCCGTACTACCAGAAGTTCGGTTGGGACTCCAAGATCAACACAGCGGCGATCGAGGGCATGACTTTCGATGGTGTGAAGGGCGGGCTGCCCTACATCGCGCTTGGGATCGGCTGCTGGTACAACAAGTCCGCCTTCAAGAAGGCGGGCATCGCGGGCGAACCGAAGAGTTACGCCGAGATGGAGGAGGCCAACGACAAGCTGGTGTCTGCTGGGATAACCCCTGCAGGACTCGGCGGGAAGTACGGCTGGGACATCATGCGGCTCTTCGAATACCTCTTAGAGACCTCATCGGGGCCGGAGCTTCACGACAAACTGCTTACCGGCCAGGAGAGCTGGGATCGCCCTGAGGTCGTCACCGCTTTCACGAATTTCAAGAAGTGGCAAGACAAGAAGTGGCTGCCCGACGGCGCGCTCGGTCTTGATCCATCCGACGTCGAGCCCTGGTACGTGCAGGGCAAGACTGCGTATACCATCACCGGACCGTGGACCGAGGCGCAGGCTATCCAGTCGGCCAAGAAGGACTCAGCTGACTTCGGAGTCTTCCAACTGCCGACCGACCAGACTCCCGTTCGACACTCCGGTTTCGTCGAGGGTTACATGATCAACGCTAAGTCGGGCAATCCCGATAAGTCGGCCGAACTACTGGACTTCATCGTCAGGCCGGAGACGCAGAAGGCGCTCAAGGTCAGTGCATCAACGGTCGCGGGCGCAGAGCCAGATCAGAAGGAACTGCCGCTGTCGTACCAGTGGTCGCAGGGGCCGGGGAAGCAACCGTTCTACACCATCCAGGATCAGGCATTTCCCAAAAAGGTGGCCGACCAGTACTTCTCTATTCAGAGCGACGTGCTGCAGGGCAAGACCAGTCCGGCCGAGGCTGCCAAGCAGATGCAGAGTGCGGTGTCGGCCTGGGCGAAGAGCTGATCACCGATGGGCACCGCAACCCTTGAGGCACCTGCGGTCGACTCCACGGCCGTCCGGCGCCGCCGTCGCAAATACGGCGGTCTGACCGCCTGGCTGTTCGCACTGCCCGCGCTGGCGGTGTACTTGATCTTCCTTGTCTACCCGGCGCTGTCGTCCCTGTGGTTCAGCTTCACCGACTGGGATGGGCTCAGCCCGACCTACAACGTTGTGGGACTGGAGAATTACGCGAATATGTCAAAGGACCCGGTGGTCATCCAGGCCGTGATCAACAACATCATCTGGACTGTGGTCACCATCGTCTTCCCGGTTGTCATCGGTCTGGCGCTGGCCATGCTCTTGAACGGAAAAGTGCGCGGCAAGCCGGTGCTGCGGTTGATCTTCTATACACCCGCCGTGCTGCCACTGGTTGCGATCGCCTCGATCTGGGGCTGGCTGTACAACCCGCAGTACGGTGCGATCAACTCTTTCCTGCGCCTGATCGGACTGGGCGATCTGGCGCAGCCCTGGCTGGGACAGGACTCGACCGCACTGGCCGCCGTCATGGTGCCCGCCATTTGGCTTCGGGTGGGATTCCCCATGCTGCTCTACTTGGCCGCTCTGCAGGGCATCAGTACCGACATGTACGAGGCCGCGACGGTGGATGGGGCTACTAAGTCCCAACAGTTCTGGCACATTACGATGCCCAGCCTTAGGCCTGCCCACTACATCGTGATCGCGTTGTCGCTGATCGACTCGTTCAAGGTGTTTGACCTGATCTATGCCATGACTTACGGCGGACCGGGAACAGCAACCCAAGTCATGGGAACCTGGATGTACTTCAACGTCTTCCAGTACTACCAGGCCGGCTATGGCACCGCGATCGCCGTGGTGATCACCGTCGTTGCGATCATCGTGAGCATTCCCTACGTCCGCTCCCAGGTCAAGGAGCATGCCGTATGAGTACTTTTGCTGAAGGTGCCGAACTTGCGCCCGTTTCGGCGTTGCCGGACGCTCACATTGCTTCCAGTGACGAGTTGAGC
>Ga0307291_1000136_pt1 | contig 19155 bp, 14 predicted proteins | sample ER_DNA_148_FD_194474 | JGI IMG/M metagenome (GOLD analysis project Ga0307291, IMG submission 194474) | Bulk soil microbial communities from the East River watershed near Crested Butte, Colorado, United States - ER_DNA_148 | ecosystem: Environmental > Terrestrial > Soil > Floodplain | place: USA...
AGGAGCTGCGGTATTCGCCCGCTTCGCTGAACTTCTCGACGCGGTTGTTGTTCTCATCGACGACCCAGAGGTTGCCTTTGAAGAAGGCGATGCCGGCCGGGTGGTTGAACTGGCCGGTGCCGGTGCCAACCGCACCAAAGGCGCTCCCATAAGCGGGCGCATAGCCTGAAATCAGCCACTTCTGCACCCGGTTGTTGCCGGTATCGGTGACCCAAAGGCCGCCCCTGGAGTCCACCGCAATGCCCATCGGCCAGCCCAAGCTGAACTGGCCATTTCCGGTGCCCGCTGAGCCGAACTGGGATACGTATTCGCCGTTCTGGTTGAACTGCTCGAGGCGGTTGTTGTTCTGGTCACCAACCCAAACGTTGCCCTTGGTGTCAATCGTGAGCGCATCGGGATGTTTGAACTGGCCGTTGCCCGTGCCTTCGGAGCCAAACTGACGAACATATTCGCCCGCTTCGGTGTAGACCTCGACGCGGTTGTTCGACCAGTCGGTGACCCAGACCTTGTTGCCGGGCCCGACGTCGATACCGGTCGGTTCGATCAGCTGTCCGGTAGCCGACCCTCGCGTCCCAACGACTTTGACGAATTCGCCTTTTTCGTTCAGCTTCTGCAGCCGTGCGTTGTAGGTGTCGGAGACCCACAGGTTGCCTTTTTGGTCGATAGCGATCCCTTCGGGGCCCGAGAACTGCAGGTTGCCGGCGCCGTAGGAGCCGACGGCTTTGAGGAATTCGCCTTTTTCGTTGAACTGCTCGAGGCGATTGTTGCCGGCGTCGGTGACCCAGATGTTGCCGGTGGTGGTGATGGCGATCGAGGTCGGTCGGCTGAACTGGCCGTTGCCTGATCCGGTCGTGCCGAGGGCTTTCAGGAATTCGTTTTTCGGGTTGAACTGCTCGAGGCGGTTGTTGTTCTCGTCGACCACCCACAGGTTGCCTTTGGCATCGAGAGCGATATCTCCCGGATGGGCGAACTGGCTGTTGCCCGCGCCCGCTGAGCCGAAGGAAGAGTTGAAGGTCGACACGGGAGGCGTGATTTCGATTCCCGCTCGGGCCGTGGCGTCGACTTTCAGCTTGTAGCGGGGGCGGCTCGTGCCGAGACTTGCCTGTTGGGTCATCGTGCCCGAGAGGGACAGGGTCGGCGGCGAGGGCTGCAGTTCGATCATCAGTGCTCTCGAGGTGGTCAAGCCGACGGCATCAGTCGCGTTTACTTTGACGAGGTGTTTGCCGGCGGCGAATTTGCTCGATTCGATGCTCATTTCAATCGGAATCGCGCAGTTTTTCGTCGCGCATCCCGGTTCGGTGTTGGCGACGACTTTGCCGTCGAATTCAATGCTCGCTTTGGCGACCCCGGATTGCGGCTGTTCATTCGTGCCGTCGGTGGTGTTGACGAGGAGCGTGTAACGCGGTCGCTTGGTGCCCAGAGTCGCCTGTTCGGTCATCGAGCCGGACAGGGCAATCGAGGGCGCGGTGTGATCGACCTTGACCTGGACCATAGCCGGGGCCGATTTATTGCCGACCGGATCTTCGGCAATGAGCTTCAAATATTGAATGCCTTGCGACATCAACGCAGGTTCGTATTTCAACGGCGGGGCACCGGCGGCGCCTGATTGCCAAGTGCGAGGGCAGGCCGCGTCACCGACGCCGAGGCAGCCGTAAGGCGTTTTCCAGGTGTGAAGGCCGCCAGTTGGAGATTCGTCGTTAACCACGATGGCATACATACCGAGACCCGGGTCGCTGACCGTGAGGTTGATCGGCAACGCGGTCTGATTCATCCACTTAGTGGGGCCGGAGAGAAAGCCGAATCCTGGGACATCGACATCGCCCAGCTGGATTGACGCCGAGCCGACATAGACGCTCGCATTTTGGGTTGGCTGCGTTTCGGTGGCGTTGACCGTGACGTAGCCGATCTTGGCGTTGGTGTCGCCATTGGGGTTTGGGAACTGGTACTGCCAGCTCATGTCGCTCAGGCTGTGGCCTTCAAGACCTTCATGCCCGTAGTAGCTGACCGAAGCTCCTTGGACGCCGTCCCATATTCCCGCAAACAGATATGGGCTCAGATGACTGCTGAAGGCGTTCCAATCGAGATTCGAGAGCGTCATCTGCGAAATGAAGCTCGTCGGCAGCGTGCCGTAGTTGCTCAAATCGGTGAAGTAGCGGGGGACGGTGTAGTTCTCGGTTCCCTTGCTTCCCGCGATCACCGTCCCTTCGGACTGGATATAGATGCCTGGCGTGAGCGTGGGAACCGGTACGAACGTGCTCAAGGATCGGTTGAAAGGTGCGATAGCGGTCGGAAGGCTTCCGTCTTTGTCGACGATTTCGTAGCTCCACTCTTCATGATTCATGCAGTTGCTGGAAGTCTCGGTAGTGAAGCTGCTGTTGCAGATGCCGCTCTGGTAATAGGGAGCGGTCTTCCATTCGTAGGTCTGGTAGAGCGGATCGACAAGCACCGGGAACTTGGTCGACTCGTCGGGTGAGACCCTGAGCGTCAGCGAGTGACCTTGAACGTTGAGGGCCACCGGGACGTCGGCGCCCGCCGCATCTAGCGCCGTCGGGGGGCTGACGCTGATGAGGACCTTGTCGCCTTCCATCACCGTGGCCCCGCCGGCTTCGGTCGCCGTGAGGGCCGCGGTGGGCGGAAGCTCGAGTTCGAAGGTTTGAGAGCGCGGGGCATCGGGGCTGCGCAGCTGGGTCAGCGTCTCCACGCCGGTCGGAGTGGGCGCGACGGCGAGATCGGTGTCGGTGGCCACGTTGGGCAGGAAGCCGACGCTCTGGTCGATGACCGACGGCGTCCGCTCTTCCGGAGCCCCGGCCAACTTGATCGTCACTTCCGGACCGGGAAGCTCTATGCCTTCCCCCAATTCGTCGGGGATCTCGACTTCAACGAGCGGGTTCGTCGGCTGAATTTCGCCGTCGCCCCGCTGAAGGCTGAGATCGATCGCTCCAGGTTCGCCTGACGCGGCTTCGGCGCTGATGGGAATTGAAGCATCAAGGATCTTCGCGCCCTGCACCTGACCTTTGCCCCCCTCGACATAGAAGCCGGTTGCCTCAGGATCGTCATGAGCAGAAGGCGAGAGCGCCCGGAGTTCCTCTTTCCCGTTCGCCGGCGCCGACGCTTCCACAGCCTGCGGCTCGGGGGAAAGTTCGTCTCGAGGCGGCGCGACGAGTTCCGGCGGGCCCTCGCCGCCAATGACCGCTACGTCAGGGGCCAATAGTCGTTCGACATCGAGGTCGTCGAAATTGCCGGCTGGCGCCTGCAGCTGATCTTCGAACACAGCCTGTAGGAGGTCGACTGCTTCTTCTCGGCCGAGGTCTTGGTGGGGCAGGCTCGCGGCTGCTTGAGGATTGGTCGACGGCAGGTCGATCTGAGGCTGGCCGGATTCCATCGCTTCGATCAAGTCCGTGGTACTCGGACCGATAGCCGATTCATTGGCCGTCTGCCCCGACGCAGCAGTTGCGGCAATGGCGACTAGGAGTAGAGCCGCGAACAAACAAAGGGCAATAGCGGCCTGCCGGCTGAACGCCGTACGCTCAACGTTCGCCTTTACGAGTAGCAGCTGGTGATCGTCGTGGTCTTGGGTACACCTCATGCAAACCCCCTGCCGGTTCGGCCCCTAGAGCTCCTACGCCAACGGCGTCCGTCAGGGGTTCGTCATTGCCTTCGGCGCTGACGCTATAGGGGCGCAGTGTCAGAAAGCAACTCCATGCGTACCTAATACTTAATGGAGTTTTCCTGACCGTGTTGGATCTTCAGCTACCTCAAGACGTCCCCTTTCACTCTTCGGCGCCAGCCAGCTCCATCGCAGCTCGGCACGGCGCTCAGAAAGGCCGTCAGGTCTGGAGGCCGGCGATTAGCGCCCCCGAAGGCACCGAGCCGGGCGGTCAACTTCGCTTTGTCACGTAGGGCAAGGAGGACGAGCGCCTTGTCTTAAAAAGGGCGTGCTCCTTGCGGCTGGAGGCTCCCGATCAGGAATGGCGGCCGACTTGGCATGCCCTTCGCCAGCGAGATCACGGAAGCGATTTGCCCCGACCCGCGCACGCCGAAGGCGTGCCAAGATCAAGCGGGGAAGGACGGCTCTCGCAGCGGGCGGGGCCAGCCGCCGCCCGGTCTTCCTAACGCAGCGTGAAGCCGGCGCCTACGGCTGGGCCAATGTCGGTGGAGGGGAGCCATTCAGCCCCGTTGTCGAATAAGGCCGCCGGATGCATCGGCCGAGTCGCCTCGCTAGCGCGCAGGAAGATCGACTGCGGCTGGGGGCTACCGGCGTCAAAGGAGCCACTTGGTACCCAAAATGCGGTACCCAAAAAGTAAAGCTGCCGATTCGATGGCCGTCGTTGGCTGCCGTATTGGGGGCTAGAATGCACTTGTCACTGAATGCCCCCGGCGGGATTCGAACCCGCGCCGCGCGGCTTAAAAGGCCGCCGCTCTAACCAACTGAGCTACAGGGGCGCGGAGCCCATGGTAGTGCGATCAGGAAAGCTCGGGCATGCCCTGGTCGGGCGTCGAGGCCGCGGCGTGGGTGCGCAGCGGGATGCGGCCCGCGCCGCGGGCGGCGCGGCCGGCCTCGACGGCGCCGCGCAGAGCGCGCGCCATCGCGGCGGGATCGCCGGCGCCGAAGATCGAGCTGGCGGCAAGCACCGCGTCGCAGCCCAGCTCCATCGCCAGCGCCGCGTCGGAGGCCGTGCCGATGCCGGCGTCAAGGACGACGGGCACCGCGGCCCGCTCGGCGATGATCGCGATGTTGTAGGGGTTGCGGATGCCCGCGCCGGAGCCGATTGGCGAGCCGAGCGGCATCACCGCCGCGCAGCCGGCCTCCTCGAGGCGGCGGGCGAGGATCGGGTCGTCGTTGGTGTAGGGGAGGACGGTGAAGCCATCGCCGACCAGGGCCTCGGCGGCGTCGAGCAGCTCGACCGCGTCGGGGTAGAGGGTGCGGTCGTCGCCGATCACCTCGAGCTTGATCCAATCGGTCTCGAACGCCTCACGGGCCAGCTGGGCGGTGCGCACCGCGTCCCGCGCGGTGAAGCAGCCGGCCGTGTTGGGCAGGGCGAAGAGGCCGAGTCGCTCGACGACGTCCAGCACCGAGCCCTTCGCCGCCGGGTCGATGCGGCGCAGGGCGACGGTGACGATCTCCGCGCCGGAGGCGGCCAGCGCCTCCTCCATCTGCTCCAGCGAGCGGAAGCCGCCGGTGCCGGCGATCAGCCGCGAGGACCACTGGCGCCCTCCCAGCTCCCAGGTCTCGGCGCCGCCCTGGATCGCGGCGAGCACCTCGACGCTGTGACCGTCGGCGAGCCGGGTCGAGTCCCACTCGCCCCGCGGAACCACCTCGCCGTCGAGCGCCACCGCGACGCCGCGCGCGTCCGCCCCCGCGCCGCTCTCCCGCACCGCGTCGGCAAGGGTCGCTGCCGCCGGCAGCTCGTGCGGCTGGCCGTTCAGCTCGATCCTCATGCCGGCGCTCCCTCCAGCTGCTCGGCCAGCACGTTCGCCGCCAGCGGCGCCAGCAGGATGCCGTTGCGGTAGTGGCCCGTGGCCCAGAGCAGGCCGTCGGTGCCGCTGGGGCCGACCAGGGGAAGGTTGTCCGGAGTCCCCGGGCGCAGCCCGGCGGCCGTCTCGACCAGCTCCACCTCGGCGACCTCGGGCAGCAGCCGGTAGGCCTCGCGCAGCAGCTCGTGAACGCCGCCGGCGGTCACGGTCGCGTCGAAGCCCTGCTCCTCGACGGTGGCGCCGACTATCAGGCGGCCGTCCGGCCGCGGCACGAGGTAGACCCGCTCGGAGGCGACGACCCGGCGGCAGGGAGGGATGCCGTCGCGCGAGCGCAGCTCGAGGATCTGGCCCTTGACCGGGCGCACCGGCGGCCGGGCTCGCTCGGGCAGCCACTCGGCCCGGCCGGACCAGGCGCCGGCGGCGAGCACCACAGCCGCGGCCGGCAGCTCGCGGCCCTGACCGGTGCGCACTCCGGCGACTCGGCCACCGTCGAGCAGCGCCGCCTCGACCGCGACGCCGGTCAGCAGCTCCACCCCCTCGCCCTCGAGGACGTTCAGCAGGGCGGCGCTCAGCGCGCGCGGATCGACCGAGCCCTCGCCGGGCGCATGCACCCCGCCGTTGAAGGAGGGGGTGAGGCCGGGCTCGAGATCGCGGCAGCGGCGCGGCGGCAGCCACTCGGCGCCGAGCCCCAGCGAGCGCTGCAGCTGATGGGTTCGCCGCAGCTCGGCCGCCTCGTCGCGATCGAGCGCGACGTGCAGGGCGCCGTCGCGCCGGTAGCCGGTGGAGACACCGCTCCCCCGCTCGAGCTCGGCGACGAAGTCCGGATACAGCTCGGCGGCCGCCAGCGTCAGCTTCAGCAGCTCCGGCTCGCCGAAGGCGAGCTCGCCGACCGGCGCGAGCATGCCGGCGGCGACCCGGGTCGCGCCGGCGGGCGGTCGCGAGCGGTCGACGACCGCCACCTCGGCGCCGCGCTGCGCCAGGCGCCATGCGCAGGAGAGCCCGATGACTCCACCTCCGACGATGACCGCGTCATAGCTTCGCTGCTGGTTCAAACTTGCCTCCGCCGGCATTACCCGGATCAGGTCTGACGGTCGGCGGCCTCGATGCCGCCCTCTCAGCCTCGGCGCCCAGCTGGGCTCCAACGGCTCCCGTTGCCCTCCGATGCTACCCCTCCGGACCCGCCGCCGGACGTCCGTGGCGAGGATTCGCCCAGACCCTAAGATCGGTCCATGAGCTTGGCGACGCCAGAGGCGCGGGGCCCGCTGCGGCGCGAGCGGCTGCGCACCGCTCGCCTCTACTTCGTCTGCGAGGCAATGCCCGGCGGGCGCGATCCGGAAGCGCTGCTGCACGCCGCCCTGAACGGCGGCGCCGACATCGTCCAGCTGCGCGAGAAGGAGCTGGGCCACGACGAGATCGAACGCTCGGCGCGGACCTTCCGCCGCCTCTGCGACACCTTCAGCGCCCTCTTCGTCGTCAACGACGACCCCTACCTGGCGCGGGCCTGCGACGCCGACGGCGTCCACGTCGGCCAGGACGACGCGGACCCGACCGAGGCCCGCGAGGTGCTCGGGGCTGAGGCGATCGTCGGGCTGTCCACCCACTCCGAGGAGCAGCTGGCCGCGAGCGGCGGCGAGCCCGTCGACTACGTCAGCGTCGGGCCAATCTGGGAGACGCCGACCAAAGAGGGACGGCCGGGCGTGGGGCTGGGCCTGATCGAGCACGCCGCCGCCGGCTCGCCGCATCCCTTCTTCGCGATCGGCGGCATCGACGCCGGCAACGCGGCCGCTGTGGTCGCTGCCGGCGCTCGCCGGCTCGGCGCCGTGCGAGCGATCCGCGACGCCGCGGACCCGGCGGCGGCGGCCGAAGCGCTGCGGGCTGCCCTCGCCGCGGCGGGGGAGGGCGCTCCCGGTGGTTGAGGGCCCGCGCAAGCGCAAGCAGCGCGGCGCCCCCGAGCCGACGCCGCGCGAGCGGATGGAGCGGGGCTACGCCCGTGCCGAGGAACGCAACCGAGCCGTGCGGGAGGACCTCGAGCCGCTCGCGGAAGGCGAGCGTCCGCTGGTGGTGACCATCGGTGCCGTGGTCGCCGCCCTCGTCGCGATCTCGATCTTCGCCGGCTACCTCGCCGGGGCCGAGGTCGAAGGCGACAAACCGCGCTTCGTCCAGGTACTGGCGCCGGCGCTGATCATGGGCGTGATGGCCTGGGGCATGTGGCGGGCGCGCTACTGGGCCGTGCTCGGCTTCCAGCTGCTGCTGGTCTTCCTCATCTTCAGCGCCGTCTTCGGCCTCGCCGTGCAGGCCTCCACCGTCGGCCAGGTCGCCGCCACCCTCGGCCTGCTCCTCGTCGCCGGCAGCCTCTTCTACTTCATGGTCAAGGCGATGGCGCGGATCCAGATGCCGAATCGCGGCTAGCTATAGGCTGAGGCTTCTTGGCTGAATCGTTCGACACGATCGTCATCGGCGGGGGGCCCGGCGGCTACGTCGCCGCGATCCGCTCGGCCCAGCTCGGGCGCAAGACCGCGGTCGTCGAGCGCGACAAGCCGGGCGGCCGCTGCCTCAACTACGCCTGCATCCCGGCCAAGACCGTCCTCCATACCGCCGAGCTGTACGACCAGGCCCGCAACAGCGCCGAGCTGGGGGTCGTCGCCAGGGACGTCGAGCTCGACTGGGACGCCCTGGGCCGGCGCCGCGCCGCGGTCTCCGAATCGCTGTCGAGCGGCGTGAAGATGCTCTGGGACAAGAACAAGGTGAGCTGGATCGAGGGCGACGGCTCGCTCACCGCCGAGGGCGACGTCGCCCTCGGCGACGACGTGTACGAGGCGGGCGCGGTGATCCTGGCCACCGGCTCGGTCGCGCTGCCGATCCCGGGAGTCGAGTTCGGCGACCGGGTCCTCGACACCTGGGGCGCCTGGTCCCTGCCCGAGCGGCCGGCGAAGATCGCGGTGGTCGGCGCCGGCGCCTCCGGCTGCGAGATCGCCTCCGCCTACGGGCGCTTCGGCACCGAGGTGCTGCTGATCGAGATGCTCGACCAGATCCTGCCGGCCGAGGACAGGGACATGGCGCGGGTCGTCGAGCGGGCCTTCAAGAAGCAGAACATCGCCATCTCCACCGGCAGCCCGGTCGAGAACGTCGAGGCGGGAGAGGGCTCGGTCAACCTCTCCTACGGCGATACGACGACCGAGGTGGACTACCTCTGCGTCGCCGGCGGCCGCGGCGCCGACGTCGAGGGGCTGGGCCTGGAGGCGGCCGGCGTCGAGCTGGAGGAGCGTGGCAAGATCAAGGTCGACGAGTACGGTCGCACCAGCAACCCGAAGGTCTACGCGATCGGCGACCTGGTCAACGCCAAGGCGCTTGCCCACAAGGCCTCCGAGGAGGGCGTGGTCGCGGTCGAGCGGGCCGCCGGGGCGGAGACCCACCCGGTCGACCAGAACCTGATCGCCGGCGCCACCTTCTGCCACCCCCAGGTTGCCAGCGTCGGCCTCACCGAGGCGGCGGCGAAGGAGGCCGGGCACGACGTCAAGGTCGGCAAGCTGAAACTGGGCGGGGTCGGCGCGGCGACCGTCTACGACGACAAAGAAGGGCTGGTCAAGCTCGTCGTCGACTCCAAGTACGGAGAGGTCCTCGGCGCCCATATCGTCGGCAACCGCGCCTGCGACATGATCGCCGAGCTGGTCGCGACGATGGCGCTGGAGGGCGGCTACCAGGAGCTGGCGCGGATCGTCCACCCCCACCCGACGATCTCAGAGGCGATCCTGGACGCGGCGCGCGCGGTCGACGGATGGGCGACGCACGCTTGAGCGGCGAGCGCGCCACCTTCTACTTCGACCTCGGCTCCCCGTACGCGTACCTGACCGCGGAGCGGATCAGCGGCGCCTTCACCGACGCCGAGCTGGAGCAGCCGGAGTGGCAGCCGGTCCTGCTCGGCGGCCTGTTCAAGCGCTTCGGCCGCAGCTCGTGGGGAGACGGCCCTGAAAGGAAGGACGGCATCGCCGCGGTCGAGCGGCGGGCCGCCGAATACGGGCTGCCCAGGCTGGTCTGGCCCCAGCCCTGGCCGGGCAACATGCTGTTCGCGATGCGCGCCGCCACATTCGCCAAGCAGACCGGCCGCACCGTCTCCTTCGCCCTGGCCGGCTTCCGTCAGGCCTTCGCCGCGGGGCGCGACCTCAGCGAGCACGACAACGTGCTGATCGCCGCCGCCGCGTGCGAGCTGCATCCCAACGCGGTGGCCAAGGCATGCGGCACCGAAAGCGTCAAGCGGGCGCTGATCGAGGCGACCGAACGGGCGGCGGATCGTGGCGTGATCGGAGTGCCCTCGGTCGCCGTCGGCGGCGAGGTCTTCTGGGGGGACGACCGGCTGGAGGAGGCGGTCGAGGCGGCGAGCTAAGGTGAGTCGGCAATGGCCGATTTGCCTGACGCCGGCACCTGTTACGAGCTGCTCGCGCGGATGGCGCTGATCCGCCGCTTCGAGGAGGAGGCGGGCCGGCAGTACCAGCGAGCCAAAGCGGGCGGCTTCCTCCACCTGGCGATCGGCGAGGAGGCGACGATCGTCGGCACCACCTCGGTGATGCGGGACGAGGACTATCTGATCGGGACCTACCGCACCCACGGCCACGCGATCGCCCGCGGCACCGACCCCAAGCACGTGATGGCGGAGCTGTTCGGCAGGGTCGACGGCACCAGCGGCGGCCGCGGCGGCTCGATGCACATCTTCGATCGCGAGAAGCGCTTCATGGGCGGCTACGGGATCGTCGGCGGAAACCTGCCGATAGCAGCCGGGCTCGCCCTTTCCTCGGAGTACAAGAGCGAGGATGCGGTGACCGTGTGCATGTTGGGCGACGGCGCCTCCAACACCGGCAACTTCGGCGAGACGATGAACCTGGCGGCGCTCTGGCAGCTGCCGCTCTTCTTCCTGGTCGAGAACAACCTCTACGGCATGGGCACCTCGGTCGAGCGCCATTCGGCGCAGACCGATCTCTCCAAGAAGGCGGAGGGCTACGGCATCCCGGGCGAGCGGATCGACGGCATGGACGTGATCGCGGTGCGCGAGGCGGTCGCCGAGGGGATCCGCCAGGCTCGCGAGGAGCGGCGACCGACCCTGCTCGAGGCCTTCACCTACCGCTACCGCGGCCACTCCGCCGCCGACCCCGAGGTCTACCGCAGGCGCGAGGAGGTCGAGGAGTGGCAGCGCAAAGACCCGATCGAGGCGTTCGCGCGGCGCTGTGTCGACGCCGGGGTGCTGGGCGAGCGCGAGGTGCGGCAGACCCGCGAGAAGGCCGAGGAGGCGGTTCGCGCGGCGGTCGAGTTCGCCGACAGCTCAGCCGAGCCGGCGCTCGAGAGCCTCTACGAAAACCTCTACGCGCTCGACAGCGGCGGCTGGTACGCGGTCGACGAGCGCAGCCCGGAGACGCACCGCGGCGAGCGCGAGGAGGAGTCGATGCCGCAGGCGGCGCGCGAGCTGGCCGAAGCGGGCGCCGCCTACGCCGGCCAGCCGGACGGGCCACGACCCCAGACCAGGCCGAACCCGGCGGAGCACGGCGACGCCCAGGAGGGCGTGGAGCCGGAGGTGGCCGAGGAGCAAGGCGTCGCCGAGGAGGTCGAGGACTGATGGCGGCGCTGCGGATGCGGGAGGCGCTGCGCGACGCGATGGCCGAGGAGATGCGCCGCGACGAGGCGGTCTTCGTGATGGGCGAGGACGTCGGCGTCTTCCAGGGAGCCTTCAAGGTGACCGAAGGGCTGCTGGAGGAGTTCGGCGAGCGGCGCGTGCGCGACACGCCGATCTCCGAGAACACGATCGTCGGCACCGGCGTCGGCGCGGCGATGGGCGGGCTGCGGCCGGTGGTCGAGCTGATGACCGTCAACTTCGCGCTGCTCGCCCTCGACCAGATCGTCAACCACGCCGCCGCGATCCCCTACATGTTCAACGGCCAGGCGCGGGTGCCGCTGGTGATCCGCATGCCCGGCGGCGGCGGGCACCAGCTCGGCCCGACCCACTCGCACAGCTTCGAGGCGCTGTTCCTGCAGGTGCCGGGGCTGCTGGTCGCCTGCCCCTCGACCCCCGCCGACGGCAAGGCGCTGCTGAAGGCGGCGATCCGCGACGACAACCCGGTGATCTTCATCGAGCACGAGGGCCTCTACGGCGCCCGCGGCGAGGTGGCCGACGACGGCGAGGGCGAGGTGCTGCGCTTCGGCGAGGCGGCGGTGCGGCGGCAGGGCGGCGACGTGACGATCGTCGGCATGCTCAAAATGGCCCACGTCGCCGAGGAGGCGGCACGGACGCTCTCGCACGAGCACGGCGTCGAGGCCGAGGTGATCGACCCGCGCACGCTGCGCCCGCTCGACCTCGACACCATCCTCGAGTCGGTGCGCAAGACGAACCGCGCGGTGATCGTCGAGGAGGGCTGGCCGCACGGCGGCGTCGGCGCCAACCTGGCGACGCTGATCACCGAGCAGGCCTTCGACGATCTCGACGCTCCGGTGCAGCGGGTGACCGGCGCCGACGTCCACATGCCGTACGCGAAACGGCTCGAGCAGGCGGCGATTCCCCACGAGGAGCATGTGGTGCGGGCGGCTTTGGCGGCGTTGGAGGGAAGTCTCTGATGCCCGAGGTGGTGATGCCGCGACTGTCCGACTCGATGGAGGAGGGGACGGTTCTGCAGTGGCTGAAGCAGGTTGGCGACGAGGTCGCGGTTGGCGAAGAGCTGGTGGAAATCGAGACCGACAAGGCGAACATGGCCTACGAAAGCGACGTCGCGGGGACCCTGGCGGAGATCCTGGTGCAGGAGGGCGAGACCGTGGCAATCGGAACGCCGATCGCGCGGGTCGGGGAGAGCGCGGAGGGCTCAGCTGAAGACGAGCGAAGGACCGAGGAGTCCCGGGCCGCGGGTTCGGAGGGACCGGGGCCACAGCCCGCGGGTCCTGTCACGGCAGGGGACCCACCTCCCCCTGCGGTAGCTGAAGCTTCCTCGGGAAAGGTCCCTCCTACCGCGCCACCCGCGGGAGAGGCGTCTAAACCAGTGGAAGCTCAGACCACCGAGGCAACCGCCCCAGCCGACGGCGACGGGCATAGGCCGAAAGCTTCTCCGCTGGCGCGTCGGATCGCCAAGGAACGAGAGCTCGATTTGAGCCAGCTCGAGGGCTCGGGGCCGGGTGGGCGGATCGTCAAAGCGGATGTCGAGCGCGCTTCTTCCGCGGGTGACGCGGTGGCGCCGGCTGCGGAGCCCGCGGCTGAGGCGACGGCCGCCCCGGCTGCGGCGCCGGCTGCAGCGACTGAGACGGCCAAGGGCCAGACCGCTTACGAAGACCTCACCAAGACGCAGCAGGTGATCGCCCGGCGCATGGCCGAGTCGAAGGCGACCGCGCCGCACTTCTACCTGCGCGCCTCGGTGGACATGAGCCGGGCGGTGGAGGGGCGGGCGCTGGTCAAGGCGCGGGCGGCGGAGGGGGACGTCGTGCCGTCCTTCAATGACATGGTGGTCAAGGCCTGTGCGCTGGCGCTGCGCGAGCATCCTCGCGCCAACGGCGCCTACCGCGACGGCCGCTTCGAGCTCTACTCGCGGGTCAACGTCGGCGTCGCCGTGGCGGCGAAGGAGGTGCTCGTCGTCCCCACCGTCTTCGACGCCGACCGCAAGGGCCTGCGGCAGATCGCCACCGAGTCGCGAGCGCTGGCACAGAAGGTGCGCGACGGGCAAGTCACGCCGCCGGAGCTCTCCGGCGCCACCTTCACCATCTCCAATCTGGGGATGTACGGGATCGAAGGCTTCTCGGCGGTGATCAACCCGCCGCAGGCGGCGATCCTCGCGGTTGGCGCGATCGAGGAGCGGCCGGTCGTCCGCGACGGCGAGATCGCCACCGCCCACCTGATGCAGGTCGACCTCGCCTGCGACCACCGCATCCTCTACGGCGCCCCCGCGGCCGAGTTCCTGGCCCGCGTCCGAGCCCTGCTCGAAGAGCCGCTTTCCCTGGCGCTCTGAATCAGCAGGTCTTACGCGCGCCCGTTACCGCATTCCACGCCCGGCCGAGCGAGAAGTCGGCCGCAACTCTGAAGGTCCCCGGACGGCTGGCCCTCGCCACGGTCCAGTCGCCGCGGTGGAGCAGGCAGCCGCTGCCACGGGCTATCGACCAGTACGGGGTGAAGGCGACACGGACGAGGAAGTCGCCCGGACGGGTGACCTCGAGCGCGAAGCCGCTGTGGCTGACCGAGCGCAGGCGGGCGGCGCCCGGCCCCAGCGGCTGCAGCAGCGGCGCCGGGTCGCGTACTTCGTAGACGCGCCAGTGGGCATCGCTCCAGCGGGGGATGAGATAGGGCGGATCGTGCAGGATCAGTCGCCGCTCCGCAGCCGAGGAGTAGTCGAGCGGAGCGTCCGGCAGCGCCACGTAGCGGATCGCGTCACGGTGGAGCCAGGTCCGGTAGGCGCGGTCGCTGAGCTCTCCCGGGTCGCGGTAGAAGACGTCGTCCCGGGTGGTGTCGAGCTGGCGCAGCCAGCCACGGGCCAGTTCGAAGCCGGGGGCGAGATAGGCCGACTCCCAGTGGTTGGCGGTCGGCGGAACCTCGATCCGGGCGGCGGAGCCGTCGTGCCCGCGCAGCCAAGAGGCCAGCGGGGCGAAGTAGGTCGAGCTGGTCGACGGGTCGCCCACGGAGCGGGCGATCTGGTTGACGCTTGCCGTGACCTGCCAGTAGAGCCCACCCGCCAGGGCCAGGGCCAGCAGCAGCGTGGAGGCATGCGAGAGGCGCGGCCGGTGGGCGAGCATGACGGCGGCAAGGACCGGCCCGCCGAAGAGGGCGCCGAGCCGCACGGCGTTGCCGCCCATCGGGTTCGGCGCAAGCCAGAGCACGGTCGCCGCCAGCGCGTAGGCGACGAGGATCCTGCGCAGCTGTCGCTCCTCCCTTGCGATCCCGCCGGTCAGCAGCAGCACGCCGCCGCACCACAGCGGTATCGCCAGATAGGACGAGAAGGCGAAGGGGAACTGGCCCGCTTCAGGGAAGGCGACGTTGGGGACGAGGACGAGGCCGAGGGCGAGGCAGGCGACCCAGATCGCCGCCAGGTCGGCGCGGCGGTCGCGCGGCGGGGTTCCCGCCAGCAGCACGCCGGCGAGGAAGGCGGCGGCGACCGGGCTCGATAGGGCACAGGCGGCGCCGGCGGCCAGTGCCGGCCCCGGCCTGCGGAGCTGAAGCGAGCGCAGGGCGGCGAGGCCACAGGCGACTCCGAGGGCGAAGGTGAGCTGGCCGTCGGCGAGGAGGGTGACCACGCCGGCGGCGAACCAGAGCGTTGCCCAGCGGGCCGCCTCGCCCCAGCGATCCCGCACCAGGCGGTCGAAGAGGTAGGAGGAGGAGATCACGGCGATCGTTCCGACCAGGCGCGGGCCGAGCAGCGCCGCCAGCGGCGGAAAGAGGACGCTGTAGGTGAGGGTGTAGTGACCGCCGTACCAGCTGCCGTTCCAGATCGCCAGGCCGCCGCGCTGGAACAGCTCGGTGCGGAAGACCTGAGCGGCGAGGTCGCCGACCTGCGGGTTCCAGGCGAGCATCGCCGCCGCCAGCGCGGCGCTGAGCGCCACGGCCGGAAGCCAGTCGGGTCGGAGGGAGGTGGACCGTGGCATGAGCGGAGCCGAAGGATAGGGCCGCGGCATGCGACGATTTCAAGGGTGAGCGACGAAATCCTGGTCGTGCGCTGCGGACTCGTCCCCTACGGGGAGGCGCTCGTCGCCCAGCGCTGGGTGCAGAGCGCCCGCCAGGACGACGAGGCGCCGGACGTCCTGCTGCTGCTGGAGCATCCCCCTGTCTACACGCGCGGCCGCCGCGCCACCGAGGAGGAGCTGCCGATGCGGCGCGAGTGGTACGAGATGCAGGGGATCGAGGTCCACGACACCGACCGGGGAGGCCGCGTCACCTACCACGGACCCGGGCAGCTGGTCGCCTACCCGATTGTCTCGCTGCGCCCCTACGGCGACGACGTCCACGAGTACGTGCGGCGGCTCGAGCGGGTGGCGGTCGCGGCGCTCGCCGAGCACGGCGTCGCCGCCGGCACGATCGAGGGGCTGACCGGCGTTTGGACCAACCCTTCTGCCCGCCAACGGGACGGAAACGGGACCATGTCTCCCGTTTCAGGCCCATCGACTTGGGAGCGGCTCGGGCCGGTGCCGGTGGCGGGCAACGAGGCGCGCAAGATCGGCTCGATCGGCGTCCACGTCAGCCGGGGCGTGACCACGCATGGGCTGGCGATCAACGTCAACAACGACCTGCAGCCCTTCGAGTGGATCGTCCCCTGCGGCATCGACAACTGCCGCGTCACCTCGCTCAGCCGCGAGCTGGGAGCCGAGCAGGATCTGAATGCCTTTGCCGACACGGTCGTGGCGCGCTTTGCCGACGTCTTCGAGCGCGTGCCGGTCGCGACCGAGCCGGCGACCCTGGGACTGGACAGCGCTAGGCTCGGCGTCGCATGAGCATTCCTCCCGAGATGGGCGCGGCGACGGACGAGCTCGCCGCCCCGGTGGCCGCGGAGCGCGTCCACGTCACCCGCTCCCGCGCCAAGCCGGGCGGGACCGCCGCTGACCGCGCGGGCGCGGTGCCCTTCCGCCGGGCACGCAAGCCGCCGTGGCTGAAGGTGCCGGCGCCCGGGGGGCCGACCTACCGGCGGCTGAAGGCGGAGATCGGCAGCGAAGGCCTGCACACTGTCTGCGAGGAGGCCAACTGCCCCAACGTCGGCGAGTGCTGGGAGCGCGGCACGGCGACCTTCATGATCCTCGGCGACGTCTGCACCCGCCGCTGCGGCTTCTGCAACGTGCAGACGGGGGTGCCGAGCTGGAACGACCCGCTGGAGCCGCTGCGCGTCGCCAACCAGGTGAAGCGGATGGGCCTGCGCCACGCCGTCGTCACCTCGGTCGACCGCGACGACCTGCCCGACTACGGCGCCGGCGCCTTCGTCGGCACGATCCGCTCGATCCGCATGCAGGCGCCGGGCTGCAAGGTCGAGGTGCTGACGCCCGACTTCCGCGGCCAGGAGATGCCGCTGGCGAAGGTGATCCACGAGCGCCCCGACGTCTTCAACCACAACGTCGAGACGGTGCCCCGCCTCTACCCGAAAGCGCGCCGCGGCTCCAAGTTCCTGCGCTCGGCGCGGGTGCTGCGGATGGCGAAGGAGATGGGCGGCGCCGGCGTCGTCACCAAGTCCGGCCTGATGGTGGGGCTCGGCGAGACCTTCGAGGAGATGGTCGAGGCATTCGGACTCCTCCGCGAGCACGGCGTTCAGGTTCTGACGGTCGGTCAGTACCTGCGGCCGACCGAGAACCACCTGCCGGTCGAGCGCTACTGGCACCCGGAGGAGTTCGAGGCGCTGGAGCGCGAGGCCTACGCGATCGGCTTCGAGTCGGTCGCCTCAGGGCCGCTGGTCCGCTCCAGCTACCACGCCGACCAGCACCTGCCGGAACCGACTGCCGCCACTGTCTAAGGCCAGATGCCCGCAGCAGGGGCGGAGAGCATTCGACCACAAGTTCCCGCCTACAATTGCCCAGAGGGGCCATAGCTCAGCTGGAAGAGCGCGACGCTTGCATCGTCGAGGTCGCGGGTTCGAGTCCCGCTGGCTCCATCTCTCTCGGAGTCCGACTCAGGTCCGGATCCGTGTAATCGCAGGCGTCGCGAATGCCGAGCCGCTGGCCGTTCCGGGTGGGGACCAACCGCAGGGTGGCGCCGCTGCGCCCGGCACCCAACTCGCTCGAAGGCAGGTAGTAGCAACCGTCCGACGTCTGGTCGTAGACCGCTATCCAGTCGACGGTCTTCGCCGTGTAGTACTTCGTCTGTCGAATCTTGCCCTTCGTCAACGAGTGCGAGCGACAGCGGACGAGGACCATTTGGCCATCGGATCTCGTGTACTTGACCTGCACCCGGTGGAGAACTCCATCGAAATCAGCAACGAGGTCATAGTCGCAGTCCTCGCCGAACGGAAATGAGATTTTGCAGCCGCGGGCGGCAAGATCCGCGGCGATCTTCAGCTCGGCCAGATCCCCTTTCCGCTTCAGCGGTGCCATCCTCCAAGCCTACGCAGACAATTGTCACATGTGGGATACGCATGTGTGCCAATTGTGAAACAGCTATTCAGCTGGGGAATCGCGCGCTCCGGGGCGCGGTCAGTCGTCGAAGTCGAAGTCCTTCGGCGGTTTCTGCTCGAACCAGAGCTGGTCGTCCTCGGGCGCCTCCTCGAGGAAGTCGGGGGTCTCCTCGAGCACGTCCTCCTCCCCTGAAGCAGGGACGCCCTCTTCGGTTGCCGGCGGCTCGTCCTGCTCGACTTCCCGCTGGAGCTCAGGCGCCTCGTCCTCCTCGACCTCGATCGGCGCCTCGAGCGCCTGGTCGAGCTCGTCGGAGAGGCGGTTCTCGTCCCAGAAGTCGTCGTCCTCCTCATCCTCCTCGGCGCTGTCCTGGGCAACCTCGTCGTCAATCCCGGCAAGCGGGTCGACCGGCGCCAGGCGCGGCTCTTCGATGCCCTCCTCGACCAGCTCCTCCTCGGAAGGCGCCTCGGCCTGGGAGGAGGCCAACTCGTCCTCGACGTCGAACATCTCGGTCGGCTGCTCGGCGATCGCCTCCCGCTCCTCGGTGGTGGGACCGGTGAGGACCTCCGGCTTCGGCTCGGGGGCAACGGGCGGCTCCGAGACCGCCTCGTGTTCCATCGCCGGCTCCTCATCCGCGGCGGGCGACGGCTGCTCGGCGGCGCTCTCGGCCGGCGCGGGCGGCGGGGCCTCCTGCAGGTCGGCGATATCAGGGCGACCCGACCGGGCCCCCGGCGCCTCGGCCACATCGGGCTGGGTCATGAATTCGGTCGGCGCCTCGGCGAGCGGATCGTGCGGCAATCCCTCGTCGCCGGGCCGCTCGGCGGCACCGAACGCCTCGTCCTCGAGCTGCTTCAGCTCGGACTCACCGGCGCCGTGCTGGCGCTTCAGCTCCAGGTGCTCTTTGATCGCGTCGTCGAGAATGCCCATGCTGATCCCGGGGGAAGCTAAAGACTATGCGGTTATCCTTGCGCTTGCGAGGCCTTTGGGACGATCCTCCCAGCCACGCACGCGGGGCTATAGCTCAGTTGGAAGAGCGCCTGGATCGCACCCAGGAGGTCGCCGGTTCGAGTCCGGCTAGCTCCATCTGCAGAAGCCCCTGCAACGCGGGGGCTTCTGCGTTTTCGCAATCGCCGCCGAACCCCACACATCGCGCTCCATCTGAGGCACTAGTGCCTCAGATCGCGGATATGTGCCTGGATTAACGTCGATTCCGGTCGATTCCGGCTCGCTTTTACGTGGCAGCGGAGCTACGGTCGGCCGACCGCGAATAGAAGCGCCCCGGCGGTGCTACCAACACCCGGGGCCGGGAGGCCATCATCTGGACAATCCGTGCTTCACCGCTGGAACTACAAAAGCGACAGGAACCCAGAACACAATTGCGGTCGGAGCCATAGGGTCACGAAAGCGGTCCACCCGGAAAGATCGCCCTTCAGATCATTCAGTCAGCGGCTACCGTCCAGGAAGAGATAGGGCTTCCGATAGCCTCGATCTCCGACGCGACGCAACATGCGATCGACCTCCGCTCGCGTGAACCGACCCTGTGAAATCAACAATGATCTGCACCTAGGCACCCTGCTCAAAAGACGCTTTTTGACTGACGGCCCGAGTAGGGAAACCCGATTCAACGCGACCTCTGAGACAAAAAGC
>Ga0307291_1000139_pt1 | contig 18882 bp, 16 predicted proteins | sample ER_DNA_148_FD_194474 | JGI IMG/M metagenome (GOLD analysis project Ga0307291, IMG submission 194474) | Bulk soil microbial communities from the East River watershed near Crested Butte, Colorado, United States - ER_DNA_148 | ecosystem: Environmental > Terrestrial > Soil > Floodplain | place: USA...
GCGTCTGTTGAACGGCCGCGGTGGAGACGAGGGCCTGTTGCGCTGCCGCGCCGCCCTTGGCTTGAAGATCCGCCTGCAGCGTGGCTGCGGTGGCCTTGTCCACCGTTCCCGTCACGGGCAGACCGTGGGCCTTCTGCAGCGCCTCCACCGCCTCCACCGTCGCCGGGCCGTAGACGCCGTCGACTGCGGCCTGGTAGTAACCCCCTTCGCTCAGCGACGTCTGCAGGGCCACGGTGTAGTCGTGCACAGCAGCTTGGGCCAGCTCTTGCTGTGACTCGGTGAGGCAGCCCGTGTCGGCGAAGAGCTTCAGCCACGACATCTCCAGGGCGACCGCCGCCGCATTGAACCGCTGCGTGGCCTCCACCAGGGGGGTCTCCGGCGTGATGCCCGCAGGGCCGTCTCGAAGTCGGACTCGGCCTGCCATTCGACTCGACGAACTGCCGACAACACCCCCAGAGCCGTCAGGAGAGCAGCATCGACTGTCGCTCGACCGACCGCCGCGCGCCCGTCACCCATCGATGATGAGTCGGAGTGATGCGTCCAACGGTTAGCGTGACTCCACAAGGCGATTCGGCATCCACGGACTGGAGGTCCTCTGATGGCATTCGACACGTTCGACGTCTTCGTCGGCGTCTACCGCGACCTCGAGTCCGCCGAGGCGGACTACGACTTGGTTCACGAGCTGCATACCAAGGAAGGGCTCATGGACGCCTACGACGCGGCGGTCATCCATCGCCGCGACGACGGCAAGGTCAAGATCACCAAGAAGCACGAGACCCCCACTCGCGTGGGCGGTGTGCTCGGCGGTGGAGCGGGTCTCGCCACCGGCCTCGTCATCGCGCTCTTCCCGTTCGCCGCCATCGGGGGTGGGCTACTGGTCGCTACCACCGCGGGTGGGGCGCTTCTGGGGGCCGTGGCCGGCCATGCCGCCGCGGGGATGAGCCGTCAGGATCTCAAGGAGCTCGGCGAGTCCCTCGACGCGGGTCAGGCCGGCTTGGTCGTCGTCGGGGTGACGGACATGGCGGCGAGGATCGAGCAGGCGATGCGCCGGGCCGAGAAGCTCGAGAAGAAGCAGCTCAAGGCCGACGCCGAAGCCCTGGAGCGCGACGCGAGGGAGGCGACCGGCGAGTAGGGCATCGGCCGTGCCCGACAGCGTCTTCGTGCTGCACACCGGGGGAACGATCGGGATGGTCGACACTCCGGAGGGTCACACTCCTGTGGCTGACGCGTTGGGCCCGTATCTCGACTGGATCGTGGCCAACTCTGGGGGCGAGCTGCCGTCGATCGACTTCCTCGAGCTGGACCCGCCGATCGACTCGGCCAACGCGACGCCAGACGACTGGTGCACGATCGCCCGCACGCTGTACGAGCGCCGGGCCGACCACTCCGGCTTCGTCGTACTGCATGGAACCGACACCATGGCGTACACGTCGTCGGCGCTCTCGTTCCTCCTCCCGGGGTTCGGCAAGCCGGTCGTCGTCACCGGTTCCCAGATCCCGATCACCCGCATCCGCAGCGATGGGCGTCAGAACTTCATCGGGGCGCTCCAGGTCGCGACCCGGCCCGAGCTGCAGGAGGTCATGCTGTTGTTCGGCGAGGTCCTGCTGCGAGGCAACCGTTCGACGAAGATGGACGCCTCCGGCCTCGATGCCTTCGAGTCGCCACGGTTCCCGCCCCTCGCGGACATCGGCATCGACATCGTCGTCCGACGGGAGCTCGTGCTCCGACCCGACGATCTTCCAAGACTGACTGCCGGCCGGCTCGGGCACGTCGCCGCCACGCGGCTGTTTCCGGGGTTCTCGGCGTCCATCCTTGCCAACCTCTGCCGACCACCGTTGCAGGGACTGGTCATCGAGGCCTACGGCGCCGGCAACGGACCCTCCGACGACCACGAGTTCCTGGCCGCGATCGAGGCCGCCACCACCCAGGGGATCGTCGTCGTGGTCGTCACCCAGTGTGTCCGCGGATCCGTGCAGCCCGGGGCGTACGCCACCGGCTCGGCCCTGATCAGTGCCGGGGCTGTACCGGGCTACGACATGACGCCAGAAGCGGCGCTGACCAAGCTCGCGGTACTGCTCGGCCAGGACCTCGACCCGGCGACCGTCGAGGTAATGATGCAGCAGGACATCGCGGGCGAGCTCACCCGTTGACGAGGACGTCGTCGGAGCCGGCCGACGCGAGGAAGGGGCGAACACCGCGTGACTCACATCGTGTCCCAGCGTCCTTCGGTGGTCGTCCGCGGCGCTGGCCGGTACGAAGTGCTGCTCGTGCTGCTGGCGGTGGTCCTCGTCCTCGCACCGTTCGAGAGCACTGTTCTCGAACCGGTGATCATCGCCCTCCTCGGCAGCGTTCTGATCTTCGCGCTGTGGACCTCGGGAGCCGTCACCTCAGTGCTGTGGGGAGCCATCGGCCTCGCCCTGGCGTGCGTGGTGGCCTCCGTGGTGGCGCCGGTCTGGGCGTCGTCCTCCCGGGGCGTCTACACGCTGGTCAGCATCATGCTCAGCGTGAGCGCCATCGCTTCGATCGCGACGCACCTGACGCTGCGAAGAACCGCCACCTCGGCCACCCTGGCCGGCGCCGTCGCCATCTATCTCCTCGTGGGCCTGGTCTTCGCCGACCTGTACATGTGCTTCACCGTGTTCTCCGGAACCGCGTTCTTCACGGAGCCCGGGGACTACGGTTCCGTGTCCTATCTCTACTTCAGCTTCACCACCCTCACCACCGTCGGGTTCGGAGACCTGACCGCCGGCAGCGACGCCGGACGGATGCTCGCGGTCATGGAGGCCCTACTCGGCCAGCTCTACCTCGTCACCGTCGTCGCCTTCATCGTTGCGACCCGTCGGCCGCGCAGCCCCTCGTGACCACCAGTCCGCCCCGGGCTCGACCGCGCTGCAACGGCCATGAGTGACTGGGCGCTGCCCACACTGGCAGTGCTTCTCGTTGCGTACGGTGCCGTGTCGGCCCGACTCCACTCCACCCCGATCACCCAGGCGATGGTGTTCGTCGCACTCGGCCTGCTCATCGGCAACCGGGTCCTGCATGTCGTCGACGGGGATGCCGCCAACCAGTTCCTGCGACACTTGGCCGAGGCCACGCTCACCGTCGTCCTGTTCACCGACGCGGTGCGAATCAACCTCGGCCGACTGAGGCGAGAGGCCAGGCTGCCCATCCGCCTGCTCGGCATCGGGCTGCCACTCACCCTCGTGGTGGGGACGGTGGTCGGGATGGTCCTCCTCCCGGGCCTCACGCTGTGGACGGCGGCCGCCCTGGCCATCATCCTGGCGCCGACCGACGCCGCACTCGGACTTCCGGTGGTCAGCAACCGACGGCTGCCGTCACGGATCCGGCAAGGCCTCAACGTCGAGAGCGGGCTCAACGACGGGGTATGCGTGCCCCTTCTCCTCATCGTCCTGACGATCGCCGAAGCCGAGGAGGGCGTCGGCGCCGTCGAACCACTCAAGGTGGTCATCGAGGAGATCGGCTACGGCGCCGTCGCCGGCATACTCGCCGGGGCACTCGGGGCCTGGGTACTGCGCGTGTGCGCGGGCAGGGGGTGGATGGCCGGGTCCTGGCAGCAGATCAGCGCCGTCGTCACCGCGGCCCTCGCCTATACGGCGGCCACCGCGCTGGGCGGCAGTGGGTTCATCGCCGCGTTCGTGGCGGGCCTGGTTTACAGCCTCGTCGCCGGACCCCGCGCCGGACCCACGACCCAGCTCGCCGAAGAGTCGGGGGAGCTGCTCAACGCGCTGACCTTCATGCTGTTCGGCGCGCTCCTCCTCGGCCCGGCCCTGGGCGAGCTGGACTGGCGGACCGCGCTCTATGCGGTGCTCAGCCTGACCGTCATCCGCATCCTGCCGGTGGCCTTGGCCACGCTGGGAATCGGGATGCGCGCGGTGACCGTCGTCTTCCTCGGGTGGTTCGGCCCGCGTGGCCTGGCCTCGACCGTGTTCGTGCTGCTGCTCGTCGACGGGACCGACCTGCCCGAGCGCTCGCTGCTGCTCACCGTGGTGACGGTCACGGTCGCGCTGTCGGTCCTCGCCCACGGGCTCACCGCGTGGCCCGGCGCAAACCGCTATGCCGACTGGTACTCGTCGCACCGTGACGACCACCCGACCATGGCCGAGAGCGTGGCGGCCTCCGAGCTCCGCACCCGGGCTCACGCCGTCCACGGCATCTATCCCGGAAACCACCGCGACGGCAGCGGAGCAGAAGAGGAGTGATGAGTGATGAGTACCGAGGCACCGGCACTGATCCGGCCCTTGTGGCGAACCAGACGCGCAGCGGCCGTCGCCGGAATTCTCTTCGGGGTACTGCTGCTGAGCGCCATGGTGATGACCCGCCTCGCCCTCGGGGAGGGCAGCCTGCAGCTGCTCCAGTCGGACCCACAGCGCCGCACCCTGATCCGGTGGAGCCTGGGCCTGGTCCCCTTCGCGGGGATCGCCTTCCTGTGGTTCATCGGGGTGATCCGGGAGCAGCTCGGGAGTGTTGAGGACCGGCTCTTCTCCACCGTGTTCCTCGGGAGCGGGCTGCTCTTCCTGGCGATGCTGTTCGTCGGAGCCATCACGTCGTCGAGCCTGTTGGACATGCTCGAGAGGCCGGCCGTCGACAATGTCCTCTGGGAGTTTGGCCAGGACAATGCGCAAGGCCTCTTCGGGCTCTACGCCATGCGGATGGCCGCCGTCTTCACCATCTCGGTGAGCACGGTCGGCCGGCGGGCCGCCGCGATGCCGCGGTGGATCTCATTCCTCGGCTACCTCGTGGCGCTGGGGCTCCTGGTGGCCTCCAACGGGCAGCCGTGGCTCCAGCTGGCCTTCCCCGCCTGGGTGCTGCTCGTGAGCATCGTCATACTCGTCCGATCCTCCCGACCGGCGGTCGCAGACCCCGCGAGGGACATCCCCGAAGGGTGAGCCATACCAAGGGCCCGCTGTGCCAGCGTCGGACGACGCCAAACCAAGGAGGACTGACCATGGGCGACCGCGTCGGGGGCTTGGATGAGCACGGCTGAGGTGATTCGACCGCCCCGACGCGTCGCCCGGCTCCTGCCCATCGTCGGCTGGCTGGGCACGTACGACCGGGGCTGGCTGCGCGGTGATCTGATCGCCGGGGTGACGGTCGCGGCACTCATCGTGCCGAAGAACCTGGGGTATGCCGGTATCGCCGGCATCCCGTTGCAGAACGGTCTCTACGCCGCCGCGGCCGGCGCTATCCTGTACGCCATCTTCGGCACCTGCCGCCAGATCTCGATGGGTCCGAGCTCCGGCCTGGCCGCGGTCGCAGCGAGTGCCGTGGCCACCGCCGGGATCACCGCGCCGGGCGACATCGCCGCGTTCGTGGCGGGAATCACCCTCGTGTCCGGATTGCTCTTCCTGCTCCTGGCCATCCTGCGGATGGGCTGGATCGCGCAGTTCCTCTCTCGGGCCGTGGTGACCGGGTTCCTGTTCGGCGCCGCGATCGACGTCGTCATCGGCGAGCTGCCGAAGCTCACCGGCACGGATACGTCCGGGTCCAACTCGTTCCAGGAGCTCCGCTCCTGGTTCGGGACCCTCGGTGAGACACATGGGGCGACCCGCGTCGTCGGCGTCGTGTCGCTGGTCGGGGTGTTCGGGATACGGGTGGTGGCCCCCCGGATCCCGGGCGCGCTCGCCCTCGTCGTCGGCGGGCTCATCGCCTCCTGGCTGTTCGGCTTCGCCGATCGGGGAGTCGCTCTGGTCGGGGACGTCCCGAGCGGTCTGCCGTCCTTCGGCATCCCGAGCCCGTCGCTCCTGCTGGACAACGCGGGCACCGCCGGCATCGCCGCTGTCGCGCTGATGCTGATCGGCTTCTCGCAGACAGCGGGCGACGCGCGGGCCTTCGCGGCCAAGCACCGCTACCAGATCGACGTCGACCAGGAGTCGGTGGCTCAGTCCGCCGCCAACATCGGGTCGGGGCTCTTCCACGGCATGCCGGTCTCCACCAGCCTCTCGGCCAGCTCGCTCAACGACCACTCCGGCGCCAAGACCGGCCTGGCGTCGATCACCTCCGGTGTCACGGTCCTGCTCACCCTGCTCTTCCTCGCGCCGCTCTTCTCGCAGCTCCCGAAGCCGGTCCTCGGTGCGTTGATCATCGAGGCCGTCTGATGGGCATGATGAACGTCCCCGAGATGCGCAGGATGTACCGGGTCCAGCGGTTCGACTTCTGGGTCGCGGTCGCCGCGATCGTCGGCACCCTGGCGTTCGGCGTGCTCGCCGGCGTGATCATCGGGATCGCGCTCTCACTGCTGTGGCTCGTCGCCGTCGCCACCCATCCGCGGATGCCCATTCTCGGACGGGAGCCCGGAACCCAGGTCTTCCGCGACGTCGTGGAGAACCCGGACGACGAGCAGATCCCGGGCATCGCCGTCGTTCGCCTCGACGGCGGACTCTTCTTCGCGACCGCCGATGCTTTGGCGGACCGGATCCGCACCCTGATCCAGGACGAGAACCCCACCTGCGTAGTGCTCGACTGCGAGGGGATCAACTTCCTCGACTCACAGGGCTCTGCCTCCATCGACGACCTCCTGGTGCTCTGCAGCCAGGCCGACGTGACGCTGCGGCTGGCGCGGGTCAAGCCGGACGTCCGCGCGACGCTGGAGCGGGAAGGCACCGTCGAGCGGCTCCGCACCGAGCACATCCACGGCAACGTCCACCGCGCCGTCGAGGCGCAGCTCGGCGGCTGAGCCTCAGGGAGCGACCGGATGGTCGGTGCGGGCGCGGGCCGGGGCGACCGCGTCTTCCGGAGGCAACGCTGCCAGCCGGCGGTGGCGACGCCGCCGCAGCAGCTTGCCGACCTCGACCACCAGCGGCAGCAACGCGGCGAGGCCCGCGCACTCGAGCCACTGGTTCGCATCGAGGGGCACCGTGCGCAGGATGGCTTGCAGGGTCGGGAGCTGGGTGGCCAGGAAGATCAGCGAGATGGTCACCAGGCCGATGCCGGCAGCCTTGAGGACCGGCAGGACCAGACCGCTCGTGGGGTCGCGTCGGTTCACGACGGCGTTGAAAGCGGTACCCATGCCCATCACCACGAACGTCATGTCATCGAGACGCTTCCGCTGACCGCGCTCGGTTCGTCCGGACCCGCGACCAGCGGGACCAGCGCCGCGCCGAACAGGACGAGCGCGTAGACGACCCACAGGACGACGGCGTTGCGGTTGGTGATGGTCAGAGCGGGATCGCGCGGCGGCCGATGCATCACGTCGGGGTCGCCCGGGTCGACCGCGATGATGATGACGCCGACCGCGGTGGCGAAAAAGAGCAGGTACAGCACCATCTGGGGTGTCATGGCGACCCCGTCACTGATGTCCAGGATCGTCGCGGCGAGAAAGAGGAACACGAGCGACAGAAGCTGCGTCATCTGATACCGCACGTAGGCGACGACCTTGTCGTAGACCCGTCGACCGATCTCGACGGCGTGCACCAGCGTTCCGAAGTTGTCGTCCGTGAGGACCATGCGAGCAGCCTGTTTGGTGACCTCGCTACCGCTGCCCATCGCCACCCCGATGTCTGCTTGCTTGAGTGCCGCCGCATCGTTCACGGCGTCCCCCGTCATGGCGACGATGAGTCCTTCCTCCTGCATGGCCCTGGCGAGCCTCAGCTTGTCCTCCGGGGTCACCCGGCCGAACACATGCAGGCGCGGGAGCTGCTCCTTGAGCTGGTCGTCGGTAAGCGCCTGGAGCTCGGTTCCACTGATGGCGCCGGGTCCAAGACCCAGCTGCTCGCCGATCGCTCCGGCGGTGATCGCGTGGTCCCCGGTGATCATCCGGACGTCGATGCCGGCGGTCAGCGCGGTCCGCACGGCACCCTTCGCCTCCGTGCGGAGCGGGTCGATGATCCCGGCCATTCCGACGAACGAGAGCTCGTGGGTCAGCGACATCGGGTCGTCCGTCATGGTCGGCAGCTCGTCGTCCGCGATCAGTCGGGCGGCGAACGCGAGAACGCGGAGTCCTTTCTGGCCCATCCGCTCGTTTGCCTCCGTGATGCCGTCACGGGCGTCGGCTATCGGGAGCTGCGAACCGCTCAGCGGCCCACCGGCGTACGCACATCGCGCGAGGACGACGTCCGGTGCGCCTTTGACGAGCTCGATCGTGTGCTCGGTCCCACCCACGGGAACCCGGTGGAACGTCGCCATGAACTTGTAGGCCGAGTCGAACGGGACCTCCGCGAGCCTCGGGTATGCGCGGCGCGTCTCGCCGGCGTCGATGCCCAGCTTCGCCGACAGCACCACGAGGGCCGCCTCGGTCGGGTCGCCGATCACCGACCCGTCGTCGGCCACCACCGTGTCGCTGTCGAGCGCCAGCCCGAGACCAAGTCGGGTGAAGTCCGGCGCCGGCGCCGCGGCTACCGACATGATCGCCCCGGACTTCCGGTAGCCCTCTCCCTCGACCGTGAACCACGAGCCGCTCGCATACAGCGTCGACACCATCATCTCGTTCAGGGTCAGTGTGCCGGTCTTGTCGGTGTTGATCGCGCTGGTCGCTCCGAGCGTCTCGACGTCGGTGAGGTTCTTGACGACCGCCTTCGCGTCGGCCAGCTGCTTGGCGCCGAGCGACAAAAGGCCCGAGACAAAGGCCGGCATTCCCGTCAGGATGGCGGAGATGGCCATCGCCGTGCCGAGGAGCAGCAGATCCTTGCCGGGTATCCCCCGGATCAGCCCGATCACGACGATGATCGCCACGGCACCCCACGCGACGACACCGAGGATCCTGGTCAGCGCGTCGAGCTCCTTCTGCAGAGGTGAACGAGCCCGGGTGACCGACGTCAACATGGTGGCGATCTGGCCCATCTGCGTCTGCATGCCCGTCGCGGTCACGATGATCGAGCCGGTTCCGCGGGTCACCGACGTGTTCTGGAACAGCATGTTGGTCCGGTCCCCGAGGGCCACCTCCACCGACGGCAGCGTGCCGGCGTCCTTGGCGATCGGTGCACTCTCGCCGGTGAGGGCGGCCTCCTGCGCCTCCAGCGTGGCTGAGGAAACGATGCGACCGTCCGCGGGCACGATGTCACCGGCCTCGACGCGGACCACATCACCGGGCACGACCTCCGTCGCCGCGATCAGTTTCACCTCACCGTCCCGGACCACCCGAGCCTGTGGGACTTGCATCTTGGCCAGCGCATCGACGCTCGCCCGAGCGGTCAGCTCCTGGCGAGTCCCTAAGCCGACATTGAGCAGGATGAGCAGGCCGACAATGACGCCGGTTGGCACCTCCCCGATCAGCAGGCTGACGACCACAACGGCGACCAGCATGATGTTCATGGGGTCTCGGAACTGAAGGCCGGCCACCGCCCACTCCGAGGGCGGCTGCTCCGCGGCAATCCCGTTCTGCCCGTACGTCACCAGGCGGTTCGCGGCCTCTGGCCCGGTCAGACCAAGCTCGACGTCGGAACCGGCACCGGTCACCACCTCGTCCGCGGTGCGTGCGTACGGCGAAGCGAGAACCTGATCGGTCATGGAGCCTCCGCTCGGGCCAGCAGATCACCCAGGCTCCGAGCAGAGCCGGGTTCGGCCGCCCGGGAACGGGGTAAGAGGACGTTCATCGGGACGCCATCGATGTCGTGGCGAGCACCACCGGGAAGGGCCGATGAAACCTCACCCGTATCTCATCCTCGTGGCTGGAGACCTGGGCGCCACTGACCGAGTCTGGCTGGCGGACCTCGCGATCCGGCCCGCCGTCGGGGGCCACACCGCGCTGAGCGGCAATCTCGACCAGTCCGCACTCCTCGGGGTCCTGCGACGGCTCCAACATCTGGCCCTCGAGGTCTTCGAGGCGCGTCGTATGTGTGAGTGCGTGGGCTCGCAGCACCCGACGGTCACCGTTCCGCAGAGCGTTAACTGACGGTCCTCATCTCGTGCGGCGTCTCGTTGAGCCGGCGCCCGACGCCGTCGGAGGTGACGGTGACGATATCCTCGATCCGAACGCCGAACCGGCCGGGCATATAGATCCCGGGCTCGATCGAAAAACACATGCCGGGCCGGACCGGGAGAGTCTCGCCCTCGACCATGTACGGCGGCTCATGGGTGGTGATCCCTATGCCATGTCCGGTCCGGTGGATGAAGTACTCCCCGTAACCGGCGTCCGTGATGACTGCTCGCGCCGCCCTGTCGACGTCCTGGCAGGCGATCCCGGGTTGCACCGCGTCGAACCCGGCCTGCTGCGCGCGGCAGACGATCTCGTGCACCTCGCGCTCCTCATCGGTAGGTTCCCCCACGTGCACCGTCCGCGTCGTGTCCGATCCGTACCCGTGCTTCAGCCCACCGAAGTCGAGCACGACCATGTCACCGTCCTCGATGACCCGTTCACCGATCTCATGGTGCGGGTTGGCCCCGTTCGGCCCGGAACCCACGACGGTGAAGTCCACCTGCGAATGACCGAACTGGCGCAACAGGCCGGCCAGGTCGGCCGCGACCTCGGTCTCCCGACGACCGGCGAACCGGACCTTGAGGATCTCCTCGTATGCCCGGTCCGCCGCCGAGGCGGCCGACGCCAGCCGTTCGACCTCAGCGGTGTCCTTGACCGCACGCACCATCGGCAGGCCGCTGGTCAGCGACACGTAGGAGGACTGCGGAAGCTGGCCTTGCAGCCCCAGCAGGTGCATGGCCCAGGCCGAGTCCGAGATCGCATACCGTCCAGTTGGCAAGAGCAGCCGCGCGGTCGCCTCGTACGGGTCGCTGCCGTCCTCCCAGTCGACCAGCTGGAGGCCGGCGACGCCCGGCGCGTTCTCCGCATCCGGTCGCTCGAGCTTCGGGACCATCATCGTCGGGTCACCAGGCACGGGAATGACCAGCATGGTGATGCGTTCGGTGATCGCGACGGGCGCATACCCGGTGAGGTACATGAGATCGGGTCCCGGCGCCATCAGCAGCCCGGCCAGTCCGGCCTCCGCACCGGCCTGGGCCGCTCGAACTCGGCGCTCAGCGAAGTCATTGGCGGTGAACGGGACCGGCCCGGTGTCTGCGCTGTCGTCAGTCATGGCGGGTACCTCCATCACGCCGCCCCGGCGCTGCGGGGTGGGGCGCTGCTGTCGCGGACGTGGGGAGCGTATGGCTGACCGCGGCTGCGGACGCGGCGGCATCGGCGAGCGTGCCCAGTACTGCGCGGTGGCGTCCCATCACCACGGCCATGACTACGCCCGCGATGCTGACAACCGCCATCACCCAGGACGCCGTCTCGAGTCCAGCCGACAGAGCTTCCGAGCGGGACCCTCCGGCCGCTGACCTTGACGCCGTCACCGAGCTGTAGATGGTCGCCGGGGCTGCGGTGGCGACGCCGGGACCACTCCATCGGCTGTGGGGTCGACGGATGACATCTGGGCTCCTTCGATGATCCGAACACCTCGCGCGCCGAGCCGGTCCCATGCGGGCTCGGCGGCGAGCTGGCTGCCTCCGCCAGCGCTGACAGATCACCGTGACACCGGCTCGACCGGCAGTACTCACCCGATAGGCATGAGATGGATGATCGTGCTCTTGTGGTACGCCTTGACCCATGGTCGCCAACGTGATCGTCCAGAGTCGCGCGGAGCGGATAGAACGGGGACGAGCGGCGCGGAAGTCAGTACCCCTGGCCTCGTTGGCGGCCCTTCACGCCGCCGCGGACGAGAATCCCGTCACGCTGTTGGAGCAGCAGGGGGTCGGGCGTGTGCCCGAGCTGGTCCCGGTGCGATACGGACGGATGCTCGTCTCTCCGTTCACGTTCTACCGTGGCGCGGCCCTGCTCATGGCGGCGGATCTCGCGCGGGTGCCGCGCTCCGGACTGAACGTCCAGCTATGCGGCGACGCGCACCTCAGCAACTTCGGGCTGTTCGCCTCGCCCGAACGGCGGCTGGTCTTCGACGTCAACGACTTCGACGAGACAAACCCCGGACCCTTCGAGTGGGACGTCAAGAGACTGGCCGCGAGCGTCGAGATCGCCGGCCGAGACAACGGGCTCACCACCAAGCAACGTCGTCGTGCGGTCACGGCGACCGCGTGCTCCTACCGGATGGCCATCCGTGAACTCGGGGCTCTGAGCAACATGGCCGTCTGGTACGCCCACCAGGCCATCGACCCTTCCACTCCCGCGCTGCAGGTGTTGCAGTCGAAGAGGAGCCGGCGCTCCCTGCGCGACAGCGTCACTCATGCGTACGCCCGTGACAGCATCGCCGCACAACGGAAGCTGACCGAGATGGTCGACGGTCGGCTGCGGATCGTGCACGACCCACCCGTCGTCGTGCCCGCTCGCGAGCTCGACACCCAGCAGCTCGGCGTGGACCTCGACACGTGGATGGATGGCCTTCTCGACCGTTACGTCCGCACGCTGCAGCCCGACCGTCGGCACCTCGTCGAGCAGTACCGGGTGGTGGACGTCGCCCACAAGGTCGTCGGGGTCGGGAGCGTCGGCACTCGGGCATGGATCGTCCTGCTCATCGGAGCGAATGACCAGGATCCCCTGTTCCTGCAGGCCAAGGAAGCCTCCGACTCGGTCCTCGAGGGCTTCACGCGACCCAGCCGGTACCGGAACCACGGACGACGCGTCGTCGAGGGGCAGCGGCTCATCCAGGCGTACGGAGACATCCTGCTGGGCTGGCACACCACCAAGTTCGCGCGGGTTCCCGCGGACTACTACGTCCGGCAGCTGCGGGACTGGAAGGGGGCCGTGGAGGTCGCGGACCTCGACCCGGAAGCTTTGATGCTCTACGGCGAGTTCTGCGCCAGGACACTGGCCCGCGCCCATGCCCGGTCGGGCGACCGCGTGGCGATCGGGGCGTACCTCGGCGGCAAGGACGGGTTCGAGCGAGCCGTCGCCGAGTTCGCCGCGCTGTACGCCGACAAGAACGACCGTGACCACGCGGAGCTGGAACGCGCGCGGAAGATGGGGCGGATCACCGTCACGGCGGGTGTCTGACCGACGATCGCCGCGCTGCTCGGGTCGGGCGGCTTTTGGCGCGACGCCGCTTAGACGCGACGAATGTCGACGAGCTCCAAGCCCAGCGCCTGGATGCGTTCGAGAAGACCGTGCAAGGCCGCCTGGTCCAGCACTCCGGACAACACCGTCTCGGGCGGCTCGACATGGACATCGACGTCGGCAAAGGCCTCGCGGGCCGCTGGGCCGACCTGGCCCAGCACTCGCACCTCATACTCCACCTGAGCCACTCTGCCTCCAGCCCTCTCCTTTCAAGTAGGGTGGCTCACGATGCGGTGCGACGCGTCACCCAGCCGTGATGAGGCGGAGCGCTAGACTCGACAACGGAGACAGTCTGTCCATCGACTCCTCTCATCGACTCCGCCGAGATGTGTCGTTGGGAATCGTCCACAGCGGTGGCCGCCGACGAGGGGTTGACGATGCTGATGCACTCAGCCCTTCGAGCCGTGAAGGTGACACCGCCCCAGCTTCCCCTCAGGGTGGTGACGCGACCTCGTCTGCTGGCGATGCTGGACCGGGCGATCGAACGCCCGGTCACCCTGATCTCCGCCGGGCCGGGCTCCGGAAAGACTGTTCTCGTCAACGAGTGGGCACGGGCGCGGACGCACCGCGTGGTCTGGGTGTCTCTGGACCCGGAGGACGACCGCGAGGAGCGCTTCTGGACGCTGGTGCAGTACGCGCTGCAGCACCACGGCCTCCTCGCCAGCGTGCCGGGCGCCGACACCGGTCGCTCCATGGTCGAGCGCGCGATCGACGAGCTGGCTGACGCTGCCAGCCTTGATGACGATCCTCTGATCCTCGTTCTGGACGACGTCCATGTCCTCAGTGACGCCGACGTCATCGGCAGCTTGGATGCGGTGCTTAAGCATCCACCACCGCAGCTGCGGGTGATCATGACCGCACTCAGCGACCCCGTCATCCCGCTGCACCGATATCGCATCCAAGGGAACCTGTCGGAGATTCGAGCGGCCGAGCTGGCGATGTCCCTGCTCGAGGTGGAGCAGCTATTGACGGCCCACCACATTCACCTGGCCAAGCCACAGATCGAGATGCTCGCCGAGAGAACCGAGGGCTGGGTCGCGGGCCTACGCCTGTCAGCGATGCGGATGGAGGCGAGTCCCGATCCAGAGCACTTCGTCAATGACTTCGCGATGGACCGGGGCAGCATCGGCGAGTACCTCATGGAGGAGGTGCTGGCCAATCAGCCGCCCGACGTCCAAAAGCTCCTCATCCGGTCGAGCATCTGCGACCCCATCTCGGGACCGCTCGCCGACGCCATCTGCGAAGGCGAGTCCGGAAGCTCGGTTCTGCGCGACCTGGCGGCGAGGAACGCCTTCGTGATGGCCCTCGACCACGAGGGAGCCCGCTACCGGTACCACCCGTTGCTGCGCGAGGTACTCCGACATCTCCTCCTCGGGGAACGGACGGACATCCAGCGCCGGGGGCACGAGAACGCGGCGCGCTGGCACGACGCGGAGGGCAGCCTCGTCGAGGCTCTTAAACATGCCGTGGAGGCGCAGGACTGGGTGTTATGCACCGACTTGTTGACCCGCGGTGCCTTCGAGGAGCTGTACCTCCGGGCGACAGCCCGCCCCATCAGCGCCATCGGACGGTTCGTCGAGGCGAGCCCCGGCGCCGAGAACAACGGAGCCGACCTCATGGCGGCGCAGGCCGCGGTGTCCGTGGCGATCGGACGGTACGGACGGGCCACGGGGCTGTTGGATCAATCGGCGCCCGCAGCTCTCACGCCTGGAGCGGCGCCTCTCCTGGCGTTCGCACAGTTCATGGTGGCTCGTCAGGCCGGCGACATGAAAGGGCTGGAGAAGGCCTCGAGCGCCCTGGCCCAGCACGACCCACTGGGCCCCTTCGGGACGTTCGCCCTCTACGAGATTGGGTCGGTGTTTCTCTGGCAAGGCTCGGACCACCTCGCTGACAGCAACCTGCGGCAGGCGCTGAAGCAGGCGACGGCGCTCTCGCTTCATGCCATCGCGCTCCGCTGTCTGGGTCGCCTGGCGATCCTCCACTGCTCGGCGGGCCGGATCTCCCTGGCCGAGGAGTTCCTGAGTGAGGGAGGCGCCCTGCTGAACGCGCACCCATGGATACCGGAGGAGTTCCGCGTCGCCTACCACCTGGGTGGCGCGGAGGTCGCGATGATTCACGGCGACCTCGACCTCTACTCCCGATTTCTCCGGCTCGTCGACGCCGACCTGGCGCCGAAGGCGGATCCCGCCCTGTCCTGCATGGCGGCGCTGGTCCAGGCAAAGGCGCTGCAGAGTGCCGGTCGGCCTGACGAAGCCTTCGACCTGCTTTCCGCCAACAAGGGGCGAGAGCTCGCCAGCGCCTGGAACCTGCGGAGACGTGCCGACATCATGCTCCTCGAGCTCGAAGCCCAGATGGGCAAACCGAAGAAGTCCATCAAGCGTCTGGATCCACTGGCCGCCGTCAACGAGTGGACGGCGAACAGGGCACTGTTGGCGCTCGCCAGAGCGCATCTCGCCGACCGGAACCTCGCCGCGGTGGATCGCCTGGTGCGGAAGATCGTTACCGCACCGCACGCCGCACCCCTGCTGATTCTCATCGAGGCCCTGCTGCTCAGTGCCGAGGTTGCCGACGTCCAAGGTGAAGAGACGACCGCGGTGGAAGCGGCGACCAGGGCGGTTCAGCTCGCCTCCGCCGAGCGGATCGTCCTCCCGTTCATTGCCACCACCCCCCGGATTCGCGGGCTTCTCCGGCGTCATCCAGCGCTTTCGGACCTGTGGCCGGCACCGATGGAGGACACTCCGGATCGGTGGGCGCGGGAGCTGCCCGCGACCGCCGAGAACAGGGACCTCGCTGAGGCGCTCACCGAGCGTGAGGAGTCGATCCTCAAGTGGCTGACGACGACAATGACGATGGCCGAGATCGCTACCGAGCTGCACGTCTCGACCAATACGGTCAAGACTCACGTGGCGGCCATCTACCGCAAGCTCGAGGCGAGCAACCGCCGGGAGGCCATCGCCCGTGGCCGTCAGCTTCACCTCCTCTGACGGCCGCGCAACGCACCTCACCCCTCAGAGATGACGCGGCCCCGCCGCGGGTCGCATGACGTTTAGACCGTATGGAGTGACCGCCCGTGGGGTGGTTGCGGGCCGGGGCCTCACTCACAAGATTCGTGGGTTGTCGAGCAGGGGCTGCCTGCTCGGCCTATCCGACAGTTGTGGGAGGCCCCGGGTGTTTACAGAGCGTACGAGTGTTGGCCTTGACGTGCACGCACGGTCGGTCGTAGCGGCGGCGATCGATGGGGTGACCGGTGAGGTGTTCAGGGCGAGGCTGGTGCCGGCGCCGGCGGAGGTGATCGGCTGGGTGGGGTCGTTGCCGGGGCCGGTGGCGGTGGTGTACGAGTCGGGTCCGACCGGGTTCGGGTTGGCTCGGGCGCTGACCGCGGCCGGGGTCCGCTGTGAGGTGGCCGCGGCGTCGAAGCTCCAGCGACCGGCCGGGGACCGGGTCAAGACCGACGCCCGGGATGCGTTGCACCTGGCCCGGCTGCTGCGGCTGGATGAGGTGGTGGCGGTGCGGGTGCCGTCCGAGGTGGAGGAGTCGGCTCGGGACCTGGTGCGGTGTCGGGAGGCGGCTCGGGCGGATCTGATGCGGGCCCGGCATCGGCTCTCGAAGCTGCTGCTGCGGCACGGGATCGTGTACTCGGGTGGGAAGGCGTGGACCCAGGCTCACGATGTCTGGCTGCTGCGGCAGTCGTTTCCGCTGGCCGGGACGCAGGCGGCGTTCCAGGACGCCTACGAGACGGTGGTGTTGGCGGCGGGGCGCCGGGACCGGCTCGACTCGGCGATCCTGGCGATGGCCGCGGACGGCCAGTTCACTGCGGTGGTGCGCCGGCTGTCGTGCCTGCGCGGGATCTCCACGTTGACCGCGTTCTCGTTGGCGGTCGAGATCGGCGACTGGGACCGGTTCACCGGGGCCGGGATCGGCGCCTACCTCGGGCTGGTGCCCTCGGAGCACTCCTCGGGTACGAGCCGGTCGCAGGGGTCGATCACCAAGACCGGGAACGCTCACCTGCGCCGGCTGCTGGTCGAGGCGGCCTGGCACCACCGCAAGCCGTACCGGCCGACCGCGGTCCTGCGGCGCCGCTGGCAGCTGGCGTCCCCAGCAGCGGTCGCCCGGGCCCAGGCCGGTAACCACCGGCTGCATCAGCGGTGGGTCTCCTATGCCGACCGCAAGAAGCGGCCCGTGCTCGCCAACGTCGCCGTCGCCCGGGAGCTCGCCGGCTGGTGCTGGTCGTTGGCCATGATTCCCGACTAGCGGCCCCGAAGCTGACCGTGGGGGTCAGCAAACCCGGACCGCCAGCGTGCGGAACGACCCGCCCCGAGGCTATGAGCAGCCCTGTCCCACAACTGTATTCGTGCTGTGGGGCACGGTGACGCCCGATCTTAGACCAGCGGTCCCGTTCCCGCCGAACACACGGTCCTGCGGTAACCAACCCGCGCATATCAGCCTTGACCACGCGTCGACCACGACACGCTGACCGGGACCGCTGACCCCCACGCGTCACCCTCCCTCAAAGCCTCGAACCTCGAGGCCGATTCGGCGTGCCCGCTTGACAAACATGACCTCCATATCAGCCTTCAGGTGTGTTCTGACTGAACGAACGCGTGGAGGTGTCGTGACCAGGCGACGTCTGATGTGGCGCAGATCGCAGGGCCACACGAGACCGTCGGTGCTCGGTGCTGCGCTGGTGGTCGTCATGCTTCCTGGGATCGCGGCGTGCGGAGGTCAGCAGGAGCAACGGTCCGCTCAGAACCTCTGCGCCCGCTACCAACAGCTGGGCGCACGCGTGGATGCCCTCATGTCTCTCGACGTCGGCACGACCCCCGCAGATGCCGTCCAAGCCCGCGCTGACGCGGCATTGGGGAAGCTCGACCAGCTGCAGGCCGTGTCCGAGGGTCAGTACGACACGCTCATCTCCACCGTGCGATCCGCGATCAATGACATCAAGCAGTCGGCCGTCGACGCGGGGGATGCCTTTGCGGCCGCACGCCAGGAGCGCCAGGACGCGGTCCAGCGGCTCGCGCAGAACCTCGGACCCTTGAAGCAGCGGCTCGACCAACAGTGCAGTCCGGCGGGTTAGGCCCCGGGGCCGGAGAAGGGAACGGACATGAGCGTATCCTTTGTTCTCGAGGCGTTGGTGGTCCTCGGGGCCATCGTTATGGGCACCGGCGCCGGTGGGGTCGCCGTCGGCCTGTGGGGCGGCCTGGGCACCTTCGTTCTCGTCTTCATCTTCCGCGAGGCGCCGGGTGAGCCGCCGGGTGCGGCCCTGGCCATCATCCTGGGGTCGTCACCGCCGCCTCGCTGATGCAGGCGGCCGGTGGCATCGACTGGATGGTGGCCATGGCCGCGCGAGTGATCGAGAGCCATCCGAGGCAGATCACCGTCATCGCACCCCTGACGGCGTTCGCCTTCTGTGTCGGCTCGGGAACCGGAAACATCATCTACCCGCTGCTGCCGGTGATCTACGACGTCTCGTACAAGAACCACATCCGACCGGCGCGACCGCTGACGTTGACGGTGGTGCAGTCCGGCATGGCGCTCGCCGCGTCCCCGGTCTCCGCCGCCATGGCGGCCATGCTGACGTTGACGGAGGTCGCGCCCTACAACCTCGGACTGACGCAGATCCTGGCGATCACCCTCCCGGCATGCATCGTCGGGATCGTCGTCACCGCGATCGTTGTCAACCGCATGTGGAAGGACCTCGACGAGGACCCGGAGGTGCAGGCAAGGATCGCCTCCGGAGTGCTGGCGCCTCCTGCCGCCCTGGCCGCCAGCGTCCGAGCGGCCCCAGCGACCCCGGCGATGTCGGGCGCGCCGGCCGGAACGTCCGACACGCAGCAGCCGGTGGTTCCCCAGTCGGGTACCGACATGGCCAACCTCGACACCGACGTGCCGCCCGAGCCGGAGCCCGTAGCCACGGTGGGGGGGACTCG
>Ga0307291_1000140_pt1 | contig 18747 bp, 19 predicted proteins | sample ER_DNA_148_FD_194474 | JGI IMG/M metagenome (GOLD analysis project Ga0307291, IMG submission 194474) | Bulk soil microbial communities from the East River watershed near Crested Butte, Colorado, United States - ER_DNA_148 | ecosystem: Environmental > Terrestrial > Soil > Floodplain | place: USA...
AGCTGCTCCCTAGCGAGGGCCGTCAACGAGGACTTCTCCACGAGCCCACCCTGGCACCGACCACGCGAGCCGTCGACCGGCCCGCCTCCGAGGACTACTCGGCTCGGTTCACGGGTAGGTGTCTGCACGTCGCGACCCGATGACCGACGAGGCGGACTCGCCGGTCAGTTGAACCATCGGGCTCGGGGGCGCGCCTGGTTCTTCGCGAGCTCTCAGAGGGAAGGAGACACCGGCCGTGCGCATTCAGCCGAGCCACATCGAGGACCGTCGCATCGAAGACATCTGGGGCGAGCGCGCGCCGATCGGTCCCGGGGACCCGTGGCCGTCGCGCGTCGACACGTACCTGCAGCCCGGTGTCGGCGAGGCCGACGTGGACCGGTGGGTGCCCTCCGCGTGTGTCCTCTGCAGCAACGGGTGCGGCCTCGAGATCGCGGTCAAGGACGACCGCATGGTAGGAGTCCGCGGCCGCGAGCACGACCGGGTGAACGCCGGCCGGCTCGGCCCCAAGGGCTTGTTCGGGTGGCAGGGGCAGCAGCGGGACCGGTTGCTGCGGCCGATGATCCGTCGGGGCAGCGAGCTGCGCGAGGCGGACTGGGACGAGGCGATGGACGCGATCGTGCGCCGGTCCCGGGAGCTGCTCGACGACAAGGGCCCGCTGACCCACGCGTTCTACACCTCGGGCCAGCTGATGCTCGAGGAGTACTACACCCTCGCGGTCATCGGGAAGGCCGGCATCGGCACACCGCACATGGACGGCAACACGCGGCTGTGCACAGCGACGGCGGCTCAGAGCCTCAAGGAGTCGTTCGGCACGGACGGGCAGCCGGGCAGTTACACCGACGTGGACCACTGTGACGCGCTCTTCCACTTCGGCCACAACGTCGCCGAGACCCAGACGGTGCTGTGGGCCCGGATGCTCGACCGCCTCGCCGGGTCGGATCCGCCCCTCCACGTCACGGTCGACCCTCGCCTGACCGAGGTGGCCCGCCGGTCGACCGTGCACCTGCCCGTGCGTCCCGGCACGAACGTCGCACTGGTCAACGGCCTGCTGCACGAGGTGATCCGCAACGGCTGGGTCGACGGGGGGTGGGTCGACGCGCATACGCGCGGGTTCGAGGAGCTGGCGCAGACGGTGGCCGGGTACCCACCCGACCGAGTCGCCCAGATCTGCGACGTCCGGGCGGCGGACGTCGCCCGGGCCGCCGAGATCTTCGGCACCGCGCCGCGGGTGGTGTCGACCGTGCTCCAGGGCTTCTACCAGTCGCACCAGGCCACCGCCGCCTCCGTGCAGGTCAACAACCTCCACCTGCTGCGCGGCATGCTCGGCCGGCCGGGGACGGGGATCCTCCAGATGAACGGCCAGCCCACCGCCCAGAACAACCGCGAGGCAGGGGCCGACGGCGACCTGCCCGGGTTCCGCAACTGGGAGAACTCCGCCCACGTCCAGCAGCTGGCCGACCTCTGGGATGTCGACGCCTCGGTCATCCCGCACTGGGCGGCGCCGACGCACGCCATGCAGATCATGCGCTACGCCGAGCAAGGCTCCGTCCGGTTCATGTGGGTCGCTGGGACCAACCCGGCCGTGTCGCTCCCCCACCTCGGGCGGATCCGCGAGGTGCTCGGTCGCGACTCGCTGTTCCTCGTCGTCAGCGACGGCTACCGGACCGAGACGACGGAGCTGGCCGACGTCGTCCTGCCCGCGGCGCTCTGGGGCGAGCGCACCGGCACCTTCACCAATGCCGACCGCACGGTCCACCTGTCCGACCAGGCGGTGCCGCCGCCCGGTGATGCCCGCTCCGACCTCGACATCTGGGTCGACTACGCCCGGCGGATGGGGTTCCGCGACCGAAGCGGCGGGCCACTCCCTCGCTGGTCCACCCCCGAGGAGGCGTTCGAGGCGTGGAAGGAGTGTTCGGCCGGACGGCCGTGCGACTACACCGGGATGACCTACGAGCTGCTCCGGCAGCGCGGCGGCGTCCAGTGGCCGTGCACCACCGACGCTCCCGAGGGCACCGAGCATCTATACCCGGACGGCACCTTCAACACGGACGCCGACTACTGCGAGACCTTCGGGCACGACTTGGCGACCGGCGCGAGCATCACACCGGAGCAGCACGCGGCGCAGCGGCTCGACGGACGCGCGTGGCTGCGGACCGCCGAATGGGAACCGCCGCCGGAGGAGCCGTCCGACGCATACCCGCTCCGGCTCATGACCGGACGCACCGTCTACCACTTCCACACCCGCACCAAGACCGGCCGGTCCGAGCAGCTCCAGGCGGCCGCGCCGGAGCCGTGGGTAGAGATGCATCCCGCGGACGCCGCCACGGCGGGGGTCGAGGACGGCACTTCGGTATGCGTGGAGTCCGCGCGCGGGTCGGTCACCGTACGCGTCCGGCTCGACGGCGACCGTCCCGGGCAGGTCTTCCTGCCGTTCCACTACGCGGACGAGGCGGCCAACGAGCTGACCATGGACCGCTGGGACCCGGTCTCGAAGCAGCCGGAGTTCAAGGGCGGGACTGTTCAGGTCCGTGTCGTCCGGGCCCATGTTGAGCCCGTGGCGTGAAAGGAGGAGGCATGCATCTCGCGACCTACGTCCACCTCCTCGAGGAGGGGTCGACGACCCTGGCGCACTCCTTACAGGTCCTGGCCGAGGGCCACTCCGAGGAGCCCGAGGTGGTGGCCCAGGCGAACCGGTTCCAGCCACAGTGCGAGGAGCACGCCCGCCGGCTCGGTCCGGCGCGGCAGAGATACGGCGATCACCCCGCACCACCGCCGGACCGGTTGCACATCCCGGGGCTGGAGGAGCCGCGGAGCGGGAGCCTGGGGCTGCTGCGCGACCTCCACCAGCTGTACGACGTCGCGTCTCACCTGGACCTGGCCTGGACCATCGTCGAGAAGGCGGCGGAGGGCAACCGGGACGGCGAGCTTCGGGAGGTCGCGGAGTCCTGTGGAGGACAGGTGGCCACTCAGCTCGCCTGGCTGACCACCCAGGTCAAGACCGCCAGTGCTCAGACGCTGCTCGTCGCGGAGTGATGCATAGGGTTTGAAGCGTGCACGCCCGGGTACTCCAGAGCGGTTCGGGCGACGTTCGCGCGACGAAGGAGCCACCACCATGACCGAACTTGACGCGGACGACGCGGACCGGGGACGTAGCACTCTGCCCGAGGTACCCGACGTGCCCCCCGAGGACGTGCCGAAGCCGGACCCCGACAAAGATCAGGGCTGACCAGGGCCGACGAGCTGACCGGTTCGAGTTGCCGGTCCGATCAGGGTGTGTTTGTCTGGTTGCAGCAGAACCCAGCTCCAACCGCGCGGCTGGCCTCAGATGACGAGGTAGCCGCCATGGCCCGCCACAACGATGTATCCCTCGAGACGTACGCGGCCCGCGAGGAGCAGACGAAACTGTTGCTCGTGCAGGCTGCCAGCAGCCACTGCCCGAAGCGGCGGCACGGCCTGCAGGAGCGGGCCGCCGCCCTGAACCAGCCGATGGCGTTGGGCGTCGCCCGGCGCTACCACGGACGCGGTGTCGACGACGACGACATCGACCAGGTCGCCCTCCTGGGACTCTGGAAGGCCGTCCTCGGGTACGCGCCGAGCCCGGCCTCGACCTTCGCCGCCTACGCGATCCCCACCATCACCGGTGAGGTCAAGCGGCACTTCCGCGACCACGGCTGGCTGGTGCGGCCCACCCGGACCGTCCAGGAGCACACTCTGGCGCTCAACTCGGCCACGAGCGCGCTGCGCCACGACCTGGGCCGGGAACCCGACGACGAGGACGTGGCGCAACGCCTGGGCGTGACGGTCGTCGAGCTGGATCGGGCGCGCCAGGCCCTGCGCGGTTACCACGGTCAGTCCCTTGACAGTCCGGTGCACGGCACGACGCATACCTTGGCCGACACGCTGCCCGACACCGACGACGCGTTCGCCCTCGTGGACACCGCGATCACCCTGCGGCACGCCATCGCACGGCTGTCGTCCCGGGACCGGCGGCTCCTGCGGCTGCGGTACTCGCAGGGTCTGACGCAGAGCGATATCGGCGACCGCTTGGGTATCAGCCAGATGCACGTCTCCCGGCTGCTCCGCCGCGTCCACGCGACCCTGCAGGACAGCCTGACGCCGCAGGCGTCCTAGCGGCCGGTTTGGGCGACGTCCGTGGCGCGATCCACGGCCGCCTCCAGTACGGCCTCCCAGTCGGCGAGGAACCGCTCGAGACCGTATCGCCGGAGCGCCTCCTCCCGTGCGCGCCGGCCGCTCGCCCGCGCCCCGTCGGGGTCGTCGACCAGCCCGACCGCGGCCGTCACCAGCTCTTCAGGGCTGATCACGAGGACACCGGCCGACGGTGGGACGGCGCGGACCGCCTCGGTGGCCGCGAGGGCGACCACCGGCATACCGAGCTGCATCGCCTCGACCAGCGAGAGGCCGAGCGACGTCCATCGGGCCGTGTGCACGTAGACGCGGCGGCGGGCCAGCTGGTCGTGCATCTGGCCTTGCGGGAGGTCCTCGAAGACCCGCAGCCGGTCACCGAGCTCCAGCTGTCGGGCGAACGCCTCGGCCCCCATGCCGAACAGGTCCACCGGAACCGCCTGGGCGAGATCCGCGACCAGGTCGGCCCCGACCGCCCGGCCCCGCCGCAGCGGGTCGTTGACGACCACGGCCGCTCGCGCGAGCTCCCCGGTGTACCGGTATCCCGGATCAGGGATCCCGTGCTCCACGACGCTGGTGGGGGCGCCGCCGCAGTCCCACATCATCCGGTTGAAGTGCGTGACGTGGACGATCGGGATGCGGTCCTGGTCGGCCATCGGATGACGGGTGAAAGGGACGTTCCCGCCGGGCGTGTTGTGTTCGAGGTAGACCGCGGGTAGCTGGTGGCCCGGCCGCCGGCCCGTCCACTGCTCGACGAGGTCCAGCTCGTGGGGGCGTTGCAGGACAGCGAGATCCGGCTCTGATTGGCGCAGGGCGTCGGGGCCCAGCTCGCGGACCGAAGCCGGCCACTCCCAGGTTCGCGCCCGCCCGCGCCCGTCGGGGCCGCGGTCCGGGAGCACGGGCACGAGGTACTCGTGCGGGCCTTGAACGAAGGCGGTCGTCCACGACCCGTGCACGTGCCACACCAGGATCCGCACGGTCAGGAGCTCCGGCCCAGTGCGAGCATCCGCCAGCCGGCAGCGCGGTCCGGGTGGAGGGAGTCGGCGATCGCGTGCCCCTCCCGGAGGAACTCCGGGTTCCAGGCCAGCCCGAGGCTTTCTCCGGCCGGCGCGGACCGGCGCAGCAGCCCGCCCAAGCGCGCCGCCGTGCCGACCGGGACCGTGGACCGCCCGACCACGACCGACGGGCGGCGCAGGCGCGGCGCCAGCGTGTCGACCGCCTCGTGAAGAGCCCGGAGGTCGGCCGCGTTGCCGTCCCGCGCCTGAGGCGTCCCGACGCAGAGGAAGTGCACCTCGGCGTCGGCGACGGCCGCCAGCTCGCCGCAGAACGACAGCCGGCCCGAGGCCAGCCCCTCCCGCAGCAGCCGCCGGATACCGGGCTCTCGGAAGGGCGGCTCGCCGGCCGCCAACCCCGCAACCCGCTCCGGGTCGACGTCCACTCCGACGACCATGTGGCCCCAGGACGCCAAGCACACCGCGTGCGTGGCGCCGAGGTAGCCGGTACCGACGACGGAGACGTCCACGAGCCACGGTTGCCCCGACGAGCGCCGATCGAAACGCCTCGACGGAGAAGCGCTTCTCGGGCCGCAGCGGTTTACCGAACCCAGAACCGGGGAAGCGCTTCTCCTTGGGGGGACGTTTTTGTCACGCGGAGTCGGAGGTTCACCAGTGAAAGTCCTCGGGATCAACGCGCTCTTCCACGATCCCTCGGCGGCTCTCGTGGTCGACGGGGTGACCGTTGCAGCGGCCGAGGAGGAGCGGTTCAGCCGGCGCAAGCACGGCCACCGGCCGGTGCCCTTCGCCGCCTGGGAGCTGCCCGAACAGGCCGCGGCGTGGTGCCTGGCCTCCGCCGGTCTGGAGCCGTCGGATCTCGATGCTGTCGCCTACTCCTACGACCCTTCGCTGGCCCGGCCGGCTGACGAGATGGGCCTCGACGACCCCTGGGACGAGCTGCGCCAGCGGTATGCGCGACACGCGCCGGGCTTTCTCGGCACGGCCTTACCGGGACTGGACCCGGCGATCGTCCGGTTCGTCCCGCACCACGTCGCCCACGCCGCCTCCGCCGGGCTGGCGGCCGGCGACGACATCGACGTGCTCGTCCTCGACGGCCGGGGCGAACGGGCCAGCCACCTGGCCGGGCGGTACGAGGGCGGGCGGTTGCACGCCTTGGCCGGCCAACAGCTGCCGCATTCGCTCGGGCTGTTCTACGAGGAGGCGACCGCCCACCTCGGGTTCCTCCGCAGCAGCGACGAGTACAAGGTCATGGCCCTGGCGTCGTACGGCACGCCCCGCTTCGCCGAGGAGCTCCGCGAGCTCTGCTACGCCACCGGGGACGGTGGCTTTCGCACCGAGCCGGTGGACTGGGCGACCCTGGTCAAGCCGCGGGTCCCCGACGAGGAGTGGACGCAGGACCACGCGGATCTGGCGGCCAGCGTGCAGCACCGGCTCGAGGACACGCTGCTCTCGCTGGCCCGCTGGCTCCAGGAGCAGACGTCCGGTCGGCGGCTGGCCCTGGCCGGCGGCGTCGCCCTCAACTGCGTGGCCAACTCGCGGATCTCCGACGAGACGCCCTACGAGCAGGTCTGGGTCCAGCCGGCGGCCGGGGACGCCGGGACCGCCCTGGGCGCCGCCCTGCACGTCGCCGCCGCGGCCGGCGAGCCGGTGGCGCCGATGACCGGTGCAGACCTCGGGCGCGGCTGGGACGACGCCGAGATCGAGCGCACTCTACGCCGCGCGCATCTGCCGGTGGAGCGGCCCGAGGACCTGGCCGACGCGGTCGCGGAGACCCTGGCGAGGGACGGCATCGTCGCCTGGTTCCAGGGTCGTAGCGAGTTCGGGCCGCGCGCGCTCGGGCACCGGTCCCTGCTGGCCCATCCCGGCCGGGCCGAGAACCTCGAGCGCCTCAACGACGTCAAGGGGCGAGAGCAGTTCCGGCCGGTCGCGCCGATGGTTTTGCTGGAGCGCGCGGCGGAGATCTTCGGCAGGGGACCGCTGCCGTCGCCGTACATGCTGTTCGTCCACGACGTCGACCCGTCGTGGCGAAACCGGATCCCGGCGGTGGTGCACGTCGACGGAACGGCACGCGTCCAGACGGTAGACGCCGCCACCGAGCCGCTCGTCGCGCTCATGCTCCAGCGGTTCGAGGCGCGGACCGGCCTTCCGGTCGTCGTCAACACCAGCCTCAACACCGCGGGCCGGCCGATGGTGGACAGCCCCATGGATGCCCTCGAATGCTTCGGCTCGACGCCTGTGGACCTGCTGGCCATCGGTCCCTTCGTCCTGCGCCGGCCGGCGGTCGCCGGATGACGGACACGACCATCGTCGTGCCGACCCTGGGCCGGCCGAGCCTTGCCGTGCTGCTGGACGCCCTGGCCCGCGGGACCCGACGGCCGGACCATCCGGTCGTCGTCGTGGACGACCGAAAGGAGGCCACCGGACCGCTGCCCGTCGACGGCGGCCTGGACGTGGTCGTCCTTCGATCCGGCGGGCGCGGTCCGGCTGCCGCCCGGAACCTCGGCTGGCGCGAGACCCGGACGCCATGGGTCAGCTTCCTCGACGACGACGTCGAACCGGGCCCCGACTGGTATGCGTGTCTCCTCGCCGACCTCGACGCGGCGCCTCCGTGGGTGTCCGGGTCCCAGGGCCGGGTGCGGGTTCCGCTGCCGACGGACCGGCGGCCCACCGACTGGGAGCGCTCCACGCGCGGGCTGGAGGACGCGCCCTGGATCACGGCGGACATGAGCTACCGGCGGGCCGTGCTGGCGCAGGTCGGCGGGTTCGACGAGCGCTTCCATCGGGCCTACCGGGAGGACGCCGACCTGGCCCTGCGGGTGACGGCGCAGCGCGGCCGGCTGGTGCGGGGGCAGCGGTCGGTCAGCCACCCGGTGCGCCCGGCCGACGACTGGGTCAGCCTGCGCCAGCAGGCCGGCAACGCCGACGACATGCTGATGAACCGCCTGCACGGTCGGGCCTGGCGGGAGCGGGCAGGAGCGGCTCCGGGCCGCCGTCCACGCCACGTCGCCGTCACGGCCGCCGCCGCCCTTGCCCTCGTCCTCGCCCTCCCCGTCGCCGGTCGGCGCCGGTGGGGACCGGCCGCCCTGGCCGCGCTCGGCTGGGCCGCCGGCACCGCCGAGCTGGCCTTGGCGCGCATAGGACCCGGCCCCCGGGACGGCGACGAGGTGCGGCGCATGCTCCTGACCAGCGCCGCCATCCCCGCGGCGGCGACCTGGCACACCGTCCGCGGCGCCTGGCAGCACCGCGGCGCCACGGCGTGGCGCGGCGCTCCCGAGGTGGTCCTCTTCGACCGGGACGGCACGCTCGTGCACGACGTGCCGTACAACGGCCGGCCCGAGCTGGTCCGTCCGGTGGCGGGCGCCGACGACGCGCTCGACCGGCTACGGCGAGCCGGAGTCCGGATCGGAATGATCACCAACCAGTCCGGGGTCGCCCTGGGCCGGCTGACCGGCGAGCAGGTCGCCGCCGTCAACCGCCGGGTCGAGGCTCAGCTCGGCCCCTTCGACACCGTGCAGTGGTGCCCGCACGGACCGGACGACGGGTGCCGGTGCCGCAAGCCCGCCCCGGGGATGGTCCGGCAGGCCTGCAGCGACCTCGGTGTCGACCCGTCGCGGTGCGTTCTCGTCGGCGACATCGGCGCCGACGTGCGAGCGGCCGAGGCCGCCGGTGGTGTGGGCATCCTCGTCCCCGCACCGTCGACCGCTCGGGCCGACGTCACGGCGGCGGCGCAGGTCCACCCAGACCTCGACAGCGCGGTCACCGCGATCCTGGCGGGGCGATGGTGACGTCGCCGCATACCCTCGTCGTCCGGCTGGACCGGATGGGCGACGTGCTTCTCGCCGGGCCGGCCGTTCGGGCGATCGCGGCGGGCAGCCGCCGCGTGACGTTCCTCGCCGGCCCGCACGGCCGGGCCGCGGCCTCGCTGCTGCCGGGGGTCGACGAGGTGGTCGAGTGGCGCTGCCCGTGGATCGAGCTGCCCGCGGCACCGGTGCGCGCCGCTGACGTCGACGAGCTCGTCGGCCGGCTGCGTAGCCTCGAGGTCGACCGCGCGGTGATCCTCACGTCGTTCCACCAGTCCGCGCTGCCGACGGCGTTGCTGCTGCGGCTGGCCGGAGTGGCCTGGGTCGGCGCGGTGAGCGAGGACTACCCCGGCTCGCTCGTCGACCTGCGCCATCCCGACCCGGGCGACGTCCACGAGGCCGAGCGCGCCCTCACCCTGGCCATGGCGGCCGGGTACGACCTCCCGGAGGGGGATGGCGGCCGCCTGGCCGTGACGCTCCCGGTCGACGCCACCGCCCCGTCCTTCGACGTCGTCCTCCACCCGGGGACCTCCGCCCCGGCCCGGGCCTGGCCGGTCGAGCACTGGGTCACCCTCTGCGGGCTCCTCACGGCGGACGCGGGACTGGCTGTCGCCGTGACCGGCTCGTCCGCCGAGGCCGATCTGGTGCGCCAGGTCTGCGGAGACACGGATGCCATCGACCTGGCGGGGAGGACCAGCCTGGTGGAGCTCGCCGCGGTCGTCGCCCGAGCCGGCGTTGTGGTGGCCGCCAACACGGGCGCAGCGCACCTGGCGGCGGCGACGCATACCCCTGTCGTGTCGCTCTTCGCTCCGACCGTGCCCGCCGTCCGGTGGGCGCCGTACCGGACGCCGACCGTGCTTCTCGGCGACCAGGAGGCGCCGTGCCGCGGCACCCGGGCGACCCGGTGCCCGGTCCCCGGACACCCGTGCCTCCGCTCAGTGGCGCCTGACACCGTGGCCAACGCCGTCGACCGGCTCCGGAGAACCGGCCCCCGACCCCACGAGCTCCACGCCCATGCAGGAGGTGCCCGATGAGGATCGCCCTCGTCTCCGAACACGCCAACCCGCTGGCCGCCGTCGGAGGTGTCGACGCCGGCGGGCAGAACGTCCACGTCGACGCACTCGCCGGCCAGCTGGCGATCGCCGGTCACGCCGTCACGGTGTTCACCCGGCGGGACGAGGAGGACGCGCCCGCCCGGATGACCGCGCCGACGGGCTACATCGTCGAGCACGTCCCGGCCGGGCCGGCCCGCGAGATCCCCAAGGACGACCTGCTGCAGCACATGCCGGCGTTCGCGCGGTATCTGGAGCAGCGCTGGACCGAGGATCCGGTCGACGTCGTCCACGCGCACTTCTGGATGAGCGGGCTCGCCAGCACCCGGGCGGCGCGGCGGGTCGGCGTCCCCGTCCTCCAGACGTTCCACGCGCTCGGCACCGTCAAGCGGCGTCACCAGGGCACGGCGGACACAAGCCCCACGGAGCGCATCGGTTTCGAGCGGCGCCTGTGCCGCCAGGTCGACCACGTCATCGCCACCTGCTCGGACGAGATCAGCGAGCTGCTGGCCCTCGGCCTGCCCGCCTCGCACGCGACGGTGATCCCGTGCGGCGTGGACACGTCGATGTTCCGTCCCGGACCGCAGCCCGGCATCGGCACGGGCGGCGATCGGCTGCTGTACGTCGGCCGGGTCGTCGAGCGGAAGGGTGTCGGCAACGTCGTCGAGGCGCTGGGGTCGCTGCCCGGCGTGGCCCTCGACATCGCGGGCGGCCCTCCGCTGGACCGGCTCGACGAGGACGAGGAGATCGCGCGGTTGCGCCGGATCGCCTCCCGGGCCGGCGTGCTCGACCGGGTGCGGTTCCTCGGCGCGGTCTCACGCACTGAGGTCCCCGCCCTCATGCGCGCCGCTGACGTCGTCGTCGACGTCCCGTGGTACGAGCCGTTCGGGATCGTCCCCGTGGAGGCCATGGCCTGTGGCCGGCCCCTCGTCGGATCGGCGGTGGGCGGCCTGCTCGACACCGTCGTCCCCGGCGTGACCGGCGAGCTGGTCCCACCACGACGTCCCGACCTGCTCGCGCCGGTGCTCGACGAGCTGTTGGCCGACCCACCGCGCCGGACGGCATACGGACGGGCCGGGCGCGTTCGCGCCGTCAAGGAGTACCAGTGGTCCCGTGTGGCCGCCGCCACTGAGCGGGTCTACGCTGCGGTCCTCGGGACGCGCCTGACGCAGGAGGCGGCCCGATGAGGAACCCCCGACCGGTCTGGGACACCCACCTGCGCGAGCTGCAGTCGGCCGTCGAGCGGCTGGGTCCCGCGCTGCGGGTCGCCGACGGCTGGGGGATCACTCTGGCCGACGTCCTCACCGGAGGCGGCCGCCTTCTGGCGGCCGGCAACGGCGGCAGCGCCGCCCAGGCTCAACACCTCACCGCCGAGCTCGTCGGCCGGTACCGGCACGACCGGGCGCCGTTCTCCGCCATCTGCCTCACGGCCGAGACGTCGAGCCTGACCGCCATCGCCAACGACTACCCCGCCGAGGAGCTGTACGCGCGCCAGGTCGAGGCGCACGGACGGCCCGGTGACGTCCTGGTCCTCCTCTCGACGAGCGGGTCCAGCTCGAACGTCCTCGAGGCGGCCCGTCGCGGCGCGGCCCTCGGCCTCAAGGTCTGGGCGTTCACCGGTCCGCGCCCGAACCCGCTGGCGGCCCTGGCGGACCAGGCCCTGGTCGTCGACGCCCCGCAGACGGCGACGGTCCAGGAGCTCCACCTCGTCGGGCTGCACGTCCTCTGCGGGTCCTTCGACCGGGCCCTCGGTGTGGACGGGAGCCGGGCAGCGGACCGGTCGCTGACCGAGACGGAGAGGTCGGCATGAGCGGGCCGCTCGTGGTCGTCGGTGACACCCTCCTCGACGTCGACACGACCGGGGTGGCGACCCGGCTCTCCCCCGACTCGCCGGTGCCCGTGGTCGAGGACGCGGTGGAGGTGGCCCGCCCCGGCGGCGCCGGGCTGGCCGCGGTGATGGCCGCGCGGGAGGGGCAGGACGTCGTGCTCGTCACCGCGGTGGCCGACGACGAGGCCGGGCAACGGCTGGCCACGCTGCTCAGTCGGGTGCCGCGGGTGACCTTGGTGCGCCTACCGGCTCGCGGTCGCACGCCGGTCAAGCACCGCATCCGGGCGGGCACGCGCCCGGTGGTCCGCCTCGACAGTGGGGACCGGGCCGCCGTCGTCGAACGGGTGACCGACGCCGCGGTCGACGCCTTCGCCTCCGCATCGGCGATCCTCGTGTCCGACTACGGCCGTGGCGTGACGGCGGCTCCCGGGATGGGCGAGGCGCTGTACGCCGCCCGCCGTCATGCCGCGGTCGTCTGGGACCCGCATCCGCGAGGCACCGCTCCGGTCCGGGGCTCGCGGCTGGTCACCCCCAACGCCGGAGAGGCCGCCGAGCTGGCTCGCCGGGGGGGCCTCGTCGCCGATCCCGCAGCCGACCGTTTCGCCGCCGTGTGCCGCCAGGCCGACGCCCTGGTGCGGGCCTGGGGGGTCGCGTCCGTGGCCGTGACCATGGGTGAGCGGGGAGCGCTGCTGTCCTACGGGACCGGCGCGCCCGTCGCCCTCCCGGCTCCGTCCGTGCCCGCCGCGGACCCGTGCGGGGCGGGCGACCGGTTCGCCGCGACCGCGGCCCTTGCCCTCGCCTCCGGTGCGGTGACGACCGAGGCCGTCCAGGCCGCGGTGCTCGCGGCGTCGAGGTACGTCGCGGCCGGCGGTCCGGCCTCGCTGGACTCGGACCCGGTTCCCCCGGCCGCCGAGTCGTCGGCCGAGCAGGTCGCCCAGCGGGTCCGGTCGCGCGGCGGCGTCCTCATCGCGACCGGAGGCTGCTTCGATCTCCTGCACGCCGGGCACGTGGCCACGCTGCGGGCTGCCCGCCGCCTCGGCGACGCGCTCGTCGTCTGCCTCAACTCCGACGACTCGGTCCGGCGGCTCAAGGGACCGGACCGTCCGCTCGTGGCCGCCGCCGACCGGCGCCGCGTGCTCGAGGCCGTCGAGGACGTCGACGCGGTGGTCGTCTTCGACGAGGACACTCCGGACGCCGTGCTGCGCCGGCTCCGGCCCGACGTCTGGGCCAAGGGCGGCGACTACGCCGGTTCGGAGCTCCCCGAGGCCGCCGTCCTCACGGAATGGGGCGGCCAGGCCGTCGTCCTCCCCTATCTGCCGGGCCGTTCGACGAGCGAGCTCGTCCACGCCGCGCGCATCACCCACCAGCCGTCCATCCATGGAGGTAGCTCATGAGTCTCGGGACTGTTCTCGTCACCGGAGGGGCCCGCGGCCTCGGCGCCGCCGTCGTCCAGGCCGTCGCGAAGCACGGCGGGCGGCCGGTCGCCCTCGACCGCGTCTCCACCGGGCAGGAGGACGACGTCGTCGTCGACCTGTCGGACGCCCGCGCCGCCGAGGAGGCGGTCCGGCATGCGTCCCAGCAGGTCGGGGGGATCGACGCGGTCGTCACCTGCGCGGGCATCGACGCCTGTGGCCGGCTCGCCGACATCCCCGGGGAGGACTGGGACCGCGTCGTCCTGGTCAACCTCATCGGCACCGCCGCCGTGGTCCGCGCCGCCCTGCCCGACCTGCTCGAGCGGCGGGGCACGGTCGTCACCGTCGCCTCGACCCTGGGGCTACGGGCCCTCAGCGACGCCACCGCGTACTGCGCGTCGAAGTTCGGCGTCGTCGGGTTCACCCGTGCGCTCGCCGTGGAGCTGCAGGGGCAGGTCGGCGTCACGATGCTGGTACCAGGCGGGATGCATACCGGGTTCTTCGACGGGCGGGCGGAGCAGTACAAGCCGCCACCCGACGCCCGTCTGAACCAGCCGGAGGACGTCGCCGAGTGCGTCGTCTTCGCGCTGTCCCAGCCGCCCGGGTGCGAGGTGCGCGAGCTCGTCGTCACCCCGTCCGTCGAGGGGTCCTGGCCCTGACCCGCCCCCCGGAGGCGGTGGTCCTGCGCGCGCTCGGACTCGGTGACTTCCTGACCGCGGTCCCCGCGCTCCGGGCGGTCCGGCGCGCCCTCCCGGAGCACCACATCGCCCTAGCCGCTCCACCGGCCCTCGCCGGGCTGGTCCGCCTCGCCGGCGTCGCCGACCGGCTCATCCCGACGACCGGCCTCGAACCGGTGCCATGGAGCGAGCCGCCGCCCGCCGTCGCCGTGAACCTCCACGGCAGCGGACCGCAGAGCCACCGCCTTCTCCAGGCGCTGCACCCGTGGTGGCTGGTGGCGTACGCCGTCGACGGCGTAGCTGGGTCCGGGCCGAGCTGGGACCCCGAGGAGCACGAGGTCGAGCGGTGGTGTCGGCTCGTGGCGTCCGCCGGCTGGAGCGCCGACCCGGCCAACCTGCGCCTGCCGACGCCCCCCGTCCGGGCCCCCGTGCCCGGGGCGGTGGTCGTGCACCCCGGCGCGGCGTATGCGTCGCGTCGCTGGCCGCCCGAGCGGTTCGCCGCGGTGGTCCGCCACCTCGCGGGGTCAGGAGCGCGCGTCGTCCTGACCGGGTCGCGGGCCGAGGAGCCGCTCGCCTCGCGGGTCCGCCGGCTGGCCGGCCGTCCCGGTGTCTCGGTGCTGGCCGGCCGCACCGATCTGCTCCACCTGGCGGCGCTGGTCTCGGTGGCCCGGCTCGTCGTGTCCGGCGACACCGGCGTGGCGCACCTGGCCACGGCTTACGGGCGTCCGTCCGTCCTGCTGTTCGGCCCCACGCCGCCGGCGCGGTGGGGACCGCCACTCGACGGGCCGCATACCGTCCTCTGGCACGGAGACGGAAGCGGCGACCCGCTCGGCGGGCAGCCCGACCCCGCACTCCTGCGCATCACCACCGAGGAGGTCGTCAGCGCCGCGCAGCTGCGGTTGGCCTCCTGACGGTGCTCAGCGGCGATGTCCGCTCTCGCGTCGCGCCCCGCGAAGGACCAGCATCGGGACGACCAGCCACAGCGCGACGAACACGACCAGCACGGCCCCTCCCGCGACGAACGCCGCGGTGTCTCCGAGGACGAACCCGAACACGAGGGCCAGCACCACCACGACGGTGACGCCGACGAAGGCCAGGCCCAGCTTGGCCAGTCGGTCCGACGTCTCCACCAAGGCGGTCTTTTGGTGCTTCCGGAACAGCAGCCGGTGCGAGGCCACCGGCGCGACGACCAGCCCCGTCGACACCGTTGCCAGCACGACGGCGACGAGGTACACGGTCCGCAGTGAATCGTCGAGCGCCGTGAAGCGCTGCTGGAACGGCAGGGTGAGCAGGAACCCGGACAGGATCTGGATGCCGGTCTGGGTGACGCGCAGCTCCTGCAGCAGCTCGTCCCAGTTGCGGTCGGCCCGTTCGGTTGCCGTCTCGTGCCGCTGGTCACCGTCAGGGTCCGGCTGACCGTCCATGCCTGCTCCTTGTCGTCAGGCGGCCTCGCGCAGCCGCGGCAGCACCTCCCGACCGTAGCCGCGGATCATCTCCGCGTAGTGCGGACCCATGTTGGCGACGTAGATCTCCTCGAAGCCGGCCTCTACATATGGCGCGAACGCCTCGGCGTGCTTCGCCGGGTCACGTCCGGCCGTCACCGACTCCTTCGTGCTGTCCCGGGTCACCAGCGTGGAGGCCTGCTCGAAGTGCTCGACGGTCGGGAGCACTTGGGACAGCTCACCGGGCAGTCCGGCGTTCGGCCAGATCCGGTGGGCGTGGTCCCATCCTTCGTCCTCGGTGTCCGCCCACGCGACCTTGAGGCCCGCCTGGGCGGTCGCCCCGTCCTTGGCCTGGCGGCGGAACCGCTCGAGCAGCTCGGTGTCAGGGGTTGTCGTCGTGTATGCGTCGCCGATGCGGGCTGCCAGGTCGGTCGCCTTGGGGCCGAAGCCTGAGATCGAGATCCGCGGCAGCGTCTCGGGAAGGGACCAGATGCGAGCGTTCTCCACCGCGTAGTGCCGGCCGCGGTGGGTGACGTCCTCACCGGTCCACAGCGCGCGGATCACCTCGACCGCCTCCTCGAGCATGTCCAGCCGCGTGTCGGCGGGCGGCCAGACGTCGCCGAGGACGTGCTCGTTCAGGGCCTCGCCGCTGCCCAGACCGAGACAGAACTTCCCGTCGCCGAGCAACAACGCGCTGGTCGCCGCGGCCTGGGCGATGACCGCCGGGTGGATGCGAATGGTCGGGCACGTGACGGCGGTCGTCACCGGGAGGTCACAGACCCGGGAGATCGCGCCGATCATCGACCATACGAAGGGACTCTCGCCCTGCTCGCTGGTCCAGGGATGGAAGTGGTCGCTGATCCAGAGGGCGTCGAAGCCTGCCTCTTGCGCCAGGCGAGCCTGCTCGAGCAGCTCGTCCGGTGAGTACTCCTCGCACGACAGGAAATAGCCGAAGGTCGTCATTCCTCGAGAATGGCAACCCCCGGGCGGTCCGGCGACTCGAGCGTCCACTTCCTGAGCGGCGCGGTTCGGCCCACGCCCCTCCGGGTATCCATGACCCGTGTCGTCCGCCGATCGGCTCGAGCGCGGGCTCACCGCGTGACCGAGCTGACGGAGATGGTCCGCGCCCGGCTAGTTCCTCCCCTTCCGCTGCCGGGCTCCGGCGAGACCGCCGCCCGCTGGGAGGCGCTGGCCGCCGTGGCCCGGGACGACGTCGTCGTCGGACGGCTGGTCGAGGCGCACGCGGACGCGGACGCCATCCTCGCCGAGGTCGCCCGTAACCGGGTGGCGCCCGGCCAGTGGTGGGGCGTCTGGGCTGCGGAGCCCCCGACGCCGGTCGTGGCGGCCACGCGCGACGGGGACGGGTGGGTGCTCGACGGTGCCAAGGCCTGGTGTTCCGGAGCCGGCCTCTGCACGCACGCGCTCGTCACCGTGAGGGTCGGGGACGAGCGGCCGCTCTTCGCCGTCGACCTCGCCCACGCCGGCGTCTCCATCGACCTCTCCAGCTGGAAGGCCGCAGGGATGAGCCGCAGCGCGACGGGGACGGTGACGTTCCGTTCCGTACCCGCGCACCCGGTCGGCTCGTCGGCGGACTACCTCAAGCGGCCGGGCTTCTGGCACGGCGGCGCCGGGGTCGCCGCCTGCTGGCTCGGCGGCGCCGAGCGGGTGGCCGACACCCTGCGCGCGGCCGGTGCCCGCCTGGACGACCACGCCGCCGCACACCTCGGAGCGGTCGACGCGGCCCTGGCATCCGCTCGGTGGTCGCTGCGGGGCGCGGCGGCCGAGGTGGACGCGCGACCGGACGACCTCGAGGCAGCAAAGGTGCGGGCGATGCGGTTCCGCGCGGTCGTCGAGGCCGCCGGCACGCTGACCCTCGACCGCGTCGGCCGGGCGCTCGGCGCGACGCCACTGGCGACCGACCCGTCGCATACCGAGGCCGTCGCCGACCTGCTCGTCTACCTGCGGCAGAGCCACGCCGAACACGACCTGGCTGGCCTCGGCCGGCTGGTCGGCACACACGAGGGCCTCTCCCCGTGAGACGCGAGTACTTCGAGGGGATGTATGCGGCGAACCCGGACCCGTGGGAGTTCGCCACGCGCTGGTACGAGCGCCGCAAGTATGCCCTGACCCTCGCGGCGCTGTCCCGGCCACGCTACCGGTCGGCGTTCGAACCCGGCTGCTCCATCGGAGTCCTCACTGAAGCGCTCGCCCTTCGGTGCGATCAGCTGCTGTCGGTCGACCTGGTCGACGCCGCCGTCAGGCAGTGCCGCGCACCAGGACCGCGACGCTGCCCTCGGCCGCGGGACAGGTGCAGGTCCGGCAGTGGGACGCCGCGAACGACGACTGGCCCGACGAGTCCTTCGACCTCGTCGTCGTCAGCGAGATCCTCTACTACCTCGAGGCCGAGCAGGCCGAACGGTTCGTCCGGTCCGCCGTCGCGCATCTCGATGACGACGGCGAGATGATCCTCGTGCACTGGCGACCGCGAGTCCCTGAGTACCCGCTCACCGGCGACGAGGCCCACGCCGTCGCGCGCCGGGTCTCCGGGCTGGAGACGGCCGGGCACTACGAGGACGCCGACCTGGTCCTCGATCAGCTTCAGCGCCCTGGTACCGGCAGCGTGGCGTCGAAGGAAGGCCTGCGCTAGTCCCGGCTCCCAGGTAGGTCAGGCCGGGCTCGGGAAGCCTCTCGTGCTGAGGTACCAGCCGGCGGAGGTCAGGACCGCGGCGATCAGGAGGGCGAACAGCAGCCCGCCGGCCACCGGCAGGAACCATCCCGGCGCGCGGCGGGCGCGCACCGCCGCCGCCTTGACGACGAACGCTCCGATGACCGCGCACCCGAGCACCCCGTGGACGACGGTGCGCGTCCCGACCGGCTCGCCGTCCTTCAACGTTCCGCTCTCCAGACCTAGCGCCCAGAGGCAGTTGTACGCGACGAAGATCGCGAGGACGACGGCGATCGCCCCGGTGACCCGATGCACACCGCCGACCCATGAGGGCGCCGGGCGGCCGAGCCGGCCGTAGATCCAGAGCCCAGCGACGAGCTGCCACACCGCGAGCACACCGATCACGGTGGCCAGGACGACCTTCATGTCGATGACCGTGCGGTACCACAGGCTCGTCAGGCCCTGGGTCGTCGGGTCGTGCATCTTGCCGAACACCCCGACCAGCACGGCGACCACCGCGCCGACGACGAACGCGGTGACGGGGACGGCGATGCTCCTGGGCCGGGTCGCGGTTGTGGTCACGAGACCAGGATCCTCCGTGGTGCGTCCGTTGGGAACGGGTTCGGCTCAGGAGGCGACGGTCACCGCGAGCGAGGGCTCCTCGAACGGCGTGCCACGGGCCGACGACGCGACCACGGCGTCACCCTCACGCAGG
>Ga0307291_1000150_pt1 | contig 18236 bp, 16 predicted proteins | sample ER_DNA_148_FD_194474 | JGI IMG/M metagenome (GOLD analysis project Ga0307291, IMG submission 194474) | Bulk soil microbial communities from the East River watershed near Crested Butte, Colorado, United States - ER_DNA_148 | ecosystem: Environmental > Terrestrial > Soil > Floodplain | place: USA...
CGGCGATGACTGCCTCGGTGGTCAAGAACAGACCGGCGATCGAGGCTGCGTTCTGCAGCGCCGAACGAGTCACCTTGGTCGGGTCGGGAACGCCGGCGTCGAGCAGGTTCTCGTACTCGCCCGTAGCGGCGTTCAGGCCATGATCGGCGGGAAGGCCCTTCACCTTCTCAACGACGACTCCGCCCTCCAGACCCGCATTGATCGCGATCTGCTTCAGCGGAGCATCGAGCGCCACCTTCACGATTTGGGCGCCCACGGCCTCGTCACCCTCTAGCTTGAGGTTCTCAAACGCTTTGGCCCCGGCCTGAACGAGCGCGACGCCACCGCCGGCGACGATGCCCTCTTCAACGGCCGCCTTGGCGTTGCGGACGGCATCCTCGATGCGATGCTTGCGCTCCTTCAGCTCAACCTCAGTTGCTGCGCCGACCTTGATCACCGCGACGCCGCCAGCCAGCTTGGCCAGCCGCTCCTGCAGCTTCTCGCGGTCGTAGTCGGAGTCAGACTTGTCGATCTCATTGCGAATCTGGTTGATCCGACCCTTGATCTGCTCGGAATCGCCGGCGCCCTCGATGATGGTTGTCTCATCCTTGGTAATGATCACCTGACGAGCCTGTCCAAGCAGTTCCAGGCTGACGCTGTCGAGCTTGAGCCCAACTTCTTCGCTGATTACCTGGCCGCCGGTAAGGATCGCGATGTCGGTGAGCATGGCCTTGCGGCGATCACCGAACCCGGGAGCCTTCACGGCAGCGGACCTGAAGGTGCCGCGGATCTTGTTCACGATCAACGCCGCCAGCGCCTCGCCGTCAACGTCTTCGGCGATCACCAAGAGCGGCTTGCTTGACTGGATGACCTTCTCCAGAACTGGCAGCAGGTCCTTCAGGTTGGAGACCTTGGAATTGACGATCAGCACGTACGGCGCATCGAGCACGGTCTCCATGCGCTCGGTATCGGTGACGAAGTAGGGCGAGATGTAGCCCTTGTCGAACCGCATGCCCTCGGTGAGCTCGAGCTCAAGCCCGAAGGTGTTCGACTCGTCGACCGTGATGACACCTTCCTTGCCGACCTTGTCCATGGCCTCGGCGATGATCTCGCCCACCTGGGTGTCAGCTGCGGAGATGGAGGCGGTGGCAGCGATCTGCTCCTTGGTCTCCACATCCTTGGAAATGGCGGCAAGCTGTTCGACAACCGCGGCCACAGCCTTCTCGATGCCCCTCTTGAGGCTCATCGGGTTAGCGCCAGCGGTCACGTTACGCAGGCCCTCGCGTACCATCGCCTGCGCCAGCACGGTGGCAGTGGTGGTGCCGTCGCCGGCGACGTCGTCGGTCTTCTTGGCGACTTCCTTGACGAGCTCGGCACCGATCTTCTCGTACGGGTCCTCGAGGTCGATTTCCTTGGCGATGCTCACACCATCGTTGGTGATGGTCGGAGCACCCCACTTCTTTTCCAGCACGACATTGCGGCCCTTAGGTCCAAGGGTCACCTTGACGGCGTCGGCGAGGATGTTCATTCCCCGCTCGAGGCCACGCCGCGCTTCAGTGTTGAACTGAATGAGTTTGGGCATGTTCTCCGCTTGTCCTGTGAGTGATTGATTGCTCTTCGAGCGGTGCCCGCGACGGACGGCCCATGGGAGCCTCACCAGCCAGAAGAGGTGGCACTCTCAGCAGGAGAGTGCTAATCCCTTTTTTAGCACTCTCCCTATGCGAGTGCAAACGATGATTACCCTCGGCGGCCTAGATTTCCGAGCTGACAGCAGATCGAGGGGTCGTTTCCCATGCGGCGCCAAAGTTCTCAGAATCGCCCCCGAGCCGAACGAGCCATGGCTGATTTGAGCGTGAAATCTGACAAACAGCTACCGCTTCGGGGCGATTCTGAGAAAACCAGCGTGCGAGGCCGCCTCATTGTCCGGGAATGGCTGACCCGGATCGTGAGTTGCGCTGAACATGGCCCAGTCGACCGAGCAGCAAAGCGTCTCGCGGGCCTCGGTCGGCCTCCGCTCCGAACGCGGCCCGATCCTGGGGTCGGTGATGCTGAGCGTGGGGTTGATCGCAATCGACGCGACGATCCTGGCCACCGCGGTCCCGTCGATCGTCAATGATCTTGGTGGTTTCGCTCAGTTTCCCTGGCTGTTTTCGATCTACCTGCTGGCGCAGGCAGTGTCGGTACCGATCTTCGCCAAGTTCACCGACCTGATCGGCCGTAAACCGATCATGCTCATCGGCATCGGCCTGTTCGTCCTTGGCTCTGTTTTGTGTGGCATCGCCTGGAGCATGCCGGCGCTCATCGCGTTTCGAGCACTCCAAGGCCTTGGCGCCGGCGCTGTGCAGCCAACCGCGATGACCATCATCGGCGACATTTATTCGGTTGCCGAACGCGCGCGGGTTCAGGGCTACGTCGCCAGCGTCTGGGCAATTTCGGCAGTCGTGGGGCCAACGCTCGGTGGGATCTTCGTCGACTATCTGAACTGGCGCTGGATCTTCTTTGTCAATGTCCCGCTTGGCGGCTTCGCTGCGTGGTCGCTGTACCGGCGATTCTCCGAGAAAGTGGTGCGTCGCCAGCATCGGATCGATGTCGAAGGCGCAGTATTGCTTGGCGTCGGCGCATCGCTGATCATTCTTGGGCTGCTGGAGGGCGGCATCCTCTGGGCGTGGGCTTCGGTGCCCAGCATCGCGATTCTCTCAGTCGGTGCCTTGCTCATGATCGCCTTCGGCTTCGTGGAGCGACGCGCTGCCGAGCCCATCCTGCCCGGTTGGCTGTTTCGCAGCCGGCTGCTCAACTCGACCAATCTCGCGGCCCTCGGGGTAGGGATGCTGCTGATCGGGCTGACCTCCTTCATTCCGCTGTACGCCCAGGGCGTCCTGCACACCAGCGCGCTCGTCGCTGGCTTCGCGCTGGCAGCCCTTACCCTCGGTTGGCCACTTGCCGCGTCGGTAGCCGGCCGCATCTACATGAAAATAGGCTTCCGCCGTACCGCGCTGATCGGCGGAGCCGTCGTCGTCATCGGCTCGGGTCTGCTGACCTTACTGTCAGCGCGTAGCTCGATATGGATGGTGGCCGCGACCTGCTTCGTGCTCGGCTTGGGCATGGGATTCGTGGCGAGCCCGACCCTGATCGCCGCGCAATCCTCGGTCGAATGGGAACGCCGTGGCGTGGTCACAGGCACGTTCGTGTTCGGGCGCTCGATGGGCAGCGCGCTCGGTGTCGCTATCTTCGGCGCGATCGCGAACGCGGCCTTGAGCCGGCGGATTGGTGGGCACGTGTCCTCGACTGCCGCCGCCATTCCGGTGGATGTGCTCAACCATGCAGTTCATGGGGTCTTCTTGGCCTCCGCCGTGGTCGCGGTGCTGCTGGCCGCCGCCGTGCTGATCATGCCCAACACCTCTGTGAGCGATCCGGCCGCCGCACCGTCGTAGCATCGATGCATGCTGCGGGCACGTCTCGCGCGCCGCGGAATACGGACCACCTCGCGTCCAGTACGGCGGCGCGCGAACCTCGTTGCGCTTCTCGCCCTCGTCTGCGTCGTAGCCGGGTGCACATACAACCGCGCCGAGCCGAGCCTTTTTGATCATCCCAGAACGCGTGAGACGACCGTTCCGCCACTACGCGCAGTCACGCCGGTAGAAGCGGCACAACTCGCCAACCCCGACTTGCCGGTCGTCGGCGAGGCGATCTGGACCTCTGTCGACGGCCTCGACATCACCGTGCGGATTGCCGTACACGCCGTACGACGAGTCGCCGGCGGCACCGTCCTTGACTGGTCGGTCACCCCGCTCCATGGACCTGGGCTGCAGCCCAATGATCCGGTACCGAGGACGTTCGACCTGGGCCTCAGCCGGCCCGGCGAGGGCTATCCGAACATCCTCCTCGTGGACGCCGCACGATCGCGCGTCTATCGGCCACTCACGCTCAAAACATCCGCTTCCGGCTGCCTCTGCACCCCGGTCACCGTCGTGCAACAGAATCTCCGGATCGACTACACGACGGTGCTCCAGGTGGCATTTCCGCCCTTGCCCAATGATCTTGCGGCAATCGATGTGCAGCTGGCGACGGTGCCGCCGTTCTGGCAGGTGCCCGTGACCCCGGCCGGCATGCTGCCGCTTGCCAGCTACGAGACCGAGCTGACTCGGCCCGCCGAAAGGACGCCGGTTCGTGCCAGTACTCAGGCGTTCCTGTACCACCCGGCCCGGCAGCATTACCTCGTCATGATCAATAACATCTACGCCAGCAGCACGTTTACCTCGATTGCGTGGACCATTCAGTCGCTCGAGGCGGGTCGCGGCCTGCAGTCAGCTTCGAGTCCGCCCTTGGGAGACGCGGTGCCGCCAACGCGCGCCTACAACGAGATCTCGGCGGGGGGACCTCAGGTTCGGCTGGGCAACCACGTGTCGCGAGCTCGCCTGATCACGACCAAGCTCGCCGGTCACGGGGCGTTGGAATGCCTGTGCACCGATTTGCGGATCGGGGCGACCGCGATGCGTCGTGTTGGCGAGCAGATGAGCGTCGTCACCAATCTGCCGCCCCTCCCACCTGGCACTTCGAAGGTTGACATTGTGCTGCCGGGCTTGACAACCCTCCGCAATGTGACCGTTACCGCTGCGCAGGATGCGGCATTCCGTTCCGCAGGACCTGCCGTACGGGAGCCGCAATTCTGGACCTACTGGGCCAACCCGTCACATCCTGGCTGGGAGCCGCGGAATTGGCCTACGCCCGTGCCGCGGCAGTACCAACTGCATGCCTACCGGGCAACGGTGGACACCATTGTTCGCTAGCGTCTGCCGTCGCAGGCGCCCGCTAAGCCGCTGCGGCGGAGGCGGTCGCCACGCAATGACTAGGCAATGGCCTCCGCAGGCGCCAGCTGGCCGACCAGTTCGACGACGTCCGCAATGGAGTTGACGACCCGGCTCGGACGGTAGGAGAACCGCTCCACGTCCTCGGCCTTGGTTGATCCAGTCAGCACCAAGATGGTGCGCATCCCAGCTTCAATACCGGAGATGACGTCGGTGTCCATCCGGTCGCCGATCATCATCGCGGTTTCGGAGTGGGCATCGATCGCGTTCAGGGCCGATCGCATCATCAACGGATTGGGCTTACCGACGAAATAGGGGCGGATTCCCGTCGCCTGAGTGATCAAGGCAGCAAAGGAGCCACAGGCTGGCACCGATCCCTCGGCTGACGGCCCGGTTGGGTCAGGATTGGTTGCGATGAAACGCGCGCCGCGCTCAATAAGTCGAATGGCGCGGGTGATGTTCTCGAACGAATACGTGCGAGTCTCGCCGAGCACCACGTAATCCGGATCACGTTCGGTCAGTACAAATCCGACATCGTGCAGTGCCGAGGTGAGCCCCACTTCTCCGATCACATAGGCGGCGCCGCCCGCCTTCTGATCGCTGAGGAACTTCGCCGTAGCCAGCGCTGAGGTCCACAGGCAGTCCTCCGGAACGTCGATGCCGCTGCGCAGCAGGCGCGCCCGAAGATCACGAGCGGTGTAGATCGAATTGTTGGTCAAGACAAGGAATCGCCGGCCATGCTCTTGTAGGGCAGCGATGAATTCCGATGCGCCGGGCAGCGCGTGCTCCTCGTGCACCAGAACCCCGTCCATGTCAGTGAGCCAGGATTCAATGGGCTTGGAATCGCTCATGGAGGTCATTCTTCCCCTCGGCCTCCACCGAGGCGAATCCCGCGCTCAGTCCGTCGAAGCCCGCTCTGGCGCATTGGCGTGCGCGCCTGGCTGACAGACTTCGGCGTATGACCGCAGCTCGGCTACCGGACCCCGCCGTGGTCGTGCTGGCGGGAGCGGCAGGGTCGGGAAAATCCAATTGGGCCGCGGCACGATTCCGCACGGCCGAGATAGTCAGCTCAGATGCCCTTCGATCGGCAGTCGGTAGCGGCCCCGCCGACTTGGATGCATCAGTCGAGGCGTTCGCGATCCTCGACCAGATCATCTCTGCACGCACCAAACGTTCCCTGACGACCGTGATCGATACTTTGGGGCTTGATCCGGTACGCCGGGCGGACTATCGACGGCTGGCCCGTGCCGTCGGGCTTCCGGCGGTGCTCGTGATCATGAACACCGCAGCGGGCCTGTGTCGGGCACGCAATCGGCAACGCGACCGCCCGGTCCCGGCGCCGGTCCTCAGCGAACAACTGCGCAAGATCAGCAAGCTCGTGGATTCGGCGGAGGACGAGGGCTGGGATCAGGTCTTCATCATTGATCACGAGGACGCCGCCGATCCGACGGTGGACGAGCCGACGATCGATCATGATCACAGCCCGAGCGCGCTGCCGCACGTAGTGCTCCAGGTGTCGCGGTTTCCCTGGGGGGAGGAAGATCCCGGCGGCTGGCTACGGGACGTAGCTCTGGCGGCTGACGCCATCGGCTTCCACGGCATCGCGTTGCTGGACCACCTGATCCAGATTCCGCAGGTCGACCGGGCCTGGGAGCCGATACCAGAGCCATACGTGACCCTGGGCATGCTCGCGGGCCTGGACACCACGCTTCGGCTCGGAACGCTGGTGTCTCCAGTGACGTTTCGCGCACCAGGAATCATTGCCAAGGCTGTAGCGACGTTGGACGCGCTCAGTAACGGCCGCGCCTTCTGCGGGCTCGGCGCCGGTTGGTGGTTGCGGGAGCACCAGGCGTACGGCCTGGACTTTCCGAATGATCGGGAACGACTTGATCAACTGCAGGTCTGCATCGAGACGCTCCGGGCGCTCTGGGCGCCTGGCACCAAGGCCTTTCACGGCCGCCACGTGCACTTGCCGGAGACCACCTGCTATCCGCGACCGGTCAGCGAGGTGCCGATCATCGTCGGCGGCTCGGGCGAGCGGCGTACGCTGCGCATCGTTGCCGAGCAGGCCGACGGCTGCAACCTGCCGTCCGATCAAACCGTGTTGCCAACCAAGATCAACATCTTGCACCAGCACTGCGCGGCGGTGGGCCGCGACCCCAGCAGCGTGGCGATCACCGTCCTCGACCTGCCAGTGATCGGTACCGATCGGGAGGACATCGGAGTCCGGGTGGAACGGCTCCGTGGACGCCTGCCAGCCGCCGTCTATGCAGCTCGCCACCATGCCGCCGTAGCAATTGATCATGCGCGGCGTTACCAGGAGCTCGCCCAGCTCGGAGTCAGCACGATCTTTCTTGCGCTACCGGACCTTGCTGGCGCCGATGATCTTGCTCGCTGCGCGCCATTGTTGGCAGCGCTGCACGGCTAACGCTGCGCCTGACTGCTAACCCTGCGCCTGACTCAGCAGCCTTTCCGTTTCCGCTGCGTACGCCGGCATGCCGGACATGCGGTAAGCGGACAAAGCCTCCTCCAACATCTCGGCGGCGCGAGCATGATCACCATTGCTTCCGCGCTCCAGCAGCATCCGGGCGTGCAAGCGGCGCAGGTCGGCCAGCTCGAGGCGGTTGGACATCTTCTCGGCGATATCGCTGGCGATGGCGAATTCGCGCTCGGCTTCCTCCCAGCGACGAGCCGCTACGGCGACGAGACCAGCGCGGGTCTCCACCAGTCGGCCGTCGTACGCGATCCACCTTCTGCCGAGCTGACGCAGCCCTTCCACCAACGGCGCCAGTGAGGCGGCCTGCTCGTACAGGCCGCACAAGTAGAACGCCTCAACAAAGCCGAGCATGCAGCTCCACGAGCCGATGCCGTTCACCCGGTCGAGCCTGGGCAGCTTCGATTGCGTCTGCTCCGACTCGAAGAGTCCCATGACCTCGTCGGCGCGGCCAAGGTAGGCCAGGTGGCGCGCCAGCAGCGAACCGCTCTGCCCAGCGAACGCACCCGGCGGCTCGAGCTCGACGGCGTTTCGCAGCTCCGCCTCGGCACGTTCGGCGTCACCTCGCCAGTGCGCGGCCAGGCCCAGGTAGACGTGGGCCAAGTAGCGATACGGCAGCCCGCCCCGCTCACCGATATCCAAAATCTGCGGACCGAGTTCCTCCACTCGGGGCAGGTCGCAGAGAATAGCCGCCTGGCGGATTCGGTCCATGAGCACCAGGAATGCTGCGCCGTGGTGGCCCAGCCGCTCGGCGATGCCCAACGTCTTGTCGGCTAGCCTGACGGCCTGCTCGCGACTCCCCAGCGAACCGTCCTGGTAGATCACGAATGCCTGGACGCTGCAGAGATCCCACAGCGCACCCTCTTGCTCAAACGTCTCGGCTGCCTGCAAGCCAACGCGAATTCCGTCGGCAAACTCGGCGTAGCCGAGATGGTGGGTGGTCTGCATGTGCAGCACGTCGGCCAGTGCCCGTTCGTTGCCCACCTGCTCAGCTAGCCCGCGCGCCTGATCGAACATGGCCACGGCCGTGGCGTAGTCGCCGCTGGCACTGAGCGCGCGTCCCAGCGCAGAGAGCAGGCGAGCCTTATCCGCGCTCGCCATGTCGCCGAGTGGTGCCATCGCTCGTCGGCAGACCGCCACCGCCTCGATCAGCTGGCCGTTCCAGGTGAGTTGATACACCATGGCCCATCCCAACCTGCCAATGTCCTCAGCCCGCCCGAGCACCTCATAGTGGTCCAGCGCCTCGTTCATCGTACGCAGTGCATCTTCCCAGCGGCCCACGCTGCGGAGTGCCATCGCCAGCCGCTCGAGAAGCTCGGCTCGACCAAGCTCATCACTGACAGGGATAAGCGCAAGCGCGTGCTCGAAATGCCCGACGGAGTCGTTGAACGCGGCTGCGTCGAAGGCTCGGTCGCCCGCGACCATCAGGTAGCGCACGAGGCTTGCCCTGTCGCCTGCATTTCCGGCGTGCGAAAGATGGTAGGCAAGATCCGCAGCGTGCGCCTCGAGGTCGTCGAAGTAGCGCCGCGAGATTGCCTCGGACGCCCGTAGGTGCAGCCGCTCACGCTTGACCGCCGAGACGCCGGACAGCAGCGTCTGGCGGATCAGTTCGTGACCAAACATCAGCTCACCAGGGACCCTGCCGGGTGCGACAAGCCGGGCTCGCTCCGCTTCGTCGAAGGCCTCGAACAGGGCGTCCGGATCGGCGTCGACAACCTCGCCAACGAGCTCGGTGGCGAACATCCTGCCGAACACTGCGGCCGCGATCAGCACCTCCCGGGTCGATGCGGCCAGGTGTCCCAGCCGTTGCCCCAGCACCAACCGGATGCTTTCGGGCACCGACACCTCCTCCAGCCGCAGGTCAGCCCGCATCCGGCCAAGCTGGTCGAGCAGCACACCGGACTCGGCGAGGTGCAGATAGACCTCCTCGACAAAAAACGGATTGCCCTCGGTCTCGCGGTCGATCACCTGCACTAACTGCTCCGGTGCCGGCTGCCCGGCTAGGGCCCGCAGCATCGCGCGTACGCCGTCGAAAGAGAGTCGGTGAAGGCTCACCTGTTCCAACAGGCGGCGGCGACCCAGCTGGCCGAGGACACGGGCCAGCGGATGATTCAGATCCACTTCGTCATCTCGATAGGTGCCGAGCACCAGTACCGGTATGTCCGGCAGTAACGGCGCGAGATACTCCGTGAGCAGCACTGTCGACTCGCCCGCCCAATGCAGGTCTTCCAACACGAGTAGCAGCGGCTGGCGCTGCGCGGCACGACCCACGAATTCGCTGAAGCTGTTCCATACATAGCGGCGTGCCAGCTCTGCCGGAAGCTCGACAGGTGGTGGAATCCCCGGGAAGGCACGTCGCAGCGCAGGGGCGATACGGGCGATCTCCGGGGCCACTTCGCCCAGCGCCTCACGAAGCGCGACTGAGCTGCGCGGACTGCTGATCGCCTGCTCGATGATCTCGACATAAGGCAGGTACGGCGGGGTGCCGCTCATCTCTACGCAGTGCCCGGTGAGCACCCGCATGCCGCGTGCCTGAGCCTCGTCGGCGATTTCGGCAACAAGCCGTGACTTGCCGACGCCTGCCTCGCCAGCGACGAGCGCTAACCTGCCGCGGCCGACGAGTGCGTCGTCTACCAGCTGGCGTAAGCGCGCTCTCTCGGCTTCCCGTTCGACGAAAGCAGTGAGTGGGGCTCGCACAGCACTGGGCCGCGGCCCCGCCGAGGTGTCGTTCCAAGACACCTCGTACAGCCGCCACAACTCAGGGAATCCCCGCAGCCAGAAAAGCCCGGAGTCCAGAAATGAGTAGTCCAGCTGCGGCTCGGCATGCTTGCGTATCTCATCGGTGATCAGGATCTCCCCGCCGACTGCCTCGGTCATCACGCGGGCCGTGGCATGCACCGCCTGCCCGAGCAGATCGCCATCCCGCTCGGCGACCTGGCCAGAATGGACGCCGATGCGGACTTCGACAGCGCGTTGCGGCTCTGCGGTGTTGTGCTCCTCCAACGCACGCTGGATGGCGACGGCAGCATGCACCGCTGCTACTTCGGAGGGAAAGGAGATCAGGAACCCATCGCCCAGGGATTTGCGTACCCGGCCACCGAATGCTGCGACCTGGTGCTGCACGATCGCTGCCTGCAGCGTGAGAATGTCATCGGCGTCTTGGTCGCCATATGTCCGCCGTAGCTCCGTCGAACCGACGACGTCGGTCATCATGATCGTGAGCTCGTTTGCTGCGCGGCTCCGATCCGGCAAGGACTGCCTCCCGTGTTAGCTACTCAGCTGCGGATCTGCCGTTCCCACCACAGCGCCGAGGTGTAGCTACATTGCACACGGTGACTGGTCCTGGCATCAAGTTGATCAAAGAATAGTTACAGGCGACGCTCGGTCTCCGGATCCGGGCCGTCAAAATACTGGTCGATCACCTGCTGGAAGATCGCCTGATCAGGATCGGCGTGCGCAAAGAGGGTCATCGAGGAACGCAGCTTGACCGCGTCAATACCACCGAAGATGTGCTCTGCGGTGAATCCGCTATGCGAGGCGAGGATCTCGGCGCACTCGACCAACCGTGGTCCGAGCACCGGATGCGCGAGGTAGCCCTGCGCCTCGGCCAAATCGCTGATCGCGTACGCCTGGGCCATGGCGCTGCGCCCTAAGCCAGCGATCTGCGGAAAGATGAACCACATCCAATGGCTGGTCTTGCGGCCGTTCCGGAGCTCGGTTAATGCCCGCTGATAGGTGCCACCACTATCCTGCGCTCGGACGAACCGCTCGAGATCCATGAGCCCGACGCTAGTCTCACTGGCACTTGAACGCAGCCACCGTCCCTACCAAAACCGGTCGCGAACAACGCCCGATCCGGCCGGACTCTTGTTATTGATGACCACTTTCGGGGCAAGGAGGGACCGGGTAAGCCCGGGGCCACCTAGCGCTCGGCCCCGCCCGCCACTGCCGGAATAATGGAGATCTTGGTGCCCTCGGCAACCTTCGCATCCAGGCCGCCAATGAAACGTACGTCGTCGTCACCGACGTAGACATTCACGAAGCGTCGCAGGGCACCGGCGTCATCGATGATCCGCCCCCTGATGCCCGGATGGTTGCTCTCCAAGGAATCCAAGACTTCGGCAAGAGTGCTGCCATCGGCACTCACCTCGCCCGCACCAGCGGTGTAGGTGCGCAAGATGGTGGGGATGCGGACGGTGGCACTCATGAGTTCGTCTCCTTCCAGAAGTCGATGAACGCCTCGTAGCGCGGTGGGATCGTGATCTTGGGCCCGACCCGATCGGCGACTGCATCGAGGGTCTTGAGCCCGTCACCTGAGTTGATCACCACAGTTTCTGCTTCCGGGTCCAGCGCTCCATCGGTAATGAGCTGGGCCGTAACCCCGACCACGACGCCGCCTGCGGTCTCGGCAAAGATGCCTTCGGTACGCGCCAGCCGTTGGATGCTCGACGCCAACGTGTCGTCATCGACGTCGGCAACCACGCCGCCCGTACGCCGTACTACATCGAGCACGTACGGCCCGTCCGCCGGATTGCCGATGGCAAGTGACTTCGCGATGGTGTCCGGTTTCACCGGCGCGACAAAGTCAAGGCCAGCGCGAAACGCCTGCGCGACGGGTGAGCAGCCGCTGGCCTGAGCACCGAAGATCACGAACGGCTTCTCCTCCACGAGGCCGAGCTCGATCAGCTCGCGGAATCCCTTGTCGATCTTGGTCAGCTGGGCTCCGGAGGCAACCGGGACGACGACTTGATCAGGAAGTCGCCAGCCAAGTTGCTCGGCGATCTCGTAACCCAACGTCTTGGAGCCTTCGGCATAGTAGGGCCGCACATTGACGTTGACGAAGGCCCAGCCCTCTTCCTCAGCCGCGATCTCGCTGGCGAGCTTGTTGACGTCGTCGTAGGTCCCTTCGACGGCAATCAGCGAGGTGTCATAGATAGCGGAAGCCAAGATCTTTTGCTTTTCAAGGTTCTGCGGCACGAAGACGACCGACTTGATGCCAGCCCGGGCAGCGGCTGCGGCTACGGCGTTCGCGAGGTTGCCGGTCGAGGGACAGGCCAGCACCTGGAGTCCCAATTCGCGAGCCGCCGACAGGGCAACGGCGACAACCCGGTCTTTGAAGGAGTGCGTTGGATTGCCCGAGTCATCTTTGACCCAGAGTTGTTTCAAACCAAGATCATCCGCAAGATTGCGGGCATCGACCAGCCGGGTGAAGCCGGGGTCGGTAGAGCGGAAGGTAGCGATGTCGGCTGGGACCGGTAACAGCGGGGCATATCGCCAGATGCTCCGCGGGCCCGCCTCGATCCTGCTCCGGGTAATGGTCGGAAACTCGTAACCGACCTCGAGCGGACCGAAGCAGTCCGTACAGACGTAGTAGGGGCCGAGCGGCGTAATAGCCCCGCACTCGCGACAGACGAGGTGTGTGGCATTCCCGAATGCGCCGGCCCGGACGCCGGGAGTGGGGGGTTGATCGGTGTGGACGACCGCGGTCATATGAAGTCTCTCTTCATCTTTCTCAGCCGGCCTTCGACTGAGCCGGAGTTGGCACCATGTCTGATCGATCAGCCGGTTGCCGGGGAGTCATCGGGCCGGTCCCTCGTCCCCTCTGGATGAACACGGCTCAGCCTAGGGTGGGGGGTCATCTGGCGCACGTACATTTCGCATCCTGGGAATGCCGTCCAGATTTTGGACAAGCCGCGACAGATCGACGCCTGCTGTGCCACGACGAGTTTGCCCAGCTCAGCCTGTGCTGCGGCATCGGATACCTTTGCCTGGCAGTGCGTCCTCGCGGTCGGAGACAGCCGGTGACACGCTCATTTCGTACCTCCGGGGGGCAGACGGACGGAAGGCCGTCGTCATGCTAATGGCGCATCGGCTCAGCTCGCAGACATCGCACGATGAGCACTGCCAGGATTGAGACCGTGAAACCTGGATGGCCGACGACCCGCTGGCAGTGGGTCCGCTTGGTCGGCAACTTTGCCAACCTCAGCACCCCCCTTGGACTGGCAGTTGCTGGCATCGGTGGCGCGACGATCAAGCGCGGACCGCGGGGCCTGTTTCTTGGCGAGGGCTACCGCTTCGGCTTTCCGGTCGCCGGCGCCTTCACCGTCGGTAGTGTGATCACAACCAGTAGTACATGGGAGGAGATGCTCAGCCGTAATCCCTTGCTGATCAAGCATGAGGAAGTGCACAGCTGGCAGTACCTGTACTGTCTAGGACTCCCCTACTACATCCCGTACGTCATCTTTATGGGGTGGTCGGTAATCCGTACCGGGGACCGGGCAGCACGGAACTTCTTCGAGCGCCAGGCGGGACTGAGCATCGGCGGCTATGTCGACTATCCGGTAAGGCCGATCGGGGAAGGCCTCCGCGCCGTATTTGGCCGACTGAAACTCAGTCGATCGTGAGGTCGATGCCGAGCCGCTTCGCCGAGCGGTTACGCTGCCGGGTCGCGCGCAGTCGTCTCAGTCTCTTGACCAGCAGCGGATCCTGGGCGAGCGCCTCCGGCTTGTCGATCAAGGCATTCAAGACCTGGTAGTAGCGCGTCGCGGACATCTGGAACTTGTCGCGAATCGCCTGCTCCTTGGCGCCGGCGAACTTCCACCACTGTCGCTCGAACGTGAGGATCTCGGCGTCCCTGGCGCTCAACGCGCCAATGGGGTCCTTACCATCATGCTGAGGACTGGAAGCGACGATCATGGGCTCATCGTAAATCGAAATTACATCTATGTCATTCGTGGCGTCACGAGATTCGGCATCGACTGAGCTCGAGCCCCCGATCATTCGCCACACTCGGAGCAAGATAGCCGCTGAGACCGGACTCGGCCACTCACTCCGCTAATTGCGCGCGATGTTGTTGGATGGGATCGTGACTGATCTCGTGGGCTGGGGCATTCTCGCCACTGGGCACATCGCCTCAGTGTTTTCTCGTGATCTTGCGCTGCTGCCGGACCAGGCGCGGCTGGTCGCCGTCGGTTCACGCAGCCTCGACCGTGCCATGGCCTTTGCAGCTGATCATGGAATCCCGCGAGCCTACGACTCGTACGCGGAGTTGGCCGGAGATCCCGACGTCGACGTGGTCTATGTCGCCTCGCCTCATCATGATCATTTTTCGTCTACGAAAGTGTGTCTGGAGGCTGGAAAGTCCGTGCTGGTTGAGAAACCCCTGACCACCAGTCCGGCCGAAAGCGAGGAATTGATCAACCTGGCGAGTGATCGCGGATTGTTCTTGATGGAGGCGATGTGGACCCGGACCAACCCGCTGCTCCGTAAGGCCGCGGCCGTGGTGGCTTCCGGTGACCTTGGTGATATCCGGCACGTCTCGGCAGACTTCGGCTTTGCCTTTCGAGGTGCGCCGACCCATCGGCTGCTCGATCCGGCACTTGCCGGTGGTGCCATCCTCGACGCCGGCGTCTATCCGCTGCATGTCGTGAATCTCTTTCTGGGCGAGCCGGCGGAGTTGCTGGGTTTTGGCAGCCATGCGGTAACAGGCGTAGACAGTCACGCCGCTGCGGTGCTCAGCTACCCAGCCAACCAGGATCGCCCGGCGGCCACAGCGACGGTCATCTGCTCCCTTGAAGCCGACTTTCCCACCAGCCTCCAGGTTTACGGCAGCTCCGGCCGGATCATGATCGACGACTTCTTCATTCGGCCAAGCGAGATGCTGGTCTATCGCGGGCGTCCTCATGATGTCGCTCCTGAGGTCTTGGTTACCCAGTGGCCGGGCGGCGGCTATACCTTTCAGGCCCAAGAGGTCATGCGCTGTCTGCGGGCAGGTGAGCGCGAGTCGTTCATGGTCCCGTGGGGTGACTCGCTGGCTGTGGCGCGTACGCTCGCTCTCTGGCAGACGGCGGTCGGCGATGCTGCCCCACAGCAAGACAGGCCGGCACAGGAGGAACCATCATGGAGCGGCTGACCGGGGTGATCCAGCCGTACGCGTGGGGATCGCGGACGGCGATTCCAGAGTTTCTCGGCGTGGCACCTAGTGGCGAGCCGCAGGCCGAGCTCTGGTTTGGTGCTCACCCTCTGGCGCCTTCGACGGTCGATGGCGAACCGCTGGACAAGATGGTCGCTCACGACCCAGTAGGTGTTGTTGGTGCGGCCTCCGTTGACGCCTTCGGGCCGCGGCTTCCCTTTCTGCTCAAGGTGATCGCGGCCGCACAGCCGCTGTCCCTGCAGGCCCATCCTTCCCGTGAGGAGGCCGAGGCCGGATTTGAAAGCGAGCAGGCGGCCGGGATCCCCCGCGACGCGCCAAACCGGACCTATCGCGACGGCTGGCCAAAGCCTGAGGTGTTGTGCGCCTTGGTGACCACCGAGGCTCTCTGCGGCTTCCGCGAGCCGGATGCGACCTACCAGCTGTTCGCGAAGCTCGGCGTTCCGGACGCGCTGGACCTTATCGGGCCGCTGGCCGATACTGCGCTCTCCGGTGAGGAGCGTTTGGCGACGGTGTTCGCGCGGTTGCTGCGGCTGACCGCCGAGCAGCGTTGCATTATCACCGACGTGGTGCACGCTGCCGAGGCGCTGCAGGCATCCGATGAGCTGGCGTTGTTTGGGCGTACCGCCATCGAGCTCGATGCTTTCTATCCCAACGACCCCGGGGTGCTGGCAGCTCTGCTGATGAACAGGATCACGCTGCATCCAGGCGAGGCTCTTTATATGCCGCCTGGAAACCTGCATGCCTACCTCAGCGGCGGCGGGATAGAGATCATGGCCAACTCAGACAACGTGATGCGGGGCGGGCTGACGCGGAAGTATGTCAACGTCGAGGAGCTCCTTGCGATCGTGGACTTCACCCCGGGCTTTCGCGGCTTGATCACTCCCATCGAGGAGTCACGGGGAGTCTGGCGCTATCCAACGCCCGCGCCGGAGTTCGAGCTGTGGCGCATCGACGCCGGTGGCGAGGCTGTGCCAGTCCCGGCATCAACCGGCGGGCGCATCCTGCTGGTAGCCGACGGTGAGGTCACGGCTAGCTCGCCCACTGCGAAACTTGATCTTGTACGCGGCGGAGCCGCACTCTTGGGTGCAGGCGAGAAGGTCGTCGTGACTGGCCGCGGTACGGCATTCGTCGGCGGTCCCGGAGTCTTCTGAACGCGACACTTGGGTAGGCTGTCCCGGCATCGCTGGCGTGGCGCAATCGGTAGCGCAGCTGTCTTGTAAACAGCAGGTTAGGGGTTCGAGTCTCCCCGTCAGCTCTCTCACTAGGGCTTTCGCATGAATCGGGGGCTTCTCGATGGGCCTAAGCCCCAAGAAACCCCCAACTTAAGATTGCTCGGCCATCCACGCCTCGACCTCCGCGCGTATCCAATGGATCGAGCGGCCATTCACTCGGTAGGGCGGGGCGGTGCCCTTCCTTATGGCCTCCTGTAGCTCGATCCGCGACAAGCCGATCAGCTGGGCCGTTTCATTGAGATCAAGCTCATCGGCCGATTTTCTCGACGATTCCTTGTCTAGGACGCCCTTACGCGAGTTGAACCACGCCATGACCTCCCGGCACTTGAAACGCAAGCCTTTCCCCGTGTTGTAGAACGGCGGCCCTGTCCGGTTCTTATTCCAGGTGTACACGGTCTGCGCAGAAGCGAGGCTAAGCATCTCAACCAGCTGTGGCGTATCCAGGATGTAGCGACCCTCACATTCCTCCGGTAGCGGTGGCAGAGGATCGTAAACCTTTGGACTCATCGGTCCACCAAGACAGCAGCCGTTATGCCGTCATCGCCGCGAATGATCTCGCCGGCTTCACCCGCCAGGATGATGAACCCGTCGCCGTACTTTGCCTCATCGCTTCCTCCCCCGACCGCAAAGCACAATCACGGTGAAGGCACAGCAGATAGCGATCTCGAACAGCGACAACTCTGTCTTGACCACCACATAGGCAATCGCGGCCGCCGAGACGATCGCGAAGAAGATCACCAGAAGCCACCAGAAGTCGGTGCGCGAGATAGATCTCATCGCGTCACCTGGTACATCACAGCTATGAGGGCCAGAAAGAACGCATGGAGCGCCTGGTCGGCGCTGAGCACGCCCAGCTGCATCTCCGAGAAGTTGGCGCTGCCCGTCTTGCGAAGTAGCCACCGCACGGGCCAGCGGCGGTCGATCAAGCCATGCGTCGAGGCGCTGATGACAAAACCGAGCAATGCCCAGCGGTCGTGCCAGAACGGAAGAACCAGAACCGCCATGCAGAGGTGGTACGTGAGCACGTGGCCTGCCATCGCTCGCCAGGACGCCATCTTGGCCATCGCCTGCTTGTCGGTCTGGATCACCCAGTCCCCGAGCATGTGGGCAGCGAAGAGGATCGGAAAGATGTCGTTCACTGCTCGCTCCGTAGGGCTTGGGCTTTGGGGATGAAATAGCCGCCTGGAGCCAAATCGTGAGGATGGGTGCAGCACAGACAGTGCTCTTTGCGTTCAGGCGAGCCGTTGTGATGAATCCCGTTGTCCTGCGTCCAGCGGTAGGACACCCAGCGCACCTCTCTGCACTTCGGACACTTGCCGTAAAGCGTGGCGTTAGGCGGGTAGATCGAAAGGGAATCAGTGTCACGAACCGGATCGCAACGGCAGGTCCGGCAATGTTCTGGGCGGCGAGTGATAACGGTTGTCACCCCTGCGTCTGCGCTCATTGCGTTTGTTCCCCGCCGTCAACCGTCGATTCCGGTGAGCCATCTCGTTGATCAGTTGACGGCGGAGAAGAAAGGGCAGCCAAGGTCGCTCTGGCGATGAACCGGATCGCATCACCGTTGTTGCGGAAATACCTGCGCTCCCAGTCGCGGCGGGTCAGCCCCGGATCAACCTTCCGGTGAGTAGCGATCTTCTCGTCCACAACGTCAGGGCAGACACAATCGGAGGGCATCAGATCGAGGCTCCGGGCCACGTGCGCTTGCAGTGTGCAAAGAAGGTGAACCGCGTCGACGGGTCTGTCGATCCAGCGATCTTCGCTCTTCAGCAGGTGTTCGAGGTTTCTCGTATCCG
>Ga0307291_1000151_pt1 | contig 18216 bp, 17 predicted proteins | sample ER_DNA_148_FD_194474 | JGI IMG/M metagenome (GOLD analysis project Ga0307291, IMG submission 194474) | Bulk soil microbial communities from the East River watershed near Crested Butte, Colorado, United States - ER_DNA_148 | ecosystem: Environmental > Terrestrial > Soil > Floodplain | place: USA...
CCTTGGGAAAGAACTCGCGGTAGGGCCCACCGGTGTTGAGGTAGTACTGACCCGTACGCATGTAGGTGAGGCCGGTGGTCACGCCACCCTGTGCGCTGGCCCGGCTCTCGGTGTCGGTGTCGTCCTCGAGCGAGTTGTAGATGCCCCAGTGCTGGTGCGCGTCGACGACGCCGGGGAAGGCCAGCAGCCCACGACCGTCGACGACGGCGTCCGCCTCGTCGGCCGGGATGTCGGCCTCGAGACGGGTGAACCGTCCGTCCACGATGCCGATGTCCAACCGCTCCCCGTCGTCGGCTCCGGCGTCCGGCCGGACAACGGTGACGTTCTTGACCAGGGTGTTCAGACGGGTCATGCGGGTGCCTCCACAGTTGGCGGTCGAGGGGTGGTACCGGTGGACGACGCTGCGTCCGGAGTGGCGGGTATGCCCGCGGCGTCCTCGGCGGCGAGGAAGGCGAGCCCGAGGGCCGGAAGCAGCCCGTTTCCGGCGAGGTAGCCGGCTGCTCCGTGTCCAGAGATGCCGACCGCGGCCCCGCCCGACGCATACAGGCCCTCGATCGGGCTGCCGTCCTCGCGCAGCACGCGGGCCGACGCGTCGACGACGAGCCCGCCCTGCGTGTGAAAGAGCGCGGGGACGACCTTTACGGCGGCGTACGGCGGTTGCAGCGGCGCCTCGAACGACGTGCGGCCGAACCGGTCGGGATCCGAGCCATTCTGTGCGGCGAGGGCCGCGGTGCTCTCCAGCTCCTCGGTCAGTGCGTCCACCGGCAGGCCGGTCGCCTGCGCCAGACCCTCGACGTCGTCCGCCCAGACCAGCGCGCCACCGTCGACGGTCTGCCGGAAGTCGGTGAACACCAGGCAGGAGTCGTGGATTCGCTGGTCCAAGACGATCCACCCGGCAGAACCCGGCTGCGCGGCGATGACCGCGGCGTACTCGCTGTAGCCGGTGGTCTCGTTGCCGAACCGGCGGCCGTCGGCACCGACGATGGTCCCGCCGTGCATGATCGTCGCCCACCCGACGAGGGTCGAGGTGCGCTGGGCCAACGCGCCGTGGCCCTGGTATGCGTCGAGGAAGGCGACGTCCGCGCCGAGCCCCTCGCCGATCCGCAGGGCGTCGCCACGGGACGCCTCACTGCCGTGGTAGACCGCGTCGGCGATCTCCGGCAGGTGCTCCGCGACGAGTTCGCGGTCCGCGCCGTACCCGTTGGTCGCGAGGAGGACGGCTCGAGTCGGTACCTCCTCAGTGGTCCCGTCCGGCGACTCAAGGACCGCCGCCGCGACCCGCTTGGCGTCGTCGAGACGGACGTCCACCAGCCGCGCCGGCACCAGGAGGTCGATGGTGTCTGTGTCCCGCACGCGTTGGACGAGATGGTCCAGGAGCACCGTGCCGTGCCGCCCTTCGATCGTGTGGCAGCGGTCGACCGAGTGGCCGGGGTAGTGGAAGTCGGTTACCAGGTGGAGGTCGAGGCCGACGCTGTCGACCAGCCACTCCACGAGCCGAGCGCTGACCTGGGTCAGGGCAGCGGCCGGCTGCTCGTCCGCCTCGTTGTGCGTCTTGGCCATGATGTCGGCGAGGTACAGGTCGGGGGAGTCGTCGATGTCCTCGGCTCGCTGGAAGCGGGTACCGGCGCCGGGCACCATGGCCGTGGACATCGAGGTGTTGTTCCCGCGACGGAAGTGCTCGCTGACCTCGACGACGAGCACGTCGAGGCCCAGCTCGGCAGCGCGCAGCGCCCCGGCCAGTCCCCCGCCGGCGCCCGCGATGACGAGGTCAGGTCCCTCTGGGCTCACGCCGGCTCACCCGCGCCGAGAAGACGCAGCGTCAGCGCCGTCGGGTCGACGACCCGCACCCGCCATCCTGCGGCGTCCGACGGCAGGTCGACGGCGCTGCAGCCGTTGAGGAGGTCGTCGGCTCCGGCCCGGTCCGTGCGCTCGACCGCGCTGCGCAGCGCGTCACCCCAACGGTCGCTCTCGTGGATCGCGTCGACGTCGAGGTCGAGAACGTCCACGCCGGTGAACGACGACGAGTAGCCGTAGAGGTCCACCAGTCGCTCGGCCTCGGCGGCGATCGCGGCGTTGCGCGTGACGGCACCGAACCGGCGGCCGGACAGCACGCTCCACGTCGTGGAGGTTCGCAGCAGGCCGAAGACCGGACGCTCGAGCTTGGCCGACAGCTCGGCCACACCCGGATCCAGGAAGCAGTCGGGCATGAGCGCGTCGGCCCGGTCCGGGGCTTTGCTCAGGGCCTCGGCCACGAGGCCCTCAGAGTCGCGCACGTCCTGCTCGGTGGCCAGCTGTCGCGGTGCGTCGGGTCCGATGTCGACCAGCTCGACGCGAAGTCCCGCCGGGCTCAGCGCGTCGTAGCGTGCCTGACGGCGGGCCAGCTCCTCGGGGTCGACGTGGATGGGGGTCACGGACCAGACGTGCATGGTTCTCCTTGAGCGGTCACTGGGTGAGCTCCCGCAGCAACGGGGCGACGTGAGGGGCGTCGAAGAGCTCGGTGGCGACACGGTGGAGCAACTCCACAGCGTCCGGGCCACCAAGCCACCCCTGCAGCAGGCCGAGCAGGTCGGCCGCTTCCAGCGGGTGATGGTCGGCGTCACCGATCGGGTTCGGCGCGTCGCCCACGTGCTCGGAGCCGTCACGCATCCGGAGGGTCACCCGGACGGCTCGCTCGGCGGGCAGCCGGCCGGTGAGGTCGGCGGCCTCCCGCACGGACACCCGCGTGGCGAGGTCACGGACCGCTACGTCCTCGAGCCCGGTGGGGGACGACTGCATCGGCCCCACCTGTCCGTGCACGACCGCGGCGGCCGCGACGAACGGGATCGAGAAGAGGGCGGAGAGCCGACTGGTCCAGTCGGTACGCGTCAGGCCGGCCCCGAGGGCGTGGGTCTCGACGACGACGGACTGGACGTCGGAGGGGCACAGTCCGGAGCGCAGCTCGAGAATGACGTCGGCCACGGGATGGGTGTAGGAACAGGCCGCGTGCCGCTTGAAGTACCCGGTGGTGACGTCCCACCGGGTGCCGACGTCCGCGCACAGGGCGGCCGGTTCCAGCGTGCCGAGGAGGTCGCCGAGGGAGTGGGCGGCGGTGCCCGTGCACTGCGCGCCGCCGGCCGCGGCCAGGCGCGCCGCGGCCAGGCCGGAGACGTTGCTGGCTCCCATCCACGCGTTGCGCACCTCGTTGCCGTCCAGGGCCGACGTGAAGTGCCCGGCAACGGGCATACCGGCGCCGGTGTCGATGGCCGCGGCGAGGGCTTCCCCGTCCAGCCCCAGCAGCCGTCCGCAGCCGGCGGCTGCGCCCGCCACCCCCCAGCTCCCGTGCGGATGCGCGCCCGGACGCAGCGTCGTGGCGCGACCGAACCGGGCCGCTACCTCATACGCGACGAGGAGGGCCGCCGCGGTGTCGGCGCCCGCACTGTCAAGATCGGCGGCCAGCGACAGCACCGCCCACAGTCCATGGGCCGCGGGGTGTCCGGCCGCGAACTTGTTGCCCTCGTCCAGCTCCAGACGGACCATGGCTGTCGCGTTGAGCCAGGCGGCGGCCTCGACGTTCGTCGTCCGCCCTGTCCCTACGAGGGGAGCCGACCCGGCGCCCGGCCGCCACGCCTCCACCAGGGCCGTCTGTTCCGGCAGTCGTGACCCGACGAGCGTGACCCCGAGGGAGTCGAGCAGTACCAGGCTCAGGCGCTCGCGGACCGGCGCCTCGACGTCCGCCCAGCGCACCCCCGACGCCCAGACCCCCAGGGCACGCGTGGCCTCCCGGACCTCGGTCTGGCTCATCGTTTAAAGCCCCAGGTATGCGGCACGGACCCGGTCGTCCTCGACGAGCTCGCGGCCTGCGCCCGACAAGACGACGCTGCCGCTCTCCATCACGTAGGCGCGGTCAGACATCCGCAGCGCCTGTGCGGCGTTTTGTTCGACGAGCAGCACCGCGACCCCCCGGTCGCGGATCACCTCGATCGCCTCGAGGACGGCCCAGGTGAGCTTGGGGGACAGACCGGTCGAGGGCTCGTCGAGCATGAGCAGGCGCGGCCGCGCCATGAGCGCGCGGCCGATGGTCAGCATCTGCTGCTGCCCCCCGCTGAGGGTCTCCGCGGTCTGCCGACGCCGGTCCGCGAGGACCGGGAAGAGGTCGAACACCTCGGAGAGGGAATCTCCGACGGGGCGGTCGCGGCGGGTCCACGCTCCCATGCGGAGGTTCTCCTCGATGGTGAGCGGCCCGAAGAGCGCTCGGTCCTCCGGGACGTGGACCAGCCCCCGGGCCACCAGCTCGGCGGTCCGCACGGTGTCGATCGGCTGGCCGTCGAAGAAGATCCGGCCGGACGTCGGCCTGATCACCCCCGAGCAGGCTCGCAGGGTGGTCGTCTTGCCGGCGCCGTTGGCGCCGACCAGGGCGACGATTTCCTTCTCGTTCACCTCGAGGTCGATCTCGTGGAGGATCTGCAGGCCGTGATAGCCCGCGCACACCGACTCAAGACGCAGCATCGGTGGGCTCCTCTCCGAGGTAGGCCTCGATGACGCGCGGGTCACTGGTGACTTCCTCGGGGCTCCCGGAGGTCAGCACGCGGCCCTGGTCGAGGACGAGCACGGAGTCCGACAGGCGCATCACGGCGGTCATGATGTGCTCGACGAAGACGAGGGTCACCCCGTCCTCCTCGCGCAGCGCCTCGAGCAGCTCCATCACGGGAGCACGTTCGGACGGGACGAGGCCGGCGAGCACCTCGTCGAGGAGGAGCACCCGCGGGCGGCCGGCCAGCGCGCGCGCCAGCTCCAGCCGCTTGAGACCGGCGGTCGGAAGGCTGCTGCTCTGGACGTCACGCCACCTCGAGATGCCGACCCGCTCGACCACGTCCGCGGCAACGCGGTCGGCGTCATGCCGGCTCGTCCCAGCCGCCATCGCTGCGACCGCGACGTTCTCGAGCACGCTGACCGACCCGAACGGCCTCATCAGCTGGAACGTCCGGGACATACCGGCCCGGGAGACCCGGTGCGGGGCGAGCCCGGTGATGTCGCGGTCGTCCAAGTGGACTGTGCCGGTGTCCGGCCGGATCGCACCGGCCACGAGGTTGAACAGGGTCGTCTTGCCGGCGCCGTTGGGCCCGATGATGCCCTGGATGCTGCCTTCCTCGACGGTGAACGAGACGTCGTCCACCGCTTTGAGGCCGCGGAAGGACCGGCTGACGTGCTCGACGCGCAGCAGGCTCACCGGCGTCGCACCCGCTCCCTGATCGCTCCGTAGACGCCCTGCGGCAGGAGCAGCACGATGAGGATGAGCAGCAACGCGTAGACGATGACGTCGAGGCCCGCCCGGCCTTGCAGGAAGCTCAGCGCCGCGGGCGGGTTGCGCAGCAACGTGGCGGTGATGTCGTTGAGGGGCCCAAGCACGAGCGCGCCGATCGCCGGACCCCAGATCGTCCCCACCCCGCCGATGACCGCAGGCAGGATCGCCTGGATCGAGACGCTGGGACCGAATGCGCCCTCGGGGTCGATGAAAAAGTAGTACTGCGTGTAGAACGCGCCGGCGACTGAGGTGATCGCCGCGGACAGCGCGATGGTGAGGATCTTCGTGCGCATGACCGGCACGCCGACGGCAGCGGCAGCCTCCTCGTCGTCCCGCACCGCGACGGTGAACCGGCCGAGCTTGGAGCGCAGGAAGAGGATGCTCACGGCGATCGCGACGACGGTGAGTCCCAGCGCCATCCAGAAGTACTCCGGGGCGCCTGGCGCGAACTGCATGAAGGCCAACGAGAACTCGCGGCGGAGCGGGACGTTGTACCCGACCGCCCGGTTGACGAAGTCACTGTTGATCGCCAGCAGTCGCAGCATCTCCGCAAAGGCGAAGGTCGACAGCGCAAAGTACGCGCCCTTGAGCCGGTAGCGCAGCGCGAGGAAACCCACCGCCACGCCGAACAGCGCGGCGACGACCATCCCCGCGACCATGCCGATCCAGGGGGAGACGCCATGGTTCACGAGCAGCCACACACTCGTGTATGCGCCCAGCCCGAAGTAGGCGGCATGGCCGAAGCTGAACATGCCCCCGAAGCCGCTCATGATGTTCCATCCGACCGCCATGATCGCGAAGATCAGCACCCGCACGGCCACGGCTTGCGTGGCTGGGGGCAGTATGAGGGGGAGCGGTATCAGCAGGACGGTGAGCACCGCGAGGACGATCAGGTGGCGGCCCCAGGCCGGCCGCGGAAGGACAGCTTCCTCGGTCGAGCGCTCCTGGGTGGCGGCGCTCACGACGTCCTGCCGAAGAGGCCTTGCGGGCGGAAGAGAAGCACGAGGACGAAGACGAGGAAGATCGCCAGCAGCGGACTCTGACCGGGCAGCAGCAGTGCGCCGAGCTGCTCGGTGAGGCCGATCAGCACGCCACCGACGAGCGCACCCACGACATTGCCCATGCCACCGAGCACCACGACGACGAACGCGATGATGTTGAACAGCTCGCCGGTGGTCGGCTCGATGGTCACCAGCGGGGCGACGAGCACACCGGCGGCACCGGCGCAGGCGGTGCCGATCGCGAAGGTCGTCATGTAGATGCGGCGCGTGTCGATGCCCACCAACTGGGCGCCGGAGTCATTGGCCGCGACCGCCCGGATCGCCGTGCCCAGACGGGTGCGGCGCAGGAGTACGTACAGCAGCGCCGCGAGGACCAGGGCCACGCCGAAGGCCAGCAGGCGGGAGACGGTGGTGACGGCCCCGAAGATGGGTACAGCAGTGTCGCCGGGGAGCTTGACCGACTGCGGGTTCGGGCCGAAGAACAGCAGCAGCAGGTTGTCGATGAGCAGCGCGAGACCCAGGGTGATGAGGAGCTGGTTCTCCAGCGGCTTGCCGATGGCCCCCGCGAGCACGAAGCGCTGGATCGCCGCCCCGAGCAGGAACATCACCGGCACCGCCACGACGAGGGCAAGCATGGGGTACACCCCGAACCGGTTGACCATGACGACCGTGATGTAGAGCGCCACGGTCAGGAACGCCCCGTGGGCGAAGTTCACGATGTCGAGGACGCCGAAGATCAGGGTAAGGCCCATGGCAACCAGCCCGTAGACCCCGCCGACGAGGATGCCGGTGACGACGGCCTGGCTGACGACGTCGGTGCTACCGGACCGCAGGTATGCCAGTAGTACCGCCACGACCACCACCCCGACGGCGATGGCGGGCAGCGCCCAGCTGGGCCGACGCCGGGTCGTTCGCACCGGGGAGCGGGGTGACTCCGCTGTGGAGTCACCCAGCTCCCCGACCGGCGCCGGGCCTGCGTCGGGTGGACCGGAACGCTCGGGCAGGCTCACTGGCCGGTCGTGGCCGGGTAGCGGTACATGGTCTCGGCGAAGTCCTGGGGATACGTCTGCACGACCTTGCCGCCCTGGACCTGCATGAGGATAGGCGCCGCACCCTGGTTCTCACCCGTGCTGCTGAACGTGATGGGCCACTTCTGGGCGACCAGCGACTCGAGGTTGGTCTGCGCGATGGCGCCGCGCAGCGTCGTGGGGTCGGCGCTCTTGGCCCGGTTGAGGGAGTCCGCGATGACCCGGACCGCGTCGTAGGACAGCACCGCTCCGGTGCGGATCTGGTCGTTGTACTTGTCCTGGTAGGTCTTCATCAGCGCCTGCGTCTGGGGGTTCTTGCCGTTCAGGTGGTAGTTGGCGTCGAAGAAGCCCTCACCGGCCTTGCCGGCCTCGGCAGCGAACTGGGGGAGGTCGAACGCACCGTTGGCGACACCCCACACCGCGTTGAGGGTGGGCTTGACGGTGTCGACCGCCTTGGCCACGAGCACGCCGTCGCGGTAGTACCCGGCGACCATGAGGACGTCAGCTCCTGAGGCCTTCACCTCGGTGACCTGGGTGGTGAAGTCGGAGACCTTCGCGGGGTCGTAGCTCGCGACCGGTCCGACCTCCATGCCGAGGGACTGTGCCTTCTTGGTGAAGGTGTCCTTGATGGCCGTGCCGAACGGGCCTTGCTCGTGCAGGATCGCCACCTTCTTGGCCGGCTTGCCCGCGGCCTTCGAGACGTCGGACAGGTACTGCGCGCCCTGGTCGGCGAGGACCGTCCCGCTCGGCTGCAGCCGGAACGTGTACTGGTAGCCCTGGCTGAGGATGGCGTCCGCGCTGGAAACGTCGATCACGAACGGGACCTTGTTGCGCTCGGCTACCGCCGCGACATTCTGGCTGACCGCGCTCTGGTAGGTGCCGATGATGGCGACCGCGCCCTCCTGGACGAGGCGCTGCGCCTCGCTCTGGCCCGTTTCGGGGGCTCCCTTGGAGTCGGCGCTCAACAGCTCGAGCTTCGCGCCCCCCATGGAGGCTATGCCGCCGGCGTTGTTGATGGCCTCCACCGCCAGCTTGGCGCCGTTGTCCATCTGCTGTCCGTCCGCGGCGGACGATCCCGAGAGTGGGTGCAGCGACGCGATCTTGATGGTCTGTCCGGATCCCGCGGTGCCGCCACCGCCGCCCCCGGCGCCGGGCGTGCCGGGAGGGGCTGACCCTCCACAGGCCGCCAGGGCCAGTGGCGCCGCGAGTGCTAGGCCGACGATCCAGTTCTTCCTCAAGGTCAACTCCCGCGGTCACGCGTTCCTCGAAACGGAACGGCCCAATGGGCAGCGAGTCTGGCACTCGGCGGCTGTTGCGGTCAAGGGTCGACACTAAGCCCGCAATTCGCCTACAGTGCAAGGGCATCAGCGCGGCGGCCCTCGCATGGCCCGACAATCTTCCTCGTTTCGTCGAGCGGAACGATGAACGGTTTGCGTGAGTTTGACGGTGACCGCCTGGGACGCGAGCAGACGAGGTGGGAATGACGGAGCAGCTCGGCACGGAAGCGGCCGCGCGGGTGTCTGACGTGCTCCTCGCGTTCCTGCAGGGGCCACGCAGCCTAGGGGTGTCGGCGTTGGCGCGCGAGCTGGGGCTGTCCAAGGCGGTCGTCCACCGCATCCTGCAGACGCTCGTCCACCGGGGGCTGCTGACCTCGCATCTCAGCACCCGGGAGTACCACCTGGGGCCCGCCGCCGCGGCACTCGGCGCACGCGCATTGCGCGAGTCCGACCTGCGCACGGTGGCCATGCCGGTGCTCCGGGAGCTCCAGCAGGCCACGAGCGAGACGACGACCGTGTCGGCGCTCGTTCCCGGTGGCCGCGTCTACCTCGACCAGGTTGAGAGCGCGAAGGAGATCAAGATGACGGTTGAGGTCGGGCGACGCTTCCCGCTGCACGCGGGCAGCTCGAGCACCAGCATCCTGGCGTTCCTGCCGACTGCCCAGCAGGAGGAGGTCCTGGCCGGCCGCCTCGACGCCCTGACGAAGCGGACCATCGTGGACCCTGGTCTGCTGCGTGACCGCCTCACCGAGGTCCGCCGGACCGGCGTCGCGCAGTCGGACGGCGAGCGCCAGGCGGGGGCCGGCTCTGTCGCGGCACCCGTCTTCGGCGTGGACGGCTCCGTCCAGGGCGCGATCTCCGTGTGCGGTCCCGCCGACCGGGTCGGACCCGCGGCCCGAGAGCGGTTCGTGCCGCTCCTCGTCGACGCGGCCGACCGCATCTCCCGGGGAATGGGTTGGCACGGCGGCCTTCCCCATCATGAGGGGACGCGATGAGCGGCGCGCTCGCCGGACTCAAGGTCCTGGACGTCTCGACGCTGTTCGCCGGCCCGCTCGCCGCGACCATGCTGGGCGACTTCGGCGCCGACGTGATCAAGATCGAGCACCCCCGTGGTGACCCGGTGCGCTCGCACGGGGCGAGCAAGGACGGCGTCGGCCTCTGGGCCAAGGTCGTCGGTCGCAACAAGCGCGGGATCACCCTCTACCTCGGGTCTCCCGAGGGCCAGGACGTGTTCCGGCGCCTCGTCGCCGGCGCCGACGTCGTCATCGAGAACTTCCGGCCGGGGACACTCGAACGGTGGGGCCTCGGCTACCCGGAGCTGTCGACGGACAACCCCGGTCTCGTTCTCACCCGCGTCACCGGGTTCGGGCAGTTCGGCCCGTATGCGGGTCGTCCCGGGTTCGGCACCCTGGCCGAAGCGATGAGCGGTTTCGCCGCAATCACCGGTGAGCCCGACGGTCCTCCGACCCTGCCTCCTTTCGGCCTCGCCGACGGCATCGCCGCGCTGGCGGCCGCCTTCGCGACGATGACGGCGCTGCGGGCGAGGGAAACGACTGGGCGAGGCCAGGTGGTCGACCTCGCCATCATCGAACCCATCCTGACTCTGCTCGGCCCCCAGCCGACCGTCTGGGATGCCCTGCACCAGGTCCAGGAACGCTCGGGCAACCGGTCGGCCAACAACGCTCCACGCAACACGTACCTCACCCGCGACGGGCGGTGGGTCGCGGTCTCGACGAGCGCGCAGAGCATCGCCGAGCGGGTCATGCGGCTCGTAGGGCGTCCTGAGCTGACGCAGGAGCCGTGGTTCACCTCGGGCGGTGAGCGGGCCAAGCACGCCGACGTCCTCGACGAGGCCGTTGCATCGTGGGTGGCCCGGCACGATCGCGACGAGGTGGTCCGTGCCTTCGAGGAGGCCCACGCCGCGGTGGCCCCGATCTACGACGTGCGCGACGTCGTGGCCGACCCGCAGTTCCAGGCGTTGGGATCCCTCGTCCGCGTCACGGATCCCGAGCTGGGATCGGTGCTCATGCAGAACGTCCTCTTCCGGCTGTCGGAGACGCCGGGCCGGATTCACAGCACGGGGCCGGCGCTGGGGCAGCACACGGAAGAGGTGCTGGCCGAGATCGGGGTCGACGCCGCCCAGCTGGCCGAGCTGCGGCGCCGGGGTGCGGTGTGAGCATTCCCCGGTCTTGGCTCTACGTCCCGGGTCACCGTCCCGAGCGCGTCCGCAAGGCGCTCGCCTCCGCGGCCGACGCCGTCGTCATCGACCTCGAGGATGCGGTCCCCGTCGCAGCTAAGGACGAGGCGCGGCAGTCGACCGTCGCCCTCCTGCAGGAGCGGCCACCCGACTCGCCCCCCATCTGGGTGCGGGTGAACCCGCCCACCGAGCCGGTAGGCCGCGCGGACGTCGAAGCGCTGGCCGGTATGCCAGTCGACGGGCTGCGTGTGCCGCGGTGCGAAGACCCGGGCGCCGTGCGCGCGGTCGCCGAGCAGACCGGGTTCGCCCTCATGCTTCTCCTCGAGACCGCGCGCGGTCTGCTGCGAGCCAGTGAGCTGGCCGGCGCGGATACGCGGGTCCGGGGTCTGGGGCTCGGCGAGGCGGACCTCGCGGCGGACCTCATGGTGCGGTCGGACTCAGGACTTGACTGGGCCCGCGGCGCCGTCGTGGCCGCGGCCCGCGCCGCCGGTCTGCCGTCGCCGGTCCAGAGCGTGTGGACCCACGTCGCCGACCTCGACGGCCTCCGCGCTTCTTGCCAGGACGGGCTCGCCAGCGGATTCTTCGGGCGGTCGGTCGTGCACCCGTCGCAGATCGAGGTGGTGCACGAGGTCTACACCCCCTCGGCGCGCGAGGTGGCCGACGCCCGCGCGGTGCTGGCCACCGGAGCCGAGGCCCGAGCGAGGGGCGAGGTAGCGGCCCTCGACGACCAGGGCCGCTTCGTCGACCCGGCCGTCGAGGCTCGGGCACGCGTCGTCCTCGACCGCATACCCGTCGAACGTGGCGTCGACCGCGACCCGAAAGGCCAGCCATGAACCACGAGGTCCGCACGACGACGGATGCGTTGCTCGACGCGATCAGCGGAGGGATTCGACTGGTGGAGCTGGGCCAGCCGTTCTTCACCGGAATGCCGTGCTCGCCCAACCACCCCGGGTTCCGGATGACCCTCATCCGCCGCCACGGCGACATGGTGCGTGCCGACGGCGGCTCGGCCGCCAACGAGATCATCGTGACCGGGGGTCATGTCGGCACTCATGTCGACGCGCTCTCGCACGTGAGCCACGACGGCGTCATGTACGGCGGAGTCGACGCGGCGGAGGCCCAGGTCGGGGGGTCGTTCCGCGAGCTCGGCGCCGAGCACACGCCGGCGTTCCTGCGCCGGGGCGTCCTCCTGGACGTCGCGGCGACCCTGGGGGTCGACGTGCTCGCACCCGGCCAAGGGGTGGGCGCGGCGGAGCTGCAGGCGGCTCTCGACCGGTGCGGCACCGACCTGCGCCCCGGGGACGTCGCCCTCGTGCGCACCGGCTGGGCGCGGCACTTCGGCGACGCCGAGCGCTATCTCAGCAGGGCCGACGGCGTGCCGGGCGTGACGCCCGACGGAGGTCGCTGGCTCGTCGACGCGGGGGTCAGCGCGACCGGGAGCGACACCACCGCCTTCGAGCAAATTCCCGCCGGCGCGGGCCACAGCGTGCTGCCAGTCCACCGAATCCTCCTGGTAGAGAACGGAATTCACATCATCGAACATCTGGCTCTCGAAGAGGCGTCCGCAGCGGGGCTCACCGAGTTCACCTTCGTCATGGCGCCCCTGCGCATCGTCGGCGGCACCGGATCACCCGTGCGTCCGCTCGCCGCGGTATCGGCATGACCGCGGACAGCCCGGCTCCGTCGCCGACGGTCGTCCAGCAGCTTGCCGAGCTGGCCGCGTCGGTCCGGCGCGACGGCCTGCCGGACGCGTTGCGTGAGGATGTCGCCCGGCGCGTCCTCGACTTCGTCGGCAACAGCCTGGCCGCCGGTGGCGAGTCGTCCGCGGCCGCGGTGGTGCCGGTGGTGCGTGGCTGGGGGGGTCCCCCGGAGGCGACCCCGATCGGCACGGGCCTGCGCGTCCCGAGTGCCGCGGCCGCCCTGGTCAACGGCACTCTGGCCCACTCCCTGGACTTCGACGACACCCACCTGCCGTCGGTGCTCCATCCGTCGGCGAGTGTCGTTGCGGCGGCCCTGGCCGTCGCGGAGGCAACCGGTGCCAAGGGTGCTCAGATGCTCGACGCCGCGGGCGTCGGCATCGAGGTGACCGTCCGCCTGGGGATGGGTGGCTACGACGCGGCCAAGGGGTCGTCCGAGTTCTTCGAGCGCGGCCAGCACGCGACGTCCATCTGTGGGGCCGTCGGCTCGGCGGTGGCTGCGGCCATGGTAGGCGGGCTGGACGCCGACCGGATCGCCGACGCAGCGGGGATCGCCGCGTCCATGGGGTCGGGGCTGCTCGAGGCCAACCGCACGGGCGGCACGGTCAAGCGCGTTCACTGCGGGTGGGCCGCGCACGGCGGCGTCGTCGCCGCCGACCTGGCGCGCCACGGGCTGACCGGCCCGCCGACGGTCGTCGAGGGCCGGTTCGGTTTCCTGCAGGCCTTCTGCGGTGACCACGCCGACGTCGATGCGGTCACGGCGGGGCTCGGTGAGCACTGGGAGCTGCCGGGCATCTTCTTCAAGCCGTATCCGTGCAACCACTTCACGCACGCCGGCATCGACGCCGCGCTCGAGCTGCGGGCGCGCGGCGTCCGACCGGACGACATCGTCGCAATCGAGCTCGGTGTCCCGACCCACGTGCTGAAGACCATCGGTCAGCCCCCTGAGGAGAAAGCGCGTCCGAGATCGGGCTACCACGCCGCGTTCAGTGGCCCCTACACGGTGGCCGCGGCTCTCCTCGGCGGTGGCGGTCTCGGGGTGTTCCATGAGGACTTCACCGACGAGGCCACCCGTGACGAACGGCGCCTTTCCCTGGCGGCCAAGGTGCGGTGCGTGCCCGACGAGCAGTGCGACCGGATCTTTCCCCACCAGTTCCCGGCGGTGCTTCGGGTCCAGACCACCGACGGTACGCGGCACGAGGTACGGATCGACGCCAACCGGGGCGGTCCCGAACGTCCCCTGTCCACGGACGAGCTGGCCACGAAGCTGCGGCTGAACGCCTCCCGAGTGCTCGACGCGGAGCGGGCGGCCGCGGTCGCCGCGGCCGGGGTCGCCCTGCCTGGTGCCCCGGACGTCTCCGGCCTCATGGACCTGGTACGAGGAAGCGACCAGGCGTGAGCGAAGGGGACGCCCGGCACCAGCGCCGCCTCGAGCGCCTCGTCGAGTGGGGCCTGGGGCCGGACGTCCTCACCGACGACGACCGTCCCCATGCGGTCACCGTCGTCACCGACACCGTGGCGGCCATCGTGGCCGCCGGCGCCGAACCCGAGGTCCACGCCCTGGCGGCCGTCGCGCCGACACTGGGCGGTTCTGGCCCGGCCACCGTCCTGTGCTCAGGCGCCGGGACGAGTCCGTGGGCCGCCGCTCTTGTCAACGGGACCGCCGCCGTCCGGCTGGAGCTGGACGAGGGAAACGCCTTCTGCGGCAACCACCCCAGCGCACACACCCTCCCGGCGGTGCTCGCGACGGCGCAGGACGTCGGCGCCGACGGGCTGGCCTTCCTGGCCGCGTCGGCGGCGGCGTACGAGGTTGCCGTCCGGGTCGGCCGTGGGATCCGGCTGCGCTCCGCGGTCCACCCGTTCGGGACCGCCATGGTCTGCGGAGCCGCTCTCGGGGTCGCCCGGCTGCGCGGGCTGGACGTCGCCGACGCCACTCGCGCGGTCCGGCTGGCGGCGGCCCTCGTCCCCGCCTCCACGCAGCGTGCGGCCAACCAGGGCGCCACGGTTCGCAACGCGGTGACCGGGTCGTGTGCCGCCGCGGGTGTGCTGGCGGTGACCCTGGCGCTGACCGGGACGACCGACGACGCGCTCGCCCTTCCCACCGTGTTCGGCGAGGTCCTGGGCCAGGGCTACGACGACATCTGGCTCGACGACGGGCTCGGTTCCGACCGGTACCTGCGCTCGGGGTACTTCAAGACCCATGCCTGCAGCCGCTGGAACCACGCGCCGATCGAAGCCACCGAGACATTGCTGGCGCGAAACGGGTTCGGGCCGCAGGACGTCGTCGACGTGGAGGTCGCGACCTACGACCCCGCGACCCGGCTCGACGGTCGTGACCCGAATACGGGGTTCGCCGGCAAGCACTCCATCCCCTTCAACGTCGCTGCCCGAATTCTGCTGCGCGACAACGGGATCGAGGCCTACACCGACGAGGTGGTGAGGAACCCGTGGGTCCGGTCGCTGGTGCAGAAGGTGCGGGTGGTCGAGGATTCGGCGATGACCGCTGCCGCACCGGCGGTCCGCGCCGCGAGGGTGACCATCCGGCTGGCGGACGACCGGGTGGTCCAGACCACCGAGGAGCATCCGCCCGGTGACGCCGACCGCCCCTACCCCCCGGAGGTCATCCGCGCCAAGCACCGGACGCTCCTGCGCCGAGGGCTGGCCGAGGCCGACGCCGAGGCCCTCCTGCACTGGTGCGACGAGCTGCCCCACCACCGGACCCTCGCCGACCTGGCGTCCATCGTCGGAGGGGGACGATGACGCTGGCGGGCCTGGCCGCGGCGGTGGCGCACACGAGCTGGCCGGCCGCGCCGGCGGAGGTCCGCGACCGGGTTGTCGACCTCGTGGCCGACTGTGTGGCGGTCGCGGCCCTGGGGTCCACGAGGGCCGAGCTCCGGCGTCTGGTCGAGGTGCACGACCGTCTCACCCCGACCGGCCCGGCCTCCGTCCTGGGGTCGCCGCGGGGATGGCCGCCGATGACGGCCATGCTCCTCAACGCGACCGCCATGGCCGCCGACCAGCTGCAAGACGGGCACCGGATGGCCCGCGGTCACCCCGCTTCCCATGTCGTTCCGGCGGTCCTCGCCCTCGCCGAGCAGGTGAACGCCGACGGGACGGAGCTCCTGTCGGCGGTCCTCGCAGGCTACGAGGCCGGGGTACGCGTGGGGCGTGCCATGGGCGGCACTCCCACTGGAGTGCACGACATCGGCACCTGGGGCCAGGTGGCGGTCGGCGCCGCCACGGCCCGGCTCCTGGCCCCCGGCGACGAGGGCGCGGCCGAGCGTGCTCTCGACCTGTGCGGGTCTGCCGTCCTGCTCACCGATGCCCACACGGTGTTCGCGGGACACGACGGTTCGCATACCTTCCTCGGCTCGTCGGTCCAGACCGGCGCCGGGCAGGGCGTCGCGGCGGTGGCCGGCTTGGCCGCCGCACCCGGTGCGCTCGCTCGACACCTCGCGGCGGTCGGCGCCTCGCGGTGGGACCCGGCGCCGCTGTCGGTACCCGGTGCCTGGGAGACCTACGAGGTCCTCGGCGGCTATGTGAAGGTGCACGCCTCCTGCGCTCATCTGCACGGCGTGAACGACGCCGTGGCCGACCTTGTCACCCGCGGTGTCAGCGGCCGCGACGTCACGTCGGTTCGGGTGCACGCCTTCGCAGGGGCCGCCGGGTTCGACGCCGTCGCCGACAGTGAGCTGGCGGCTCGGTTCAGTGTCCCGACCACCGTTGCTGTGGGTCTGCTCGACGGCCGGCTCGACGAGTCGACGGTGACCGAAGAGCGAGTTCGCTCCACCGAGGTGCGGGATCTCGCGTCGCGGGTGGAGGTGCTGCACGACCCGGCCCTGGACGCGGGGTACCCCGCCGGCCGCCCCGCCCGCGTGACCGTGCTGCTGCGGGACGGTGCAACCGTGGCGGCCACGGCCGAGCGGCCTCGAGGAGACGCCGACCGCGCACTCAGCCGGGGCGAGCTCCGGGCGAAGGCTTCGCGGCTGCTCACGGGTTGCCTCGGCGAGGTGGGCCTCGCTGTGCTGCAAGCGGTTCACGGACTCGCGACCGGACTGCCGGTTGCCACCCTGGGGCAGACGATCCGATCGGCGGCGGGTGGGGCCTCGTGATCGTCAGTCGTCACGACGGTGCGCTGCGGCTGGTCCACCAGAACGAGCACGGCCGGCTGGCTGGCGTCCTGGCCGGGGCGTGGGGCAACGACGAGGTCGAGGCGCCTCGCCCGGGGCCCTCGGTCGTCACGGCCGCTGCTCGGCACGACGAGGGGTGGCGCTCCAGGGACACCCGCGTCCTCTATGACGAGTTCGCCCAGCGTCCGCTGCACTTCCTCGACATCGAGGCGGGCGAACACATCCGGCTCTACCGCCAGGGCGTCACCCGGGTGAGTGCCGCCGACGTCTACGCCGGACTGTTGGTGGGGATGCACTGGACCGGCCTCTACAGGTCGCGGTGGTCGGCGCCCGGGGGCGGCTCCCGGGTGGGGCAGGGCCCCGAGGCCAGGGCCGCCCAGGACCGCGTCGTCCGCTCCGAGCAACGGCGTTGGGCCGATGCGGTCGAGCTGGCATGGACGGAGCAGGAGCCTCGGGCCGCCTTCGAGACGCGGATCTGGCACAACTACGAGCTGCTGCAGCTCTGGGACCTGCTCTCGCTCTTCCTCTCGGTCACTCCCTCGCAGCCCGGAAGGGGCTCGGCGGTGCCATGGGGACCTCAGCTGCGCGACCTGGACCAGGCAGCGACGCCGGTGGGTCTGCCCGCCGTCGGCACGTGGCCCGGCGGTCCGCGGTTCGCCCCGATCGCGTGCGTCACCGCTCCCGGGCTGATGACCCTGGACCCCTTCCCTTTCACCGGGCCCGTCGACGTCGAGGTTGAGCACGTCGTCATTCCCGACCGGGATTGGTCGCGGGCCGCCGCCGTACGGGAGGTCCGGCGGACCTCCGCGACGGCCACAACCTGGCGCCTGGTACCGAGGGACGGGAACGACCGGGCCGACGAGGGCACCCGGTGAGCCGCCCTCCGGCCGACGTGGTCGCCCGCGCCGAGTCCTTCGTCAGGGAGGAGGCCGGCTTCGCCCAGGTGACCACCCTCGACGCCGATGGGTACCCGGTGAGCCGCTCCATGACGGCGTTCCTCGCTCACGGCTTCGCCGTCGAGCTGGTGCAGCGGCGCGTGCACCGACGGCTCGAGCAGCTCGCTTTCAACCCGCGGCTGCTGGTCACCTGGGTCGGGGCGCCGGCTCCGGGGGTCACCAACGAACGTCCGCACGTGTTCGACCTCGGCCGGCTGCCGGCTCGCGCCGTCATGGTGCGCGGATCCGCGGAGGTCATGGACGACGACTGGACCTGGCAGGTCTACTCGCGACACCGGACCGAGCATCTGGCTCGAGGCCAGGACCGCGCGCCGTCCCGGAACCGTGACCAGGTTGCCGCCGACTTGGTCGGGGTCCGCGTCCATCCGTTCCGCATCCGCCTCGAGGGTTTCGCCGTGGGCGCGCAGTCGTTCGACTGGCGGATCGGGCGACCGCTCGACCGTCGACCACCCGGGCAGGACCGACCCCCGATCCAAGGAGCGCCATGACCCTGAAGACCATCCTGGGCTACGAGATCCAGCCCGGGGTCACCCCCGAGGAGTACGAGCGGTGGCTCTTCGAGGTGCATGCCCCCGACCTCCTCGCCAACCCCCACCTCGACCGCATCGTCTTCAACAAGGTGCTGCGCCCGGTGCGCCAGGCGTCCGGC